>JAESFO010000268.1_pt1 | contig 87617 bp, 103 predicted proteins | sample 9269421 | NCBI WGS metagenome assembly JAESFO01 (sample SAMN14502839, study PRJNA617101) | algae metagenome | isolation source: Nostoc desertorum CM1-VF14 and co-occurring heterotrophs from rocky... | place: USA: Clark Mountains, San Bernardino, California | collected 2000-06-05 | reverse complement strand
ACTTGCATGTGTTAAGCCTGCCGCCAGCGTTCGTTCTGAGCCAGGATCAAACTCTCATGTTTAATAAGACTTTGATTTGGCTTTAATGGTCACGCTCGAATTGACGAGAACATTCACACCTAAACACCAGACATCCGAAGATACCCAGCGCTCGGTAGTATTATTCTCACCAGAAACGTGATCCGCCAAAGTCTCGTTTGGACCAGAACCCGTAGGTCCCAGATCCGCAGGAACTCTGCCGCCCACGTTTCTCTTTCTTCTCTATTCAATTGTCAAAGAACAGACACCGCAAAGACGCAATGTCGTGGCCTGTACGCTTCGCAGCTCCCAGACCAGCAGAGTGTCGCTCACGCGGCTCTCTTGAATTTCTCTTCGAGGCTTTCTCGGAAGCGAACTTCGCTGTCGCCAGCGGCGCACCGCCCTCGTTGATGAGGCGTATATAGTCGGGTGGCGTTCGAAGTGTCAACAACGATTTCGAGTTTTTTGAATTTTTTGCGACAAATAAATCTGGTGTTTTTTTTCAGCGAGCCTCAACCCTGCACTTACCTTCGGGCAGCCTACCAGCGGAGCCACCATATATTCGCGGGCTAACGACAGAGAACACCATAGGATGTCCTCCCAATGCCTATTGCCCTGAAGAATGGGCCGGATGTCGCTCAACGTTTCATTACCGGTGGAATGTAGACGCGGCTGCCCTGTGGCGAGAGCCAAAGCCCTATTGCCGCCTTATTGGAAGAAGAGAGCAGTTTGGTGAAGGCAGCTGTGTCGTCCGCCATTCACCCGCCTCTTATAAGAAGCGACCCGTCAGGGAGAGAAGGCACGGCTGGAGCACCCGCACACGTACGGGGCTTTCGTTGACTTCGTCGGCTGCGGCAGGCAAATGTCATGGCCTTGCGAGAGAACAGAGAAGAACCCGCCTGGGGAAGAAACCGCCTTTTTGAATGCAGGACACGGACGAGGTCATAGCCGAACTCGGCAACGAGCCGCCGCTGATCGCGGACGGTCGCAGCGGTCCGCCGGATCGCCGCGAGGTGTCGGCACGATGGTTGTCCGGCACATTTCTCACCGGCATTACCTCGTCGGTCCTGATGGGCGTGGCTCTTGTCGCCGCCCTCGACGGACGCCAGCAACTGGCGACGCCACCGGAAATCGCTGAACTGGCAAGCCTGGCGGATGGCGGGGATTCCGGCGAAGAGGCAAAGACCACGCGTCTTGTTGCGCCGCGCCAGATCGCCAAGGCCAAGGACCGGCGGCGCATGGAAGTCTCGATGGTCACCAAGGTCGGCGACCGCGACGTCATCAACACGATGCCCTTCGTACAGGTGAAGATGGCGCTTGCAGCCAACCACACCACCAACAAATCCTATCCGCCCTTCGATCCGCTCCAGGTCTTCCGGGACGATGGTTCGGACTCATCCAACCCCGCCCCCGCACCCGCGGGCCAGATCTATGGCGCCAAGGTTGAAAGCGAGATGAGCCTGAAGACGGTCGATTTCCCGATCGCCACTGCAGCTTTCGATGAGAAGAGCGATCTTTCGGCCGACGAGGTCGAGAAGGTGGTCCGCGGCGCCAGCGCCGGCCTCGGCGATGGTGCGGTCCAGGTCGCGGCTCTGCACTATGTCGACCCACAGCGTTTCGGTGACCAGCTTACGCAGTCGATCGCGGGCTCCTACGACGTCAAAATCGTGCCGGAAAATGTTTCGGTGGCACCACGTGCCGAAACCGAGACTGAGGCCCTGACCTTTGCCGAAGACATTATTCCTTTCACCAAGGACCGCGACATTGCGGAGGCCTTTTCCGATTCCGGCTACACCAACTCCGACGCCTTCGGTATGGCCGAAGCGATAGGCAAGCTTCTCAACACCACGGCGCTGAAGGCGGGCACCGTGCTGCGTGTCGGCCTCGAAGTCCGCGGCGACGCAGCCAAGGTTGTTCGCACCGGCGTCTATGACCGGACCCGCCACATCGTCACCATCGCCCTCGACGATCGCGGCCAGTTCGTGCCGGCCGAGGAACCTGATCCCAATCCCGAGCTGCAGACCGCCTTCGACGATTCTCCTCCGGTGGTGGTGCGTGGAAACCTGCCAAGCATCTATGACGGCATCTACCGGGCGGCTTATTCTTATGGCTTGTCCACCAAGATGGCCCAGCAGGTCATCAAGATCCTGGCATCCGATGTCGACTACCAGGCGCGACTGACCTCGAGCGATCGCCTCGAAGTGTTGTTCTCACAACCCGATAGCGACGACCAGGCTTCGGAGGATTCGGAACTTCTTTACGTATCGGCTGCCATTGGCGGCATGACCCGTACACTCTACCGCTTCCAGCTCCAGGACGGCAGCACCGACTATTTCGACGAGAACGGTCGCAGTGCCGAGCAGTTCCTGCTGCGCAAGACCGTGCCGAACGGCACCTTCCGCTCCGGCTTCGGCGCGCGCCGCCATCCGATCCTCGGTTATGTCAGGATGCACACCGGCGTCGATTGGGCTGCCCCCACCGGCACGCCGATCATCGCGGCCGGCAACGGCGTTGTCGAAAAGGCTGGTTGGGCCGCCGGCTACGGCAAACAGACGATCCTTCGCCACGCCAATGGCTACGAGACATCCTACAACCACCAAAGTGCCTTCGCACGTGGCGTCCAGCCGGGAGCGCGCGTTCGACAGGGCCAGGTGATCGGCTATGTCGGCACCACAGGTCTTTCGACCGGTGCGCATCTTCACTACGAGCTCATGGTCAACGGCACCAAGGTGGATCCGATGCGTGTGCGTCTGCCCACCGGCAAGGTGCTGCAAGGCGACGACCTTGTCGCCTTCAAGCGCGAGCGCGAGCGCATCGACGATCTGCTGAAGCAGCAGAACGGCACCGGCCTGAAAGTCGCCAGCGCCGGCGCTGCCACGAGCAAATAACAGCCCATCGGAATCGGTTCAGTTGGCGATCGCACTGCCCTGCAGATCGCCACGCCCCAGCAGGCCGCGCCGCGACGGCTTGGCGGCGTACATGGCCTGATCTGCTGCGCTGATGAGTGCATTGGCATCGAGGCCGTCATCCGGGAAGACGGCAATGCCGACGGTGGCGCCGACTTCCAGTTGCCGCTCGCCGACTTGCCGCACCTTGCCGATATCACGCGAAAGCCGTTGCGACAGGAAGAGCACGGATTCCCGGCCAGGCACGGACGGCACCACGATCCCGAATTCATCTCCACCGAGCCGGGCTGCCGTCGCTCCGGCCGGAGCCGCTTGCGCGATTTGCTGCGCGACATCGATCAGCACCTCATCGCCGATCGCATGACCATGCATGTCGTTGACCGGCTTGAAACGATCGAGATCGATGAACAGGACAGCGCAGTTTAACCGGGATTGACTGGCGCGTTCGATTGCCAGGGTCAGGGCTTCGCGAAATCGTCTGCCATTGGCGAGACCGGTCAAAGGGTCGTGCCGGGCTGAATCATGCGCAAGCCGTTCGGCCGCCTCGCGCCGCCTGATTTCATGACCAAGCTGCCTTGTCCGAATAGCCAGGAAAACCAGGGATACGACGCCGACGCAGAGAAGCAGCGCGAGCATTTCATCGAGTTGCCAGTCCTCGTGGGCGCGCGTGACCTCGTAGAGCCATTCGAAGAGCTCAACCCACACCGAGAAGACAAAAAGCACGCCCACCAGCAATATCCACAAACCTGCAAGCGCAAGCATGCGCAGGTTGGGCCATCTGTGACCGCCAGCAGCGATCTCGGAAGAATCCAGCGACCACCGTGGATCATTCTTCGACATGCACGCCCCCACTCGACGACAGGATCACGTCGTGTGTCTGTCTGATTTTAACACACTAGCGGCAGCAAATATCGATCAATAGAAGCGCATCGCTTTATGAGGTGATCGTCACCACAGCTGTGGCCTGATGATGAGCCATTCCTTACCACGATCGTTCGAAATTTAATGAATTCCGGGACCTGCCTCAGCATCATCAGGCTGCGGCACCGGTCGTGCCGGCTGCGTCAGCCATGCGGTTATCGCCGCGACGAAACACATAGCCGCCGAGATCGCCGCAACGGCCTGGAAAGCGCGACCCGTTGCAGTCGTCCGCACGGCTTCTGCTGCCGGCTCGATGGCGGATTGCGGCAACACTCCAAAGTCGACGCCGCTCGAAGGACCGCCGGCAGCGGCGTAAACCAGCCCCACCACCGCGCCCAGCGCAGCGACAGCCATCAGGCCGGCGATCCGCGCAACCGCATTGTTGATGCCGGATGCCGCACCGGTGTCGCGGTCATCGACCGACGTCATGATTGCCGTCGACAGAGGCGACACGACCAGCGCCATGCCAAGCCCCATAAGTGCCGCAAGCGGGAAGACCCCACTCCAGAAGCCATGAACCTCCGTCCCCGCCAACAGAGCCAGCCCGACAAATGCCAGCCCCACGACGAAACTTCCGAGCGTGATCGGCAGACGTGCTCCGGTCCGATCGGACCATCGACCGACCGGACCCGACAACAAGGCGATCGCCGCCGACAATGGCAGGAAGATGAAGCCCGCTTCCGCGGTGCTCAGCCCCCAGCCTGCAATCAGGAGCATCGGCAGATAGAAAAGCACTGCCGACAGCGCGAAATAGAGAAAGAAGGTCGCTGCATTGGCGCCGGAGAAGGCAACGATCCGAAACAGCCTGAGATTGACCATCGGCTCACGATGGCGGCTCTCCCACAACAGGAACACCGCAAGCGCGGCAAGGCCGATCAGAAAGGCGGCGATGTTGACCATCACCGAGCCATTTCCGCCTTCCGCACTCATCGCGGTCAGCCCATATGCCATGCCGCCGAAGGCCAGTGTGGCCAGCGCCGCGCCGCCTAGATCCAAGCCTTTCTGCTGCGTTGGCGAATCCGCCGGTACCTTGGCAAGCAGCAGCCAGATCGCAACCGCGCCGAGCGGCAGGTTGATGGCGAAGATCGCGCGCCAGACGCCGGCGCCAAAGCTGGAGAGCACCATACCGCCGAGAACTGGGCCGAGCGCCGTTGTAAGAGCCGACGCTGCGGCCCAGATGCCGATGGCGCGGCCTCGCTCGGCTTTCGGATAGGCCTTGGCGATGATGGCGAGGCTGCCGGGCACCATGACGGCAGCACCGATGCCCTGGATCGCCCGGAACAGGATAAGCAGAGGCGCGGTCGGCGCGAGCGCGCAGGCGATCGATGCCGCAATGAACAGCGCGATCCCGGCAACGAAAGCGCGGCGCAGACCGAAGCGGTCTCCGGCCGCACCACCGGCCAGGATGAGCGCGGACAGCGTCAACGCATAGGCATTGGAAATCCACTGCGCTTCGACAAGACTTGCTCCAAGATTGGCGCGCAGCACGGGCATGGCGATCGAAAGCACGGACCCATCGATGAAACCCAGCGCGGAAGCGAGAATGGCGGCGATCAGCACATAACGACGACTGCGCTGGGGACAGAAGGTTTCCTTCGAAGCCAATCCGCCGAGAACGCTGGCATCTATGCCTGTATCACCGCTCGCCTGCATGGCTTTGCTTAGCGCAGCGTTGCTCTGACCGGTATCGATTTTCGGACGAAACGCTGCGCCAGATCGAAAAAGACGCGTGTTTCTTCATGGGCGGAGAGTTATTCGATGAAATCGACCGGGACGCCGGGTTTCACCAACCTGGCCAGTTCGGCAGCATCCCAGTTGGTCAGGCGCACGCAGCCATGGCTTTCGGTCTTGCCGATCTTCGACGGCTCCGGCGTGCCATGGATACCATAGGTCGGCTTGTCGAGCGCGATCCAGATCGAGCCGACGGGACCGTTCGGCCCGGGTGGGATGGTCAACACCTTGTCGTTGGCACCCTGTTTGAAATTGATCTTGGGGTTGTAGGTGTAGTTCGGGTCGAAGGCTACGCGCGACACGGCGTGCGTTCCGGTGGGCGACGGTGTATCGGACGAGCCGATCGTTGCCGGATAGGCAGCCACCAGTTTGCCTGACGCATCATAGGCGCGGACCTGCTTGCGGCCCTTGTCGGCAATGATGTGCGTGACCGGCGTCTGCGCGAGTTTGCCGAAATTGACGACTTTCACCAGCGTGCCCGGCCGGTTGAAATTGACACCCGGATTGACCGCCTTGAGATAGGCTTCATCCATATGGAAACGTTCGGCGAGCGCCTCGGTCACCGAGGTGAAGCTCATGCGCTCCAGCGTCGCCTTCTGGCTGTAATCTTCCGGGATCGACGCGACATAAGGCCCAGCCGCGTCCTCGGGGGTGATGGAATAACTGGCGAAAGCTGGCCCACCCGTCTTGTCGAGTTCGGCTTTGATGGCCGCAACATCGGTCGACTTCAGATTGGTGCCGGTGATTTCGCGATAGGCAGCGAGCGCCTTGTCCATGTTGGAACCAAAGCGTCCGTCGATCGCACCAGGCGAAGCACCGGCGCGGTCGAGCAGCACCTGCAACGCAGCAATGTCTTCGCGCGCGCCCAAAGACAGCGAAGGATTGATCGCCGACTTGCCGTCGGTCGACGGCTCTGTCGGAGCGAGTGAACCATCCGGTGACGTTGGTTGCGCCGGATCGATCGAGGCTTCCTTCAATGGCTGCCGCTCTACCGGCTGCGGTGCCGGAATGCCGTCGCGGCTGGCCGGCAGGGGATCACCATAGCGATCACGCGGTCCGGGCGCCTGCGGAAAGGTCTCGACCATACCCCCGTCGGCAGGAGGAGCATTATCGTAAAATCCGCCGTCGTCTTCCGGATACTGGTAGGCACGCCGATCTTCCATCTGCCGACGGCGAAAACGCGCCATGTCCTCGGGATCGTCGAGATAATAACGCTCGTCGTCGGGCGCGCGCTCGACGCGCCGCTCCCTGTTGTCAAGGCGTAAGGCGCGCCGGTCGAAACGCGTCTGCGGCGGCTGTATCGCGATGACCTTGCCGGAATAAGGATCGACGATGACGCGGTTGCCCTTGCCGTCATAGAAAACCTGGTAGTCGCCATTCTGGGCAACTTGTATACCCTCGGCCTTTCTTGCCACGCTGCTTTCCGCGACCGGCTCGCGAGATGGTGAGGCCTGGGCGCTGATAGCCAGCGTCACGCCTAGCGTCATGGCTGAAAGCGAAAGCATCGTGCGCAGCATATAGTCCGAAGTCTCCGGCGCGTTCCATCACCGATCTGGTCCACCAGTCAGGAGCCATGCGTCTCCTGCGAGGCCATGATCCGCCTAACGATTCAACCATGAACTGGGCATGAACATGGCGGATTCGCAAGACCTGCGTGCGGAAGGCACCGTCGCGCTAGTCCTCCAATCCGAGTTCCCGCCGCTCGCGCCGGGTCAGATTGCGTGCAGCGAGGCGATGGCTATCCCTCAGATAGTCCTTCAGCGCTTCGTCATCCATGCTCTCGATGGTCACGCGCTGGATCCATTTCATTCCACGCGAGGCAAGATAGGGCGCCGGCCTGCAGCCGGGCTGTTCCTTCAGGATATCATAAGCCATGTCCGAACACTTGAACGTGAAGAAGGGAGTTTCAGCCTCCTTGCTCCAGCCTCCGATGGCGAAGACTTTGCTACCGACCTTCCACACATGGGCACCGCCCCACTGCACCACGTGATGGCTGGCTGGCAGCGAGGTACAGAAGCCATTGTATTCGTCGAGCGTCAAATCGGCCTCCCTGATCGCGATGCTCCAGCGCTTTATCGCTTCTGCCGTGCCTTGGAGCAATTCCGGCGAAAGGACGCAACGGTTGCGTCCGACCTTTCCTGTATAGTGGCGATTGGCATCTCGAACACCGGCCAGTGGTGCAGGTCAGGATCGACAAGCCGGCCTAAAATGTCTCATCGGATTTCCATGGGATGCGTCCATGTTCAGCCACGTGACTGTCGGCGTCAGCGACCTCGGGCGTGCGGAACGCTTTTATGACGCCGTGCTTTTGCCGCTGGAGCTTCGACGGCGACCGGTCACGCCCGATGGCGGCCCGGCATCCGCCTGCTGGGTGGGCAAGGACCACACCTTGCCGCGTTTCTACGCCTATATTCCCTTTGACGGACGACCAGCGAACCCCGGCAACGGCTCCATGGTCGCGTTCCTGGCTCCTTCCCCGGAAGCCGTCTCGATTGCCCATGCCGCGGGTGTTGCCACCGGTGGATCGGACGAAGGCGCACCAGGTCCTCGCCCGCACTACGGCGATGGCTATTTCGGCGCCTATCTGCGCGACCCCGACGGCAACAAGGTTCATATCGTCCACCGCGGCGACATCCGGGAGTGATCCTTCCGCCAGCGCCGCCAAACTTGGACGCCCCGCCCGCATCGTGGTAGAGGCGGCCATGGTAAGGTTTGCAGGCGAGATATTGATCTTGACCGGAACACCTGGGTCGGGCAAAACCACCACCGCCAAAGCGCTCGCGGCGGAGGGCGGATCGGCGAAAGTCCATCTCCATTCCGATGATTTCTGGCACTTCATCAAAAATGGCGCCGTCGCCCCCTATCTGCCGGAAGCCCATCAGCAGAATGCCGTGGTGGTCGATGTCCTCGCCAGGGCGGCAGAGGGTTACGCAAAAGGTGGTTTCTTCGTCATCGTCGACGGCATTATCGGCCCGTGGTTCCTGGAGCCGTTCACGACACTTGGCGTACCGCTGCACTATGTGGTGCTGCGCCCTCCTCTCGAAGTAGCCATTCGCCGTTGTCACGATCGCGGTGGGGACACGCTGACGGATCCGGAGCCGATCGCCGCACTGCACCAGCAGCTTTCCGACCTGGGAGAGCTGGAACAGCATGCCATCGACATCGCCGACCAATCCCGGGAACAGACGCTTGCCAGTGTTGTTGAGGCCGTGCGCGGTGGCACGTTTCGTTTATCCTGACCGCCGTTGCTGATCAGCAACCGCTAAAATCTCGAACAGTTTATTGCCCTGTTATCAGGTGCTGCCGCTATCAGTACCGGGCTGAACACGAGAGAAGCCCATGATCGACATCGATGCACTGCGACCGCAATTTTTGAGTATCCTGCGAATTGTCAGCGCCCTCACCCTGTTGCAGTACGGCACGGGAAAGCTGCTGGGATTCCCGGCACTCGAGCGCGTCCCGGCGATGTTTTCCCTGCCATGGATTGCCGGCACCATGGAACTGATCGGTGGTGCCCTGCTCCTGCTCGGCTTGTTTACCCGGCCCGTCGCCTTCATCATTTCCGGCCTGATGGCATTCGCCTACTGGATCGGCCATGCGCAGAATTCGATCTTCCCGATCCTCAACGGCGGCAACCTCGCCATCGTCTATTGTTTCGTGTTTCTGTACCTGTTCGCTGCCGGCCCGGGTCCATGGAGTCTCGATGCCTACCGGAGATCGCCAGCGTCTGCCGCCTAAGGCGACTTGGAATGCAGCCTAACGCCCACTATGGCGCATGGCCTTGGCAAGTACGTCGAATACCTTTGGATCCTGCGACTGAGCAACGTTGAAACGCAGGAAGCCATTTGCCGTCCGAGACAGGCTGAAGGCATTGCCGGGCGCCAGAACCACACCATCGCCCAGAGCACGCCGGGCAACGTCGGCAGCGTCGAGCCCGTCCGGCAGACTGCACCACAGGAACATGCCGGCACGTGGTTCGCTCCAGGGCCGGATGCCAAGCGGCTCAAGCCGCCTAGACGTATCGACCATCGAAGCCGACAGGCGCTGCCGCAATGTCTCGACATGCTTGCGGTAACTGCCGTCCTTGAGCAAGGAAAGCACCAATTCAGCTGAAAGGTGCCCCCCACCGAAAGTGGTCGAGATCTTCAGATCGGTCAGCCGTTCGACCCAGTCGCTCGGCGCCGCGATGAAGCCGCAGCGCACCGACGCGGACAGCGTCTTGGAAAAACTGCCGATATGGACCACCCGGGAGAGCCCATCGAATGCAGCCAGCCGCGGCGCCGGCTCCGTCTCGAAATCGGCAAAGATATCGTCCTCGACGATAGTCACCTCGAACTGGTCAGCCAGCTTCAGCAGGCGATGCGCGGTGACCGGCGAGAGGGTTGCGCCGGTTGGATTGTGCAGCGCGGAATTGGTAATGTAGAGGCGCGGCCTATGCTCGGCGAGTGCTTCTGCGAACAAATCGAGGTCCGGCCCTGTCGGCGTATAGGGCACGCTGACAATGTTGGTGCGGTGCGCCCGCAGCAGTGCATGGAAATTGAAATAACATGGGTCGTCGACCAGCACGGTGTCGCCGGGCTCGATGAGAAGCCGGCACAAGAGGTCGATCGCCTGCGTGCCCGATTCCGTCAGCATGATCTGGTTGGGTGAAGCCTCTATGCCGTGTTCGCCCATGCGTCGTGCCAGCAGTTGCCGCAACGGCGCCAGCCCGAGCGGCGTGCCATAGTCGGCCAGCGTCATATCCCTGGCGTGAGCAAGGCCGCGCAGCGCCCGCCGCAATGCCTGCTGCGGCATCCAGTCGGCAGGCAGCCAGCCACAACCCGGCTTCAATACCCCTTCGCCGGCTTCCAGGGACTGCCTCGAAATCCACAAAGGGTCGATCTCGCGATCGAGCCTGGGTCCAACCTCGGCAAGCGAAAGAGGAGCCAGTGGACCACAGACATAAAAGCCTGACCCCGGCCGCGAGCGGATCACACCTTCCGCTGCCAGCCGCTCATAGGCCTCCACCACCGTGGAGGTGGAAACCTGCATGGTCTTGGCGAAGGCCCGCACGGAAGGCAACTTGGCGCCGGGCGTCAATTGCCGTGCGCCGATACGCTGCCGCACTGTCGCCATGACGGTCTCGATCAGCGTTCCGTCTTTGCTCGCGGGTGCAGCGATCCCATCCATCTGTATTGCCACCGTATCCATAACAGTTTGATTGAACTGTATCTCAGCGTATCTGGCGGCGCTACCCTGTCCCATCGATAAGAGCGCGACGATTGCAGGCAAGATCCACCAAAGTTGCAGACTTTTCAGTCAGGGATCATGCGAAAGGAAAGAGTGCGCGCGTGGACAAGACGACGAGTGGATGGTTCAACGGTTTCCTGGGCGTGCTGATCTTCAGCGGTTCGCTGCCGGCAACCCGGGTCGCCGTCATGGATTTCAGCCCCGTCTTCCTGACGGTCACACGCGCGGCTCTCGCCGGCCTGATCGGTCTGGCCCTTTTGCTGGCCTTTCGCGAGAAACGCCCAAGCCGGGACGATCTGATCTCGCTCACCATCGTGGCGCTCGGCGTCGTGGTCGGCTTCCCGCTGCTGACTGCACTGGCGCTCGAGCACGTCACTTCAGCACATTCCATCGTCTTCATCGGCCTGTTGCCGCTTGCGACGGCGATCTTTGGCGTGCTGCGCGGCGGCGAGCGGCCTCGCCTCGCCTTCTGGCTGTTTTCCTGCCTGGGCAGCGCACTGGTTGCTGGTTTTGCGTTGTCGCGAGGTCTTTCCGCCTCGCCGGTGGGTGATGCCCTGATGCTGGCGGCCATCGTCGTCTGCGGGCTGGGCTATGCGGAAGGTGGAAAACTGTCGCGCCGGCTGGGCGGCTGGCAGGTGATCTGCTGGGCACTGGTGATTTCGCTGCCGCTGATGCTGGTGCTGGCCCTCGTCACCTTTCCATCCTCCCTCGCTGGGGTCGGCATGCCGGCATGGGTCAGCCTTGCCTACGTGTCGCTGTTCAGCATGCTGATCGGCTTCGTGTTCTGGTACCGCGGACTCGCGCAGGGCGGCATCGCGGCAGTCGGACAATTGCAGTTGCTGCAGCCATTCTTCGGCCTCGCCCTGGCGGCTTTCCTGCTGCACGAGCAGGTCAACGCCGCCATGGTGGTCGTTACCCTCGGCGTGGTGCTGTGCGTCGCCGGCGCCAAACGGTTCGCCAGGTAGAACCGTACTTTCGATACGAAAAAGCGCGCCCCTTCACGCAAAGAGGCGCGCTTTCTTTTGACAGCAGCAGTTGCGCGAACTGCTGTTAAGCAGCTTGTTCGGCAACCATGGTCGGCTTCGAACGGAAGTTCAGCCTGTCGGAGCCCGCGGTCACCTTGACGGTCGACCCATCGAGGATCTCACCCATCAGGATTTTCTCCGCCAGCGGATCCTGCAGTTCCTTCTGCATCACCCGCTTCAGCGGCCGGGCGCCATAGGCCGGATCGTAGCCCTTGTCGGCCAGCCACTCGACGGCCTCCTTGTCGAGGTTGAGCGTGATCTTGCGATCGACCAGCAGCTTCTCCAGCCGCTCGAGCTGGATCTCGACGATCTGGCCCATATCCTTGCGACGCAGCCGGTGGAACAGGATCACCTCGTCGACGCGGTTGAGGAATTCCGGACGGAACGAGGTTTTCACCACCGCCATCACCTCATCGCGCACGGCATCGACATCCTGATCTTCGCCGAGACCGACGAGATATTCGGCGCCAAGGTTCGACGTCATGATGATCAGTGTATTGCGGAAGTCGACCGTACGGCCTTGCCCATCGGTCAGCCGGCCGTCATCCAGCACCTGCAACAGGACGTTGAAGACATCAGGATGCGCCTTCTCGATCTCGTCGAACAGAACGACCTGGTAAGGCCGGCGCCGCACGGCTTCCGTCAACGCTCCACCTTCCTCGTAACCGACATAGCCGGGAGGCGCGCCGATGAGACGGGCGACAGAGTGCTTCTCCATGTACTCCGACATGTCGATGCGCACCATCGCGGTCTCGTCGTCGAACAGAAACGAAGCGAGCGCCTTGGTCAGTTCGGTCTTGCCGACGCCGGTCGGGCCCAGGAACATGAACGAGCCGATCGGCCGGTTCGGATCCTGCAGGCCGGCACGGGCACGCCGCACAGCCTTGGATACAGCCTGCACCGCCTCGCCCTGGCCGACGACGCGCTTGGCGATTTCGTCTTCCATGCGCAGCAGCTTCTCGCGTTCGCCTTCCAGCATCTTGTCGACCGGAATGCCGGTCCAGCGCGACACGATCTGGGCGACGTGATCTGGCGTGACCACTTCCTCGACCATGCCACCACCTTGCCCGTCACGGGCCTCGGCATCGGCAAGCTGCTTTTCCAGCTCGGGAATCTTGCCATAGGCAAGTTCGCCGGCACGCTGGAACTCACCCTTGCGCTGCGCGATCGCCAGTTCGTTGCGGGCGTCCTCGAGATCTTTCTTCAGATCGGCGGCAAGCCCGAGCTTCTGCTTCTCGGCCTGCCACTTCGCAGTCAACGCGTCAGACTCTTCCTCGAGCCCGGTCAGATCCTTTTCGAGCCGAACCAGACGATCCTTGGAAGCGTCATCCTTCTCGACCTTCAGCGCTTCGCGCTCGATCTTCAGCTGCATGATGCGGCGGTCGATCTCATCCAGCGCTTCCGGCTTGGAATCGACCTGCATCCTGAGACGCGAGGCCGCTTCGTCGACCAGATCGATCGCCTTGTCGGGCAGGAACCGGTCGGCAATATAGCGATTGCTCAGCGATGCGGCTGAGACCAGCGCCGAGTCCGAGATGCGCACCTTGTGATGCTGCTCGTACTTCTCCTTCAAGCCGCGCAGGATCGAGATCGTGTCCTCGACCGTCGGCTCTTCGACAAAGACCGGCTGGAAGCGACGGGCAAGGGCCGCGTCCTTCTCGATATACTTGCGGTATTCGTCTAGCGTGGTCGCACCGACGCAATGCAGCTCGCCACGTGCGAGCGCGGGCTTCAATAGGTTGGACGCGTCCATCGCACCGTCCGCCTTGCCGGCACCGACCAGCGTGTGCATCTCGTCGATGAACAGGATGATGCCACCGGCCGCCGAGGTGACTTCGTTGAGCACGGCCTTCAGCCGCTCCTCGAATTCTCCGCGATATTTCGCACCGGCGATCAGCGCACCCATGTCGAGCGCCATCAACTGCTTGTCCTTCAAGCTTTCCGGCACGTCGCCGTTGACGATACGCAACGCCAGCCCCTCGGCGATCGCCGTCTTGCCGACGCCGGGCTCGCCGATCAGCACCGGGTTGTTCTTGGTGCGACGCGACAGCACCTGGATGGTGCGGCGAATCTCGTCGTCGCGACCGATGACCGGATCGAGCTTGCCGGCACGGGCATCCGCGGTGAGATCGCGCGCATATTTCTTCAGCGCATCATAGCTCTGTTCGGCGGAGGCGGAATCCGCGGTTCGGCCCTTGCGGATATCGTTGATTGCGGCATTGAGCGCCTGTGCGGTGACGCCGGCCTTGGACAATATGTCGGCGGTCTTGGCAGACTTCTCCATGGCGAGAGCCTGCAAAAGGCGCTCCACGGTCACGAAGCTGTCGCCTGCCTTCTTGGCAAGGTCCTCTGCGGTCGAGAACACCTTCGCCAGCGGCTGTGCCAGGTAAAGCTGGCCATTGCCACCCTCGACCTTGGGCTGGGCATTGAGAGCCGCGTCGACAGCGACTTCGACATCGCGCGGGCGCCCGCCGGCACGTTCGATCAACGACGCGGCAAAACCCTCGTCATCGTCGATCAATGCCTTCAGGATATGTTCGGGAGTGAACTGCTGGTGGTTGCGGTTCAGTGCATATTGCTGCGCCGACTGGATAAAACCGCGGACGCGTTCGGAATATTTTTCAAGATTCATCATTGTCTCCTTCCGTCACCGGCCCGCTTTGCGGCACCGGATCAGCTTTGGTGACGGACCCGCTCTTTTGAGCCGAGCCCTGTTCAGCCGTGATATGGGACGTAAGCCCTTGTCTCTCAAGACGCATTGATACCGATCAAGGCAGATATTTATCCGATGCCGTCCGAGGACGGACTATAGCCCAGCCAAACAAAAACGGCGGAGATTTCTCTCCGCCGTCCGTGATCTCGAAAAGAGCCTATGCTCAGCTATCGGCGCCGGCTGCTTCAGTCGTATCGGCAGGTGCTGCCTCTGCGGCCTCGGCCTTCGGCTTGCGCGGGCGCCGGGTGGTCTTGCGCGGCGCGACCGCTTCAGTCTCTGCCTCACGCGCTTCGGCATGGGCGGCAAGCTGCGCCGGGTTGAAGCTCTCGAACTGCGGTGCCGGTTCGGCAACGGTCACCGGCGCCGGCTCTTCGGTCGCGACGACCGGAGCCGCCTCTACCGGGGCGGCAGCCTGAGGCTGGCCATCTTCGCGCCTGTTGCCGCTTTCTCCGCGCGGGCCACGGTCTCCGCGCTGGCCATTCTGGCCATAGCCATTGTTGTGGCGGCGATCGCGTTGGTGGCGGTTGCCATTGTCGCGGTTGTTGTCTCGGTAGCCGCCTTCGCGGCCATTGTTGTCGCGGCCGCCCTCGGAATTGAGCGCCACCTCGGCGGGCGTGCCTTCGATCACCGGCTGGGGGCCGGAACCGTGATTGGCCGGCTGCTGGCCTTCGCCTGCATTTCCGCTGTTGTCGAATTCATCGCGCTCTTCATCGAGCTCGTCGTCGAAATCGTCACGGTTCTGCTGGAAGTTCTGGATCGGCATCTGCGCCTGGGCGGCGGCAATGATGCGATTGTAATGCTCGGCGTGCTGGAGATAGTTCTCAGCCATCACGCGATCACCCGAGCTCATCGCATCGCGGGCGAGAGTCGCGTATTTCTCGGCGATCTGCTGGGCGGAACCGCGGATCTTCACATCCGGACCGTTGCTCTCGTAGTTGCGGTTGAGCGGGTTCGGTCCTTTGCGGTTGTTGTTGTTGTTATTATTGTTGCCGCCGCCGCCGCCATTGTTGCGACCGCGCATGCGTCTATTCTGCTGTTGTGGCCTCATAAGGGTCTCTTCGCTTCAAAAACTTGAAAATCTTCGCATACGGCGGCGCTCATGCAGCCTGCCGTTTCGCTGTTTCACCGGTGCTCGCCCGCATCGATTGCGTTGGCGCCACGTATCATCCTGTTCCGGTTACATCACTTACCGGACGATTCCCGCACGAAGCTTGGGCGTCGTTTCGCAAGAAGGCAGCTATTTCAAAGGAAACCGAATCGCTAAGAGCACTGCCTGCTTCGTCTCATCCGGTAAATCGACCCTAGCCGCATTCCTTAGCCTTGCCAAGCGGTTTTTCGCCGCGCCTTCAAGCTTTTCCGACACTTGTGAACAGTATAACGCGATCGTTTCCGGCAAGATCGCGCAACGCTGTTTTCATGAGGAATCCTGCATTCAGGAAAATATCGGTCACTTCTGCCTTCTGGCTGCTGCCGATCTCAACGGCGATCACGCCGTCGGCCTCCAAATGCCTGGCGCTTTTTGCGGCAATTGTCCGATAGGCATCGAGTCCATCAGCACCGCCATCAAGCGCCCGCAGTGGATCGAAATTGCGCACCTCCTTCTGCAGCGTTTCGATCTCAGCACTCGATATATAGGGAGGGTTGGAGACGATTACATCAAATCGATCCGAAATTGCTTCGAACCAGTCGGATCTGACAGCACTGAAGCGCTCTGAAAGGCCGAGATCCCGAGCATTGCGGGCTGCAGTGGCAAGCGCATCCTCGGAAATGTCCACGCCCACCGCCCGAGCCTGGGGGATCGCCGCGAGCAGCGCAAGCGCAATGGCACCGGTTCCCGTGCCGAGGTCCAGGATACGGCAGCTTCCCTTGCGTTCACCGATCTCGGCGAGCAACGGCAGCGTCGCATCCACCAGCGTCTCCGTGTCGGGGCGCGGTTCCAGGGTCTCAGCCGAAAGGCCAAGCCGCAGCCCGTGGAATTCGCGATAGCCGAGGATTCGATGAACCGGTTCGCCGGAAATTCTGCGGGCTAGAGCAATATCGACGGCTGACAGCGTGTCGGTACCGATGATGCGGCCGGGATCCGTAATCGCCTCGGTGCGTGTCGTGCCGGTAAGGTCTTCGACCAGGAGCCTCGCGTCGAACACCGCACCGTCTATTCCGGCCTCCACGAGGCGCGTGCGCGCGGAAAGCAACAGCTCGGCGAGGGTCGTGCCTGTCACGGCCTCACCCTTCCTTCATCTCCGCCAGAAGCCTCGACTGATGGTCAGCGATCAGCGCATCGACCACTTCGTCCAGTTCTCCTTCCATCACTCGATCGAGCTTGTAGAGCGTAAGATTGATACGATGGTCGGTCAGACGCCCCTGCGGGAAATTATAGGTGCGGATGCGCTCGGAGCGGTCGCCAGAACCAACCTGCGACTTGCGCGATTCCGAACGTTCCTCGTCGGCGCGGCTGCGCTCGAGGTCGTAGAGCCGCGCGCGCAGGATCTGCATGGCACGCGCCCTGTTCTGGTGCTGCGACTTCTCCGCCTGCACCACCATGATGCCGGTGGGCAGGTGGGTGATGCGGACGGCGGAATCAGTGGTATTGACGTGCTGGCCGCCGGAACCGGACGCACGCATCGTATCGATACGGATATCTTCCGCCTTGATCTCGATATCGACCTCCTCGGCTTCCGGCAGCACGGCCACCGTTGCCGCCGAGGTATGGATGCGCCCCTGCGCTTCCGTTGCCGGCACGCGCTGCACGCGATGCACGCCGGATTCGAATTTCATATGCGCGAAGACGCCTCTGCCGGAAACCGAGGCGATGATCTCCTTGAACCCACCGACTTCGCCATCGCTGGCTGAAACAACCTCGAACCGCCAGCCTTTCGAAGCCGAATAGCGCTCATACATCCGAAACAGATCACCGGCGAACAGGGCAGCCTCGTCACCACCGGTACCGGCGCGGATTTCGAGGATGGCGTTGCGTTCGTCGGCAGCGTCCTTGGGCAGGAGCAATACCTGGATTTCCTGCTGCAGCACCTCGATGCGGCTTTCCACCTCCGGCAGGTCGGCTTCCGCCAGCGCGCGCATCTCGCTGTCCGTGCCCTTGTCTCCGAGCATCGCCTCGAGATCTTCCTGCTCGCGCTCCGCGGCGCGCAATTCCCGAATTTTGGCGACCAGTTCCTGCATGTCGGCATATTCGGCCGCCATCTTCACATAGACATCGGGCGCCGGCCCGGCCGCCATCTGCGCTTCGAGCATGTCGAAACGCTTGACGACTTGATCCATGCGGTCGCGGGGCAGATTGATCATGAGGTATCGAAGGCTTCTTATAGAGGAATGCCGCGGTCATCCGCGAAAGCCTGCAGCAGCGCGCGGATCGGCATGCCCGTGGCAGGCTGGTTGAGATTGTCGGCGAAAAAGGCTTCCAGCTCTTCCAGCGGCAAGTCGGTCAGCATCGCCTTGACCGGACCGATCGCAGCCGGCGACATTGAGATGGAGCGGAAGCCGAGACCGATCAGGGCCATGGCCGAAATCGGCTTGCCGGCGAGCTCGCCGCAAAGTGTCACCGGCGTGTTGTTGCGATGGCCGGCATCGGCGATCTGCTTCAGCACGCGCAGGAACGGGATCGACACCGGATCGAAACGATCGGCCAGCTGCGTGTTGCCACGGTCCACCGCCATCACGAACTGGAACAGGTCATTGGAGCCGACCGAGACGAAATCGACCGCCTTCATCAGTTCATCGAGCTGGAACAGCAGTGACGGTACTTCCAGCATCGCGCCCAGCTTCAGGCTGGTCGGCAGATGGTGAGCGAAGCGCGAAAGATGCCTCACCTCGCGTTCGATGATCTCGCGCGTCTGCGCGATCTCGCCAAGCTCCGTCACCATCGGCAGCATCAGCTTCAATTCGCGCCCGCCGGCAGCCTTGAGCAGCGCGCGGATCTGCGTCCGCAGCAGGCCGGGGCGGTCCAGGGTCAGGCGGATCGCCCGCCAGCCAAGTGCCGGGTTCTCTTCCTGCGTCGCATTCTTGAAGTAGGGCAGCACCTTGTCGCCACCGATGTCGATGGTGCGGAAGGTGACGGGCTTGCCACGCGCGGCTTCCAGCACATCGCGGTAGAGTTTTTCCTGCGCCTCGGCGCGGGGGAAGGTCGCCGCCACCATGAATTGCAGCTCGGTGCGGAACAGGCCGATGCCCGCGGCGCCCGATTCGGTCAACTGCGGCAGGTCGACAGCCAGGCCAGCATTCATCAAAAGGTCGACCTGTACGCCCTCACGGGTGACAGACGGCTTCTTGCGCAGCTCCCGGTAAAGCTCCTGCCGACGCGCACGGAAGCGCACCTTCTCGGCATAGGCTGCCTCGAGGTCCTGCTGCGGTCGCAGATGAATGGCGCCCTCGTCGCCATCGACGATGATGGCATCGCCGTTTTCCGACATCGACACCGCGCCTTTGACCTGACCGGCGACCGGAATGCCCATTGCGCGCGCGACGATGACGACGTGGCTGGTCGCCGCGCCCTCTTCAAGCACAAGCCCCCGCATCTTGTCGCGCGGATAGTCAAGCAACTCGGCCGCCCCCATCGAGCGGGCAACGATGATGGCGTCCTTTGGCAGCGAAGCAGCGACGTCTTCAGGCCCACGCCCCATCAGCTGACGCAGCAGCCGGTTGGCGAGGTCATCAAAGTCGCTCATCCGCTCGCGCAGATAAGGATCGGTCATATGGATCATGCGGGCGCGCATGTCCGACTGCACCTTCTCGACCGCGGCCTCCGCCGTCAGGCCGTTGCGGATGGCCTCTTCCAGGCGGCGCACCCAACCACGGTCGTTGGCGAACATGCGGTAGGCTTCCAGCACCTCGCGGTGTTCGCCTTCGAAAGCGACGTCTCGCCGCTCCAGCATGTCATCGATGGAGAGCCTGAGCGAGCCGAGCGATTCCTCGAGCCGGCGGACTTCCTCCTCGCTGTCCTCATTGAACAGGTTGGTGACGACGATACGCGGCTCATGCAGCACGACGTGTCCAAGCCCGACACCTTCGTTGAAGGACACGCCGGTGAACGAAACCGGACGGCTCAGATCGAGCTCCATGCCAGGTCGCGAAAGCCGCGCAAGGTCGCCGGTGGCGACCATCTCGGCAATCACCATGGCGGTGGTTTCCAGCGCCTCGACCTCGTCCTCGCGATAGACGCGCTTGGTACGGTTCTGCACGACAAGCACGCCCAGCGTACGGCCTGCCCTCAGCACCGGCACGCCCAGGAAGGCGTGATAGATCTCTTCACCCGTCTCCGGCAGATAGGCGAAGGCGGGATGCTCCTGGGCATTGGAAAGATTGAGCGGGCGTGCGCTTGCAGCAATCGTGCCAACCAGGCCCTGGCCGAGGCGCAATTGCGCCAGGTGCACGGCGTTCTTGTTGAGACCTTCGGTGGCGTAAAGCTCAAGCACGGAGTCGGCACGCAACACGTAGAGCGAGCAGACTTCCGCCACCATGTTGGAGGCGATGTCGCGCACGATACGGTCAAGCCGATCCTGCGGCTCCAGCGGCTCTTGCATGAGCTCGCGGAGCCGTTTCAACAAAACGCGCGGGCCGATGGCCGTCTCACGCATCGCGGCTTCTCCAAAGGCGTTTAGGCCGGTGCGGTTCCCTTTCGCACCGGCCCGACGCAAAAACCGACTCGGGTCTCTTATTGCTTATCGAGACCGTAGACGGAATGCAAAGTGCGAACGGCCAGTTCCGTATAAGGACCGTCGATCAGGATCGAAATCTTGATCTCGGACGTGGTGATCGCGCGGATATTGATGCTTTTTTCGGCAAGTGCCCGGAAAGCGGTCGCCGCGACGCCGGCATGGCTTCTCATGCCGATGCCGATGACGGAAACCTTGGACATGCCTTCGTCATGCTGGAGCGCATCGAAACCGACGGTCTGCCTGACCTTGTCCAGCACGGCAAGTGCCTTGGCGACATCGCCGGACGGCACGGTGAAGGTCATATCGGTCGACTTGCCATCTTCCGAGATGTTCTGGACGATCATGTCGACATTGATGTTGGCTTCGGCGAGCGGGCCGAAAATGCCACCGGCCACACCCGGCCGGTCGGCGACGCGGCGCAGCGAGATCTGCGCTTCGTCCTTGGCGTAGGCAATTCCGGTGACGACCTGCTGTTCCACGATTTCATCCTCGTCGCAAATGAGCGTTCCGGGCGGATTGATCAAATCCCCCATGCCAGGCGCATCGGGATCGTCGAAGGACGATCGCACGAAAGTGCGCACCTTGTGTACCATGGCCAGCTCCACCGAGCGCACCTGAAGGACCTTCGAGCCGAGCGAGGCCATCTCCAGCATTTCCTCGAAGGAAATGCGATCGAGCCGCCTGGCCTTGGGTTCCATGCGCGGGTCGGTGGTGTAGACGCCGTCGACATCGGTGTAGATGTCGCAACGGTCGGCCTTCACGGCAGCCGCAATGGCGACGGCGCTGGTGTCGGAGCCGCCGCGGCCGAGCGTCGAGATGCGGTTGTCCGGCGCGATGCCTTGGAAGCCGGCGATCACCGCGACCTGGCCTTCCTTGAAACGCTGGATCAAGAAGGAGCCGTCGATGTCGGTGATACGTGCTGCGCCGTGCGCACCGTCGGTCTTGATCGGGATCTGCCAGCCATGCCAGGACCGCGCATTGATGCCCATCGACTGCAGTGCGATCGCCAGCAGGCCGGACGTGACCTGTTCGCCCGAGGCGACGATGGCATCATATTCACGTGCATCGAAGAACGGGCTGTTGGCGCCGGTTGCCTTGGGCATGCCCTGCACCCAGCCAACGAGCTCATTGGTCTTGCCCGACATCGCCGAGACAACGACCGCCACCTCATGGCCGGCCTCGACCTCACGTTTGACGTGACGCGCCACATTGTGGATGCGGTCGAGGTCGGCGACGGAGGTCCCGCCGAACTTCATCACGATGCGCGCCATGGGAGCGGAAAGCCTTTGAATGCAGGCCTGATGGCCAGGGATGGACAGGAAAGCCCCGGCTCGCCGGGACGCAAAAATGCGCGGCTTCCTTAGCCAAAACACAAGGCCTCCGCAAGGCACACACGGCCGATGTGGCAGCGTGGCGCAAGTCTCTTGCGCTTTGGCGCCTTTCCCTCGCCCCGAAGGATCACCCGGCTATGCCCAAGCGGATCACGCGATTGACCACCGCGGCTGCCACGGACATTGCGCCTGCTCAGCCCCGGCTGGAGACAATACACGGGAAATTTGGTGACGCTCGCCGAAACGCTTTGAGCGAACCATGACTTTGGAAAACAAGGGCTTCGTGACGTTGCCTTGTCGCGCCGGAATGACGCGCGCATAAAACGCGCCTTGACATTCGGCTCCCTTCTGCCGACTTCCTTTTCCCCGAAGGAGACAAAGTCATGCCAGAGCCCCGACGGTCGACGATCGACGCCGGAGAAGTCGAGCGCTTTTCAGCCCTTGCAGCCGAATGGTGGAACCCCAACGGAAAATTCCGTCCGCTGCACAAGTTCAACCCTGTGCGGCTGGCCTATATCCGCGACCAGATCGCAACCCGCTTCGGCCGTGACGCCCGCGCTGCCAAACCCTTCGAGGGCTTGCGTATCCTGGACATTGGCTGTGGCGGCGGACTGCTGTGCGAGCCGATGGCGCGCCTGGGCGCCGAAGTGGTTGGGGCGGATGCTTCCACGACGAATATCGAAGTGGCCAAGCTGCACGCGGCGGAAGCCGGTGTGGCTGTCGACTATCGCGCCACCACGGCTGAGGATCTCGCCGATGCCGGCGAGAAGTTCGATGTCGTGCTCAACATGGAGGTGGTCGAGCATGTTGCCGACATCGACCTGTTCGTCGGCAAGTGCGGCGAGATGGTGAAGCCCGGCGGCATCATGTTCGTGGCGACCATTAACCGCACACTGAAGGCGCTCGGACTGGCCATCATCGGTGCCGAATACGTGCTGCGCTGGCTGCCGCGCGGCACGCACAAGTTCGGCAAGCTGGTACGGCCGGAGGAACTGGAGCGCGCCCTGAGCGGCGCGGGCCTCGCCATAACCGACCGCTCTGGCGTCATCTACAATCCGCTCGCCGATCGCTGGCAGCGCTCCAGGGATATGGACGTCAATTACATGGTGCTCGCCGAAAAGGCGGCCTGATGAACCCATGCCAGGGCCGGCTGGCGCCGGCCATGGTATCCCCAGGCATCAGCCTGGTCACGTCTCCGCCAGAAGCGGCCTGTAGGCGCCCTGCCAATAGATCAGCGCCTCGCCGGTATCGCGCGTACGTACGGCTTCGACCGAACCGATAATGATCGAATGCGTACCACGATCGATCATTTCGTCGAGGCTGCAATCGAACGCGGCCACCGCATCCGCCAGCACCGAAGCACCGGTTTTCATCGTCGTCCATTCCGCGCCGGCATAACGGTCCTGCCCTTTTACGCCGCCGAAGCCCGAGAAGCGCTCGGCCACCTTCTGATGCTGCGGTCCCAGCGAATTGACGGCGAAATGACGGTGACGTTCGATGACCGGCCAGGTCGAGGACGAACGGTTCACGCAGGCAATGACCTTCGGCGGTTCAGCCGATAGCGACACCACCGATATGACCACGAGGCCGGACCTGTCTTCGCCGACGCCGGCTGTGATGACACTGACATTGCCGACGATGAGCCGCATCGCCGCGCGGAAAGTGCCGGCATCGACCGGCTCTGGAGGTGCCATGATCATAGCCTCCTTACGCCGCGGAGCGTGCGCTGGCAGGCTTCATCCGGATGCCACGCTGTTCAAGGATCGGAAGCACGGTATCGCGGAAATACGGAAACTCCTCCGCATAATCGACGAAGGACAGCGTCGTGCCACGGAAACCAGCCTCGTGCAGGGCTGCGATGCCGTCGGCGACCTGTTCGGGTGTGCCCGTCAGGGGAAAGCCGCCGTGACCCGCTGCCATGCGATCCCGGATAAGGGCGAGCAGATCGTGCGGGAACGACTGCGCGTGAGCAAATTGCAGACGCACCAGATTGTCGACCGCCGCCCAGTCGGCATTGGTGCGACCGAAATGCTCCAGATAGTCCCTGGCCTCCTTTTCCGTCGGCCGGCACACGACATGCGAGAAGGTCAGCACGTCCACCTTGCGACCGGCCTCCAGCGCCTGGTCCTTGAGCGCCTGGATCTCATCCTTCGAACGCACCAGGTCGATCGCGGGCGTGAACAGGAAGTTGGCGTTGCGGACCGCGAAACGCCGTCCCTCTTCCGAACCGGCGGCGTTGAGGATCGGTAGTGGCGACGACGGGCGCGGATCGCCGAGCACGTTCTTCAGCTTGAAGTAGGTCCCGTCCCAATCGAAGGTTTCGGTGCGGCTCCATAGCGACTGGATGACATCGAACCATTCCTGCGCATAGCCGTAGCGGGTGATGTGATCGTCCGGCAGCGTCAGCCCCAGCGCTTCGTATTCCGGCTTGTTCCAGCCGGCGACGATGTTGAGGCCGATGCGGCCGGCACCGATCTGATCGATGGTCGCGAGCTGCTTGGCAACGACAACGGGATGGTTCGCCGTCGTATGTGTCGTCGCAAACAGGGTAATGTTGCGCGTCAGCGCCAGCAGACCTGTCGCCCAGGTGATCGTTTCCAGCACGTTGCCGTGGAAATTGGTCTCACCGCCATATCCGATCCAGCGTGCGGTCGGCAGCATGAAGTCGATGCCTGCGTCATCGAGAAGCCGTGCCAGCCGGAGATTGTTGTCCCAGGAATTGACCCATCGCTCAGGCACTTTGGTGACGGTCATGCCGCCGGAGCAATTGGAAGCGAAAGTACCGAGAAAGAAAGGCTGTGCAGCGCTGCCGCCGTCGAGCATGCTCATGTCAAATATCCTCACCATTTGTTATATTTTATAATAGAAAGTCTATCATAAAACCTCATGGACGCAACCCGGTCTGCTGGTGCATGGTCGCAGCATGAGGAGGCGTGGATGAAAGCCAAGAAGACATCGAACCAGAGAGATCTTCTCGATCGCGGCTGGCATCTTGCGCGCACGCCGCTTGAGATCGACGTCGCCGAAATCGAATACGCACTGATGCGCTCCTACGAGGCTTTCGGCCGCTGGCAGGCGGAATGTCTTGAGACGGTGATCGAATTTTCGGCCAGCGGTCCCGAGAACGCGCTGCTGCATATCATCCGCATGAACGACCGGCCGAAGAGCATCCGCGACCTCGCGCAGATGACCAATCGTGATGATATTCCCAACATCCAGTACAGCCTGCGCAAGCTGGTGAAGGCCGATCTCGTCAAGCGTCAGGGCAGCGGCCGCGCCGGGGTCACCTATGAGGTCACGCAGTTGGGGCACCGTGTGACGGAACGTTATGCCGATATCCGCTCGGCACTGTTGATCGATGCGGTAACGCGCGTGCCCGACCTCGCAGACAGGCTGGAAGATGCTGCACGCACGCTGGAATTGATGACCGGCATCTATGAGCAGTCAGCTCGCGCCGCTGCCACCCACCGCAGGCGCCACCCGCAGCCGGAAGCCATCGGCGCCCGCGAGGACGACGAAGGCTGAAAGCAGATCAGGCAGTCTGTCGCTGCGCCTTGGTGGTGATGAACACGCCAGCCACGATGATGGCGGCGCCCGCCCAGGTCAGCAACTGGTAGTTCTCGCCGAGGAACAGTGTGCCCGAGACCAGCGCGACGGCAGCACCGACATAGCCGATCTGGCTGAGATAGACCGGACCGCCGACTGCCTGAAGGCGGAAGTAGAAGGCAAACATCGCCGCTCCCGTCACCACCTGGGCCAGCACCAGCCAGGGAACCTCGACCAGCGAGCCGAACGAACCTGCCTGGCCGGAAAAGAGCAGCCCGCCAAGCAACATCGCTGCTGCCGCAAGGTGGCTGCCGACAGCCAGTTCGATGGCGTCGGTCCCCGTTGGCCAGTCGATGGTGCGATAGATGTTGCCGGCGGCGAGGAAGACCGGGATCAGCAGTCCGATCAGCACCCAGAACAGATCAGCTGGCTGGCCGGCCTCACCGCGCGTCAACGCAACCAGGAGCGCTCCAGCAAATCCGACCACGATGCCGATCACACCGAGCAGATTAGGGCGACGCACTCCGAAAAGGATGGACAGAGTGAGCGTCACCACCGGTGAAAGCGTGAACATGATGCCGGTGTAGCCCGCACCGAGATGCGGGATCGCTGAGAAGATCAGGAAATTCGGGACGGCGAACGAAATGGCCGCCGCGATGATATAGTAGCGCAGCTTGTGACCCGTCATCATCAGGCGGTGGCGCCTGTACAACAGCACCAGCAGAAGCACGCCGCCAATACCGAACGATGTCATGAATGCCCATAGCATCGGCGGTACGGCATTCGCCGTCGCCAGCTTGCCGAGAGGCAACGTCAGCCCCAGCAGGACGCCGGTGATCAAAAGCAGGCTAAAGGCCGAATCCCACACCGATTTCATCGAGGCGCCCGCATGATTTTCTTCAGTTAGCGTAGTCATGATGACAATATCCTTTACGCGCTCAGGCGACCTGCCGCTGCTCGAACGGCGGAACCTGACGTTGAATGAATGTCTCGAAAGCTCCGCCGAAAGCCGCAAGAAATGCGCGCGCCCGTTCATCGATCAGCTGGCCCTCGGCATCGAAGAGCGCGCCCGTGTTGCCAATGTAGGCTTCAGGCTGGCCGAGCACCTTCATGTCAAGCGAGGCCAGCGATTGCCTGAGATGGTGATTGGCACCGAAACCGCCGATCGCGCCAAGTGATGTCGAGATGATTGCTGCGGGCTTGCCGCCCAATGCGCCCTGCCCTTGCGGCCGGGCGCAGATATCAATGGCATTCTTGAGCACACCTGGCACCGAACGCACATATTCGGCAGTGACGAAAAGCACCGCATCGGCCGAGGACACGCGATCGCGCAACGCCTGCCAGTCGGCAGGCGGATTTGCTTCCAGATCTTCGTTGAAGAAGGACACGGCACCGATGTCGATGAAATCGAGGGAAAGTGCCGGCGTGAGTTCCGCAACGGCTTTCGCCACCTTCCGACTGAAGGATTCCTGGCGCAGGCTACCGACGAGGACGGCGATTTTACTCATTTTGATCTCCTGGCGGACGGGGCCACTTGGCGATTGTTGACTGATGGCATATCATTTAATAGAAAGAATCTTAGTGTCAAGATACTTTATGGTGAGATAGATGGACCGTGCGGGGAATGCAGTGGCACAATGGCAAAAGGAAAGGCCGGATCTCGATGTCCGTCCCATGGCGGTGTTCGGGCGCCTCAGCTACGCCGCACTGGTGGTGGCGCGGGACAAGCTCAATCCCCTGTTCGCTCAATTCGGCCTGCAGAATGGCGAATTCGACGTTCTGGCGACCTTGCGGCGCTCGGGCGCGCCTTTCGCATTGACGCCGACAGCACTCTATGAAGCCACGATGGTGACCTCAGGCGCCATGACCAACCGGTTGGATCGATTGGAAAAGGCGGGGCTCATCGCGCGCGCGCCGCATCCACAGGACCGCCGTGGTGTGATTGTGCAACTGACGGAAAAAGGCCGTGCCCTCATCGACGAAGCGGTGACCGCCCATGTCGCGAATGAGCATCAGGTTCTTTCGGCGTTGACACGCGACGAACAGGATCAGCTGGCGGGTCTGCTGGAAAAGCTGATCAAGGGACTGGACGCAAGCGATTGACCGTCAGCGGCGAGCGCCGCTGACGCATGCAAGCCTGGAACCGTGATCATGATTAGTTGCGATCGTCCGGGAAAGTCGGCATCGGCATGAATTCGACGCCGTCTTCAGCCAGGCTCTGGGCTTCTTCGATCGTCGCTTCGCCGTAGATACCGCGCGCGTCGGCCTCGCCGAAATGGATCTTTCGTGCTTCCTCGGCAAACTTGTCGCCGACATAGTCCGAATTCTCGCGCATCTTGTCGGCCAACGCCTTCAGCTGCACCATCGCCTGGCGTTGCTGCTCACCCATGGCCAGCGCCATCTTTTCCTGCCTGCGGCTGGTCGAAACCGACGGCGCCATCAACGCTTTCTCGACCTTGTGCGAACCACAGCTCGGGCACTCGACGAAACCGCGCTTCTTCTGCTTGTCGAAATCGTCGTTGGAGCGGAACCAGCCTTCGAAATCGTGCTCCCGCTCACATACCAGAGAAAAGCGGATCAAGATGCGGCTCCTCTGAGCGAGGCCGGCTCGGCTTCGAACCGGCGCAGCGAGAAGTCGCGCGCGTTCTTCAGATTCGGGATCTTGGCGCGCGCTGCAGCCGATTGCGCCGGATCGATTTCGGCGACGATCACCGCCGGCTCGTTGTGGTCTGCCTCGGCCAGGACGCGCCCCCACGGATCGATGATCAGCGAATGGCCGTAGGTTTCGCGGCCGTCTTCGTGCAGGCCACCCTGCGCTGCGGCGATGACGAAGGCACCGTTCTCGATGGCACGCGCCCTGAGCAGCACATGCCAATGCGCTTCACCCGTCTGGCGGGTGAAGGCGGCAGGCACCGACAACACCGCGGCCCCACCCAGCGCTTCGGTGCGGAAAAGCTGGGGGAAGCGCAGGTCGTAACAGATGGCGAAGCCCAGTTTCGTACCGGCAAGATCGACGACACCGGCTTCGGTGCCTGGTTCATACGCCGAGGATTCCCGCCAGCTTTCGCCATTGTCGAGATCGACGTCGAACATATGGATCTTGTCGTAGGACGCGAGTGTCTTGCCATCCGGCGCGATCAACAGGGCGCGATTGGCAAGCTTGCCGTCGGCCCGCAGGATGGCGGTGGAGCCAATGTGAAAATAGATGCCGAGTTCGCGCGCCAATTGCCTGGCCTTGGCAACGACGACATCCTTGTCTTCGCTGGTGAAGATGGCCTGCTTGGCGTCCTTGTCGCGAACCAGCGCGCCGGTCATCTCCGGCGTCTGCACATAGGTCGCCCCCAGTGCCACCGCCTCGCGCGTGAGGCGCTCCATGTCAGCAGCATTGCGCTCCGGGCTGGTGCCGGACCGCATCTGTATGGCCGCCGCTTTGAAAACACCCATCGTTTCGTCCTCGCTTTCGATCGTCCTGTGCGTTCAGCGCGCGGCAGCACCGGCAAGCAGTACATCGAGCCGCCCGGCGTCCTCCAGCGCGTGCAGATCGTCACATCCGCCGACGTGGACATCCCCGACGAAAATCTGCGGGAAGGTGGCACGGCCATTGGCGCGCTGGATCATCTCCTGGCGCAATTCCGGCGAGAAGGATGCGTCGTGCTCGGTGTAGGTTACGCCCTTCCTGTCGAGAAGGCGCTTTGCGGCTGCACAATAGCCGCACATCATGCGTGTGTAGATCGCCACGTCGACCATGGGTCAACAATCCTGCCCAAAACCATAGCTTGTCATGAAACCTATATAGTCTCGGACTCGTCGGCCCGAAAGTCCCCAGGCAGGACACGCGCGAAGGTAAGCACGTCGACAGCAGCAGCACCTTTTCTTTTCAACGTCTTGGCCACCGCTCTCACGGTCGCGCCAGTGGTGTAGACATCGTCCACCACCAGCACACGTCGACCTGCAATTTCGATCTCGACTTCCGGCGGTACCCGGAAAGCCGTCCGCACATTTTCCTCGCGCGCGGCGCGCTCCAGCCCCACCTGCTGGCGCGTTGGCTTTACCCGTTTGATCGCCTGCGGCAGGAAATGCCGCCCCGACCGCCCGGCAAGAGCGCGCCCGAGTTCGGCGGACTGATTGAACTTGCGCCGAAAGAACCGCTTCCAGTGCAGCGGTACCGGCACAATGACATCCGCCTCTTCAAGCAGGTCGGCGCCGGCGCGCGCCATCCAGCCCGCCATCCACGGCGCCAGGTCGGTGCGGTCGCTGTATTTCAGCGCCTGCACCATCTGCCTCGCCACCCCTGAATAGGCAGTCGCTGCCCGCGCCCGTTCGAAGGGAGGCGGGTCGGCAATCGCTTCGGCGGACAGGAAACCTTCGCCCATGTCGTGTGTGAAAGGGGTGCCCATGACCGGGCACCAGGGCCGCTCGAGAAGCCGCAGCTTCGGCCAGCAATCACCGCATAGAACACCCGGTTGGGAAACCTGACGACGGCAGCCGGCACAGACCGGCGGAAACAACATCCGCGCCGGCCATTGCAGTGCTGCCCGGGTTAGCCCCTTGATATCCGCCATCGGATCGGCCACGTGATTGCCCGTTACCAGATCCATCAGCATAGCAGAAGCAGGCCCCGTCTTTGCAGCCTTTGTTCGACACCGCCCTCTTGTTGACGCGAAAGCGCCGGGCACTGGCTCGGCCTGCCAATGGCGCTGATTTCCTGATGCAACGCGCCGCTGATGATTTGGCCGACCGGTTGGCCGCGGTCGACCGCCGATTCAGCCGTGCCGCAACCCTGTTCTGCCAGACCGGGCATACGGCTGAGGTTCTTGCTGCGAGCGGCAAGGTCGACGACATCATCCGCGTCGAATCCGATCCCGCCTTTCTTGCCGATGCTTCGGGAATGATCACGACTGCCGAGACGGTCCCCTTCGAACCGGGCAGCTTCGACCTTATGGTATCGCTGCTGGCCTTTCAGTCGATGAACGACATTCCCGGCATGTTCGCCCAGATCCGAAGGGCCCTTAAGCCGGATGGCCTCTTTCTCGGTGCCATGACCGGCGCTGGCACACTGAGCGAGTTGCGCGAAAGCCTGCTTGCAGCGGAAACCGAGCTGCATGGCGGTGCAAGCCCCCGCATCATTCCCTTTGCCGACATACGCGATGCCGGGGCTTTGCTGCAACGCGCCGGCTTCGCGCTGCCTGTTACCGACGTCGAGACGGTGACCGTGCGCTATGCCACGCCATTCAGCCTCATGAACGACCTCAAGGCGATGGGCGAAACCAATGCGTTGATCGATCGCAGCCGCCGACCAACCAGCCGCACGCTGCTTGCCCGCGCCGCCGAGATCTACTTCGAGAGATTTTCCGACGCCGATGGACGTGTCAGGGCAAGCTTTTCAATCATCTGGCTGTCCGGCTGGGCACCGGACGTTTCGCAGCAGAAGCCCCTGAAACCCGGCTCGGCCACGGTATCTCTGGCTAAGATCCTGGGCGACACCGGAACAGACAAGTAAGTGACCCAGTCACTTGCTGAGAGCCTGGACGAGCTCGCTGCTGTTGTTGTTCCACAACCATGCCAGCCTGTCAGCAAAGGCACCAACGCCGGCAATGATGACCAAGGTTATCAAACTCCCGATCAAGCCATATTCAATGGCGGTCGCGCCTTTGTTGTCCGCCAGGAATCGCCGCAGCAATGACATGGTCGCCCTTTCCCGTTGGAGCTCTCTTAGCGACAACTGATTTACAAAGGTTAACGGAGCAGGCTTAAGGCTCGGTGAATCCGCCAGGCGGGATTCAGCACGCGCCAGAACGGGTACCGTTTTCGCGGATGATGCAGACGGCATCAGGGCTAGGCTGCAACACGCTGCGCCGCACCGTGTAGGTGCTCATCCGGCTGATCGATCCGGTACTCATCATGTCGAGCCCTGCCTGAGGGTCAGCGCTGGCAAACCGCTGCCCGAGTTGGCTGTCGAGGTAGGAAGCACCAAGGATGGATAGCGCCACCGCCGCCGACCCAAACAGCAGCGTGACTCTCAGCATGCCCATGCCGATCACGCCCAGCGAACGCTGCGGACGGATATCCGCCCAATCCTGATCAATGCTCATGCGCCACCCCAAGACGGCACCTTGCCGCAGCCCCGCGATTACTCTTTCACGAGTGGATTAAACCTCTGTTAACGCTAATTGTGGCGATCAGAGCAGGTCTATCAGGAATGGGATGAGCGGCGCATCTGCCGGTGGCATCGGATAGTCGCGCATTTGCTTTGGGCGAACCCATTTCAATGCCTGCGCTTCCTTCGGCTCCGGAATACCCCAGAAGCGGCGGCAGACGTAAAGGGGCATCAAGAGATGAAAGTCGTCATAGCTGTGGCTGGCGAAGGTCAGCGGCGCAAGGCAGGCCGTCTTGGTTTCGATGCCGAGTTCTTCGCGAAGTTCGCGCACGAGGCAATCTTCCGGTGTTTCGCCTGGTTCAACCTTGCCGCCCGGGAATTCCCACAAGCCGGCAAGCTGCTTGCCTTCTGGCCGCTGCGCAATCAGCACGCGGCCATCAGCATCGACCAGCGCGCAGGCAACGACCAGTAGCAGCCGCTTCGGTTTGGGCGGTTCGGAGCTCATGCGGCGGCCGGCTGCCTGTAGTGGTACCGATAAACTTCCTCGAAGCCGAGCGCATGATAGAGTGCAAGCGCCGGAGCATTGTCGGCCTCGACCTGCAACCAGGCCTCGCGAGCGCCGCGCAGCCGCGCCCATTTCAGCGCCGACAACACCAGCTGCCGGCCATACCCCTGCCGCCGCACAGCCTTGTCCGTGGCAATCTCGAACAGGCCGGCCAGATCGCCGTCATGCACGCAGATCAGCGTTGCCATCGCCTCGTCACCGCGTTCCAGCGCGAACAACCCAGCCTCGGGCTGGATCGCGCCGATGATTTCCGACAGACCGGGCCGCAACGAAACGTCGGCGCCATGCACCTTCAGCGTCGCCGAAACGAAGCGGCTGATGTCCTTGAGTGGAATCTGGTCAAGGACATCGTCGACCGGCGCCTTTGCGAGCGGCATGCGCATGACGAGCGACTCACCGAAGCGCGACCAGCCTTCGGCGTCGAGATGTCGCGAAAGTGCGGCTCCCGCCAGCGGCGAAACGCGGAAGGTAAGCGGCCGCCCGTAGGCCTCGAAGCGCCGGCCGGCACGCGCGATGCGTTCGGGCAGGTGATGAACATCATTCGGGTCGAGCGGATTGATCGAATTCAGCCGCTTGGCCGGATGGCCGGCCGTCAACCGCACCACCCAGGTACCGTCATAATGCGCCGCTGCTGCCGGCCACGCACGAAAGCCTGCCGCCTCGTAGCGGCGGACCTTTGCCAGGACAGTGGCGGGATGTTGCGGGTTCGACAAATCAGCTCCGGTAGTCGCCGTTGATGGCAACATATTCCTTGGTGAGATCGCAGGTCCACACCGTCGCCTTGCCACGGCCTATGCCAATGTCCGCGCGAATGACGATGCTGTCGCGCTTCATGTAGGCCGAGGTCGCGGCTTCCGAATAGGCCGAGTCGCGCTCGCCATCGACGGCAAGACGATTGTCGCCGAACCAGATCGCCAGCCTGTCGCGATCGGCAGGCTCGCCAGCCTTGCCAACCGCCATGACGACCCTGCCCCAATTGGCATCCTCGCCGGCAACCGCAGTCTTCACAAGCGGCGAATTGGCGATCGACAGCGCTATGCGCTTGGCAGAACGCGCCGACTTCGCCCCCGTTACGGTGACTTCGATCTGCTTGCGAGCACCTTCGCCGTCGCGCACAACCTGGATGGCGAGCGCCTTCAACATCTTGTTCAGGGCGCGACGGAAGGCGCCGAGACGTGCATCCTTGGCATCCGTGATCCTGGGTGCGCCACGTTTGGCGGCCGCGCCGGTCGCAAACAGAAGCAGCGTGTCGCTGGTCGAAGTGTCGCTATCCACCGTCACCGCATTGAATGTCTTGGCTGTCCCTTTGGAAAGCAGATCCTGCAGCACAGGGGCGGCAATCGGAGCATCGGTCGCGACAAACGACAGCATTGTCGCCATATCCGGCGCGATCATGCCGGCACCTTTGGCGATACCATTGAGGGTCACGTCGACATCGCCCAGCTTGACCGTGGCCGTGACCACTTTCGGATAGGTGTCCGTGGTCATGATCGCCTTCGCTGCCTCGGTCCATTGGTCCGGGCGCGCTTCCTTGGCCATGCCGGCCAGGAGATGGCTGTATTTGCCGGGGTCGAGCGGTTCGCCGATCACCCCGGTCGAAGCCAGGAAAACCTCATCCGCGCCACAGCCGGCAGCCTTGGCAGCGGCGGCGGCAGTCATTGACGTCGTTTCACGACCCTTTTTCCCGGTGAAGGCGTTGGCGTTGCCGGAATTGACCACCAGCACACGGGCCTTGCCCTGGCCGAGGTTCTCCCGGCACAGGTCAACCGGAGCCGAGGGGCATTTCGAGCGGGTGAATACGCCGGCAACGGCAGTCCCGGGATCGAATACCATCGCCAGGAGGTCAGTGCGATCCTTGTATTTGATGCCTGCTTCGGCCGTCGCGATGCGCACACCCTCGATCGCCGGCATCTTGGGATATTTCTTGGGAGCGAGCGGGGAAATCGTAGCGGACATAGGGAACCTCGGCGGTCCGGTAAACGGGAAGGTACGCTCCGTTTGCCCGATAGCGCGAGGCTTCGCAAGGCGTTTTCTGACGACCGCCGCCGCGTCCGCTCTAACCTGCCACCGGATTGATGAACCGGCCAAACACGCGGTGAACGGTCGGTATCAGGCCCCAGATCATCGCCGACACCATGGTCGGCGCGATGACCAGCGTGCGCTGCCAGATTTCCCACTCTTCCGTCAGGGGTGCCAGCACATAAAGGATCGTGGTGATGAGCGGATAAACGCCGGCAAGCACGAGCAGTGCGAAGCGATGGCGGGAAAACCGGGATTGAGTGGCGGCAGGCGATGTGCTCGCGCTGGACATGACAGTCTCCATAAGAACGATACGTTTCGTTGCATATATAGAACGCTCCGTTTCGTTTCGTCAAGAGTTGATGTATGGTTGCCGGCGAAGTTTCGAGGAGTGTGAACGCGTTGACCGCAAGCGAAGGAAAGGCCCGCCGTTCGATCGGTGCCCGGCGCAACCCCGCCAGCGCCGAGGCCATTCTTGAGGCGGCCGAAGCCGTGCTCCAGGAAGACGGCTATTCCGGCTTTTCCATCGAGGCGGTGGCGCGACGCGCCCGCGCTGGCAAACCCACCATCTATCGCTGGTGGCCGAGCAAGGCTGCCTTGTTGATCGACGTGTATCAGCGCCAGAAACATCTCGACTATCCAGACACAGGGGATCTGGAGGGTGACCTCTTCGGATTTCTGTCGGGCTTGCTCGCGCATTGGCGCGACACCCCTTCAGGATCGATCTTCCGCTCGATCATCGCCGAGGCGCAGTCGGACGAAGCTGCCGCGAAGGCACTCACGGCCTATGCGGCCAGCCGTCGTGTCGAACAGGGCAAGATAACTGAACGCGCCAAGGCGCGCGGCGAAGTCGGCGATGACGTCGACCCGCTGCAAGTGGCGGATATGGTGTCGTCTTATGCGTGGGTCCGTCTCCTGACAGGACGCCTTAACGAGGATGAGGCCAGGATCCGGGCCGCGGTCCGGATCATCGTCCACGGCATCAAGACCTGAACTGTTCCCCGTCGTCCAAAAACAAGGAGCGGCGCCCTTGCAGGCACCGCTCCTTGAAAATCCGTTTGAAGGTTGCGCCTTATTTGCCGGCGCTGCCTTCGGTCGCTTCGACGGCCTTGCGCAGATTCTCATCAGGAATCTCCACCTTGGCGGCCTTGCGCGCTTCCTTGACGGCCTCGAAATACTTGTCGCGGATGACCGCCGACTTGGCCTGGTCCTTGACCTGATCGAAGGCCGGCGGCTGCTGCTGGCGCTTGTCTTCGAGCTTGATGATGTGCCAGCCGAACTGCGTCTGCACCGGCTCTTTGGTGTACTTGCCGACTTCCAGCGCCATAGCCGCCTTCTCGAACTCCGGCACCATCTGGCCAGGGCCGAAGAAGCCGAGGTCGCCGCCATTGGTCTTGCCGCTCGGGTCCTTCGTGTTCTCGTTGGCGAGCTTCTGGAAGTCTTCGCCGGCGTCGAGCTTCTTGACGATGGCGTCCGCTTCTTCCTTGGTCTTCACGAGAATGTGACGGGCATGCACTTCATTGACCGGCGGCTGTGCGGCGATTTCCTTGTCGTAACGAGCGCGGATTTCGGCGTCGGTGATCTTGCCGACCACTTCCTTCTCGACCAGTTCGCCATGCAGGGCACGCTGCTGCAGGAAGGCGACGCGACGCTGGAATTCGGGATCCTTGTCGAGCCCGTCGGCCATGGCCTTGGCCGAAAGAACCTTGATCTCGATGGCAGCCGACAACGCCGCAGCACGGCGCTGTTCGGCGGGAAGCTGCGCGAACTGGCGTGACAGTTCACCTTCGGCAAGCGTCAGATCCGCTTCGGTAATCGGCTTGCCATCCACGGTGGCGATGACCGCATTGGGGTCGACCGGCGCAGGAGCCGGAGCCGCGGCTGCATCGGCCGGTTTGGTTTCCTGGGCAGCGAGCGGCGATACGGCCAAAGCCGACAGGCCGATAGCCAGACCAAGGCTGGCAAGCGACGCGCGGCGAAACAACAAGGTCATGCGAAAGAGCTCCGATGAGGATGATTGGGTCTTTTGATCAGCCGGAATGTGGCAGAATTAGGCGTTCCGCGGGTCAGTAACGCAGCGTTGACATCGATTGTGCCCCCTCTTATCTGTCCAACCACTTGGCGTCCAGAACCGTTTTCCGGGCGCTTTTTGGTGTTTTTCCGTTCAAGCGGGTCTGCAGGATGCCTCCGCATCCGCTTCCGCGCCCCTGGATTGCAAGCGAAAGGACCATTGAATGGTCAGTCTCGGCGGTCTCGCCCGTAAGATTTTCGGCTCTTCCAATGACCGCCGAGTCAAATCGACCCGGCCCAGGGTTGAAGCGATCAATGCCATGGAAAATGAGATGCGCGCGCTCTCCGATGCGGAGCTTACCGCCCGCACCGAAAAATTCCGGCAGGATATCGCCAATGGCGCATCGCTGGACGATCTGCTGATCCCGGCCTTTGCCACGGCTCGCGAGGCGGCCCGACGAGTGCTCGGCATGCGACCCTTTGACGTGCAGCTGATCGGCGGCATGGTCCTGCACAATGGCGGTATCGCCGAGATGCGCACGGGTGAGGGCAAGACGCTGGTCGCCACCCTTCCCGTCTACCTCAATGCTCTTTCCGGCAACGGCGTCCATGTCGTTACAGTCAACGACTATCTGGCCACGCGCGACGCCGAATGGATGGGCCGCGTTTACAAATTCCTCGGTCTCAGCGTCGGCATCATCGTGCACGGTCTGTCCGACGAGGAGCGTCGCGCCGCCTATGCCTGCGACGTGACCTATGCAACCAACAACGAACTCGGCTTCGACTACCTGCGCGACAACATGAAGTATGAGCGCGCGCAGATGGTGCAGCGCGGCCATAACTACGCGATCGTCGACGAAGTGGATTCGATCCTCGTCGACGAAGCCCGCACCCCGCTGATCATCTCCGGTCCGCTCGAAGACCGCTCGGATATGTACAACACCGTCGATGCTTTCATCGTGCAGTTGCAGCCGGGCGATTATGAAGTCGACGAAAAACAGAAGACGGCAATCTTCACCGAAGAAGGCACCGAGAAGGTCGAGAACATCCTGCGTGGCGCCGGCCTGTTGAAGGGCGAATCGCTGTACGATGTCGAAAACGTCGCCATGGTCCACCACGTCAACAACGCGCTGAAGGCTCATCGCCTGTTCCAGCGCGACAAGGATTACATCGTCCGCAACGGCGAGATCGTCATCATCGACGAATTCACTGGCCGCATGATGCCCGGCCGCCGTTATTCGGAAGGCCTGCACCAGGCGCTCGAAGCCAAGGAACATGTGCAGATCCAGCCGGAAAACCAGACACTGGCTTCCGTCACGTTCCAGAACTACTTCCGCATGTACGAGAAGCTTTCCGGCATGACCGGTACGGCACTGACGGAAGCGGAAGAGTTCGGAAACATCTACAATCTCGAAGTCACCGAGATCCCGACCAACCTGCCAGTCAGCCGCATCGACGAGGATGACGAGGTCTATCGGACGGTCGAGGAAAAATACAAGGCGATCGTCAGGGAAATCCGCGAAGCCAACGCCAAGGGACAGCCGACACTTGTCGGCACGACATCGATCGAGAAGTCCGAGCAGCTGGCCGACCGCCTGCGCCAGGACGGTTTCAAGGATTTCGAAGTCCTCAACGCCCGCCATCACGAACGCGAAGCGGCGATCGTCGCCCAGGCCGGCAAGCCCGGCGCCATTACGATCGCCACCAACATGGCCGGCCGCGGCACCGACATCCAGCTGGGCGGCAATGCCGATATGCGCATTGCCGAAGAACTCGCCGACATGCCTGCCGGTCCCGAGCGCGAGGCGAAGGAAAATGCCATTCGCGAGGATGTGAAGCAGCTCAAGGAAAAGGCGCTGGCCGCCGGCGGCCTGTACGTTCTTGCCACCGAGCGCCACGAAAGCCGACGCATCGACAACCAGCTGCGCGGTCGTTCAGGCCGTCAGGGCGACCCCGGTCGTTCGAAGTTCTTCCTGTCGCTGCAGGACGATCTCATGCGCATCTTCGGTTCCGAGCGCATGGACGGCATGTTGCAGAAGCTCGGCCTCAAGGAAGACGAGGCCATCATCCATCCCTGGATCAACAAGGCTCTCGAGAAGGCGCAGAAGAAGGTCGAGGCGCGCAACTTCGACATCCGCAAGAATCTTCTCAAATATGACGACGTCTCCAACGACCAGCGCAAGGTGGTGTTCGAGCAGCGCATCGCGCTGATGGACGGGGAAAGCCTCTCCGAGACGGTTGCCGAGATGCGCAACGACGTCATCGACGAGATCGTTGCCAAAGCCATTCCCGAAAACGCCTATGCCGAGCAATGGAACATTGCCGGCCTCAAGGCCGAGGCCCAGCAGTATCTCAATCTCGACCTGCCGATCGAGGAATGGGTCAAGGAAGAGGGAATTGCCGAAGACGATATCCGCGAACGCATCACCAAGGCCGCCGACGAAGCAGCCAACGAACGCGCAGGTCGCTTCGGCCCGGACGTGATGAATTATGTCGAGCGCTCTGTCGTCCTGCAGACGCTCGATCATTTGTGGCGCGAGCACATCGTCAATCTTGACCATCTGCGCTCGGTGGTTGGCTTCCGCGGCTATGCCCAGCGCGACCCGCTCAATGAATACAAGGGCGAGGCCTTCGAACTGTTCCAGGCGATGCTGGGCAATCTCCGCCAGGCGGTGACCGCGCAGCTGATGCGCGTGGAACTGGTGCGCGAGGCAGCCGATGCACCGTTGCCGGACGCTCCGGAAATGTTCGGCCAGCATATCGATGCCAGCACCGGTGAGAATGATTTCGGCGAGGGTACGGACGTTGCTGTCCTTGAAGACGCACGCATCGTTCCTGCCGAGCAGCGCGATCCGCAGAACCCGGCAAGCTGGGGCAAGGTCGGCCGTAACGAACCCTGCCCTTGTGGTTCAGGCAAGAAGTTCAAGCACTGCCACGGCGCCTTCGGCTGATCGCCGGGCGCCATGGCACCAGCCAGGCGCCGCTATTGCGGCTTTGGTGATGCAAGTTGCAGGGTGAAGACGGTTCCTGCCATGCCGTCCGCCAGTTTCGGCGCGAAGGTCAGCGGAACGCATTTCTGAACGGCTTCGGTTGCCGCCTGGACCAGCTTCTTGCGCTGGTCGGCGTCACCGTCGACACGGATGCTGGTCGCCTTGGGTTGACCGATCAACGTTCCATCGCGCTTGAAGCTGAATTGCAGCGTGATTGAACCTTTCGCCGCACCGGAAGGTGGGGCCCAGCAATTCCGCAGCGCCGAGCCGACATCGCCCATCGTGTTCAAGGGTTCGGCCGATAGGCGTCCAACCGACAGCCCGACTGTCAGGACTGCCAGCACAATACCGTATGCGATTTTCATATTGGTTCCTCCACGTCGGCTCCCTCCTCGTCCGACGATTTTTCAATGATGACCCGCCGGCTTTTGTTCCCCTGGCGCAATCAGCTTTTCGAGAGCGTGGCATCTGCTGACGCAGCCTGTGGTGACCGCCTTCTCCACAAGGCTGTCAGCAGCCGACGGCAGTGGCGGGGGCAAGGGAAGACATTCCCTGAAACTTTGCTAAAAGGCTGCGGGGGCGTCGCGAGGTTGATATGCTTGCTGAGATCGCAAGGCCGATCGGACTGACGCTGCGCCTGCTCTGGCGTTTCTGGCCACAGCTCATCGCATTGGTATTGCTCGGGCTGATCGCCAATGGCGTGTTCATGCGGCTTGCCACACATGTCGCGATTGCCAACCACATGGCGGGCCTGGCGTTGCTGACGCTGGTGGCTCTGTCTCAGCTCGTTGTCACCGTCGCCATGTTCCAGACCTTGCGGCCGGCACTGCCCGCCGTGCGCGCCGCGCAGGCAGTCGCCAGCGGCGGAGCTATTGAAGAAGCCGGCGGCAGCGGCAGCGCCCGCCTCGCCAACATGGTGACGGTCGCGCTGCTGCCGTTCTTTGCCTACTACGCCGCGTGGGGCTTCCTCAGCGACACCGTACGGCAATATTCGCGCGCGGCGCTCGATCTGGCGCCGTTCGGCGAATCCGGGAACGTGCTGGACGTGCTGGACTCGCGCTGGTTGCTGTTTTCCGTCGTCATTTCCTGGCTGATCCGGCGCAGTGCCAAGGCAATGCAGAAACGCGGCGGTGCATCCTCTGCCTGGCAGATCATCGTCGTCATCTGCGAGACGAACTGGATCTTCATCGGTATCTACGTCATCAGCCGTTGGAAGGATGACGTCCTTTCCTGGGTGATGAGTCGCAACATCGGCGCGTTTTTTCAAGCCACGCTGGACAACATCGCCACGCCAGTCGGCAACGCCATGGCGGCAGCGCTGATGGTGCCTGTCGAGATGACCCCTGCCAGCGCCTCCACCACGCTGATCAACCTGTTCTTCTACATGCTTATGCCCGTCATCTGGCTGGTGCTGGCTGCGCTGATCTATGGCTATGATGTGCGTGACGACAAGGAACTGATGCGTGTCCACCAGCGTGTCGAGCGCTTTGGCGAACGCTACAAGGCGATTCCGAAATTCCTGCGCGACTTCGTCGAACATTTCATCAGCGGTTACCGCTCGCGCTATCTGCCAATCGCCAACGGCGTGCGCCTGACCCTGAGTTCCGGCGTGCTGCTGATCGTCGTCCTGATCGTCGGTTACCGCCTGATCGACTGGGCGGCCGCCTGGGCCTGGCTAGGCGCAACGCGGCTGATCGGCCCGCATGAGCTCGACAGCTGGCAGGTGCTCGCAAATGGCGTGACATTCCTGTTCGGAAGCCCATTCCAGGATAGCTCCACCGGTATTCTGGTCGAACCCCTGCGCATATGTCTGCTGGCTGCCGTCCTGGAATGCGCTTTTGCGTTGCCGAAGCTCGCGCCCGCGACAAGTGTCAGCGAGCCAGCCTAGCCGGCCAAGCAACCTCGTCTCAGTTCTGCGGCCTCTGGAACAACAGGAAGCCCGGACGCTCGCTGGCCACGCCCACCGCCGGCCGGATGGTTGCGGTGGCATCTTTCGGCACCAGGAAGGTCTCGCGGATCTTCAGCACATCGCCGCCTTTGGCCCCGGAAAAGATCGCCGAGTTGCAGGTCATGGCATCGTCGGTCTGCCTGAAGGACACTGCTGCGGTCGGTAACCACCGGCGGCCTGTGCCATCGATGAGCATGATCCTGCAACTCAACCATAAGCTTTGCAGATCGGTCTCGCCAACAGTCACCGTCAGGTCCACCAGCACTGGAACCACTTCCGGCGGGATGTCGGCGCGCCCGAGTGCTGCGCGCAGATCGGTCAATTGCCAGTCACTGCCACCGAAACGGGCTTTATTGCCCCAAGCGACATCCTTGGCAAAAAAGTCCCGGTTGCGCAGCAGTTCCCTGATGTCCTCATACGACATCACCGCCAGCGCAGCAGGGACGAGCACGATCAGCGCCAGCAGGCTGCGCAGCCACCAGCGTCTTTCGGCCGGCGTGCGCTCATTCCCCGTTTCATCGATTGGCTGTGCCGCGATGCTCAAGACAGGTCCCTAGAATGCGTCGCTGAGTTCATAGGTTTCGATCGTGCCTTCCGGTACGCCGTCAGCCTGCAAGGCGACGGCTCCAAGCGCAACCCGAGCTTCCGAATCGAGTGGCCCCGCCAGCTTGCCAGACACAAGCAGCAAGGCATCGGCAGCCTGCGAGGGCAGGATCTCGAACACCAGCCTCGTCCGGCCGGCCACGCCGGGGTCCAGCGCGACAGGCAACGCACCGGCTGCAAGCGACGTGCGTTCGCTGGCGCGATAGTTGAGACCATCGGGCCCTTGCCAGGTCGCGGCCGCGACCATGGCGGAACGGTCCCTCGCGTCGAGCCTCGCAGTCACGATGGCCCAGATGCCGCCGGTCGTGAGCAGTTTCTTCTGGCCGAACCGGTCGAATTTCAGCGTCCGGGCGAAGACGACCTTGTCAACCGCGATGTCGAATGTCCGTGCCTGGATCGTCTCGCCGATCTTGCCGTAAACTGGAATTGGGGCGGTCAGATCGGCATAATGCGGCTTGGTTGTCTGCATGCCATAGCAAAGCAGCGCTGCGAGCAGCAGGACCGCGATATTGGCAATCCGCTGTATCATGGCCGGATATCCGGCGTATCAGGTCCGGCACCGACGGGGATCGCCACGGTGCCTATGACATGTTCATTGTACCAGCCGGGCACACCGTAAAGATTGTCGCGCTTTTTGTAGATCTCGCCATTCACGGCGAGCACGAAACGCTCGGGTGGCGTTGCGCCAGCAGGTAACCCCCAGACATAGGCCATGCGCTCTGGCAAGCCAGGCTGCAGCGCCGGCGACATCGACGAGTCACGAACAAGCACGATATAGGGCTTGTCGTCCGTCCCGCCGGTCGATTTGAACGTCGTGAAGTAGTCCTTGCTGGATAGCGCCGTGCGGTTCGTCATTTCAGCTTCGAAAACCAGGGCCTTCTCACCGGCTTTCAGCGGCAGGCCATAGACGCCCTTGTCGACCGTATAGGCGCGCAAAGGCCTGACTTCCCAGGGGCCGGTCTCCACGGGCTGACCCGGCTCGAGCATGACGACCGGTTTCTGGAGACTGTCGAACATGCCAAGGGCACCACCCACCGCGAGTGCCGCGAAGGTGCCGATACCGCCAGCAATCCAGGCTTTGAGCTTTGAACGGGCGCTGCCGAACATGAAGCCTTCCGAATCTTGCGCCTGCCACCCGCGCGGCAAAATAATGCGGAAACGTGGCCATTGGAACCCGGCAGGCGGTTTCGTGCGGGGATGGCGACAGTCTCCTGACTAAGCCTGCCAACTCGGCACCGCTCAGCGCCCGAACCGTTTCTTAAGCTGTCCGTCATACATAGTCTGCCATGCCGGGGCCTGTTAAGGTCCAGGGCTGGGATCTGGAGTATCGCGTGCGCTTTTCTGCAGCCACGACAGCCGAGCGGCTTCTGCCGCAGCGCCTGGCGCTGCGCGCGCGGCCTTTGCTCGGCAAGCTCGATGCGGTCCTTTTTTCATCCGATGAACGTGGACAGGCCGGACGCATCTCGCTGATTGCCTTCGCCATCCGTGTCATCAGTGCCGTCATCGCCTTTGTCAGCCAGGTGCTGATGGCCCGCTGGATGGGCTCGTTCGAATACGGCATTCTCGTCCTGGTCTGGACGACGATGGTGATCGTCGGCAATCTGTCCTGCCTCGGCTTCCACACCTCTGTCATCCGCTTCATTCCCGAGTTTCGCGAGCATGGCAAGCTGGCCGAACTGCGTGGCATCCTGCTGGCCAGCCGGATTTTCGTACTGGTGGCGTCGACCCTCATCGCACTGATCGGCATCGCAGGAGTCTGGCTGTTTTCCGGCTGGCTCGAAAACTACTATGTGGTGCCGTTCATCCTTGGCATCTTCTGCCTGCCGATGATCGCGATGTCCGACTTGCTCCAGGGCATCGCCCGGGCCCATTCCTGGACACTTTCGGCCCTTTCGCTCGTCTACATCGTCCGCCCGCTCGCGATCCTTGCCTGCATGGGGCTTGCCCTGCTGATCGGCATGCCGGCGGATGCCAGGACTGCTTTGATCGCCTCGATCGTCGCCACCTATGCCACCACCATCTTCCAGCTGGTCGAGATCACCGCGCGTACCGATGCACGCGTACCGTCCGGCTCCAGAGCCATCCACATGCGCGACTGGATCGCCGTGTCCCTGCCGATCTTCCTGGTGGAAAGCTTCTTTTTTCTGCTCACCAATGCCGATGTGCTGATGGTCGGCTTCTATCTGCAACCGGATGATGTCGCGGTCTACTTCGCCACGGTGAAGACGTTGGCGCTGGTGCATTTCGTGTATTTCGCCGTAAAGGCTGGCGTCGCGCAGCGCTATGCCCATTACACCCATGGCGAAAGAGAAAAACTCGCCACCTTTGCCCGCGAGACGGTTTCATGGACCTTCTGGCCGTCGCTGCTGATGGCGCTTGTGGTTCTTGTTCTCGGCAAGCCGATGCTGATCCTGTTCGGGCCGGAATTCACCAGCGGTTACCCACTGCTGTTCCTGCTCGTCTGCGGTGTCGTTGCCCGCGCCGCTGTCGGCCCCTGCGAGAGCCTGCTCACCATGAGCGGTCATCAGAACATCTGCGCTGCCGTTTTCGCAGTGACGCTGGCCCTCAACATCGCACTCAATGTGGTGCTGATCCCGACCTTCCATCTGTGGGGGGCCGCACTGGCCACGGCGCTCGCCATGGTGTTTGAGGCCGCCGCCCTGTCGTTTACGGTCTGGCGCAAGCTCGGCATCACGATGGCTATCTTCATTCCCGCCAGAGGAGCCGCCTGATGGCCGCTGTCCCACTGATCGAGGAAACAAGCGGCGGCCCTGCCGGGACCCTGATGACGGGTTTGGCTGGTGTTGTTCCCGATGCCGCCCACCTCGCCGAGATCGAACTGCTGGCCTCCAGCCGGCCGGAACGCACGCTCGCCGTCTATCCGGCTTCGGCAGGCTTCGACCTGGTCGAGGAACTCGACTATCTGTGCAACCGGACCGTAGAGCCCAATGTCTTCTTCAACCCGCGCTTCCTTGCGCCTGCAATGCCTCGCCTTGAAGACCGGGAGGTCCGGCTGGCAGTGATCCGCGACGGCAACGAACACCGCAGCCGGTTGCGGCTCCTGGTGCCTTTTTCGGTCGAGCGGCCCGGCATTCCGCTCGCTGCCCCCATCATGCGTACCTGGGCAAGCCCATTCGGCCCTGTTGGCACCCCCCTGGTCGACCGGGACGATCCCATCGGTGTGATCGAAGATTTCTTCGCGATGCTGTCGCGACCGCATCTGAAGCTTCCCAAGGTCTTTGCCCTGCCCGACATGCGCCTTGATGGCCCGATGGCCAGCCTGATGCGGGCGCTTGCCGAGGCGCGCAACCTGCCATTGGTGATTACGGGCGAAACGCAGCGCCCGTTCCTGCAAAGCAAGCTTGATGGCGAGGCCTACCTCAAGAAATCCCTGCGCTCGCATCACTACCGCGAGTTCCGTCGCCTGAAACGGCGGCTTGGCGAGACCGGAAGATTGCAACACGAAGTGGCGCGCGGACCGGAAGAGATCCGGCAGGCGATCGAGAACTTCCTGACGCTGGAAGCGTCCGGCTGGAAAGGGCGCGAGCGCACGGCCATGGCCATCGATCGCTTTCGTGCCGCCTTCGCACGCGAAGCAGTACATCGCCTCGCCGAGCAGGACATGTGCCGCATCCATGCGCTGACCTTGGATGGCCGCACCATTGCCAGCCTCATCGTCTTTGTCGAGGCAGGCCATGCCTATACATGGAAGACCGCCTATGATGAGAAGCTGGCCTCGTTCTCGCCAGGCACGCTGCTGATGATCGAGGTGACCAAGCAGCACCTTGACGACCCCAACATCATCATGACCGATTCATGCGCGGTGCCCGACCATCCCGTCATGAGCCGCCTGTGGATGGAGAGAAGGCCGGTCGGCACCTTCGTGATAGGCCTGACGCCGGATGCCGACAAGGCGACCAGGCAGGCTGCCTCCCATCTGCACCTCTATCGCGAGACCCGCAACTTCGCCCGGTTGCTGCGCAACAGGGTGAGGAGCCTGTTCAGCCGCAACTGAACGCAAGACAGGCCTGCTGATCCTATCTCCCGGCGAGCCTCGAACGTCCGGCTGAGACTTTTTGAAGTCGATATTTTAGTTTCATCTAAACTATTGATATATATAAGTTTTTCAAAGTTTTCATTTCTAACGCCATCCGAATGGGATACACAGGTTCTACGGTAGGGCGAAGGCACGTCGTGTTACCGTAGCCCGCTTGCCACCCCCCAACCCCACCCAGGCAAGCGGGCTCGCTGGGGCTGCGATGCTCTCAAGTCGAAACGATGAATAGTCTTGCCGGATCGGCCTCGAAACGCGCCGACAATTAGAGCATCATGGCTGAGGACATTCGAACCCGAGGAGATCGAAGGGCAAGCGCCGGCCGTCAGGCCGCCCCATCGGAGCCGTGAGCGAAGCGAACTGGCGTGATGGGAACGCCACATCTCCAGAGCAGCGTCGAACCCAGGGGTTCGCAAGGACGACCGTCCGCCGGCCGTCAGGCCGCCCATCGGAGCCGTGAGCGAAGCGAACTGGCGAGATGGGAACGCCACATCTCCAGAGCAGCGTCGAACCCCAGGGGTTCGCAAGGACGACCGTCCGTCGGCCGTCAGGCCGCCCCATCGGAGCCGTGAGCGAAGCGAACTGGCGTGAGATAAGAAAATGGTGCCCCTAGCCGGCGTATTCAGCACTCTAAGCACAAGTTTTTTTGAATAAAAACAATGATTGCACCCGATCATTGTTACCCGTTTTGTTGCCCGTTTTTATAGGCGCGCCGTTGACTTTGTCAGCATGATATTCGAGCGTCTTTTGCGCACGTATCTCAAAGGATACTCTGCGCGCACGGGCTTGGAACGATTTACATGATGCAAGCAATCTTTGCCGCACTCGTCGCCTTTACTGCAGTCGACGGGGACACCGTCGTGATCGACGGTGAACGCATTCGGATCGCCAACATCGACACGCCCGAGATCCATCACGCGCAATGCGATGCCGAGCAACGTCTCGGCTTGGTCGCCAAGCGCCGACTGACTGAATTGCTGGCTTCGGGCAAGGTCGAGGTGCTGCGAGGCGACCCCGACAGCGGCAGACTGAAAGACCGCTATGGCCGGACACTGGCCATTCTCTCCGTCGACGGCAAGGACGTTGGCGGCATCCTGGTCGAGGAAGGCCTCGCACGCGAATGGACGGGCCGACGGGCATCCTGGTGTATCCGGCCTTGACGCTGCGAAAATAGGAACGCATTCCTTTTCTCTTGACTCCTGCCGGGCATGAGAACATTTTGAGAACACGCCGGGCGACCGGCCATTTTCATCTCATGCATCGGAATGCGCGCCGGACGCGCCACGGGAGTGTATTGCCTTGCGCAAACCGGAGACCATCGAACGCCTGTATCTGGATTTCGACGGTTTCTTTGCCAGTGTCGAACAGCAGGCGGACCGGCGGCTGCGCGGCCGACCGGTCGGCGTGGTGCCGTTCGAAGGAACAGATCGAACATGCGTCATCGCATGCAGCAAGGAAGCCAAAGCCTTCGGCGTCAAGAACGTGATGAATGTGAATGAAGCGCGCCAGCTATGCCCCGATATCGTTCTCGTGCCGCAAAAGCCCGACCTCTACCGCCGTGCCCACAACACCCTTCTGGCCGAAATCGAATCGGTCATCCCGATAGACACGGTAAAGTCGATCGACGAACTGACCTGCCGCCTCGACGATGGCGGACGGCGCGATCCGGTTCCGCTGGTCGACCGGCTGAAGCGCACGCTGGCCAACAATGTCGGCACGCATATCACGTCGTCGGTCGGCATCGCGGCGAACCGGCAACTGGCGAAGATCGCGTGCAAGGTCGGCAAGAAGGCTGGCGAGACCTATGGCAATGGGCTGCTGATCTGGAAGCCGGAAGACCTGCCGGCACCGCTGTTCAAGCTCACCCTGGAAGACATACCGGGCGTCGGGGAGAACATGGCGGGGCGGCTCTACCGATCGCGCATCCAGACCGTCGAGCAGCTTTACAACCTTCAGCCGAAGCACATGCGCAAGCTGTGGCATAACGTGACGGGCGAACGCCTCTGGTATGCGCTGCACGGCTACGACATCCAGGCGCCGGCAGCGGAACGCGGCATGTTCGGCCACGGCCGCGTGCTGCCGCCCGAAAGCAGGTCGCTCAACGGTGCCTATGAGATCTGCCGGCTGCTGATGATCAAGGCCGCCCGCCGACTTCGCCGCGGCGGCTACTACTGCGCAGGCATCTGGCTTTGGCTGTCGATCCGCGACGGGCAGTGGCAGGGAAAGCATCGGCTCCCCATCGTCCACGACGACCAGGCAGTGCTTGCCGGGCTCGATCGATTGTGGTCGCAGGTGCGCAGCGAACTGCCTAGGACGATGACGGTGTTTCGCGTCGGCGTGACGCTGATGGATTTAAGTCCCGCCGACCAACGTCAGTTGGATTTTCTCGAAAACGACGATCGCACCCGCCAGAAGTGGGAGCGTGCGGCGGGCGCAATCGACCGCCTCAACGCCAAGTATGGGCGCACCGTCATGGCGCTCGGCATGTGGAAACCGCCTGCAGGCGGGCATGTCGGCGGCAAGATTTCCTACACCCGTATCCCGACAGCAGAGGACTTCTGGTGATGGCCGATCCGATGAACTGGAAACGCAACATTCAGGTCCGCGACCTCGACGAAAGCGACCGCTTCGAAATGCGCTGCAAGACGTGCAAGCACGTCACCTACCTGACCCGCTCGATGATCTGCACATCGCCCGAGCGGGAATTCCTCTACCTCGACGAGGTCGAGGCCGGGGAGGTGTGCAAGGCGCGCGGTTGCCGCGGCGCGGTGACCCTGTCGCGGGCATCGAAGGGCGACACCAGCGCCTTTGTGGGCGGGCTTGCGTGACGCTATCGGCCCGAGACGCTAAAAACGTCGACTTTCGTCGTTGACAATTAGGACCAATGGTCCTATATCAATCTCAACGAAGGAGGTATCCCATGCATATGAAAATTCGCGGCAAGACCTATTCCGGAGCGTCGTTCGCAGAGATGTCCAGAACGTACTGCGACATTCGCGACCGCCTCGGTTTCGGTGCATCTCGTTTCAACGAAGTGTTCATTACCGAGGATGGCAAGCGTATCGCGCGCATTTCCTACAACGGGCGCGTCTGGTCGCCGGAACCATGGGTTAGCGGCATGGCCCCTCTTTACGACAATCGGAGCATGTGACGATGGCTTCCTCAAAAATCATTCTGGAAGGGCCACGTGAAGAGCGGACACTCGATCAGGCGCGCGCCGGCATCCCAATGAACGCAGCACAGGTTCGTGCCTGCATTGATGAAATGGAAAAGCACACCAAAAGCAAATCTGCCCGCGCTGCGCTTGCACGAAGCGCCATCCGTATCGGCCGCATCACTGACGATGGCAAGGATGTCTATCGCGAATATCTCGCACGACTCGGGGCTTAACGATGACCATCACAGTTGGACAGCGTGTCGCGCTGATCAAGGAAATCGAACATTATCAAATTGGCGTCTTTGAAGTTGGGCTTACCGGAACCGTGCATTCGGTTGACGCATTCCTCATCGAAGTCCTGTTAGACAAGCGCTTTGAAGCGCTGGACGATTGGGGCAACATTCTGGAAATCGACGACAGCAGCGAGTTGAACGGCAGCGATTATACGCCGGAGGCACATCTGCGGGTCCTGCAAGATTGAGGAAATCGTGACTGCAACTGAACTTGAACAGCGCGCCACTGCCCTCTTCGGAGAGCAGTGGCAAACTGCGTTGGCGAGACGGATACGCGTGGAACCGCGCACCGTCAGGCGCTGGAAAGCTGGCGACAGGGACATCCCGGATTGGCTGGCCGTCATGCTCGAGCTTCTGGAGTTTCAGGCCGCTACCATGGACAGGAGGTGACTGTCGTCGCCCTTTTCATGCGCCATGATCTGCTGGTGGCGTATCTCCTTTGACGCGTCGCACGATGGCCTCGAACACAAGGTCGCTGATCCACATCGCAATCGTGCCAATGAGAAAAGCCATTGCGTAGACCGCCGAGGCGTCGGTCGGCATCGGCGGCCAGCCGTAATAACGCACGATGTGCACCGCCCACGGAGTGAGATAGCCTGCGGCAAGCGTGCCGCAGACGGGAGACAGGAAAACCTCGCGCACCTTGAACCTCTTTCGCGAGAGTGATCGGAGAAGTCCGCCGGCCGCGCCGGCACCCAGGATCGCCGGGTCGAGGCCGATGGAGGTGAGGAAGTCAGTCAGGGTCATTTCGGCCTCGATATGCGCTAGGTGCGGGTGCGGCTTGCTTGCTGTCAGTTCGGCCTGTTTGCTGGAAATGCGAATGTCGCAGCGGCCGAGAGCAGGACGACGATGGCGCCCTGGATTTCCGGTGTCGCCCACTCTGCTGGCAGGAGCCCGCGAGCCACGAGGAGGCCGGCAACACCGCCGACGATGGAGCCGATGAGCTTGCTGTAATTGCCCATGATGCTGTTCCTTTGTTCGAATTGAATGGAGTGCTTAGCCAAGGCGAAGCGCGGTGCTATTCGCGTGCGTAGCTGGAGATCGTCAGGTAGGCGGCGAAGGCGGCGGTCAGCACGCCGGCCGTGGTCTGGCTCGACGGGTCCCTGCAAATCGGCACAAGTGCATTCCAGGCGCCGTCGACGCGTTGCTGGTTGCGTTCGGACACCTTGCCGAAGGTCACAGCAACCAGATAAAGGCCGTGCGCGTCGGCCGACGCCTTGCAGATTTGTGGCAGGTTCTTGCGGATCGACTGATCGATCTCGACAGTCGTGCAGCCGGCGAGCGTAAGCACCGCCGCTGCCAAGCATAGCAGCAGTCGCATTGTCATGTTTCCTTGTTTGTGTGAGGGACGAGTGCCCGACGAACCCGGCCGGGCGCGGGATCTGTCAGGCCTCGTTCTGTGAGACCGTCACGTCGAGAGTCGTGAAGGGCAGCTCGGCAGTCGGAAGCGGAAAGGTCTTTGGCCAGCGAAGCGGGCCAGCCAGGCGATCCTTGGCGATGCGCGTGATGGTGACAGCGTTCGACTGGTTGCCGCCGAGAACGTGGAACGTCGACTTATCGTGGCCAACGACCATGGCGATATGACCACCGCCCGGCCGCGTGAAGGGAGCAATCGCGCCGGCCGCGACAATCTTCAGCGGAACCCCGAATTCACGCCAGTTGAGCGCATAGTAGGGATTGGCCGGCAACACCTCGTCCGGCAACGTGAGTGCAATGACCGTCTCCATGAAGTCGCCGCACCACGGGAGTTGCGCCGGATCGCCGAGGGTGTTCCCGTCGCTGCGAAGCCAGTCACGCAGCGTCTTGTTGTTAAGGCGCTCATGCAGGCCGATCTTGGCCCGCGCCAGGTCAAGCCAGGGTGGCGACACGTCGCCTTCAGGCTTGCGCGGGAACAGAACCGCCATCGTCACCGGGCCGACGATGCCATCGGCGTTCAGGTTTCGGGCGCGCTGAAACTGTTTGACAGCCGCCGCCGTCTCGCGTCCGGGAATGCCGTCAAGCCGGCCTGGCTGATAGCCAAGCTCCGCCAGACGGCGCTGTATTTCCAGCGTCGTGGTCATGTGAACCTCAAAGTTTGTGGGTATTTACGGGGCGAGGAAGACGCGGCGCGCCTTATGGCCAATTGGCCGCGTCAACCTGAGCCTCGGTCTTGATCGTTCCGGCCTCGATCGCGGCCGCAACTGTCGCCTCGGCCGCGAACGAAGCCTGCACATGGGTTCCGACCGCCGTGGCGATGGCCGCCAGCGTTGCGGCATCCATGACAACCCATCCGGAAGCTGCCTTGTAGCTGATGGCAACGCCGGGGTTGGCTTGCGAATAGCTGTAGGCGCCCGTGATCATGGACTGGCTTTCGCGGCTCGTATCGATGCGCGCACCCGCCACGGTGATGCCGCCAGTCTCGATCCGCCAGCGCTTGTCCGCCGCATAGATGGCAAGCCGTGTTTTCAACGGCACGGCCCAAAGCGTCAGGCCGTAAGGAGACAGCACCGCAGCAAGGCCGGCGTCGGTCTGGTCTCCATTGTCCTCGGCAGGCCAGCGCGTCGGCCGGCGGCCGCCCTCCAGCCATGCGCCATAGGCTTCGTCGGTTTCGGGGCTGGTTACGAGCTTCTTTCGCGCCGATCCATAAAGCCGCCCATCGTCGGCCAGCCAATACCAATCCTGAGGGGTGTAATCAGACATATTGACCTCCCGTGGCGACCGTTCCGGCCGATGAACCTGGAATGAAATTCGCGCCGCCGCCGGCCGTGCTGATGACGCCATTGAGATCGGCCCGGTAGCGCTGGCCGATTGCGGAGCCGGTGACGGTGCCGTTGCCGAGCTCGATGGCTCCCCCTGTCGTGGCGAACACGACAGCGTCGGCATAGGTGTAGTTCGCGACCGAAAAATAGAGGCCGGCGCCTGTGGCCATGTAGATGCCCCCGCCGCCTGTCGCATGGAGCGCGCGGCGGGCATTGGCTGTGAATGAGACGGAACTCGCGCCACCAACGACGGTGACCTGACCGCTCGCGGCGAGGATATGCGACCACGTGGTTTGACCGACACCACCGAAGGTAACAGCATTCAGGATGACACTGCCGTTGGCGCCGGAGGTCAAGGCATGCTGCGTGGGTGTGCCCATCAAGGAAATGGAAAGTCCACGCAAATCAACGGTCGAGCCGGTGACGGCAATGCCACCGGTGCCCGCAAGCACGTAACCGCCCTGGTTGGCCAGGTCGCCCTCGATCGTCAGGCCGGCAGGCATGTTTGAAATCGCAGCCTGCGCAAACGTCCCTGGAGCGCCAAGCTTGAAGATGATCGGTCGCCCCGGAACGCCATAGCGATCGCGAATGTAGGCCTGGGCGCCAGCAATGGTCTGGAACGCGCCGACTGCGTTGTTGGCACTGCCGTCGTTCGCGTCATTGCCGTCCGTTCGAATGTAGAACGTCGAGTTGGCGAGCAGCGAACGTGTGTAATGCTTCATCCATCGGGCCTGCACGACACCTGTGCCGACGGCGTCCTTGACGTCCTGTTCGCTGGCGAGCGTCACGCGACCCGGCATCGCCGTGGTAGCAATATCCTCGATCCAACCGGCGCCGTTGTAGACGATGAAATACGGTCTTCCCGCTGACCAATACTGGACCATCAGTCCGGTCTTCGGGACTTCGAAATCCCAGGCATTGTTGCGCCGGAAAGCGAGCTTGTTTGCCTGCCCTGCCCAGGCGCCGGTTGGCACATCGAAAATGGCGTAACATGCACCTTCGACCGGACCTGCCGGGGGATTGTTCTGCCAGCCATCGACGACGAAATCGACACGGCCATCACGCGTCAGGCGCCGGATGGCCTGCGCCAGCTGCGTCAGGTCGCCCTCGGAAGGGACAAGACCCGCCTGCAATATGGCAGTTTCGATTTCGCGCTGCGGATGTTCGATAGCCTTGGCCGGAACCTTGGAGCCGGCAACGGCGCCGGGAACGTTCTTGTCGACGTAGGGGGCGTTGGGGTCCAGCGAGCCGAAAGGCGCCTGATACTTCATGGGATTAGGGCTCCACGATTTCGAGTACGGGAATGGTCCAGGCCGGGGAAAGGCGCATGAGAATGCAAAGCAGCCGCTCCGCATCGCCATAGGAGAACAGCGGATCGGAACCGCATTCCCCCTCGCCGGTCCTGAAGTAGAAGACCGCGACCTCGCTGACACGGACGATCCAGTAAACTTCCTGGCGCCACGCGCCGGTTGCGTGTTCGCCACCGCATTCGGAGAAGCCGCATTCGAAGACTGCAGGCTCTTCGATCTCGATGACAAATCCATAGTCGAGCGCGAGACGAACAAAGTCTCCGGGTGTTATCAGCGGTGCCGCATTGACCTTGGCCATCACGGCCGCGATGCGCTCGGCACGGGTCTGTTCGCCGGCAACGCAACTGTCAGGCAAACCGTATTCCGTTTCCCAGTCATCAAGCGTCTGGTCGAGTGTCGCCGGACTGGCTTCCAACGCCAGGGCAAAGGCGCGGCGATAGAGCGTTGCAAAGGGAGACAGAAGCACCCTTGTCAGCTTCGCCCAATTCGAAGCGGTGTCGACCGCCAATCCGTCCGGCGACCCGAAAGCGGCACCTCGAGGCCAGAAGTTCAAGGCGGCCGGCAGCAACGTCTCGACGGAGGGATCGGCCAGGATGTCGTATGGCTTGGCAACCACGTGGCGCACCTGATCCGGCGACGGATCGCGCGTGACCGTGTTGAGGCCGGGATCACGCATAGGTCACGACCCCAAGCACCGGGAACTGCCCGCCGGTCAAGACGATGTCGCCGGCCGGCGCCAGCAGCACATGCCGGTCTTCACCGGAGGCAGCCGATATCGCTTCCGAAATCCAGCTTCTGGAAACGGTGAAGGTATTGCCAGCAAGGCCGGGACGGCACCGGTTGACGAGCATCGTCCGGATAGATGCCTCCACCGCCGCCCTGATTTCCGCCGTATCCTGGCTGAGACCGGAAATCGAAACATTGATCGCCAGCGGAACCGGAGCTGAAGCCTCGCCGGCGTCGACACGGATCAGGCGCCGCGCATCGATCGCAGCCTGTACGGCGGCAACGTCGCCAGGCAACGGGATGGAGTTGACGCGTCCTGCGAAGAGGAACAGCACCGTCACCGCGCCAGGAGAAGCGGGAACGCGGAACGCCCAGGCCTTGATGACGCCGGCAACCGACAAGGCGATCTCCTCGTAGTCGCTCAACGCTCCTGCGCGCGGCGGGTTGCGCTTGCGCTGCAATGCCCGCGAACGCAACGCCTCCAGCGTCTCGGCATCGGCACCGCCGCCGAGGCCGCCAGAGGTCACAGCGAACTCCTGCGACAGCGTCGGCTGAAGCGACGGATCGGCCAGCATCAGCACTGCGGCGGCATCGCGGTTGGTCGCCGCGCCCGACTGTTCGCAAAGCACCGGGAACGTTACGCCGCCCAATGCGTCGGCCGCGACGGCCGATGTGGTGACGAACGTCTGGCCGCCGCTCGAAAGACGGATGCCGGCTGGATAGACCTGACCTGGCGCGCCGGTCCCCGTCACCGCGCCGGACGAGGCTGACGGTGCCTTTGCCCAGATGCCGACATCAGCCGCAAGCAGCGATACCCACTCGGCATTGTCGGCCGACCAGAGGAACATGTTGCGATGCAGCCAGCCAAAACGCAGCTCATACTCGCGCGCCAGAAGCGAGACGGCCTTGGCGATCACATAAGTGACATTGACGCGAAGGCTGGCGTCGGTGCCCGGAAGGTACTGCCTGAAGGCCCCGCGAACCGTGCGCGAGATCTCTTCGAGCGAGCGAAGCGGAAAGCCCATCAGGTCACCCGGCTGCTGGTGTTAGGGGATCGCGTGCCAAGGCTCCCCAGAGCAAGGCAAAGCGTTGTGAAAAGCGCTGCTCGCCGGCATTGCCGTAGCCGCGCACATCCAGATCGAGACGGTTCTGCGGTCGATTGACCGACGCCGTCACATCGAAACGCGCGAATGCTCCGTCGTCGATCAACGGCTGCAATGCCGCCCGGGCATAGTCCTGTGCTTCAAGTTCGATATCCGGCGCGAGCGCGCGGCACCTCAGCAGCCAGAGTCGAGAACCCAAAGCCACTTCGCCGGGTTCAAGATCGAAGCTGTCACCTGGCCAGCCGCGATTGGCCTGCCCGTCCCGCAATTCGGTTGCCTCGACGCGGCAATCCGTCATCAGGCAGATAAGCACCGCCGTTGCCAGCGACTGCCCGGCGCGCAGTCCCGCCGGATTGATCGGGGCGTCGGCCGGCGTGATTTCAAGATCGCCGACGATGCCGTTCCATACGACATCGGGATCGAGCATCGGCAAGGCCGGCCCGTCGAGCGCAATGATCCGCATGTGTCACTTTCAGGTTGTCAGCACGCCATTGGCGAAGTTGTCGCTGTCGACATCGCCGCGGCTGTCGATCGTGCCTTGTGCCGACACAGGCCTGTTCGCGCCTGGACCGCCAAGCTTGACCGCGCCTTCGAGGATGATCGATGGGGCGATCATGTGGATGACGGCCGAGTGCACGATACGCAGGTTGGCCTGCACCACCGACACAATGTTGCCGGTGTGGTCGTAAATGGCCGTTCCGCCCAAGGCGATATCGGGGCGCAGTTGCGGATTTTCCCCGCCGAAGACATAGGCCGAGTCGCGGTTGCCGCGCGCCGACATGGCGATGCCGATGCCGCCCTTGACGGGGTGCGAGGCAAAGCCGTGCGGTTCTATGCGATGAACCCGTTCGAAGCGGTCATTGGCAAAGCCCTTGCCGCCGACGAATTGCTGCCCGTCCTTATGCTCGACCTGGCCATCAAGCTGGAAGCGGGTGACATGGCTATCGAACATCGCAGCTACTCACCTTCGTCGCGATATGACGGATCGGATGCCAACGGCGCACCCCATCCGCTCGCCGAACTGCCGCGCGGATTATCGCCCCCCAGCGCACGAGGATCCTTGAGGGAAAGGGTGGCAACCGTGCCCTGGTTCGCATCGGCGCCCTGCTCCAGAACGACCTCGGCAATGACCATGTCCTGATTGATGCCAAGCCAGTCGTCGTCGACCGGCACGAGATAGTTGCGTGTCCAGAGCCGGCCGGCACCGTCACGCCAGCCCGGAGTGACGATGGAACAGGATGTGCCGTTGCCGGCGCCGCGCTGCGCTTCCCATTTCGCGCGTTTCTTCAGCCGTGCTGATGTCGCCTCGCCTTCGTAGGGCAGGATACGGGGCCGTTTGCGCTTGACGCCGTCATCGGTTGCCGCCCCTTCGGAACGCAAGGCCGGCGAGGCAACACCCGTGGAATTTTGCCCCCTCACCTTCACGGACGAAAACCTGCCGGCGCCCGTTATCTGGGCATCGGCCTGCTTGATGTTCCGGCCGCGAACAAGGCCGCCAGCATGGCGGCCTTCAGGCTTGTCGGCCAGCTTCAGCTTCCCTTTTTCGGTATCCTGTATCAGGACCCCTTGCGCGCGCGCATCGGTCTCCAGCGTCTGGAAAAGGCTTTCACCGGGGATGACCTTGTGCCGTGCCTTGCGTTCCGTTTTCGGACTGCCTTCCACGCCAATGCCGAGCGTGTCGAACTCCCTGGCGATGTCGAGTAGGTCGCAATCCTTCTTGTATCCGGTCGGATGATCGATCGAACATTCGACCGCATCAATCGTGCGCGATACAAATGTGACTTCATACGAGCGATCGGTTTCCCCATGGCTGCCGCGCACGTCTCGCACGTAACCGGTGCCCCAGACTTCTCCCGAGACGGCGATCGTCGCTACGTCATCGGGCTGGCAAGGTATGCCGGCTCCGACATGGATAACCGTGAATGTCGCTTCGCGGACCGCACCTTCCGCGCTGGCGGACAGGCGGCAGGCCTTGTGCGGCAGAGGCCTGCCCGCAACATTGAAAACAACGGTCTCGTACATCTCAGTATGCGAGCGCCTTCAGGGGCGACGGCAGCATCATCGGCGTGCCGCAGCGATTGCGTTCCATGATCTCGGCACCGCGCGATGCCTGACCGTAAAGGTCGAAGGCGATCAGCGAGGATGGCAGGGAAATGCCGGTTTCAACCCGCACAAGCGGCGCGGCATTCGCAGCCAGCCGTGACAGCTGGACGGTCGCCTCGCCGACCATCCGCACCGTGAAATCGAGAACGGCATGGCCGAGCATATCCCCGATAGCCGGATAGGCAGCTTCGGCGCGCAAGGCCAGTCGCTCCCTCGCGGCCGATGCATCGGGTTGAGCGGGATAAGAAGCGCGCAGGTCCGCAAAAGCGTGGATGACGAGCAGACCGAGAAGATCGACCGGCTCGGCATCTTCGACTTCATCCAGCGCGATCAGCGCGGCGGCCGGATCGGCAGCCTCGCCTGCGAGACGGCACAGTTCGAGGAAAGCGGCTGCGGCGTCAGTTCCGCCGGCTGCAATCGTCGCCTGCTTCTGCTGCGCGACAATGCGGTCATCGGCATCCGTGAGCAGCCGATCGCACAGGCGAAAGAGCCAGTCGGTCATTTGAACAGGCCTCCTATGGCGCTGCTGACGGCTGCGATACCGGCATCGAAGACATCCCGCAGCAAGGTGATGCCACCGAGCGCGCCGCCTGCACTGCTGCCCGCCTCGACGAACGAAAGGCGATAGGCGATGTAACCGGCCTGATCCTTGCGACGCTCCCGTTCGCAATTGACGCAATGCATCATCCTTGCGGCGTCGATCGGCAACACCAGCAAGGCCGGCCCCGGCGCATCGCAAGCCCGCTCCAAAGCCAGGCCGATGACATCGGCGGCATCGGTCGCAACGTATGCGCTGACCGAAACAGCCGTCGCCAGCCGCCCCAAGTCTTCGGTCATCGGCCGCTCGCCGCCGGATATCTCATGCACGGCGACGCGGCGGCCGCGCATCGGGCCATCGTCCTCGACATGGAACGGCACGCCCCGGAAGGAGGCGGGCCGCAACTTCAGCCAGTTGCGCATCAGATCTTCTCGCGAAGCCCGCCGGCATTGGGCATGGTGCGGCCCTTGTCACCCGTTGCCGGTGCCATCGAGCCGACTGGTGATGTCTTCACACTGGCGTTGACCGTGATGTTGCCAACACTCTCCCTGAAGGCCTGGCCGGCAGATTGCCCGAGCTGACGGCCGACGCCGGACAGTATCTGGGCGAAGGCGTTCCCGGCCTCACCTCCGGCCCGGTTGACCGCCTCAGCCGCCTCGCGGATCGACTGCGCAGCGCCATTGCCGCCAGCGTTCAACGAACTTTCGATCTCGTTCGAAAGGCCGCCCTGACCTGATGAGACGGGGGGCAAGGCATTGATCGGCGTCATCAGGTCCGACATACCGGCACGTATCGCTCCCGGTAGCTCGCCAAGCGCCTGGGCGATCGACGAGGCGGTCGAAGCCTGATCGGGAGGTGGACCCGCGCCGAAGTCTGACGCCAGGAACTGGCCGCCGCCAGTTGCGCGCCGAAACTCATCATATGACGGGTCACCGCTCGATGCGGAAGGCATCGCGGCCAAAGCCGCACGCCTGTCGCGTCGTTCATCCGCGAACCTCTGGCGCATCCCTTCGGGTGAAGGCGGCACGAACCGATTATATCGAAGGTCCGGCAAGGCGAAGCTGAAGTCGGGCCGCGATGCAGGGACCTCCATGGTTGCAGGCAATCCAGCGATCCTGTGGTCGACGACAGGGGCGTCCTGGCGTTTCGACGGCAGTTCCGGCGAAAGGTCCATCGTCCCTTTCTCGGCGATCTTGCCTTCCGGCGAACGCCAACCGCCTTCAAATGCCGCAAGCCCACGAGCCTCCTTGTCGAACCAGTTGCGGGCACGCCAGGTCTGCTGCTGGCCGGTCGTCAGGCCGCGCTTGTTCAGGCCTTCCGTGATCGCCTGATCGAAGTCGAGGTAGTTGGTTGCAGCATCCATCATTCCGGTGATTGGTGGAGCAATAGTGTTGCCTAGGGACGTGCTGAACCGGGTCCAAGAGGATGCCATGCGGTCAAGTTTTGTCTCTGTGTCTGCCAATACCTTGTTCACATCACGGATTGTGGCCCCATCGACACTGGCCAACGCCTTCTGAAATCCCTCCATGTCCTTGCGCCCCTGCAACAGGGCGCGCATGCCAACCTGGAACTGCGCGTCGGTGAACAGCTGCGGGATCTTCGACAGATCGCCCTTTGTCGCCTTTTCGGAAAGATCGAGGAACGTGTCGACCAGGTCACGGCCTTCCTTTCGGGCCTTGGCCAGTTCGGCCCGAAGATCAACACCGAACTTGGCAAACTTCTTGACCGTTTCGTCGCTCTCCATCTTCTGGAAGATGTTCTGCGCGGCGGTCGCAGCCTCACCGGCCGACCCCGTACGCTGGCGAATGGTCTGCAACATTGCAGCCAGTTTGCCCAAGCCCTTCTCGCCCTTGTAGCCGAGGGCCGCGAATGCCGGAGCCATCGACGGAAGGTATTGCGCCATGTCCTTCAGTTCGAACTTGCCCTGCTTGCCCGATGTTACGAGGATATCGAAAGCGTGCTGCATCTTGTCGCCGGCAATGTCGAACGATCCGGCAACTGCATCGGCCGTAGTCGCAATATCGGCGATGTCGGCGCCGGCCGCCTGAGCGGTTGCGGAAACCGCAGGTAGGAACTTCATAGCATCGTCGGCAGAACGACCCGCCGCCACAAGCGTCTCCAGACCGCTCGTCACATCGTCTTGGGACAAAGCATAATCATAGCTGATCCGGTTGATGGACTTCAGCATACCGCCAACCGCTTCCTTGCCCTGATCGGCATTAATGGCGATGCGGTTCAATCGTCGCTCCACTGCCGCATAAGCCACGACCGAGCGCTGCACGCTCATCGCCAGCGCCGCAGGCGCAAGGTAGCGGGCCGTTGCCGCCATCGTGCTGACGGTCTGCTTGTAGGCAGCTGTCTGGGTGCGGGCGAGTGCCGCCTGCGTGCGGTTGAAAGCCTTTGCGGATCGATCGACCTGCGCCAGCTTGGTCTGGAGCGTCTCCAGAGCCCGCATGTTGCCGAGCTTGGACGATACGCGCAGGATCGCCTCGATCTCGCGATTGGACATCAGCGTGAACCCTTGGGCTGATCCTGCAGCCAAGCGATATAACGCCCGGCATGCAGGAGAATGAGGGAAAGCGGCAGTGCACCGACATCGGCGATGCCTTTTTGGGCGCGCCAGATCAGGAGGTCAGCGGCCCGTTCAATTGTGCCGCTTCGATAAAAAAACCCTTCACGGCACTCTCGATCCGAAGCGTATCCGCCAAAGACAGAGCGCCAATGACGGCTGGCGCAGTCGTGTCACCCGGCACCTCGACAAGGCGTTCCGCGTAAGTCCGAAGGGCGTCGCGATGCGTGACCAGAACGTTGCCGTTTTCGGTCGGCTGCCATTCGGCTATCGGACCTATCGACCAGTATTCGACACCGGTCGGCTCCCTGACTGCCAGGCTGTCGAAGGCGATGCCAAACACCTCGTACTTCTTTGACAGCGGAACAGGCTTGCCGACCATCAGCCGAGCCTCCTGTAGCTGTCTGCGCGAATGCCGAGCTGCGAAGTCTCACCGTTGATGCGATTGCTGCTCGGCTTTCCAGTCCAGAATGCCGAGGTAAACAGATGCGTCACGTTCGTCTTTTCCTCGACGATCGTGATGTTGTGACGATCCGCATTCAAGAGACGGTCGAAGTCCAGGCCGTCATCGGCAAAAACCAGTTCGGCCGCAGGCGCATCCGGCGTGATGATGCGGTCGGAGCGACCGTCCTGGTTGGTGACGGCATCGTTGGACTGAGATGCGCCAAGGATGTTGATGGTGCCACGCAGCGAGAGAGAGTAGCCGGTCGAGCCGGTTACCCTGATCTTGCCGCCGAAATCGCGTCCGGCCATGGAAATGTCCTTTCAAGTTTTCGAGGAGGAAGGCCGGCGAGTACCGGCCAATTGATTGAACGGCGTCGCCCTTACGCAGCAGCTGCCGCGCGGAACTGCGAATAGATCACCGCGTTGGTGGCGATCACGTCGAGCGGGTTGACGGTGTCGAGCGGCGCATAGATGTCGACACGGTTCGGATTGTCGGCATTGCGCTGCACTTTCAGCTGCCGCGCCGCCAGGTCGAGGTTTTCCAGCACGCCGGTCAGCACCATCTCCTGATAGGTGTGCACGAAGGTCGCGGCGATATCGCGCGGCGTGCTGATCGCCTGGACGTTGCCGGGGTTGTCCTCGGCAATCGCCTTCTGGCCATGCTCCATGGTCAACGCCGTGCGGAACTTGCGCAGCGCATAGACCAACTGGCCTATCTTCTGGATATCGCGGAATGTCGTGTCCGGCACCCCAAGCGTGGTGCGCTGCATGGTGATGATCTTGTCGACCAGCACACGGCCGGCCTGATCGACGGCCCATGTCGAGATACCGGAACGCAGGAAGGCATCGCGCGTGGCATAGCCATACCACTTCGAGCGATCACGCGGCGGCGCGATGCCTTCGACCGAAAGGCCGGTCTGGTTGCGCGACACATTGCCTGTGGAACCATCCGCAAGCCATGGCACGACCCGTGCAACGATGCCTGCCACCCACTGCCATGCCGGCTGCGGATTGCTGCCGCCGGACGGGCGCGGCAACGCGGTGATGTGGCGATCGTCCTGGGCGAGCCCCGCCGTGGTGATGTTCGCGACGCTGTCGGTGACGGCATAGAAGACATGCCCGTAGACTTGGCGGTTCCAGGCCCAGCGACCGGCAACATCGGACAGGAACGCCTTGTAGCGCCCGACATTTGCGGCATCGCCGAACGCCGTCCCGATCCAGTCGAACGCATCGTCGCCACAGGCCGCGAGACCAGCGGAAACATCCGGCGATCCTGCTGCCGCGGTTGTGGTCGCGAAAGTCAAGGCGGCACCAGAGAAAGCGTTCGCGCCAGTCAGGACGGGCACCGAGACATCCACATCGGCCATCGCCACGCCCTTGTGGCGGGCAGTCAACGTGACAACGGCAGCGGCGGCGGCTGCCGTGTAAGGCAGGGATGCTTCGGTCAGCGGGTTGTAATAGGCATTGACCGCAGCGGCGAGTGCTGCTGCCACACCGTTGACGGTATCGCCAGCGGCGATGGTGATCGCCAAAGGCTCGCCGGCAATCTCGATCACGCCGACGCCGCCACCGGCCGGGACATTGGCCACGGTGATGGTGCGCACTTCGGCCACGCCGGTCTCCGTGACAGGCAGGCACCAGATTTCCTGTGCCGGAGCGTTGCGGCGGGCGATCCGGACCATATCGTCGAGGATCGAACCCGCGCCGAACAAGGCGCGTGCTTCGAGCGTCGAAGGACATGCAACCGGCTGATCGAGCGCGGCCATGCCGGCGGCCGTCTTGTGCCCGATCAGCAGCAGGCGGGCCGAATTCTCGAACTGCCCGCCCGAATTGACTTCAAAGGCGACGACCGGCGCGACGATGTTGCCGGGGATGGTATTAAACAGGGCCATTGTCTTTCCCTTTGCGTTGTCCGCCTGCGGCGGGTTCCTTGACGATGTCTCCATCCGCGATCAGCACCGCGTAGAAGGGATGTTCGGTGTCGACGGTCTCACCTTCGACGCTGAAAAGCCGCCCGTCCCTGTCCGGCATGGGAACTTTCAGCGCGTCGCTGGCGAGCCTGTAGCGTTCAAGCATGGGGCGCTCCTGTCCAAAGAATGGGTTTGTCGGTCGCCGGTTCGGCGGCCGGATTGTCGAAGGCCGCGATCCCCGCCAGCGGCGGACGCGGATCGGCCAGGAAGTGACCGGCCAGTTGCGAAAGCTTGTGCTTCGCATAGGAACCGACAGGTAGCTTGCCGAACAGGGTTGCCATCGGCTCGGGCATGCCGCCGTGCAGCTGGTCAAAACTGTCATCCTCGATCGCAGCCGACATGCGCATGGTGTTTCGCAACCAGCGCAGACCCAGCTCCGGAACACCGAAAGTTTCCTCCTCGATCCGGCGTACGCCGATGATCGTCTGACGAAACAGGATGCCGGCCTGGCTGAATTCCAGAAGGTTGCGGACCTGGCTGGTCAGCGCCGCCAGCACCAGCCTCGCATCAGGATCGTCGCCCGCCATGGCGTCGGCATAGTCCGGCCCGCTTTCGTCGCGCGCAACCACAGCCAGCTCGCAAACGATCTCGATCTCTGTGCTGCACTCGCTGTCGGCGGCATCGGCAGCATCGCCCCGCCTAACGATCGTCGAGGACCTGGTGTGCAGCGCGACAGTCGGCGTGTACTCGCGGTCCCGGTCGAGGTCCTGAACTGCGGTGGACCGCGAGTCGAGGATGTTGCGTCCGGCCAGCGTTGGATAGTTGGCATTCGCGGTCAGCGATGCTGTCGGACACAGCACCTCTATCGCAGCAAGCCGCGCAGCCTCGGCAGACAACATCAGATCGGTCCAATCTGTTTGGCGACCGCAAGGGTCAGCATGGCGCCGCCAAGGCCGTCAGGGTCGATGGCCGTCACTTCGAAGAAGGCGGCGTCGCTGTGGCGGTGCAGGATATCGTCAGTGCGCAGTCTGGACGGATCGTAGAGCCGGATTGAAGCCTGGATCGCCGAAGCCCTGTTGGTCGTGATCTGCACGCCCGGCCGCAGCATGGGGCGGGGATCGTCGACACGTTGCGCGTCGCTGTTCTCATAGAAGCAGGCCTTGACCTCGTAGCTTGGCCGCTGCGTGGACCAACCCGACTTGCCGTTCGGACCGCCGACCTTGTCGACGGGACGAACCGTGCATTCATCCCCGTAAACGGTTTCGACGACTGACCGCGATACGTTGGCCAGCCGTCGAAAAAGCGCAGCCGTCATCAGACCGGCGTGCCGAGGCGAACACGACCGGTGCTCGAAGGGTTGGCGGCGACATCCGCCGCGTATCCGAGAAGCGTGTTGCCAGCCGACACTGTGGTGACGAGAGAGGCGACGGCGTCCCAATAGACCTTGGCGCCGAGTGTCCATGCCTGCGCTGCCACCTTGGGCAGATCATAGACGCCTTCGAGGTGGATGGTTGCCTGAACGCCAGCCGCAGCGGTCACACCGGGAATGCCGACAAGGCTGCCCGACACGAAAGGAACGCCGGAGACAACACCGCCTGCCGGCACGGTGATGTCGATGGCATCACCCGGTTGAACGAAATTCTTCATTGATCAGATCCTTGAAAACGGAAACGCGCGCCGGACGATGATTGCCGGCACGGCGCGCGGCGTGCCGGCAAGATCGATGGTGTGTCGGTTATCCGGGGTTCTTCCAGCCGAAGCGGAAGTCGGTGGCGCCTGCACCAAAGTCGTGTTCGACCGACATAGCGAAACCCTGCTGGCCGAACGGTTCGTCGGTGCGGACGCGCGGCGCCTCGTAACCCTCCAGATAGCCCCAGCGGTAATTGGAGCCAGTCGATGGATCGGCGAACAGATGCCACGCATTGTCGGTGATCATTCCGGTCTCCACCGGCTCCAAACGTCCGGAGAAGATGTTGACGTTGGACACGGTTGCCGGCGTAATCGATGCCACCAGCTTTTCAGCCTCCGTCAGCTTGTCCGGACCGACCAGCAAGATACGGGCACGGTTCTGGAGCAGTGGATTGTCGCCGATGCTTTTCTGCTTCGACATGGCGGCGCGTCCCTTGCCGACATTGTCGACATCGATCGCGGTGCCGGCCGCTGCAAGGTTTTTGTGGTCGACGTGAAAGACCACCTTGCCGTCTGCGAGAACCCCGTTGAAGGCACCAGTGTAGAAGGTGATTTCCTCGAAGAGCGCGACGGTGTCGCCGTAGCCGGACAACATATCGGCGATGGCGCCGATATCGTCATTGATCAGCATCTGCCGGGAGACGCGCAAGGCGATGGCGTAGGAGAACACCTGCACCGTCTCCTTGCCTTCCTTGAAAGCGCCATACTTGATCTCGCCGGTCTCCAGCACGCGCTGGAGCAGCGGGAAATCACCGACCTTGACGACGGTTGCCGGACGGAAGTCACGGAAATTCCGCTGCCGTGCGATGCGTCGATAGGTGGGCTGCGCCAAGGCGTAGCGGCCTTCAAGTGTGCGGTTGATCGCACCTTCGAAGATGATGGGGAAATCGGAAGTGGACAGCGAGCCGGCACGCGAGAACAGATCATCCACCTGACGGGCATTGAGCATGCGGCCACCACGGAAGTTGACCGCGTCGGCGGCGATGTCGACCAAGCCGCGCTCCATGTACTGGCGCGCCTGCTGGCTTGGACCGGCCTGCGGCATCGGAGCGCCGAAGCGGTAGGCGAGTGCCTCGATCTGGGCATTGCGCCGGGTCTCGGTTTCGTCCTGTCCGACCTGCACTCCAGGGGTTGTCTGCGTCGAACGGGACCGATCGGCCAAGCGATCGAACAGCTGCGCGCGGAACGCTTGCGGCGACGTACCGGAACGGATGGCGGTCTGTTCTTCCTCGGTCGTCAGTTCCACGCCCTGGCGGCGGGCGACTGCCGCGATGCCGACGATATCGGCGGCGCGCGTCGTCACAGCGTCGGTGCCGCCGGTACGCTGGCGATTGCTGTTGTTGTCATCATCGTCCGTGTCGTCGTCTTCCTCGGCGCCGGCAAGTCGATCGATTTCACCGCGCAGGGTCGTGATTTCGTCGAGGATTGCCTGATGTTGTGCCTCGATCGCTCTCGCGGCCTCGGCGGCGGTATCGTCATTCAACTCGGCAAGCTTTGCGGCGGCGCGCGCCTCCAGCCCGCGGAGTTTCCTCAGCAGCTTCTTCATGATGTGTCTCCAGAGTGCGCCTCGCCCGAGAAGGCAGATTGTCGGGCATCCGCCTTGCAGGCGGCGGTGAGCGACCGGCTTAGCGGTTGCCCATTCCGTAGGAACGCATGCGCATTTCGCGACGCAGGCGCTGATTGGCGTTGAGCATGTCAGGATCGGCGTCGACACGGCAGGCGAACAGGCCTGTGTCGGCCTCGGCATTGCGGAACTGTGCCCCTGCATCGAACGGGACGGGAACGGCCGAAAGCTCCCATGGCTCCCAATCGATCACTCGATGCAAGGTGATCTGGCCTGCCCGTTCCTTCTTCTCGACGGCGTGGATGCGGTAGCCGACGGAGATGTTGCGGACCACGCCTTCCTTGATCTTGGCGACCCGATCGGCGGCGTCCGGCGAATTCGACAGCTGGATACGGGCAAGCCCCTTGCCGCCTTCAAGGCGAGCAGTGCCGGGAACGACGGAGCCCAGCACATCGGCAAGGCTCCATTTGCTGTGCGTATCGAGCAGTGGCGCGCCGGCATTGAGCCGATCGAGGCGAACGCTCCTTGTGTCGACGACAAGCTCTTCGTCGAACTCGCCGTCCTGCCAGGTCACGCGCCGGCCGATGGCGCCCGTTGTCCAGATGACTTCCACGGTTGATGCGACTTCGTCGAACGATCCGGCGCGGATCTCTGCGTCGCGCATCATCTGCGGCAATCGGATGATCGTGCTCATGGCTGTTGCTCCATTTCCACGCGTTGCGTGCCACCCTGCGCCGGTCGACGAGGATCGATATCCAGGGCGACGCCGGCCTTGTCGGTAACGGCGAAGAAGGCCGCCACGTCACCGATGTTCTTGCGCCAGTCGACGCCCCAAGCGGACATGAATTCCTGCGGCGTCATACGACCGCTCCTGACGGCCATGATGTCGGCTTCCATGTCCTTCTTCGGATCGATCGGTTCGTTCGCCGGCATGATGAGATCGACAGGATAGCCACCCCTGCGCTGCGGCAGCATGCCGGCCAGCAAGGCGCGGCCAGTGAACCGGCGAACGGTCGGCATGACCATGCGCGGCGCCAGGATGCCCCACTGCAATTGTTCGACGAGGCGACGGAATTCGATCTTTCCGGCGCGCAATGACGAATAATTGGCGCGTGTCAGGTCGCCGGTCAGCTGGTCGTAAGTCAGCCAGGCGCCGGCCGCCATGCCCTGCATGGCCGCGACGTGGATTTCCTGAAACGACGACTGCGATGACGGATTGGCAAACACGATGTCCGAATCACCGATATCGGCGATGGTGCCCGGTGCGATCTTGGTGACCTTTTCGCCGTCCTCTTCCTTCTTGGCGGCCAGCACATTGGTGCCGCCCGGTTGCCGCTTCAGGAAGCCGGCGAAGCTGGCCTGCGTGCGTGCCTGGACGATTGCCGCCTCGATCAAATCCTGATCCTCCTTGCCGGTGAGCAGGATGGCGGAAAACCACGAGACGCCTCTGATCTGGCCCCAACGGAGCGGGCGGTAGAGATGGCACAGATCGGCCCACGGCACGCGTGTGGAATTGCGCGCGCCGGCCAGGGTCATGTCGCCTGGATGCTCGGGATGCAGCCACAAGGCCTGCCGCCTGTGATAGTCCCCAAGCTCGACACCGAGCCTGAAGTTGTCGCCCGCAAGGCCACGATCCTTTGTGCTGTCAATCTGGTCGCCTTCGAGGCCCTGGAGCCAGAGCGGTACGAGGCCGCCAGCCTGATCAATGCCAGGATCGATGAAGCGCAGCACGGATTCGCCGCCTTCGATCATGGAGCGGACGGCAAGTGCCTGCATGGCGCCGAAGTCCATGACGCCCTCGGCATCTGCACCGCCGAGCCAGTCCTGCCACAGCATGCGGAATCGGTTGTCCGCACGGTCAGAACCGGTATTCGGTACGACCGTTATGCCCGTCCCAACAGCGTGCGAGACCAGAACGTCGAGAATACGCTGGCCTTGCCAGCTATCACGGACAAATTCGCGGGCACGGTCGCGAAGCGCAGTCAGCGCTCCGGCAATCTCGACATTCGCCGAGGTAGAGCGGGAGCGCCATCCGCGATTGCGGCGACCGTGCCGGGCAGCCGCATAGTCACGTTCCTGGTATTGGTCGAGCACCGCCCTGGCGTTGGCGCGCTTCAGGCCTGTCCCTGGCGCAAAGACCGCAATGGCCTTGTCGAGGATGTTCATCAGGTACCGCTCTGGTATTCGACGACGATCAGACCGCCGGTCGTGGCGCCGTCGACTTCCGCTTTGATCTGGTCGCGGATGCGCAGCATCTCGTCGAGAGAACGGAATTCCGTTTCATGCGTCTGGAAGCGCACCTTGCGCGCGCCCGTCGCAATGGCGGCGCTGATCGCGGTGAAATCGTCTTGTGTCCAGGCCATCAGTCTTGGTTCCACCAGCTATCCGCGACACCATCGTCGCTGTCGTATGCCCGTTCGCTCTTCATAGTGTTCGAGGGCTGCGTATTAGCCTGCGCTTTCATCGGCGCCGGGGCGAACATGTCAGGCAGCTTCACTTCATCCGGCACACCGCGATCGGCGATCAAGGTGCGCCACTGCTCTTCCGTCATGCGCGAGACGCCGAGGTATTCGGCCAGAGCCGCGCCGTAGACTTCGCAGTCGAGCAGATGGTTTTCCTCGCCGCTTCGGACCAGCCAGACGCGACGGATGCGACCGCGATAATTCTCATTGCCGAGATACTCGGACGTGATCTGGCGAAAATAGACTTCGTCCATCCATCCGCCGAAGTGGCAATAGCCTGCAGGAAAGGTCAGCTGCATGCCATCGGCGCCGCCCTGTTTGGCAAGGTCGGCATAAAATGCGGCTTTCAGCGACCACGTGCCGACACCCCAAACCATGGCGCCGCTGCGGATGCGCTTGCCATTGAAGTCTATATCGACCGGTGTCGGCTGCCCGAGTGCCGGCCGCGACCAGCCGTCTAGCCCTTTAAGCGCGAAGGTGGCGGCCTTGCCGCGAACCCATGTATAGACGACATGGCTGCGATAGCCGCTGTCCACCCCGAAGGCATCGACCTGGCGCGTGTTGCCGAAAGCATCGGGCCAGCGACGCTGGCGGATTTCTTCCAGCACCGCGAACGCCCCCGAGAAGGGATCGTCGGTTGCGCCGGCAATGTAGCCTGCGTCCACACGCCAGGACTGACGGTCAGGACCATAAGCCTTGATGACGTACCAGATGCCATTCATCTGCACGTCGGCCGAGCCGACCAGCACCAGACCGAGCGGCGGAATGTGTCCCCGCTTCAGCTCTGGCGAACGCCGCGCCATCAGTTGCACGTGGTCAGGCGCGTCGCCCTTCACGTCATAGGCGAGGCCGAGCGTCAGATTGTAGAACGCCTTCAGCTTCTTCGGGTCGCCGGAGGCCTCGATGAAGCGCTGCGCGATCTTTTCCCAGGGCACGAACGGAGATGTCAGGGCATCGAAATGATAGCTTGGGTAAGCTCCCGGACGCGTAGCGGTGGCGATCCACCGCCCCTTCTTCATCAGGGCGACCTTTTCGTGGCTTTCCACGATCGAGCCGCAACACGGCGTCACGTAGTGCGCCTTGAACGGGTAGACCTCTTCGAACTTGAAATGCTTGCGATCGAAGACGAAGTGGAACTGCTCGCCGCAACCGGGGCAAGGCATGAACCAGTATCGCTGATCACCGGCCTCGAAAGCCTGATCGATCTTGGAATCACCCTTGATCGTCGGCGTCGAAATCTTGGCGCGCTTCCAGTCGCCCGACATCAGGAACGATTCCTGACGGGCCTCGACCATCACCAGCGGATCGCCCTGGTTGTCGAGATCGTCGGGATACTCGTCGATCTCATCGAGCAGCGCAACCTTGATGGTCTTACTGCGCAAATCTGCCGCCGAAGTGGCGATTGCCAGCGTCAGCGAACCGCCGGGATAGACCTTAGACGTTCCGGTAGAGGCGCCGGCTTGCCGCGATGTCTGGCTGCGAACCTTGCTCTTGAGCGGTTCGGACTTCTCGATGACCAGCGAGAGCTTTTCGCGGTTGAAGTCAGCCAGTGCGCCGCTGGTCGGCTGGACGATCATGATCCGGCAAGGATCTTGATCGATGTAGTGAGCCGTCGATGCCAGCAGCATCATGGTGAAGCCGGTTTGCGCCGACTTCCTCACGGCCATCTCGTTGATGCCGCTGTCCATGCCGAGCATGTCGAGCGGTTCAAGGATGTACGGCGTGAGGCCAGCGTCCCAGATTTCGCCGGCCTTCGGGCCGTCCGGAACAATCAGATGCTCTTGCGCCCAAGCTGACGGAGCCAAGCGCTCCGAAGGCGAGATGACGGCTGCGAGCGCACCGGCCACGATTGCCAGCGCGGATCGAGGAAAGCGGACGCGCATCGTCTATTCCTCGAACAGATCGGTTTCGGAACCGCCTTCGGCTTCTTCGATCTTACCGGCCTCAACCAGGTCCGCGAGGGCCTTGGCGACGGCCTGTCGCTGCGCCTGGCCCTTTTGACGCAATACCCGGCTGACGGCAGGCTGTCCGCCGTTCGCGGCAGCTTCCGCTAGATCGCCGCTCCAGTTGAGTGACTGATCCAGTATCCGCGTAATGGCTGTGGCCGCGCGAACCAACGCGCGTTCGAGATCCTTGATCGGCACAAGTTCGCCTTGACGTTCAGCCAGGTCGAGGGCCTTCAGCCGCGCCTCGTATTGAGCGCGCTCCGTCTGTGCGTCGCGCAGACGTGGCGTCGTCTCTTCGATGCTGATCTGACGCTTCGTCTCCTCGGCCTGCTCCTTGGCACTGTCGCCGACCTGACCGACCGCGCGGTCGAAGGCGGCGAGGTCAACCATGCGAGAACGCCCCTGAAAGCGCGTTTCCAGCACGCCACGCTCGACGAGGCGGTCAACCCGCTCCTTGGCGGACTGGCGATGGATGCCCTTGCGCTTGGCAAGGTCCGAGATCGAAATCCACACGCCGTCGACCGGCGGCAGCGATGCGCTTCCGGCAGGTTGTAAGGTCGTCATGGTCTTTCGTCAGGTTTGTCAGGTCAGCTTTTCGAAGGGGCTGACTAGCGAGATTTCGGGGTCGCCCCGACCCGTATGGGGGCGGTGGCCAGGAAGGACCCGTGCGGGGCACGCGGCCGAGGTCATCGGCTTGGGAGAAGGTACTCGATCTCGTGCAAGACACGCGGCAGGAGATGCGAGGCGATCAGGTCTTCGAGTACAGCCGCGAAGACATCGGGATGGTTGTTCATATCGTTGGCCGGGTTCGGACCAAACAGTTCATTCACCGGGCCGCGAGCCTTGCCCTCACGCATGAAGACGCCGCGCGACCTCATGCTGGCGATGAAGGCTGACCTATACGAACCGCGCCCCCGCACCGTAACACCCTGCGCAGTCTGGCGAGCGCCGAGGTCGATCAATCGAAGCCATTCTGACCGCACCTTGAATTCCAGCGCATCGGCAGAAAGCCGGCCCGATCCGATGCGTTGCTTCACCTTGCCGACCGGCGCCTTGATGCGCTCGGCAGAACGGCGGGCAACGCGTGTCTTGGCCATTGCCTCGATACGTCGCAACGCTCGGTTTGCGGCCTTGGCCCTGATCTCATGCGGTAGCTTGGCGATTGCCCTGCTCAGACGCAGGAAGTCGGAAGCATCAGCCTGAAACATCGCCGCACCTCCTGAAATGAAAAACCCGCCTCGTTGCCGAAGCGGGTGATCAATCTTTTTATCCGTGACAAGTGATCCTCCAAATCTCGGTCGCAGTCAAGCTGGTGCTGGAGAGATATTTTGCAGCCGCCGAAACCATCTTGGAAAGCGCGCGGCAAGAGCGGCTTCGTGGCGCTCATGCTCTTCCTGCTCCAGTCGCGCAGCCGTCACCAGATCGGGAAGCGAGCGCGTCTTGTTCTCGACCAACCATGGCGCTGCGGGTACGGCAGTTGACAACATCACCACATCGCTAAGTTGCCGCGCGATATCATCGACCACCAGAGATAGCGCCGATAGCCAGATTTCATGCTCGGCGCGAGCGATGATCGCCGTAACCGGATCGGGATCGAGGTAGGGTTTGCGGTAGGCGCCAGGAAGAGGCCGGCGCGTTCTGCTGCTCCATCCGTCCACCTCGACGTTGACGATCTTCGTCCGCTCGGTTCCATCGGCATTGATGCCGTCGAGAACGGTCTGATGCCTGCGGACGAACCACTTATCCTGTCCACTGCCAAACGCCTCATACCGCTTTTCGACATCGTCGATCTTCATGGCATCGGTGTCGTATCCCATGATCGCACGGCGGATGATCAGTTCAGAAGGCTTGAGCCGCAGCGCCATCATGCCGCCTTCGCGCTCGATCGTCATCTTGCGCCACGCGTCGGCTACGGCCTTGGCACCAAGACCGCCAAAGCCATCCAGTTCCGGAGCGGGTCGCCAATCCTCTGGAAGCTCTAGCACCAGTTCATCCAGCGCCATGACCGCGCCACCGATCAGCACCGCGTCATGGTGCGGCCAGTCTCCTGCCGAGAAATCGGGAACGATGCCGTAGCTGTCGACGAGCGTGAGGTATTCGGCAAAGCGGTCGGTCTTTGCCCAACTGGAGCCGTAGGGCATTGGCCCGTTCAGGTGTGGTCCGGTCTTCGGCAGCTCTTCCCGCCACGCCCAGGCAATCACCTCCTCGACTGGTCCATAGCGTTTGCCCGCCGCATTGCGCGGCAGAAACGGCAATTTGCTCCTCACGAAGCCCATTTCTGCACTATCTGCACTGTTTTTCAACATCTGCACTGTCCTTTCACAGTTTAACTCCTTGCTTTCGCAAGCAAAAAAGAAGGGATAGGGCCGCAAGTGCCGATAGTGCTGATGACCACTGGTAACGCATAGGAAGGCAACCAGTCCCCTATCCCCTATTCACATCGCGCGCACATGTGGGGCGCAGCTACCGGCACTATCGGCACTTGCTGCACAACCCATTGATTTCCCGAACCCTTTTGAAGTGCACATCCTGCACCGGGTAAGCCATATCGGCACTTACTGCCCTGCAAAACAGTGCCGATAAACCGGCCTCGGTAGCGGCCTCGATGCCGGAACAGACGGAGCCGTACTTGAGCATCTAGGCGCCACCCCACTGGACTGCAGCCGCGGCCATCATTCCAGGATAGGACCGACTGCGCAGACGGGCGCGTTCAGGACCAGGCGACATGCGATGCACGCGGTTCCACCGCCGCCACTCATCTGTGTCGCGTTCCGGCTTTTCCAGCATGTCGGTTGGCTGGAGTTGCGGCAGGTTGCGCAGATACCAACCGGTAGCCTTGAATTCAGGATGGCCGAACCAGTACGGCTGGACCATATGCGCGGCCGGCAGATCGTCCGGCATCCGGTCGCGAGCGAGGTCGTTCATTTCGGGGTTTTCGATCGCTACCCGCTCGATCGGTGCTTGCCAGCACGCGGAAAAGATCGACACACCCAACTCGAATTCCGCTTTCATGCTTTCCCATGAGCGGCCAACAGGAAGCTTTTTCGGGGGCGTCCATAGGCCGGGACCACTCATCCATCGGCGGCCTGACCGGCAAAGCCTGGTGCATGGTGGATGCATCACCGCCAGCAGATCCCATCCTTCGTTCAGGATGCCGCCACGAATATCGCAGATGATGTGCCGGTTGCTTCCGTCTTCCGCCGGCTCGATGTCACATGACCAGACGTCATGACCCCGATCAGCGAAAGCGCGTCTGGCGATGCCGCTGGTCTCGCAACCGATGAGAATGCGAAGGGGCTTTGCTGTGACCGGAGTGATTGGCTCGGCCAGATCAAGAGGGAGCGGGAGTAACCTCACGAGCGCTCATCCTCTTCATGAGGATGGTGCGAACTGTCCCCGGTGCCGGGGCGCCAATCGGGAAGAAGCTTGATCCCCTGATAGTAGGTGCGCCCGTTCGACCGGTGCCGCTTGAATTGCCGCATCTGGCCGTCCGGTCCCTCGAAGGCACGTTCGGTCGCCTTGGAGAACCGCTTCTCGAAAGTTGAGCGCGTGACCTTGAACACACCTTCGCGGTCAGCGAACTTCTCGAACGCCATGTAGAGGTCCAGCGGTTCTTCCTTGTCGTTGGTGTCGCCGGACACCACGCAGGCGATGCGGATGAACGTGCCGATGCCGTCGCTTTCCTGCCGGTATTCCTCGCTGGCGGCCGTCACCTGCTTGGGCGTCTCCAGCCCGCAATTCAGGTATTCCAGCGCGCCCTCTACCATCCAGGCGAAGACGCCCACCGCTTCCTTGCGCAGCTTGGAAGACAGCGCCTTGTCGACCTTGGCCTTGTCGATCTGGATCATCCACGGCACCAGCAGCAGGCGCCGCCAGATGCCGTCCGAATCGTCGTCGACGCGCGGCTTGTGGTTGCCCGACAGGATGATCTTGAAGTGCGGATCGACCTCGAAGAAATCCTTGTGCAGGCGGCGGACGGGGATCTTCTCGCCGCCGGTCAGCGTCTTGATCAGTGCATCCTTCAGCTTGACGTTTGCTTCCGGTTCCGAAGCTGAGACGAGACGCGCGCCGGGCAGGCGTGCAAGGTCCGGCGTCGCCTCGCCGCCGCCGCGCTTGTTGTCGCCCGAGAAGCTTTCGATCGACAGCGTGACGGCATAGTCGCCGAGGATGAAGCAGAGCAGGTCGAGGTAGGTCGACTTGCCGTTGCGGCCGGCACCGTAGAAGAACAGCATCACCTGTTCGACGGTCAGGCCGGTCAACAGGTAGCCGGCGAAGCGTTTCAGGAACTGCCGGATTTCGGGATCGGGCTGGACCTGGTGCAGGAAGGTGGTGAATGCCGGCGTCTCGTGCTTCACATCCGGCAACCACTCGACTTCGATCAGCTTGGTGATCATGTCCGCCTGCCGATGCTCGCGCAGCTCGGCCTTCCAGACATATCGGGGATCTTCCGGGTCGCTTTCCTCGTCCTCGACCTGGTTGAATGCGATGGTGCCGGAAAGGCAGTTCACCAAAAGGGGATCGGGGTTCAGGTCGCTGACCAGCCTGGACACATAAGGCTGCGCCTCGGCCATCATGTTGGTCAGCTTGGAAGAGCCTGCAGTCGACTTCGCGTGGCGGCGCCTGGCTGACCGGCGATCTTCGATCAGGCCGTAGATGGCCTCGGCCGCCTTGATCGCCTCCTGCTGGTCCTTGATGAAACGCTGATCATCCGGCGTCGGCAGCTTCTTTTTCTTGGCCCCGGACAGGAAGCTTTCCAGCGCTTCCGATGCCACCTCGCCGGCACTGATGACGGCAAGCTCTTCCTCGGTCGCCTCGATCAGCTCGGCTTCCTTGCGGATCGCCTCGGCCGCCCGATGCACCAGCCTGCGCACAAGCGATTCATCGACATCCTCTTTCCAGCGGCGGCCGTCATAGATGTGCCAGCCGATATTCGCGACATGGATGGCGATGTGGCTTGCAGCACCCAAGTGCTTTTCGGCTAGATCGCCGAACCGGCGACGGAGACGCCGGCCGTTGCCGATGTCGGTTTCCGGCTCCTGCGTGCAGGCCAGCAATAGCTGGCGCTTCGCTTCCTCGGGATCGGGTTCAAGATGAGGATCGTGAAAGGTCATCGTGCCGCTCCCTGCCTGCCGATGCGCACACTAGTGACCACGGCGCGTAGATATGGCCGTTCCTCGATCACCGCCTGCGTCCTGCGCCAAGACCTGCGGCCGGCACGCTCGGCCTTGTCTTCCTGCCGGAAGTTCGAGGCCATTCGGTTGATCAGCTGGAAGACGCCGAGCTGCTTGGCGGCGTCGCGCTCGAAGCGCAGCGCCATATAGAGGTCGTAGAGCTCGGCGCCGCGCAGCTTGCGGCGGTTGTTGAATGTCTGACGGCACTTGGTAGAGCAGAAATCACCGCGCTCCGGCTTCGGCTTGGCGCACTCCAGGCAAGCGTGTACACGGGCCATCAGGAAACGGCCTCTACGTCATCGCCGGCATTTTCCCGCTGCCCGCCATCGATCGATGCGGCAAAGCCCGCCAGCGCGTCGGCCTCGACCCGCTCGGGATCGCGCCGCATATTGATGCGCGCCTGCTTGAAATACTTGTCCTTCAGCTCGAAGCCGATGCCGCGACGGCCGGCATGCACCGCCGCCCACACCTCCGACCCGATGCCCAGGAACGGCGTGAACACGATGTCGCCGGGGTTCGACCAGAGGTCGATGCAGCGCTCGATCACGTCGAGCTGAAGCGGCGAGATGTGCGCTTCGTCATTACCGTCGCGCGCCGTCAGGTACTGGAGCGTGCGCTGCTGGCGGATGTCGGTCCACACGACCTCGGCATAGCGTTGCCAGACCTCGATCGAATACCAGTTCCGGCTGTCGCTGTCGGTCGTATACTTCGCCTGATCCGGCCCGGAACCGGCGCCGACATAGCGCTTCAGGCAACCGGCGACCGGTTCGGGGTTCGTGCCCGGCTTGCGGAAGGCGACGATGTAATCGGCCAGCGTCGAGCCGACGATCGTCGAATCCTTCACCAGCTGCTTGTGCAGCAGCCGGTGCGACTTCGAGCGGTGCTGCGCCGCCACCGGGTCTTTGCGGATCATCGTTTCGGAATGGAAGATCCAGCCAGCGTCCTGCCATGCCCGAATCACCTCGCCGCGGAAGTCCTTCATGCCGATATGGCCGTCGCGGATTTTCGAGGCGGGCAGCTGCATGACGTGCACGGCATGGATGCGGCCGGGCATGGTGATGCGCAGCATCTCGGCGATGAGGAAGTGATAGTGCTTCCAGAAGTCGCCGCCTTCGGAATTCGAAAGGTCGCGCTCGGAGCCGCTGAACTTGTAGAGGCCTTCGAAAGGTGGCGAATGCACACCGAACTGGACGCTGTCGTCGGGGATGGCTCGGATCAGCTCGCACGAATCGCCGTGATAGATCGCGTAGCGGTCGGTCACGTCCTGGTCGACGGCCTTGATGGCGGGAAGGCTGCGCATCAGCGCGTCCAACGCAGATAAGCGATAATCGGCCAGAGTATTGGCCAGAGCGTTGCCGCTACGACCAAACCGCAGAATTCAAGTTTGGTCTGCGGCTTTCCCTCAAAGGCAATGATGTATCGAGCGAAATTGAACGCGCCAAAAAATTGAATAGTTGTCAGTACGGAGACGACGAAAAGTATCACGCAAATTCCTCCCATGCCGGCAGGATGAGTTTCTGTTTCGGTTGATAGTCGTGACGCTCCAGCGCGGCGCCGCGCACGGCGTGGCTGGAGAAATCAGCCATGTGCCGGACCATGGCTTCAGCCATGCGGTCGGCGTCATGTTCCTTGCGGTCATGGTTGGCGATGACCGCGCCTTCGGTATCGGCGGCAATGAAGTCGGCCGTCACCGGCATTCGCTGGCCGAAACGCCAGAAGCGGCGGATGATCTGATAGACCTGTTCCCAACTGTCGTTCATGCCGATCAGGCCGGTGCGGCGGCAGTGCTGCCAGTTCATCCCGAAGCCGCAGATCGAGGCTTTGGTCACCAGCACACGGATCTTGCCGGCCTTGAAATCCCGAAGCTTCTCTTCTTTCCAGTCGTCATGGTCGGAACCGCGCACTTCGACGGCACCCGGAATGCCCTTGGTCACGCCTTCGGTCTCGGCGTTGAGGTTTCCCCACCAGACATAGGGTTCGTCGGGGGGCGTCAGCGCGACCGCCTTGGCTATGCGCGCCTCCAGCGAGGAACGGCGGGCATGACCACGTTCCGCCAATGTCCGGGCCTGGACAGGCAGCATTGAAAACTGCCCGTCCGCTGTCCAGTGACTGCCTTCCGTCGGCACCACATGCAGACGCTTGGTCAGCGGCGGCAGATCATACCCGTCATCCGGATAACCGAGATCGCTCGGCTTGCGCAGCATCACCGCCCATGACGCCATCCAGCGCCAGAAATCGTCTTCGGCGTGTCCCTTCAGGCGCCACGCCTTGGTGTCGGAACCATCATGCGTGAAGAAGGTCGCCAGCATCGCGAAGTGCGACATGATGCCAAGGAATTCGGCATGGTTGCCGAGTTCCATGAAGTCATTCGGTGCCGGGGTCGCGGTTGCCGCCAGCCTGAAACGATGGCGCTGCACCCCTGAGATCAGGCGTGTGCGGTAGTAGCCGTCATGACTTTTGAGGATGGAGCTTTCATCGAGAGCGACGCCACCGAACCGGTCCAGCTCGAAATGGTCGAGCTTCTGGTAGTTGGTGAGCTGCAGCACGTCGTCAACGCCAGACTTCGTGACGATGGTTGCCTGGATGCCACGTTCAGCGCCCTCGTCGACATGCTGCGGCGCGACCGCAAGCGGAGCGAAGATCAGCGACGGCTTGTCGGTGAAGCGGGCAACCTCTTCGCTCCACACCAGTTCCATCAGGGTCTTGCCAAGACCGGTACCCGCAAAGATGGCAGCCCTTCCCCGCAACAGAGCCCAACGGATGATGTCGCGCTGATGCGGAAACAGGAAATCGGGCAGGTCCCTGATCTTGTCCATGCCGCTGTCGGGATCGACCTGGCGCTTGGCTTCAAGGAATTGGTGATAGGCCTGGATGGTCAACGGTCGTCTCCCAGGGAGACGACATGGAAGATCGCCGTGGTGCCGCCGATCGCGCTCTTAAGGCGCCGCAGCAGTCCCTTCTTCACCAGCTGCGACTGCATCACGCGGATGGTCTGCGTCGGTATATTCGTCGCCGCATGCACGGCCGCGACGCCGCCGGCAAAGGTGCCGCGCTGGCTGGCCTGCTTTTTCATCGCCGTGTGGATGCGCAGCTGCGTGACGGTGATGCCGCAGGACCGCGCAAGCGCCAACTCAGCGGCAGTGCTGTCCGGTTCGGGTTGGACCGTCTGCGCAGCCTCGAAGATGCTTTCGAAGTGGCTTTGCACGAATTGCGTCGGGCTGATGCCGGCAGCACGTGCTGCCCGCTCGATCGCCGCGTTGGTCTCCCGGTCGCACTTGACCGAATAGCGAAAGAGACAAAGGATATCGCTTGCCGCCTCATAGTCCGACATCACGCCACCGCCCTCGCCGGCCGGCGCTCACGCAACCGCCGCAGCATGTCGTTGAAGTCCAGGCCGTCATCGGCCCAGTCGATCAGGCAATCCGGCACGGTCAGCGCGTGGCGCTTGCGAGCGCGCAGCATGGCAGCCTGCGTGGAGAAACGGTCGCTGTCGCCGTCGCCGATGAGTGTCAGGCGACCAAAGACGCCGGCCGGCAGCGTCAGACAACGCGCATCGGTTAGGTCCGGCTCATGGCTGCCGACCTTCGCCTTGCGCACCCGGCCAAGCGTGTCTTTGACGGTGAGTGAAGGGTGCGGGATCTGGCCGAGGGCTTTGCCCGAGATATTGTCGAGATTGATGCCGCACCACAGCGCCGAGGTCGTGTCTTCGCGCAGCTCGCGCCACGAAAACACCGTCTCGATGCCCTCCCCTATCGTCAGGCCGGCACCGGGTTCTCCGTCGCGCAGGACGATCCTGCCACCGCGCTGCGTGCCCTTCACCTTCTTGGCGTCAAGAACCTCCCCGGTATCGGGGTCGGCGATGACCGCCTTGCCGTTCGGTCGCGACAGGTCGAGCCATGTGCGATGCACGCCGATGAACCGGCCATCCGGCCCGGTGATCGCCGCCAGCATGGCAGGGCCGCGATGGATGATCGTGCTGTGCTGGTCGCTTGCGCGCTTGTGCCAATAGGCAAGATTGTCGACCTCCCGCAGCGCCCTGATGTGCCAGTCCGGCATGGCGACGCCCCGAATAGCGAGGTATCGAACGACGAGATGACCGCCGCGCGACGGGTCGGTCGGTCTTCCCGATTGCCAGATGTCCCAGGCATCCTTCCGCGCCCATTCACGGAACTTGTTGTCTTCGTTCTTCGAGACAGGCGCGTGCGTTGCGGCCGGAACCGGCCGCTCGCCGGTCAGCATCTCGACGGCCTCGGCGAAGCTGCATCCATGCTTGTGGCGGATCAGCACGATCGCATCACCGCCCTCGCCCGAAGCGCGGCACAGGAACACGTTCCCGGCTTCGTTCAGCCAGAAGCGGTCACGCCCGCCGCAGGCGGGGCACGGACCATTCAATTCGCTACCCCTGCGCAGCAAGGTCTTGGACGTGGAGCCGCACAGATAGGCGGTGGCCAGGATGGAAGCGGCATGCGCCTGCGCGACGGTCTCGGCGGGGATCATGGCCGAAACCTCACAAGAGGCGCATCGGCACGAACGTACAGGGGATGCCTCGGATGTGCGTCCTTGGTCAGGCCGAGCGCGTACCGCTTGCGGTCTTCCAGCCACCCTAGGGCCGTTTCGTCCTGTCCAAGATGGGAACCGTGCGCACCCCAGGCGCACACGATCCTCCCGACCGGATATCCTCGATCAAGTGCAACATAGAATGCATGTCTGTTTTCCGGTCCGACCGGATCATCGACATCATTCAACGCCAGCAGTTCCTGCGGATCGGTGGCGCGATAGGCGAAGAGGTTCAAAACCTCCAGACGATCGAAGCCCCATGCCTTGGCAAAGGCCACGCAGCGGCGAATTGTGGGATCGTCTCGTTCGCTGTCGGCGATGGACGGATTGAGCATGATGAAGACACAGGTCATCGGATCACCCAGTTGAGCGCCCTTGCCATCAAGCATTGGCTTCCCGGCTTCATCCTTCCACATGCTCCATTGCGCGGGCTTGGGATGCAGGCGCCACTCACGCCAGAGCCGATAGCGATACTTGCCGTCTTGCGAGACGGTGGCGCCGGCCGAGATGTATTTGCCGCCGCTCATGCCGCGCCCCCGTGCACCACCGTGAAGCCGCCAACCGCCTTGACCTGGGCAAGCGACTTGCGGTGATCGGCGATGGCGCGTTCCAGATGCGCCATCAGCTTGTCCTGCTCGTTGGCCTCGGCGGGCGTGATCTGGCCATCAGACAGATGCAGGGCGGCGGCGGTCATGACCTCGCCGATCTGGCGAACGACATCGGTGTAGGAGCGCGTAACCGAGTTTGCCGCCTCGACGGCACCATCCGGATCGGCCAGACGGCGGTTGTTCAGCGACGCCATCGCCGAAGTTACCAGGGGCATGCCGCACTCGCCTTCGAGCGCCAGCGCGACATGCACCGGCATCATGTCCGGCTGTGCGCCGTTGTTCCACCGGCCGACCTGCGCATCGGAGAAGGCGACGATAACGGCGGCACGCTGGATGCCACCGCAGGCGGCGATCAGGTCGCGTTGGGCTGCCTTGATGCGATAGTGTCGCTGGTCTGCATTGGCGGCGGTCATGGGCGAAAGCTCCCAGAAGGCAAAAGCTTTCTCCTCGCGAGAAAAGCGTCTGCTTTTTCTCGTGGTGAGAACGGCTCGGAAGGTGTGTTGTCGTCAGGTCAGAACGTTACGGGGGTCCGCATGCAGTTCCTTTCATTCCGCCGCCTCCTGTGCAGGAAACCGCAAGGCGGCGATGTGGTCAGGGTCAAAGGTGGCGGGCCGCTGCGGCTCAGGCCGAATGATAGCTTCAGGCCAAGGGAGAGGTGCGGGCCAATTGTTGGAGAACCACTGCATGGCAGCTTCGAAAGTCGAAGTTGTTACGTCGGCGCGACCTTCTGCAATTGCACTCAGTGTTGCACCGCGATTGAGAACGATCGTTGAGATACGCGCACGGCTAAGGCCGACCGCGCCGGCATAGACGTCACCCACCACGACAAGCTGCTGTTTCAGGTTCATGCATTATGGATACGGAACTTTTTCCTTATCGTCAACGGATTGTTTTCCGCGATACAGAAAACCGATTTGCGGATAAAATTCCTCACATGCCAACCGATTTCCAAATGCGCGTACGAATCCGCATGGCTGAACTGAATTTGTCCGCTAGGGCAACTTCCCTTGCGGCCGACTTGTCGCCCGATGCTGTGGGCAAGATGCTCAAGGAAGGAGCAGGTCTGCCCCGTGGCGACAGCCTGACAGGGCTCGCGAAGGCTCTAAGGACAACGGAACAGTGGCTGATATCGGGACCGGATGGACAACAGCCGCCCCGGAATGTGGAAGACAGCAGCGCGACTCATTCATCGGCGAACGTTGACGAAGTGGAGATTAAGGCCACAGCAGCAGGATCACATGACCACGGGGCGATCCAACTGTTTGACAATGCTATAGGCTATGCACCCCTGCCCCGAGGGCTAAAGAAACAAACCGGCGTTTATGCGCTGGTTGTGATCAACGATTCGATGTGGCCGGAGCACAAGCCGGGCGCAATCCGCTTTGTAACCCCAGGCATTCCACCTCGCATCGGCGACAGCGTAGTGGTCGAGTTCATCAAAGATCCCGAGGTAGGCCCCGAAGCCATGATCGGACACCTCAACACGCGCGGAGAAACGATCAAACTCGGCAAACTCAATCCGCCTGCGGAGATCGAAATCCCCGCAAGAGCCATCCTCAAACTCCACCGAATCGCCTCAGACGCCGAAACGGCGTGACGGAATAATTTCCTTACATCGTATTGACACGGAATAATTTCCGTACTTAATTCCGCTCCATCGAAACCGCGATGGAGGGGTTTATGTCCTCATTCAGCTTCCAGCAATCCGGGCGCTTCAGTCCCCTCCGGACCGTACAGAAACAGTCCGGCCTGGCAGACAGCCATCTGGGAACGTTCCCGAAACCCGTCCAACGCCTTGGCCCGCTGTTTTTTGACGATAGCCTGAAACTTGTCGTCGAACTTGAGACCCAGGGCCACGATGTAGAGCGAACCGCGCGAACTGTTGAATTTGAGAGTTTGACAGGCCTCAGCCGCTGCCATGGCGTCCCCATACTTCTTGGCAACGATGTCGCGCTGACTTTCAGCCAACGTGCCGCCACAAGTTCCAGCCAGCACAATGGCTGCAACGGCTATCGCTCGACGCATAAACCCCTCCCACCGATGACCAGCCATCTTGGCACGTTCGAAGGCGAACGCAAGCGGAACACGCGCGGCTTCGACGAGGACTGCAGTCTGCCGCGCGCGCTCGCCTCGCTGCTGGCCATCGCCGTTTTTCTCTACGCCGTTTCCCTTCTCACGAGGATTTACTGATGCTGACACATGTCCGCAGTGGCGGCGCCATGCCGCGTCCCATCGCCTCCAGCCTCGCCGACAAACCCGGCCACCGCGCGTCCAGTCAGGTGCGTCCCGATCATCCTGCCGGCGAACAGAAGCTGCACCATCGTGCCGTTGAGTTAGCCGACATGCTGCGCGAACTCACTGGCGCCGACGGCGGCGCCAGTGAAGCCGAACTGCGCAGCCGCGGCTTCACCATGGCCGAGATCGTCGAGCATCTGCCGTCCGCCACGTTGATCGTGTCGGAAAGCTGGGTGCGACGCGTCGATCCACCCGGCGACCGTGTGCCCGACATCGTCACCAAGGCACTGGCGGCCGCCTCGCACAACATGCCCAAAACAGCAGGCCTTGATCCCGAGGACGAGGACATCGCCGCAGGGGCGTGGCGTCGCTACTGCACGGCGCGCGCCGCCTGGAAGCTCGATCCATGGGTGAGTCAAGGCGAACGCTGCCTGAAGCTGCTTGAAGCGTTCCTGTCACGCCTGCCCCTGCTGGAGCGTGAGCGCAACCGCGTCGTCTATGCGCTCGCCGCCCAACAGAAGATCGAAGGGAGGCCGGCGCAATGACCGTCCACGCTTCCGCCTTCCCCATCGACGACAGCAAGCCGTGGCAGCAGACCATCAGCGGCCGCGCCTTCCCGCTCACCGCTTTCTCGGCGCTCGACATCGACCTTTACGGTGATGTCGCCGAAAGCCTGGCTCGCGTCTGCCGCTTCGGCGGCCACGTTCCCGGCAATCCCTATTCGGTTATCCAGCACAGCGTCGTCGGCGCCGACGCGGCATTGGAAGAGACCGGCGACGCGAACCTTGCCGCCTATTTTCTGCTTCACGACGCGCATGAATATATCATCGGCGACCTGACGACGCCCGTGGCGAACTGGCTCGCCAGCATCGAACTGGACATCTTCGGCTCGACCGAGCGCGTCCGCACTGTGATTGCCGTAGCCAAGTCGAAGCTCGACGTGGCCATCTGGCGCGCCGCTGGCCTGCCGCAACCCGGCAAAACCTATTGGGAACGCGTCAAGGAATACGACATCCGCATGCTCGCCACCGAGCGGCGCCATCTCCTGATGCCGCCGCCCGCCGAATGGGGCGGTGGCGTCGAAACCGCCAAGCCTATCCGCCTGCGCGGCAAGCTCGCCGCATGGCCCGTTGCCAAGGCGGTCGAGGAATTCCGCCGCCGGCTCGACCAGCTTTGCCCCAACGCGAGGAGGATGTGATGGGCGTTAACGCGACCGACTTCGTCGATATTCTTGACAGCGTGGCAAGCGCGAAGCTGTTTGCCTTGCTTGTCAACGGCACTGCGGCAAGCGAGCTTCTCGAGTCTCTCGAAGATCGCACCGCAAAGCTCATCAACGATGAGTGGCAACTGACTGAACGCGGGACGATCCTTCTCGACCTCATGGTTGAGCGAGCACATGCTCTCGGCCGGTTGCCTGAAGAATACGAGCCAGATTGGATCGGTGACTTCCGAACAGACGCCGAGCGCTTACAGCGCCTCATAGCAGAATGCCGCGTCGACGAGGCCTTGGCCCTGCTCCAATCCATGGTTCCAGACCAAGGCTTCATGTCGCCTGCCGCCGCCAAGATGCTGGCGCAAATTCACTCCGGACAGGGAAGCCTCTCGCTATGATCTCCTTCAACGCTTCCGCCTTCGCCGAAGCAGCCAAGGCCATTCGTAACGTGCCGGCCGGATCGAGGGATTTCGAGATCCTCGACCACGCCCTGCTCGACGCCGACCGGACCTCGCTGAAATTGACCATGTCGGATATGGATGTTGAGGCCCGCGTCATCGTCGAGTGCAAAGCCGACGCCGAGGTCAGCACCGCGATCCCGCGCTCGATCCTCGAATTCTTCATCCTGCGCGCCGGCAAGGGCGACGAAACCGGCACGCTGGAATTCGACGAGGACCTGCGCAACGTCACCGCCCGTCACGGCAAGGCGCGACTCACGCAGGCGATCCTGCCTGCCGACATGTTCCCGCACCTGCATGGCCGCGAGGCAAGCTGGTCAATCAAGCTGCTGGCGCACGAGTTGTGCGACGTGCTGTCCCGCACCGAAAGGGCGGTCAGCACAGACCTGAACCGCACCATGCTGCATGGCCCGTTCCTGCACCAATTCGACGGCCAGCTGCGCGTCATCGCGGCGGACGGCTACCACATCCATATCGTCGACATGGACGATCCCGAGATGACCGGCGAATTTCCGACGCGCGACGGCAGCCTGCCAGGCGTGATCATCCCGCCGAAGACAGTCAAGGAAGTGCTGCGCATCTTCGGCGGCGACGAAAGCGGCATCACCGTTTCCGGCAACGAAAACACTATCACGATCGAGGCCCAGCGCATTCGCATCGTCTCGAAGCTTATCGACGCCACCTTCTTCGACTATCCCGGCATGCTGCCGGAGTTGAGCGACCTCATCGTTCGCGTCTCGGCCGAGGCAATGCAGCGCGCGATCGACGGCCTGCTTGTCGCGCCGAAGACGGACGGCAAGGGCAAGCGTGAAGCCATCCGAACCATCAGGATGACGGTGCGCGACGACGCCATCGAACTCTTCGGACGCGGCGACAATGGCGACGCCGAAGACCTGGTGGACGCCGACACCGGCTCGACGCCGGCCGGTTCCGAAGTCGCCTTTGCCGCCCATTACCTGCGCGACGCGATCGACGCCGCGCGGTCTAAGGAAATCGCCATCCACATGCCGCCCGAAATCGGCCGGTTCTTCCACGTCGTCGGCAGCGAAGGCGCGACCTTCCTGATCGGCCCACGTCGCTTCTAAAGGAGTTTTTCATGTCCGACGAAATCACCGAGACCAGCCAGACGGTCGCCGCTGGCCAGCTGCGCGCACTCATCGAGCGCATCGAGCGCCTGGAGGAAGAGAAGAAGACCATCGGTGACGACATCAAGGATGTCTACGCCGAGGCGAAGGGCACCGGCTTCGTATCCTCCCTAAAGATTGCAGCCTAGTAATAGGATCAAGTACTTAACTAGGCGACACGCCTTCGATTTAGGCGACACGCCTTCTTCCAGAAGGAATTACACAATGGCCGACGAAATCACCGAAACCAGCCAGACGGTGGCTGCTGGTCAGCTCCGTGCTCTCATCGAACGCATCGAGCGTCTCGAGGAAGAAAAAAAGACGATCGCCGACGATATCAAGGACGTATACGCGGAAGCGAAGGGGACCGGTTTTGAGGTGTCCGCCATCCGCCAGTTGGTCAGGCTCCGCAAGAAGGATCAGGCCGAACGCCATGAAGAGGAAACGATCCTCGACCTCTACAAGGCCGCATTGGGAATGGCCTGATGCTGAACCATCAGGACATCAACCGCGCACTGAAGCTATTCGAGGAACGCAAGGCCGCCATGGCCATGCGCTCCCGCCTCGACAGCGAGCCGGTGCGACTGATGGTCGGTGACGGCGCTTCGGCCGGCGCCGTGTCACTGTCGACCGCCTATCTCGGCGGCATCGTCGGCGATGTCAAAGCCTCACTCGACCAGCAGATCGCCACCATCAATTCCACCCTGACCGCAATGGGGATCGAACCGTAATGGCCGGATCAGTCAACAAAGTCATTCTCGTCGGCAACCTCGGTGCCGAGCCCGACGTGCGCCGCACGCAGTCGGATCAGCCTGTCGTGTCGTTCCGCATCGCCACGTCCGAGACCTGGCGGGACAAGGAAAGCGGCGAGCGCAAGGAACGCACCGAATGGCATTCAGTGGTCGTGTTCAACGAGCAGATCGCCAAGGTCGCCGAGCAGTACCTGAAGAAGGGCATGAAGGTCTACATCGAAGGCCAGCAGCAGACACGCAAGTGGACCGGCCAGGACGGGATCGAGCGATACTCGACCGAAGTGGTCCTGAACCGTTTCCGGGGCGAACTGCAGATCCTCGAAAAGGCGTCCAATCGCCCGCCGTCATCCGACGATCCTGAAGACTACGGCACAACGCGCGACGCCGACCAGCGACGCCAGATCGAGAACCGCGCACGCGACCAGCAGTCGCGGTTCGGCGGTGGTGGCGGCAGCTTCGGCGGCGGCAATCGGGAACTGGATGACGAAATCCCGTTCGCTCCGGAATGGAGGGGGTGATGCCTAACACCGCCGATATAGCCGCACAGGCCGGGAGCCTCCATGCCGCCCTGTCCGAACTGGTGCCAGTTTTCGAACATGCGATGAAAACGCCCGGCTACGGTCAAGACGAAAGTTCCCGTGAGGAAGGCGAAGACAAGCTTGATCGTGCTCTCGACGCCATCGCGAAATACGAAGCCCGCATCCTAGCAGCGATAGAGCCGCAGGCGGTGGCGGAGACCTTCCAGCAGCGTGTTCAGCCGTGGATGCTGGCTTGCTTCGGCGAAGAGATCAGCGCGGATCGCGTCGAGCGAGGAGACCGGCTCCTTGAGGAGGTTTTCGAACTACTGCAATCGGGCGGCTACGATCCAGCTCGCGTGCTGCCACTGCGCGATTACGTGTGGTCTCGCGATGCAGGCGAGCCATCGCAGGAAGTTGGCGGCGTCGAGGTCACACTCGCGGCCTACTGCCTCGCGCACGGCCTCGACAAGCACGTAGCTGGAGAAACCGAACTGGCGCGCATCTGGACGAAGGTTGAGCAGATCAGAGCCAAGCAAGCCGCAAAGCCCAAGCATTCGCCTTTGCCCGTCTACCCCGTCACCGCCTCAGATGAGAGAGCGGTGGAGGCGGAAGATATCGCCAAAATCATCGATCCGCATTCCTTCCTGCTGATCCGAAGCGAGCATGAGTGGGAAGAGGACATGGTCAAAAGCTCGCAGGAGCTGGCCCTGTCAAAAGCCAATCGCATTCTTGCCCTTCGCCCGCAGTCAGCCGCCGCGCCCAAAGCACAGCCAGTGCAGGACATCGTCTCAGATGAGAGAGCGGTGGAGGCGGAACCAGCCCTCAGCATTGCTCGGGCGGCGGCGAACGAAATGCTTGCGGCCAACACCCAATGGCGGCTTGACCCGAAATACATCCTCACGATTTGCGATGCCCTTGAAGCCGCCATCGCCGCCGCGCCCAAAGCACAGCCAGTGCAGGACATCGCCTCAGAGAAGGCGGCGGGCGCGCTGGAGCGGGCAAAGGCAACACTGGAGCTATATCATCGGGGCGGCCTTGGCGATGAGCATTTCTA
>JAESFO010000056.1_pt1 | contig 87935 bp, 92 predicted proteins | sample 9269421 | NCBI WGS metagenome assembly JAESFO01 (sample SAMN14502839, study PRJNA617101) | algae metagenome | isolation source: Nostoc desertorum CM1-VF14 and co-occurring heterotrophs from rocky... | place: USA: Clark Mountains, San Bernardino, California | collected 2000-06-05 | reverse complement strand
GCCCTGGGAGAGTAGGTCGCTGCCAGGCCTGCAAAGGACAAACACTTCTCAAATTCCTCTACGATGATCACTAACCAAAACCGCCGCTGTCCAGAAATGGTCAGCGGCGGTTTTGTGTTGGGACGACCGCGCAGATCTCGCGAATGAAGCGGAGCTGCGTCATTCAGCCACGATTCATCGGCAGTCTTGCAGGATGATGTCGTCGGCAACGAACCTTCCCGCCCTGCCGACGACCATTCGAGAAGCGTCCACCACAAGGAGCTCCCATGCGCTCGTCCATTCGTCTTGCCGCCGCAGCGTTCACTGTTACCGGTCTGGCCCTCGCTTTCACCACCACTTCGAGCCAATCCGTGCTGGCGCAGGCCGCGAAGCAACAGGCTCCAGCCAAGCAGGCCGCACCGGCACCCGCTCCGCAGGCCGCCGAACCGGCGCCGCAGCCGCTGAAGCAGATCGCGCTTACTGACAAGCAGGTCGAGGGCGTCCTCGCCGCGCAGAAGGATCTCGACGCGATCACCGACAAGCTGCCGCAGGATGCGCCGCCGAAGCCGGATCCGAAGGTCACGGCGCAACTCGATGACGTTGCCAAGAAAAATGGCTTTGCGAATTACGGCGAATACAACGACGTCGTCGAAAACGTCATGATGGTGCTTGGCGGCTTCGATCCGAAGACCAAGGCCTATGTGGGCCCCGAAGCGGTGATCAAGCAGCAGATCGCCGCCGTGCAGGCCGACAAGAAGATTCCCGCCAAGGACAAGAAGGCCGCCCTCGACGAACTCAATGGCGCGCTGAAGCAGCCGCTGCCGGCGGTCGAGAACAAGGGCAATATCGACGTGGTGACGAAGTATTACGACAAGCTCACCGCTGCGATGCAGGACGAATAAGCAGTCGTCCTCAGATCGTCGAAGGCATTGACGGTGCCGCTGCGATGCGGCGCCGTTGTCGTTTGAAGCCGCACACGCCGGTCGAAGTTCTCGCTTGGCGTCTTCGCCAAACCTGTCTAAGCCGTCCTCATCATTTCACTGACGCGGAAGATCGACATGTCCAGCAAGCCACAAGACCGCCCCGCTCTGCCGCTCAAGGGCTACAGCCTGATGGACTATCAGCCCGACCCCACCGTGGTCGGCATCGCCTTCGAGACCGAGGACGGGCCGTATATGTTCGTCGCGACCAAGGAAATTCTCGAAACGCTTGGCCAGGCTTTCACCCACAAGGCTGCGTCCATGCCGTCGCGCGAGCCGCAGGGATAATTGTCAAAAGGCGAACTCCGGAAACGGGTGGCAAATCCGAAGGCAGAGGCGCACATTGATGTTTCCATCGGTGTGAGGAGGCCGTCATGGCCGACATCCAATTTGCACTGTTCGACACCGCCATAGGGCGTTGCGGGATCGCATGGGCCGAGCGCGGGATCGTCGCGATCCAGTTGCCGCTGCCGAGCGAGGCACAGACGCGCGGGCGATTGAAGCAGCGATATCAGGCGCTTACGGAGGCCGACCCGCCAGCGCATGTGCAGGTGGCGATCACCCGCATGGTTGCATTGATGGACGGCGAGCCGATCGACCTCGCGGATATTGATCTCGATCTCAGCGACAGTCCCGATTTCAATCGCGAGGTCTATGCCATCGCCCGCGCAATCCCTCCCGGCAAAACGCTGACCTATGGTGATATTGCCAAACGTCTGGGCGGTGTGGAGCTGTCACGCAATGTGGGGCAGGCGATGGGGCAGAATCCGTGTCCGATCATCGTGCCGTGCCATCGCGTGCTGGCGGCGGGCGGCAAGCCGGGCGGGTTCTCGGCCAATGGCGGTGTCGAAACCAAGCTCAAGATGCTGGCGATCGAGGGCGCGTATGTGAACTACACGCCCTCGCTGTTCGACTAGTCGCTCAGGCCGTTGGCGGCACCGAGACCTTCACCGACTCGCGCTGCAGCATGCGTTCGTGGAACGCATCGAGCTTCGGAAACGCCTTGCGCCACCCGCAATCGGCGAAGCGGAAGTCCGCATAGCCCAGCGCACACACCAGGGCTATCTGCGCGGCGTCGAGCGGGCGGCTGAGGATGTCCGAGTTCTCGAAACGCGCAAAACCCTGCCACGCGCGATCCCACTGATCGTCGTACCAGCCCTTCCAGAAAAACTCCTTCGGCCGAACGGCGGATTCATAGCGGCACAGCAGCATGGCGTCGGTCATGCCCTGGATCATCGCGTGTTCGCTCTTCACCTTCCAGCGCGCAGCACCCGAGGCAGGAACCAGTTTACCGCCGCCGGCGAGCTCGTCGAGATATTCGGTGATGTTGTAGCTGTCGACGATCACCTGGCCGTCGTCGAGGATGAGCGCCGGCAGTTTGCGCAGCGGATTTACGTCATGCGCATAGGCCTCATTGGCCTGCGTCGGCGATACGCTGGTGGCCACCAGTTCGATCTTGTCGAGCAGTCCGAGCTCGATGGCGGCAATGCGCACCTTGCGCGCAAAGGGCGAGGTCGGCGAAAAAGTCAGCTTCATTGTTCGATGTCTTTCTTCGAGAGAGGCGCAGGCGCGATGACGCCTGCGCTGTTTCCTGCGTGCCTCAAGCCGCCACGACCTTCTGCTTCTGCTCGCCGAGACCTTCGATGCCGAGCGTCATGACGTCGCCGACTTCAAGGAATTTCGGCGGCTTCATGCCGAGGCCGACACCGGGCGGAGTGCCCGTGGTGATGATGTCGCCGGGCATCAGGGTCATCATGCCAGAGAGATAGGAGACGATCTGCGGCACGTTGAAAATCATGGTGGCGGTCGAGCCGGTCTGGCAGCGCTTGCCGTTGACATCGAGCCACATGCTGAGCTTGTGCACGTCCGCCACTTCATCCGTGGTCGCGATCCACGGGCCGAGCGGGCCGAACGTGTCATGCGACTTGCCCTTGGTCCACTGGCCGCCGCGCTCGATCTGGAAGAAGCGTTCGGAGACGTCGTTGCAGACGGCATAGCCGGCGACATGCTTCAGCGCATCGGCTTCGGACACATACTTTGCTCTGGTGCCGATGATGATCGCGAGTTCGACTTCCCAGTCGAGCTTGGTGGAGCCGCGCGGCTTCTCGACATCGTCATTCGGGCCGCATAGCGAGTTCAGCGCCTTCATGAAAACGATCGGCTCGGACGGGATCGGCATGTTCGATTCGGCGGCGTGATCCGCATAGTTCAGGCCGATGGCAATGAATTTCGGCTTGCCGCCGACGGGCGAGCCAAAGCGCTGGTTGCCGGAGACTTCGGGAAGCGAGGCGGGATCGATGGCCTTGAGCTTGGCAAGATTGTCCGGCGAGAAAGCGTCATCCGCCAGATCCTTGATCTTGCCGGAGAGGTCGCGCAGCTTGCCATTGTTGTCGATCAGTCCGGGCTTTTCGCTGCCGAACGCGCCGTATCTTACGAGTTTCATTGTCGTCTCCCTGGAGCCTTTGTTTGGCGGGTGAAGTTGTGGAACACCGCGGGGCGAAATTCAATCCGCGTAACTGCTCAGTTTTGCAGCGCATCAAAACGCCAGGCATCACCATCGCGTTTCAGATGCCCGGCGCCATAGTGCCCGCCGATCACCAGTGTCGATGTGTCGGCAAAGCGCGTGAACAATTCGCGTCGTGAGCGCGTCGATTGCGCGGGATCGGAATCGGCCGTCGAGGCCCAGTCGGGATGCGCCATCTGCACGGGATGATGTGCGGCGTCACCGGTCAGCAGGGCTTCCTCGCCGCCGGACCTGATGTGCACGCTCATATGACCGGGGCTGTGACCGGGCGTGGGGATCAGCGAAATTTCATTGGCGACATCGGCGTCGGCGGCGATCAGGTCGACGAGCCCGGCATCGACCACCGGCTTGATGGAGTCATTGAAGACGGCAATGTGGTCGGGCCGTTCGCCATGGGTCTTCCAGTAGTCATACTCCGTCTTGCCGAACAGGTAGCGCGCATTCGGAAAGGTCGGCACCCATTGCCCTTCCACCAGCCGCGTATTCCATCCGACATGATCCACGTGCAGATGCGTGCAGAGCACGGTGTCGATGCTGTCGGGCGCAAAGCCGGCATCGGCGAGATGACGCAGGAATGGCGTGTTGAGATGATTCCAGGTCGGTACCGCGCGGCCTTCCTTGTCATTGCCGAGGCAGGTGTCGACGACGATACGCCGCGTGGGTGTTTCCACCACCAGCGCATGGATCGACATTTTCAGCCGGCCCTCGTCATTGGCGAAATCCGGGATCAGCCAGGGCAGCGCCTTCACTTCATCCGGGCCAGCCTGGGGAAGGATGAAGCGCGTGCTGCCCGTCATCCGGCTTTCGAGGATTTGCGTGATCCTGACCTTGCCTATCGTCCACTGCATGCGGCGTTCACTCCCGTGTTCTTATTGGGGCAGGAGGATGCGGATTTTGCGCTGCGGGCGCAATGGATCATCTCGCATTGCTGCGCGTTGGCATGGGCACAACAGGTTTTCGAGGAGCGCATCATGCCAGAACTCGCAATTTCATCCGACAAGGTCGGTTTCCTGATCGAAAAGGCCCGGCAGTTCGACGCCAAGGATATCGAGGTTGATACCGATGAGGGCTCGAACGGTGCCGACGACAAGATGATTGATGTGCTGGAAGACGACGGCAGCGATCCCGTGGTCCGGGAGATCTCCGGTTTTATCGCCGCGCTCAGTGAGGACGAAAAGGCCGATCTCGTCGCCTTGATGCGGCTCGGCCGTGGCGATGGGACGATCGACGAATGGTCGGATCTGCGCCGCGAGGCCGCAGAAGGCAATAACGGCCGAACCGCCCGCTATCTGCTGGGCGAACCCTTGCTCGGCGATCTGCTGGCCGAAGGCCTGGAAGAGTTCGGAATCGACTGGTCGGGCGAGCGCACGACCCCGGTCAATTAATTTCCAAAAACAGAAGAGCGGTCGGTTCACACCGACCGCTCCTCTTGCATCGGATGCGATGGCTTACATCGTGCCCGGGAACGAACCACCGTCGAGCAGGATGTTCTGCCCGGTGATGAAGCCGGCCTTGGCGCTGCACAACCAGGCGCAGGCCTGACCGAACTCGTCCGCTTCACCGAAACGACCGGCCGGATTCTCGCTGGCGCGCTGCTTCAGGATTTCCTCCACCGACTTGCCGCTGTTCTTCGCCTGACCGGCGGCGACACCGCGGATGCGGTCGGTGTTGAACGGGCCGGGGAGCAGGCCGTTGATGGTGACATTGTTGCGCACGGTCTTGCGCGACAGGCCGGCAACAAAGCCGGTGAGGCCCGAGCGGGCACCATTCGACAAGCCGAGCACATCGATCGGTGCCTTCACGGCGGCCGAGGTGATGTTGACGATGCGGCCGAACTTGCGCTCCATCATGCCATCCACCGTTGCCTTGATCAGCTCGATCGGCGTCAGCATGTTGGCATCAACGGCCTTGATCCAGTCGTCGCGCGTCCAGTTGCGGAAATCGCCGGGCGGCGGGCCGCCGGCATTGTTGACGAGAATGTCGATCTGGCCCGCGGCCTTCAGCGCAGCCTCGCGGCCCTCCGGCGTGGTGATGTCGCCCACGACCTCGATAACCTCGACGCCCGGATTGGCCTTGCGGACTTCGGCCGCAGCAGCAGCCAGAACTTCGCCGCCGCGTGCAGTCATGGTGACATGCACGCCTTCGGCGGCAAGCGCTGCGGCGCAGCCAAGGCCGAGGCCCTTGCTCGATGCGCAAACCAATGCGCGGCGGCCTTTAATTCCAAGATCCATGATGTCACTCCCTCAACGTTCTGGCTTACAGATGGCGCGCACTCTAGCGGTTCCCGTTATGCGAGGTAAGCCGGGTCGATATGCGACAAAGCGGAGGACGCGTCCTACGGCCGTTTCGCGCGCTTCAGCTGATCGAAGGTCGCGACTACATCCGGCGGCAGCGCGCGGATTCCGGTCTGGCCGAGCCGCGACAGCAGCGGGCGCAGATGCGAGCCGGTGAGATAGGACGGCTGCAGATGGGCCGGCACCAGCTGGTCGAAGATCAGCACCAGCGTCACCGCGATCAGGCCAACACGAATGGCGCCGAGTACCGCACCGCCGAGCCTGTCGCCGATGCCGATATGGGCGCCGATCAGATCATTGACGGCAAGGCGTAGCAACGAGCCGAGCACGATGCCGGCGACCAGAAAGATGGCGAAGAAGATCAGTGAATTCTGCGCCGGGGAGGTGGCTGCCGCCTGTGGCAGGATGAGGCCGGTGACCCAGATGGCGATCGGCGCGGCCACGAGATAACCGAGAATGGTGACCGCGCTCCGCAGCAGGCCGGCGCGAAAGCCGAGAATGACGGCCACAACGAGGGCGGCATAGACGACGATATCAAAACTGTTCATCGTCCCTCGCATGGCGCGGCAATTCCGCAGGGAAGAAATCGGCGGCGGCCGGCGGTTGCGATCGCTGCCGGGCCCTGTATCACTGGGACCAACAGAACAGACGCATCAGGGAACGACCATGTCCGCTATATTCGACGTCTCCAAGGAAGTCATCCTCATCACGGGCGCATCACAGGGGCTTGGCCGCCAGTTTGCGCGCGTGCTGTCGGCGCATGGCGCGGCCGTGGTTCTTGCGGCGCGGCAGACCGGCAAGCTGGAGGCCCTGCAGAAGGAGATCACCGATAAAGGCGGTCGCGCTTTCGCTGTCTCGATGGATGTCACCGACAATGCCTCGATCGCGAAAGCATTCGACGCGGCAGAGACGGCGTTGGGGCCGGTCACCGTACTGATCAACAATGCCGGCATCGCCGTCGAGAAGATGGCCATCGACCAGACCGAAGCCGATTGGGATTCCGTGATCGGCGCGAATCTCAAGGGCGCTTATTTCGCGGCGACCGAAGCTGCACGCCGCATGATCGCGCACAAGGTGGAGGGCAATATCGTCAATATCGCCTCGGTGCTCGGCTTCGGCCTCACCAAGGCGGTGTCGCCCTACGCGATCTCCAAGGCCGGCATCGTGCAGGCGACGAAGGCGCTGGCGCTGGAACTCGCCGCCCATCGCATTCGCGTCAATGCGCTGGCGCCGGGCTATATCGACACCGACATCAACCACGCTGCCTGGGACACGCCGGTGGGCGAGAAGCTGGTCAAGCGGATCGCGCAGCGCCGGGTCGGGCACGAAAGCGATCTCGACGGCGCCATGCTGCTGCTGGCCTCCGGCGCATCGCGTTACATGACGGGCAGCACGGTGACCGTGGATGGCGGTTTCCTGCTGAGCTGACGCCCGCAGCCCGGATGTTGCTCCGCCCGATCCGGGCTGCGGGAATGCGGTCTTTTTCCGTCCCGTCATAAAAACGCAAAAAGATGCCTCCAGCCTCTTCCCAAAGCCGGCAGGCATTGATAGATACCCCTCACGCCGCGGCACTGGCCCGGTTGTCTTCTCAGGAACTTCCGGTCTGGGATCGCTCACGCCTCCGGCGTTGGCATCCGGATCATGTTCCCGAAAGGTTTGGCGCGGGGTGGAGCAGCCCGGTAGCTCGTCAGGCTCATAACCTGAAGGTCATAGGTTCAAATCCTATCCCCGCAACCAAACATTCCAGATTATTCCACGTCAGATAGTTATGAGCTGTTTCGAAAAGCCGCCGTCTTCGGCGGCTTTTTCCGTTTGGTCTGTCCTCTTTCCCGTTCCAAGCGGCATGATGTCCGGGCCCGGAACGGCGCCAGGTCCGCATCGTTCACCATCTGCGAATGACAACGGAGATAGATGGATGAAGGGCAAGCTCGTTTCTGCGGATGATGGCGTGAAGACCCATGTGGTCGTGCTGGAGACCGGCGAGGAGGCGTTCGAGGCGCTGACCAGATACGTCAACGACGCCGGGATCGCCGCTGCATCGCTCACGGCGATCGGAGCCTTCAAGCAGGCGACAGTGGCGTTCTATGAATACGAGACGAAGTCCTACAAGGATATTCCGGTCGCCGAAGCATCCGAGGTGCTGAGCCTGCTCGGCGACGTGGCCGTGGGCGATGACGGCAAGGCCAGCCTGCATCTGCATGCCGTGCTTGGCCTAGTAGATGGATCGGTGCGCGGCGGGCATTTCGTCAAGGGCATCGTGCGGCCGACGCTGGAGGTCATCCTCACCGAAACGCCGGCATGTCTGCGGCGCAGGAAGCGCGACGATCTCGGCATCGCGCTCATCGATCTGCAGGAGAGCCGATCGTGATGCGGGCAATCAGGCGACCGCGGTCGGCTTGGGCGGATGCGCCGTGCGCGGATGATGATCGTGCAGATAGGTGGCGAGCGCATTGGCGATGACGCCATCGTCGATCGCAGCCTTGAACAACATCTCTTGTGCGCCGGGCGGAAGATCCGGCCATATTTTCAATGCCGCCCGCCCAAGCAGGGCTGAGATCTGCACATCGTCCATGGCAATGCTCCCTTTGCGAAGTGACTGGCGAATGGTTGACGCGACAGACCGCGCGGGTTTGGAGCGCCGCGCGGTCTGTCTGATGGGAGTAACGAAAAGGACGGCAGTTACTTCTTCATGCCATCCTTTTTCATCATGTCGTCCTTCTTCATCATGTTGTTGTCCTTCTTCATCTTCGCTGAATCCGGGCGATCAACGGCAGTCCCGGTGCTGGTGGTGCCAGGCTGATTGACGCCGGCGCCCGTGGAGCCGGGCTGCGGGGCGCTCGGATTGGCGCCGGACTGGGCGAAGGAAGCTGAGGCCGAAAGGGCGACGATGGCAGTTGCGATAACAAGCTTGTTCATATGCATGATTCCTGTTGGGGGCACGCGGGCTCAATAAAGGACATGACGCCTTGTTCCGTCTTGTCGGAAGGCGCGATCAACTTCTCGCCCGCAGTTCCGAAGAAAATCCATTACGACCAGGAACGCGGCGGCGGTTCATCCGGATGATACCGGCCGTCGTCGTGCGGCCATGCGATACTTTGCTCGGGCCGGGATGCATCGTTCTCGTCCAGTTCAGTCTTGTCCACGGACAAGCCGAGCAATTCGGCTTTCAGCGATCGGTAGAAATCTTGGATGATCATGGCTGTGGTCCTTTCTGGCGACGGGAGCTGGTTCCGGATGGCTGAAAGTCTTCCACCTGCGCGTCACGGCTGGCCGGAGCCGCCTGTTGCGCCGTAGACTTGGCCTGTCGCATAACTGGCATCGGCGGCAGCAAGCTGCACCCAGTCGACAAACCGGGATTGCTTGCATCGTTCCGGTCGCGCAGGCAGCGTGGCGGCTTAACTCACGGCCTTGTCGGCAGCCGTCCTGGCGCGGTCGCCCATGCGCTCGACACTTTTGTCGCCAGCTTTCTCGGCCTTGGCGCGCTGCTCGCATTTGGCGCGGATGTCTTCCAGTTCTTCGTCAGTCAGATACTCGATGCCGACCAGCGAATTGCGGGCGGCGCTGGTGCGGATCAGCTCATCCAGCTTCACCTGAATTGCAGCACTGTCGCGGTTCTGGGAATTCTGGATCAGGAAGACCATCAGGAAGGTCACGATCGTCGTGCCGGTATTGATGATCAGTTGCCACGTATCGGAGTAGTTGAAGATCGGACCGGTGATCGCCCAGACAATGACGACGCCGGCAGCGATGATGAAAGTCGTCGCGCGACCGGCGCCTTGCGATGTGACATTGGCGATCTTGCCGAACAGTCTGTCGGCGGGGCCTGATTTGTCGTGATGCTTCGAGCTGCCCATCGGGGTTCCCTGCAGAGTCGGGAACACTCAACGCTGTGTTTTCGGGCGGGTTCCGCGCGACGCTAGCCCGTCGGGTTGCGCCCGGTGCGCGGATTGAGCGGCGGCGTTGCCTCGCGCTCCAGCCGGAGAGGGACCGGATTCTCCCAGACCTGTTGCAGATGACCATCCTCGTCGGCCCTGAAATAGGGCTCCTTTCCGACTGGCGTCACCGCATCATATGCGCCGTTGCGCTTGTCCGTGTAATCGTCGGGCATGATGTGCTCCTTCGATGAAGGGCCGTCCGGCGATGCCGGACGGCCGATCCGCAATCAGCCGGCCCAATGTGCGGTCACTTCCGCGGCAGGCTTGTTGAGATGCACGTGGGTATCGACATGATCGACCCAGTCGAGCGGAATGAAGTGATGATGCGCGCCATCCGGCGAACTCGATTTCGTCAGCTTGATCTGGTCAGAGCCTTCGAGATGATCGACCTTGCCGACGGTTTTCCGATCGGCCGAGATGACGTCCATGTGTTCCTTGATGTTCGACGTATCCATCGCAATGTCCTCACTGGGATTGAGACGATTGCAACAAGCGACATCGGGAAAGGTTGCTGCGCCGCCTCTAGTTGACGCGCGATGGTAGTGTCCATTGCGAAGCCGTCTGCGTATCGGCACTCTCGCCAGCGCACGGTTCGATCACATAGCCATCCGCCAGGATCTGCTTGTCGCCGACCATGTCAGTGAGGCCAGCCTCTTCTGCGTGGCGCCACGCGTCCTCATAGGTCGGATAATCGCGGCTCAGCTTCGTCTTGTCTTCGAACAGGGCGTAAGGCATGGCTTGCTCCCTCATGCGGTGGCCGATGTACTGATATCTTGAGCTACATCCGGAAATAGGCAAACAGCGCCAGCACGACCAGCGCGCCGAAGAAGATCCAGACCAGCAGGCCGAGTGACAGCGTCTTGGCCTCTGATGGTGTGTGTCCAGCGGATTGTTCTTCAGGAAGCATGCGACCCTCGCTGGTTCCCGCTCATTACGGACAGCAAGCGCAGGTACGCGCCTTTACTGTCCAGACAAGCAGGCAATCCGTGAGGATGTGATCCGTTCCTCCTGCAAAGCGCTGCAACCGGCGGCATTCGGAATTGTGGGAGGTTCCATTCCGGCCACGCCATTGCGCGGCGCAAGCCCGATTGGCTTTATGCGTGCGAGGGCATGAGCCCGACAAACAGCGAAAGATCTGCAATGCGTAACGTGGACTACGAGAAACTTGATGGCCTCGCGCTGGCGGACCTTCTGGCGCGGAAGGAAGTCAGCTCCGCAGAACTGATGACGTGTGCCATCGATCTCGCCCGCAGCAGGGGCGCGGCCCTCAATGCAATCAGCTATGAGCGCTATGATGAATCGCTCGCCATCGCCAGGACGTGGACTCCGCGCGGGCCGTTCGGTGGCATTCCGTTCCTGCTCAAGGATACGGCCGTAGCGCATGTGCGCCTGCCGACGAGCTCGGGCTCTCGTCTGCTCCGCGACACCACCTATGCGCGCAACGCTACACTAGCCGATCGCTTCGAGAGCGCCGGCCTGATTCCCTTCGCGCGCACCACCGTGCCGGAATTCTGCATGGCCGCGACCACCGAGGCTGCGTGCAATGGCGGGCCGACGCTTAATCCGTGGGACCCAACGCGCTCGCCCGGCGGCTCGAGCGGCGGTGCGGCAGCGGCCGTAGCCTGCGGCATCGTGCCGGTCGCGCATGGCAGCGATGGCGGCGGTTCGATCCGCATTCCGGCTGCCGCCTGCGGCGTCTATGGTCTGAAGGTTTCGCGCGGGCGCCTGCCGATGGGGCCATTCCGCGGCGAAGGCTGGGGCGGCCTCGCCAGCGACGGCGTCCTGTCGCGCAGCGTACGGGACACGGCGGCAGCGCTTGATGCGACCTGCGGCTATGAGCCGGGTTCACCTTATGCCGCGCCGCCTGCGCCGGACTCGTATCTCGATCTCATCAAGCGCGCGCCCGGACCTCTGCGCATCGCGGTGTGGCGTCAGGCATGGAACGACATTCCGGTCGCTGCAGAGTGCGTGGCAGCTGTCGACCATGCGGTGGAATTGCTGCGCGCTGCCGGTCATGAGCTGATCGACAGCGCTCCGCCCGAGCTGGATTACGATGCGCTGGTGCAGTCACATGCGGACATGCTGTCCGCCAATATCGTCGTCAGCGTGGATACGCGCCTCGGCCTGACCGGCAAGACCCTGCAGGACGACGATCTCGAGCCGGTGATGCGCAACGGCTACGATTATGGGAAGACGATCTCGACCTCGCAATATATCGGCGCCGTTGGTCGCTTTCATGCCGTGGGCCGCATCCTCGACGCCTATATGCAGGACTACGACCTGCTGCTGACGCCGGCGTTGACGCAACTGCCGCCCAAGCTGGGCTATCTCAGCATGCGGGAAGGCACCTATCTCGATTTCCGGCGCAAGATCGCGCGTTACGGAACGTTTGCAGCGATCTTCAACGCCACCGGTCAGCCGGCGGCGAGCCTGCCTGCACTTTGGACGGAGAGCGGCCTGCCAGTCGCCATCCAGTTCGTCGGCCGCTTCGGGCGCGAAGATCTGGTGCTGCAGGCCTCGGCGCAGATCGAGCAGGTGCAGCCCTGGGCCCATCGCATCGCCCGGCCTGCATCGCAGGCGTGACATGATCCCATACAGGAAAAAGAAAGCCGCCGAAATCGGCGGCCTTCTCATCGTTTGTCGTCTCAGTGCTGCGCGGCTTTCCAGTCGCGCTTGATCTTCTTGGCCAGCGACCATTTATGCACTTCGGTCGGACCGTCATAGATGCGGAAGGCGCGGACTTCACGGAAGGCCTGTTCGACGATGCTGTCGCCGGAGACACCCATGCCGCCCATCACCTGCACGCAGCGATCGGCGATGCGCATCAGCGCTTCGGAGACGGCGACCTTCGCCATCGAGCTTTCATTGGTGCCGAGCGAACCGCCATCAAGCACGCTGGCGCACCAGTCGATCATCAGCTCGCATTGCTTGATGTCGATGAGGTTCTCCGCCAGCATGAAGCCGACGCCTTCGTGATCCACCAGCGGCTTGCCGAAGGCATTGCGGCGGCAGGCATAGTCGGATGCAATCTCGTTGGCGCGCATGCATAGACCAAGCCAGCGCATGCAATGCGATAGCCGCGCCGGCGAGAGCCGGATCTGCGCATATTTGAAGCCCTCGCCGGAGGCGCCGAGCATCTGGTCGGCCGGGACGCGGAGATTGTCGATCTCGATTTCGGCGTGGCCGCCGGGCATCGAACTGTCGATGGTCTCCAGCACGCGGACGATGCGGATGGCGGGATCGGGCAAGTCGACCAGGAACAGGCAGGCGCCGTCATCGGACTTCGCCATCACGATGCCGACCTTGGCGCCATCCGCGCCCGTGATGAAGGTCTTGCGGCCATCGATGACCCAGTGATTGCCGTCAAGTTTGCAGGTGGTCAGCATCATCGACGGGTCGGAGCCGGCGCCATTGTCGCCGGCGGGTTCGGTCATGAAGAAGGCCGAACGCGAGGCACCGGAGACGAGCTGGTCGAGGAAGCGCTGCTTCTGCTCCTTGGTGCCGACCTTGCCGAGCAGATACATGTTGCCTTCGTCGGGCGCCATGGTGTTGCAGGCAAGCGGGCCGAGCGGCGACAGGCCGGTCTTGATCAGCGCGATCGCCGTCTCGCGCTGGGTGAAATGCGAACCGTCCGGCAGGATATGCGGCGTCAGCACGCCGGCCTTCCGCGCCTTGTCGCGCAGCTCCTGCACCAGTTCGTCGCTCGGGCCGTGGCTGCCGCAGCGCGGGTCCTTCTCGTAAGGGATCACCTCGTTGCGGATGAAGGTCTCGATCCTGGCGGCGATGGCCTGGGCGCGCTCGGTCATGGTGGCGGTGTCCTCGGTCGCTTCTGTGTCGGTTTTCTGCCGGTCGCGGCCGGCTTTCTCATGGTCATGGTTGTGTCGGGGACGGTGGCCGGCGTCAACCGCAGCGGCTGCATTCCGTCATGCGGGGTCCGCTCTGCGCGGTCTTGACCCACGCCGAGATCGGGGCAGCATGGGGCCGCAAGACAGATGGGGAATGACGACATGTCGGATCGCGATCAACTGAGCTTTCTCAACGCCGGCGAGCTCGTCGCGGGATACAAGGCAGGTACCTTCACGCCGAGCGACGTGGTCGAATCCCATCTCGCGCGCATTGCTGCGCTAAACGCCGCGGTTCACGCCTTTATCGATGTCTATGCCGACGAGGCCCGCGCAGCTGCGGCGCAATCGACGCAACGCTACCGGGACGGCAAGCCGTTCGGGGCGCTTGACGGCGTGCCTGTCGGCGTAAAGGACCTGATCGAGATCGAGGGCAAGGTCTGCACCGCGGGCTCGGCGACGCGAAAGGGCCGCGTGGCGGAGCAGACGGCGACCATCGTCAAGAAACTCGAGGCGCGCGGCGCCATCGTGCTCGGCAAGGTGCATACGGTGGAATTCGCACTCGGCGGCTGGGGCACCAATGAGCATCTCGGTGCGCCCCGCAATCCGTGGAATGCCGAGGTGCCGCATACGGCCGGCGGCTCCAGCAATGGCTCTGCGGCGGCCGTGGCGGCGCGGCTGGCGACCATCGCCATCGGCACCGATACCGGCGGCTCCGTGCGCGGGCCTGCCGGCTTCAACAATCTGTTCGGTCTGAAGACGACATCGGGGCGCATCAGCCTGCATGGCATCGTGCCGCTATCGCCCTCGCTCGATACGGTGGGGCCGCTGGCGCGCTCGGTGCATGATGCGGCGCTGCTGTTCCAGGCGATGCAGGGGCCGGATGTGCGCGACCCCACCACGCTGGATGTCACGCCCATCGATCCGTTCGCGGAACTGGAAGACGGCGTGAAGGGCCTGACGCTCGCAGTCATCGATGCGCGCGAGCGCAAGGCGGTCGATCCGGAGATACTCAAGGCCTATGATGCGGCCATCGAGGTCTATCGCTCGCTCGGCGCCACCATTGTCACCATCGATCTGCCAAAGCCGCTGCCGGAGTTTTCGCGCGCGGCGGAGATCATGATGGGTGAAGCCTATGCGATCCATGGCGCGGTGGCGGATGATCCGTCGTCACCGATGGATGATGGCGTGCGCACCCGCGTACTTGCCGGTAAGATCGATGCGAAAGCCTATATCGAGGCCCGCTGGCGCGCGCAGGCGGACAGGCAGGCGATGCTGCAGGCGTTCGGCGCAGCGGATGCGTTGCTGGCGCCGACCTCGCAGGTGCCGCCGATGCCGCTCGCCGAGGTGGATGAAGCCACCACGCCGGCGACGCTGACGCGTTTTGTCAACCAGATCGGTTTCTGCGGGCTTGCAATCCCGATCGGATTCACCTCGAAGGCGTTGCCAACGTCGCTGCAGATCGTCTGTCGTCCGTATCAGGAGGCTCTCGCATTGCGGATCGGCCGCGCCCATGAAGCGGCCACCGAGTGGCACACGCGCGTGCCACCCATGGCGAAGCTCTAGCGCTCCTGACGTCGCTTGTTACGCGTTGATGACGCGGCGATGTCACCTCCCCGAATCCGACGAAAATAAACATCTCACATCCATGGCATTGCGCCGTGGATGTTTAGCTCTTGTTAGAAGCGACGAATTATCCGGTGCGCGAAATTCCAATCGACGCATCGGATCGCATGTCAAAACACATCACTTCCCCTCGAAAATCCTTCCGCACCTTGATGCCGCGCGTCGGTCTGCGCGTGCAGATTGCGTCGCTCGGATTGCTCAGCGTGGTTGCGATCGGTGCGATCTGTCTTGCGGGCCTCCACTTCGATGCACGGGCGCAAGCGGAGTCCGATCATGCGCTGAAACTGCGTCATGAAGTGGCGGCTCTTGCCACGGGCTATCTCGAAGCCGGACAGGTTGCCAATGCCTTCATGCGCACGCGGGAGGAGGGCAATGTCGCGCGGCACGAGCAGATCGTGGAAGCGCTTCTGGCAGGCCTCGCCAGCATCGAAACCGTGATGAAGCAGTCGGTTGATGGCGACGACGCCAAGAGCGACAGCGCACTGCGGTCGGGTCTCAGCATCTATCGCACGCGTTTCAACAACATCGTCTCCATGCAGCGCCAGCTCGGGCTGAAGGAGAGCGAGGGCCTGCAGGGCCGGCTACGCAATGCCGTGCATGAGGCGGAGACGAAGCTTGCCGCACATGATGTGCCGCGCCTCACTCAATTGATGCTGATGATGCGCCGGCACGAGAAGGACTTCATGCTCCGCGGCGGCGACAAGTATGGCGAGGACTTTGACAAGCGGCAGGAGCAATTCGCCAAGGCGCTGCCTGAATCGGCGCTGCCGAAGGCCGTGCAGGACGAGATTGAAACTGCGATGAAGGCCTATAGCCAGAGTTTTGCCGGCTATCAGGTGACCCAGAGCCTGCTGAATGACGAGATCGCCGATTTCGCCACCGTGTTCCAGCGCAACCGTCCGGGCCTCGACGCACTGATCAAGACCGCGGATGAGCGTTACGCCACGGCTGGCGCACGCGCGGCCGAGGTGCGTCAGATGATGACCTGGGCGATCGCCGGCGCGACGCTGTTGATCGGCCTGCTCGCCGCCATTTTCGGCCAGCGCATCGCCAATGCCGTGGCCGGCATGACGCGCGCCATGCAGGAACTCGCCAAGGGCGATTTCACGGTGGTGCTGCCCGGTCTCAACCGTGGCGACGAGATCGGCGCCATGGCGCGGGCGGTTGAGAATTTCAAGCTGGTGGCGCGCGAGAAGGCCGAGGAGGAGACCCGCACCAAGATGCGCGAGGTGGCTGATGCCGCCGAAACCCGGCGCGCTGATATGGAGCAAGTCGCGGATCAGTTCGAGCGCGAGGTCGGCCGTATCATCGAACTGGTGGCGACGGCGTCGCATGAACTGGAAGCCGAAGCCGGCTCGATGTCGCAGACCGCCAGCACTGCGCAGGATCTGTCGGTAAAGGTGGCGCAGGCGTCGGAAGAAACATCCTCCAGCGTGCAGTCGGTGGCGTCGGCCAGCGAGCAGATGGCCGCATCGGTGGTGGAGATCGGTCGCCAGGTGCAGGCCTCGTCGCAGATCGCCGGCGAGGCGGTGGAGCAGGCGCGGATGATGGACGACCGGGTGGCGCTGCTGGCTGCCGCAGCCACGAAGATCGGTAATGTCGTGCAGTTCATCTCGAGCATCGCGTCGCAGACCAATTTGCTGGCGCTGAATGCCACCATCGAAGCGGCGCGCGCGGGCGACGCCGGCCGCGGTTTTGCGGTGGTGGCGTCCGAGGTGAAGGCGCTGGCGGCGCAGACATCGAAGGCGACCGACGAGATTTCAAAGCAGATCTTCGACATCCAGTCGGCAACGCAGGACTCCGTCGGCGCCATTGCGGCGATCGGCGGCACCATCAACCGCATGTCGGAAATCGCCTCGTCGATCGCCTCGGCGGTGGAAGAGCAGAGCGCCTCCACGCAGGAGATTTCGCGCAATGTCCAGCACGCCGCCCAGGCCGTGATCGAGGTCAGTGCGAATATCGCGCAGGTCGAGCGCAGCGCCAGCGACACGGGTGCCGCGTCGGGTCATGTGTTGTCCGCAGCGCAATCGCTGTCAGGGGACAGCGGGCGGCTGAAGGTCGAAGTGGGAGCGTTCCTGCAGCGCGTGCGGGCGGCATAAGGTCGCTGCCGTTACGCGGGCTACGGTATCTTTACACAGTCTCGTTAGGTCTGTGCCCGCATATCCGCCCGGAGCAAGTCGCCATGTCGAGGTCACGCACACCCTTTTTCGGCTTCCTGTTGAGCGTTCTTGCCGTGCCCGCAGTGGCCGAGACGGCCATCAAGCCGGTGCCGCCGTTCGAATGCCAGAAGTTCGCGGTGCTGCTCAGCAAGGCCAGCGGCATAAAGCTCGATGGCAGCGAACAGGATGCGCCGACTTATCCCGACGGCTTGCGCGGCAAAGCGTGCCGGATGAGTGCGAGCGCCACCGGCCTGACCGTTCCGTTCGAAAACGCCGAGAGCAGGATCGACGCTGCGCTGAAGGGGCTGAAGGGCTGGGCCCATGATGGCGCCTATGATGCCGATGGCCCGTTCGCCACGACGAAAGTCTTCGCGAAGGATGAAAAGCGCGTCGTCTATTCGCTCGCGAAAGAGCCGCCAAAGGGCAGTTGCACCGACGACCGTCCCATCGGCGATTGCAAACTGGCCGCGAAGCGCTGGGTCTGGAGCTTTTCGGCTTCGGTTTACATGCAGTAATTCGCAGTCCGCAGGAACCAGGTCACCGCGCCGGAACGCCCTTGCGGTCGGTACGCTCGTGCCGAGGCGGTTTCCCATCTCGGCGCGTGGGCGATGGCGAGCGAGATCGGCGCCATGGCCTCCAGATCGGACAATTCGCGAAAAAGGACGTGGGCGCGCTTACGCCCCCGTCACCCGCCAGATCACGTCGCCGACATCGTCGGCCACCAGGAGCGAATTGTCCGGGCCGATGGTGACGCCGACCGGGCGGCCATAGGAGACCTTCTCGTCCGGCGCCAGGAAGCCCGAGAGAATATCGCGCGGCGGGCCTGACGGCCGGCCGTTCTCGAACGGGATGAACACCACCTTGTAGCCGGACAGCTTGCTGCGATTCCATGAGCCGTGCTGGCCGATCACCATGCCGTCGCCGAAACCGGGCAGGGTGCCCGCAGGCATCCAGCACAGGCCCAGCGACGCGGTATGGCCGCCCAGCGCATAATCCGGCTTGATGGCGGTGGCGACCAATGCCGCGTCCTGCGGCACGCGGTCGTCCACGGTCTGGCCCCAGTAGCAATACGGCCAGCCATAGAAGCCACCGTCCTGGACCGAGGTGAGGTAGTCCGGCGGCGTCTCGTCGCCGATGCCGTCACGCTCGTTCACCACGGTCCACAGCGCGTTCGTGGTCGGCTCCCATGCGAGGCCGACGGGATTACGCAGGCCGGCGCCGAAAATGCGATAGTCACCCGTTGCGATGTCGAGCTCGTAAACAGCCGCGCGGCCTTTCTCTATCTCCATGCCGCTCTCGGCGATGTTGGAGAGCGAGCCGACGCCGATATAGAGTTTTGTGCCATCCGGGCTCGGCAGGATGCTGCGGGTCCAGTGGCCGCCGGTGCCGAATGTCGTGAGCTTCTTCCCCTGTGCGGTGATCCTGTCGGCGCCCGGCACATAGGGGAATGCAACGACGCCATCGACATTGCCGACGTAAAACGTGTCGCCGACCAGCGCCATGCCGAAGGGCTGGTTGAGATTTTCCATGAACGGCTGCTGCACCTCGGCGACGCCGTCGCCGTCCCTGTCGCGCAGCAGGGTGATGCGGTTGGCGCTTTCGCCCAGCGCCTTGGCGCGGCGCATGGTCGCCTGCATGGCATAGCTGAACAGGCTGCCGATGCGGCTCGCGACCTGCGAGGACTCGGCGATCAGCACGTCGCCATTGGGCAGCACATTGATCCAGCGCGGATGTTCGAGACCGGTGGCGAAGGCGTTGACCTTGAGGCCGGGGGCAGTCGTCGGCTTTTGGCCGGCATCCCAGCCGCGGGCGGTCGGCATCTTGAGGGTCGGGATCGCGCCTTGCGGTTTTGCTTCGGGGATGGCGGGCGCGCTGCCCCAGGCTGCCGTCGGCGTTTCGCCCTGGGCACGGCGCCACAGCACCGCGCCTGCGCCGATCAGCGCGACCACGCGCGCGAAGGTGGTTGTTATCGACATGGAAGTCCCCCGGAGGATCGGGCCGAAGCGGCCGCGCGGGGAATGTTATAAATCAATTTCCCGATGCGGGAATGTCATGACACCCGTGCGTGAACGTCACGTGTGGCCACCCTTCGAGACGCTCGCCTTTGGCGAGCTCCTCCGGGTGAGGGGAGTGTATGTGGCGACGCCCACTCCGTCCCTCATGGTGAGGAGCGCGCCTGTCGGCGCGCGTCTCGAACCATGAGCTGGCAGCCACTAGTCCGCGAACTGCCCAGCGGCCTTGATGATCGGCGCCCAGCGATCGATCTCGCTGTCGAGTTTCGCCTTCAGCGCGGCCGGGGTGGCCTGGTCCTGCGGTACGACATCGGTGTTGATGTCGGTGAAGCGCTTGACGAGATCGGGATCGCGCAGCGAGTCCTGCAGCGCCTTTGCGAGCTTCTGCACGACCTCGTCCGGCGTGCCCTTCGGCGCATAGATGCCGTGCCAGGCACCGACTTCAAACCCCTTCAGGCCGGCTTCATCCGCGGTGGGCAGGTCGGGCATCGACGACAGCCGCGCCTTGGTGGTGACCGCATAGCCCTTCACGAGCTTGTTGCCGATCGGGCCGGTGGTGTTGGTGGTCTGGTCGCAGGTGAGATCGATCTGGCCGGACATCAGATCGTTCATGACCGGGCCGTTGCCCTTGTAGGGGATGGTCTGAACCTGCTTGTCCATCGCTGTCATGAACAGCATGCCGCACAGATGGGAAGCTGCGCCGAGGCCGGCATTGCCGAAGGTCATCTTGTCGCCGTTGGCCTTGATATAGGTGACCAGCTCCGCCAGCGTGTTCGGTGGCAGGTCTTTCCGCGAGATGATAGTCATTGGCGCATTGGTGATCAGGCCGATCGGCGCGAAGGCGGTTTTGGTGTCATAGGGCAGCTTGCGATACAGCGTCGCCGCGGTGGAAATGCCGATGTGATGGATCAGGATGGTGTAGCCGTCCGGCTCGGCACGGGCTGCGCGCGCGGTGGCGATGGTGCCGCCGGCGCCGGTGGCGTTTTCCACGATGATGGTCTGGCCGAGCGCCTTGCCCATGCTCTGCGCGGTGACGCGCGCCACGGTGTCGGTGGGACCGCCGGCCGCGAATGGCACCAGCATGGTGATGGGTTTGTTGGGATAGCCCTGCGCGAAGGCGGCGGTGCTCGCCATCGTGAGCGCGAATGCAACTGTGGCGGTGGTTTTCATATCATCCTCCCGGACTATTGGTTTTGTTTTATGACGAACGATCGCCCCGGTGGGTCGGGGCGATCGGAATAAATCAGACGTTCGAAGTGTAGATCGCGTCGATCACAGCGTCTGTCACTTCTTTGGTCGTAGCCTTGCCGCCGACATCCGGCGTGATGATGCCGGCTTCGCAGACCTTCTCCACCGCCCGCATCAGCCGCACCGCCGCATCGGGCTCCCCGAGATGTTCGAGCATCTGCGCTGCGGTCCAGAAACTGGCGACGGGATTGGCGATGCCCTTGCCGGTGATGTCGAAGGCCGAGCCATGGATCGGCTCGAACATCGAGGGGAAGCGGCGCTCCGGATCGATATTGGCGGTGGGCGCGACGCCGAGGCTCCCGGCGAGCGCGCCAGCGAGGTCGGAGAGAATGTCGGCGTGGAGATTGGTCGCGACGATGGTGTCGAGGCTCTGTGGCTTCAGCGTCATGCGTACGGTCATGGCGTCCACCAGCATCTTGTCCCAGGTCACATCCGGGAATTCCTTCGACACCTCATCGGCGATCTCGTCCCACATCACCATGCCGTGGCGCTGGGCGTTCGACTTGGTGACCACGGTGAGCAGTTTGCGCGGGCGCGACTGCGCCAGCTTGAAGGCGTAGCGCATGATGCGCTGGACGCCGACCCGGGTGAACACCGAGACTTCGGTGCCGACTTCTTCCGGCAATCCGCGATGCACGCGGCCGCCGCAGCCTGCATATTCGCCTTCCGAGTTTTCGCGCACGATCACCCAGTCGAGATCGCCGGCCTCGACGCCGCGCAGCGGCGACGTGATGCCCGGCAGGATCTTGGTGGGGCGCACATTGGCGTATTGGTCAAAGCCCTGGCAGATCGGCAGGCGCAGGCCCCACAGCGTGATGTGATCGGGCACGTCGGGCGCGCCGACGGCGCCGAAATAGATGGCATCGAACTTCTTGAGCTGCGCCGGGCCGTCGGCCGGCATCATCACGCCGTTCTTGTGGTAGTAGTCCGAGCCCCAGTCAAAGGTGGTGACGTTGAAAGCGATGTCGCCGATGCGCTTCTGCAGGGCTTCCAGCACCCGGGTGCCGGAGGCGATCACTTCGGGGCCAATCCCGTCGGCCGGAATGGCCGCGATGGAATATTCACGCATGGTCGGGTCTCTGCTGGTGGACGATGGATGGGCCACCCTGCCGCCGGTCCCCGTTCGGCTCAATCGCATTTGATTATACAAATAAATAAGATAATGAAATCGTAGGGCGGATGAGGCGGAGCCGTAATCCGCCGCGGAGTTTCAATTTTGAATTCGGCCGGCGGATTACGCTTCGCTCATCCGCCCTACGGGAGTGTCTATGGACCTTCACCAGCTCCGCTGTTTCATCACCGCCGCCGACGAGCTGCATTTCGGCCGCGCGGCACAGCGGCTGGAGATGATGCCGTCGGCGCTCGGCCGGCATATCCGCCTGCTCGAGGACGATCTCGGCACGCGCCTGCTGACACGGACCACCCGCAGCGTCGCACTGACCGAGGATGGCACAACCTTCCTGAAACAGGCACGCGATCTGCTCGACCGCGCCGATCAACTCGCAACCTCATTCCGTGACCGCGTGCGCGCCCGCGCTGCGACCATCCGTCTCGGTGCCATCGACAGCGCTGCTGCGGGGTTGCTGCCGGCGCTCCTGCATGATCTGCGCGAACGCCATCCCGACGTCACGGTGAAACTTGTGGAGGACAAGACCATCCGCCTGCTGCCGCAGTTGCTGTCCGGCCGGCTCGATCTCGCTGTCGTGCGGCCGCCGGTGAGTGCGGACAAGCGCATCGACTTCATGCCGCTGTTTCACGAGACCGCGGTGGTGGCAATGTCGGAGCGGCATCCATTCAGTCAGCGAAAGCGGCTGATGATTGCCGATATCGCGGAAGAGCCGTTGATCGTGCCGGAGCGGCGCTCGCGGCCGCATAGCCATGACCTGACCATGAAGCTGTTCGCGGAAGCCGGGCTCGACGCCAATGTCGTGCAGATCGCCGATGAAAAGCAGACCATCGTCAATCTCGTGGCCGCCGAGATCGGCATCGCCATCGTGCCGCGCTGGACGCAGCGCATGGCGGCGCGTGGCGTCTGCTATGTGCCGCTGAAGGTCTCCGGGATGAACCGCCTGCCGCTCGCCGCCGCATGGATCCGCGGCACGCGCGATCCGATGCGGGACAACGTGTTGGCGATGCTGCAGGACAATCTGGAGCGTTACCGGAAAGAGGCGTGAGATCCGGTCGTTTCTGCAGGGATGGCATCGCCCAACCCGCGATGCTATCTAGCAACCCATGGGATCATTCCTTCAGACATTCATCCTTCCGATCGCACTCGGCGCCGTGGCGCTGGTGCTGCTGCTTGGCCTCGCCAACATGATGCGCGGCGGTTCGCCGAACCGGTCGCAGCAACTGATGCGGTGGCGCGTGCTGCTGCAATTCGCCGCCATCGTGTTGACGATGGCGACGCTGTTCTTTCTCGGCCGATAGAACCGGAATTCACTGATGGTCGTTCTCAACAAGATCTACACCCGCACCGGCGATGACGGCACCACCGCCCTCGGCACCGGCGAGCGGCGGCCGAAATACGATCTGCGCGTCTCCGCCTATGGCACGGTGGACGAAACCAATGCCGCCATCGGCGTGGTCCGCCTGCATCTTGCGCACGCGCCGGAGCTCGATCGCATGCTCGGCCTGATCCAGAACGATCTGTTCGATCTCGGCGCCGATCTCGCGGTTCCCCAGCGCGAGGGCAAGGCGGAGCGGTTGCGGCTGCTGGCCAGCCAGGTCGAAAGGCTGGAGCGGGATATCGACACGCTGAATGCGCCGCTGGCGGAACTGACTTCGTTCATCCTGCCTGGGGGAACTTCGGCTGCCGCGCATCTCCATGTGGCGCGGACGGTTTGCCGCCGCGCGGAACGCATGATGGTGGAACTCGCAGCTAATCCTGACGAACCGGTCTCCGACGCTGGTATCCAGTATATGAACCGGCTGTCGGATTTCCTGTTTGTTGCCAGCCGTTCGGAGAACAGCAATGGCGCCAATGACGTGCTCTGGGTACCCGGAGCAAACAGGTAAAAATACCGCGCCTAGAGACCTTCGATTTTCAGGTCTGGCGCGTTGACCCGGTGGGGCGGTGGCTCTAGGTTCCGCGCCAAGTCAGCTGAGAAGCTGCACAAGATCAAAATTCAACCGAAAGAGGATCGATGAAGGTTCTGGTACCGGTCAAGCGGGTGGTCGATTACAACGTCAAGGTTCGCGTCAAGGGCGACGGATCGGGCGTCGAACTCGCCAACGTGAAGATGTCGATGAATCCGTTCGACGAAATCGCCGTCGAGGAAGCCCTGCGTCTCAAGGAAGCCGGCAAGGCAACCGAAGTTGTCGTCGTCTCCATCGGACCGCAGCAGGCCACCGAGACGCTGCGCACCGGTCTCGCCATGGGCGCCGATCGCGGCATCCTGGTGAAGGTCGACGGCACCGTTGAGCCGCTCGCCGTTGCCAAGATCCTCAAGAAGGTCGCGGAAGAAGAGAAGCCGGGTCTCGTCATTCTCGGCAAGCAGGCGATCGACGACGATTCCAACCAGACCGGCCAGATGCTGGCCGCGCTGCTCGGCTGGGCACAGGCGACCTTCGCCAACAAGCTCGTGGTCGAGGGCGACGATGTCACCGTGACGCGTGAAGTCGACGGTGGCCTGCAGACCGTGAAGATCAAGTCGCCTGCGATCGTCACCACCGATCTTCGCCTCAACGAGCCGCGCTATGCCTCGCTGCCGAACATCATGAAGGCGAAGAAGAAGCCGATCGATGAAAAGACTGCCGACGCGCTTGGCGTCGACGTCGCGCCGCGTCTCGAAATCGTCAAGACCTCCGAACCGGCAGGCCGTAAGGCCGGCGTCAAAGTCAAGGACGTCGCTGAACTGGTGTCGAAGCTCAAGACCGAAGCCGGGGTGCTCTAATGGCTATTCTCCTTCTCGCTGATCACGACAACGCCTCGCTGAAGGACTCCACCAACAAGGTGCTGACCGCTGCCACCGAAATCGGTGGTGAGGTGCATGTCCTCGTTGCCGGCCAGAATGCCAAGGCTGCTGCGGAAGCCGCTGCGAAGCTGAACGGCGTCGCAAAGGTTCTGCTCGCCGACAACGAAGCCTATGCCCATGATCTCGCCGAGCCGCTGGCTGCGCTGATCGTGAAGCTGGCCCCGGCCTATGACGTCATCATCGCTGCCGCCACCACGCGGTCGAAGAACACCATGCCGCGCGTCGCAGCCCTGCTCGATGTGATGCAGGTGTCGGAGATCACCAAGGTCGTCGCGCCCGACACGTTCGAGCGTCCGATCTATGCCGGCAACGCGATCCAGACCGTGAAGTCGAAGGACGCCAAGAAGGTCATCACCGTTCGCACCTCCACTTTTGCCGCAGCCGGCGAAGGTGGCAGCGCTTCGGTGGAAGACACCGCGGCGGCCGAGAATCCCGGCCTGTCGACCTTCGTCAGCGAGGACATGGCCAAGAGCGATCGTCCGGAACTGACCTCGGCGAAGATCATCGTCTCCGGTGGCCGTGCCATGCAGAGCCGCGAGAACTTCACGAAGTATATCGAGCCGCTCGCCGACAAGCTCGGTGCCGGCGTCGGTGCTTCGCGCGCCGCGGTGGATGCCGGCTATGCGCCGAACGACTGGCAGGTTGGCCAGACCGGCAAGGTGGTCGCTCCGGAGCTCTATGTCGCCATCGGCATTTCCGGCGCCATCCAGCATCTCGCCGGCATGAAGGACTCCAAGGTGATCGTCGCGATCAACAAGGACGAGGACGCGCCGATCTTCCAGGTTGCGGATTACGGCCTGGTCGCCGACCTCTACCAGGCGGTGCCGGAACTGACTGACGCGCTGAAGTAAAGCGCTCAAACTCGAGCTGTCGTCACCCGGCCATGCGCGCAGTTGCGCGCCAGGACCGGGTGACCCAGTAACCTCCGAAGTTGCGGTGTTTACTGGATCGCCCGATCAAGTCGGGCGACGACAAGGAGAGTTTCGGTGCCACACAACGCCACAAATTAACGACATCGGCCGGAGTACCTGACTCCGGCCGGTTTTTTATGGCATGATGCGCGCTTCGGGCCGTGCTATGCGGTCCACGGTTCCACAGATACAGACAAGATGGCGGTTATGATCAAGAAAGTCGGCGTGATCGGCTCGGGCCAGATGGGCAACGGCATCGCGCATGTCGCAGCATTGGGCGGCTTCGACGTGGTGCTGAACGACGTCTCGGCCGATCGCCTGAAGTCTGCGATGGCCACCATCACCGGCAACCTGACCCGTCAGGTCTCCAAGAAGCTGATCACCGAAGACGCCAAGAAGGGCGCGCTGGAGCGCATCTCGCTGGTCGACACGCTGGAAGAACTCGGCAGCTGCGACCTCGTGATCGAATCCGCGGTGGAGAAGGAAGAGACCAAGCGCAAGATCTTCTCGGATCTCTGCGCGGTGCTGAAGCCGGAAACGATTGTCGCCTCGAACACCTCGTCGATCTCGATCACACGCCTTGCCGCCTCGACCGACCGTCCGGAAAAATTCATCGGCATTCACTTCATGAATCCGGTGCCGGTCATGGAGCTGGTCGAATTGATCCGCGGCATTGCCACCGATGACGCCACCTTCGATGCTTCGAAGGAATTCGTCAGCAAGCTCGGCAAGCAGATCGCCGTCTCCGAGGATTTCCCGGCCTTCATCGTCAATCGTATTCTTCTGCCGATGATCAATGAAGCGATCTATACGCTGTATGAAGGCGTCGGTAACGTCGAAGCCATCGACATGGCGATGAAGCTCGGTGCGCATCATCCGATGGGCCCGCTCGAACTCGCCGACTTCATCGGCCTCGATACGTGCCTGTCGATCATGCAGGTGCTGCATGAGGGCCTCGCGGACTCCAAGTATCGTCCGTGCCCGCTGCTGGTGAAATATGTCGAAGCCGGCTGGCTTGGCCGCAAGACCCAGCGCGGTTTCTACGACTATCGCGGCGAGAAGCCGGTGCCGACAAGATAAGCACTGTACCGTAGGGCGGATTAGCCGAAGGCGTAATCCGCCGGCCGACTGCATGTGACGAAGAATGGCGGATTACGCTTCGCTAATCCGCCCTACGGGTTCTCCGGTCACGGCAGCGTCGCCAGCTCAAATCCCTCATCCACCCATCCCGTGATCCCGCCGGCCATGATCTTCACCGGCAGTCCGAGCTCCGCGAGTCGCAGCGCGCCGCGGGCGGCGCCGTTGCAATGCGGGCCGGCGCAATAGGTCACGAAGATCGTGCCTTTCGGCCACTCGCTCATTTTCGATCGCACGATCTTGCCATGCGGCAGGTTGATCGCCCCCGGCACATGGCCGCGCGCGAACAGCACGGGCCCGCGGACATCGAGCAGCACGAAATCGGCGCCCCTGGCGAGGGAGTCGTGAACATCCCAGCAATCGGTCTCGAAGCCGAATTGGGCGGCGAAATGTTCGCGCGCGAGCGCGCTCGGGGCTGGCGGGATGGCGGTTACGGCGGTAGGCATGGCAACTCTCCTTTGCGCCGCCAGATCACCGGTCCAGAGCGCATCTTGCAATTGGCGCGAATGCCAATACACGTAAAGATCATGCCAAATCGCACAGGGCCCCTGGTGGCCGCGCTTCTGTATGACGGTCTCTGCACCTTCGAATTCGGCGTCGTCGCCGAAATCTTCGGGCTGTCCCGGCCCGAACTGGGGCCGGGCTGGTACCGCTTTGCGAGTTGCGCCATCGAGGATGGACCGCTACGCGCCCATGGCGGCTTCTCCATTACGGCGGATTGCGGTCTGGAGATGATCGAGCAGGCCGACATTATCGTCGTGCCCGGCTGGCGCGGCGTCGATCATCCCGTCCCCGCGCATCTCTGCGAAGGTCTTCGCGCCGCCCATGCCCGTGGGGCGCGGCTCGCCTCGCTTTGCTCCGGCGCTTTCGTTCTGGCGGCGACGGGCCTGCTGTCCGGCGGCACGGCGACCACGCATTGGCGCTACGCCGATACGCTCCGTCAGCGCCATCCCGACATCACCGTCGATGATGCATCGCTCTATCGCGTGCATGACCGCGTCTATACGGCAGCCGGAAGCGCGGCCGGGATCGATCTCTTGATCGAGATCGTCCGTCAGGATTTTGGGCCGGCTGCAGCAAATTCGGTGGCGCGTCGTCTGGTGATGCCCGCGCATCGCACCGGCGGGCAGGCGCAGTTTCTCGAGCGGCCGGTGGCCGCCCGGGAAGGGCTGGAAATCGCGCCGCTGCTGGATCGCATCCGTGCGGATATCGCGGCCCGTTGGAACGTTGGGCGCATGGCGAAGGAAACACGCATGAGCACGCGCACCTTCCTGCGCCGGTTTTCGGAAGCGACAGGCCGGACGCCTGGCGACTGGCTCGCTGCAGAGCGCGTCAGTGAAGCGAAACGCCTGCTGTGTCAGGGGCAGGCCGACATGGAGAGCATCGCCATGGCGGTCGGTTTCGGCAGCGCGCATACCCTGCGCCATCATTTCCGCAGCAGGATCGGCCTCAGCCCCGGCGACTTTCGCGCGCGGTTTATGAGCGAAGCTCAGCCGTAGGGCGGACGAGCGCAGCGTAATCCGCCGCGGAGTTTTCGCCATGAAATCGGCCGGCGGATTCCGCCTTCGGCTCATCCGCCCTACGGGTTGAGCATCCGCATTGCCTGCACAACGCCTGGCACCATCGCCACGATCATCGCTATGCCCATGCCAATCCCGCAAAGCTGCGCCATCACCATCTCGCGTAGCGTGATCATGTCACATACTGAGCGACGCCATGACCGAACGACCAGTTTTCCGGCAGCACTTCGACGAGATTGATGAACACATCCTCCGGCCGCAAGCCGGGATCGGCAGCGAGCTTCTCGACGATCCGCTTGTAAAGCGCCTGCTTCTGCTCGCGCGAACGCGTGTTGTTGACGGTGGCTTGGATGATCACCAGCGCGTCGCTGCGCTGGATGTTCATGTAAGTCGGGTCGTAGATGAAGTCGCCGTCGCCATGTTCGTGGATGGTGACGAAGCGGTCGTTTTCCGGGACGTTGAACGTTTCGCGCAGCGCTTCATAGACGCCGTCGGAGATGGCGGCTCGGTGGGCCTGCGAGGTGCCCTTTTTCAGCGAGATGCGGATCAGCGGCATGATGGTCTCCTATCGATCAATTCCGACAAGTGAGATTTAGCGCTGCATTGATCATTGGAAAACGATATGAAGTAATATTTCAATGATGTCGTTTTGAAATGATTGGCCCATGAAAGCGCTCGATATCGAAGCCGTGCAGGCCTTCGTACTGGTGGCCGACCTCACCAGCTTCACCCGCGCCGCCGAGGCGATGGGGAGCACCCAGTCGGCGATCAGCCTGAAGATCAAACGGCTGGAGAGCGGTCTTGGCAAGCGCCTGCTGGAGCGGACACCGCGGCTGGTGCGGCTGTCGACGGAAGGCGCCGCCTTCCTAGCCTCGGCGCGAAACCTCGTCGCCGCCCATCAGTCGGCCATTGGCTCATTCGTGGTCGAGCGCAGGCGGCTGGTGGTGGGAATCAGCCATCACCTTGTCGGCGCCGATCTCCCCGATGTCCTGAAACGCATGAATGCGACGGATCCATCGCTGGTGATCGAGCTGCGCATCGACACGTCGCGCGTGATGCTGGCTGCCTATGACGCCGGCGATCTCGATGCCGCCATCGTGCTGCGCATCGACAAGCGCCGCGGCGACGGTGAAGTCCTGATGGAAGAGCCGTTCGGCTGGATGGGAGCGCCGGATTTCCACCATACACCCGGCGAGCCGCTGCGGTTGGCGGCACAGTCTGCGCCATGCTCGGTGCGCTCCGCGGCTATCGCCGCACTCGATGGCGCCGGCATCCCGTGGACCGAGGCCTTTGTCGGCGGTGGTGTCGCGACCATCGGCGCGGCGATCTCGGCTGGTCTGGCGGTGGGCGCACTGGTGCGCCGGGTGGCGCCCGCCGGCAGCATCGATCTCGGCCCGCGCCTCGGTCTCCCGAAACTGCAGGATGCCGAGGTGATGCTGCATTCCAGCCTCACCGACTCCCGTGCCCGCGGCGCGTTGCGGACGCTTGGCGCCGCGTTCCGTGCGGGGGCGAGCTAGACAGCTTTCATTAACCCCGCACCGCTATACCGTCCGCACCACGTGTCGGAGTTTTGCAGATGGATATGGCTTTGGTCGCCAGCGCACTTGCCATGAAGCAGGCGGGAACGCAGCAGCAGATCGCAACCTCGCTCATCAAGCAGAACGCCGATATGGAGCGCTCGACGGTGCTCACTTTGCTCGAAGGCGCGCCGTCCCAGGCCAATCTCGGCACCGGTGTCGGCGGCAAGGTGGATGTGACGGCTTAAGCCCGCCACACCCTCCACCCTCATCGTGAGAAGTGGCCTCACACATCCACGATCGTCTTGAACCCGCCGAAGATCATGCGCTTGCCGTCGAACGGCATCTTGTCGGGTCCCATCATCTTTGCCATGCGCGGATCCTCCATCACCTTCTTGTTGATGCGGTCGCGATCCTTTCGTGACTTGTAGAGGATGTAAGCGAAGATCACGGTCTCGTCGGGCTTCATCTTCACCGCGCGCGGAAACGACGTCACCTTGCCCATCTCGACATCGTCGGCAACGGCCTCGCGATAATCCAGTGCGCCAAATTCACGCCAGATCTTGCCGGCCTTGCGCGAGATCTTGCGATAGGTGTCCACGTTCTTCTTTGGCACCGCGATCAGAAATCCGTCGATATAAGGCATCGGTTATCCTCGGTTGATGTGCGCGGGCGCCCAGCCAGATGCGCCGGCTCGTAGAAGACGATCATCTCCACGCTGGTCCGACACGATGGCGCGAGATTTCATGGCAGGAAACGGCGGCGGTGTGTCGCATGCCTGGCGGCGATGGCATTGACTGGCGGTCGGCCCGATGCGCGATCGGGCGCAGAATCGGCCGATCGATTCAACTTTAACGACCCATCTCACCCGCAATAAATACCTCCAAATGTATCCAGTTACCGCACATTATCAGGCGGGGCGTGGGCATGTATCGGGATTTCTCGGGCGTTGAACGCGCCCGGTCACAGGACGCGATTGCCTTTGACGGCTTCCAGCGCGCGCTCGAGTCCGATGCCGCAAGGATGGAGCGCGCCCTTCACCGCACCCATTTTGAGGCAGTGACGCAGCGTCTCGGACACGCGGAATTCGCCGATCTGCGCGTTATGATGCAGCGCCTGTTCTCGCGCTTGCGGACGCCGGTCTTTCCGAAGCGCGCGCATGATCCCATCGCGGCGGGGTTCTATCAGAGTGCATTGTCGCATCGCTGGGCCGAACTGCATGTGGCGCTCGCCAGCACCACAGCCATGGCCGAGATCGCCACCTTCATCGATCTGGCGCAGACGATTCAAGCGGCGGGTCTCACTGCGGAGATGCATGTCCATCTCGTGCGATGGGAGAATTTCGTCGATGTCGCACATCTGACGACGCATATGCGCGAGGCGGCATTTGCCGAGGCGCGAGAAAAGGTGGCGACGACACTTGCCGATGCGCGGCTTCGCTTTGTGATCTCGACCATCGATGTCGCTATTGCCGGGACACTGGCAGAGACGAGCGGCCCGACGGACGTTCTGGGCCTGCTGGCGTTGCTGGATTCGCCGCTGCGCATCGCGGACGCCGAACTAGGCCGCCATCGCGACTGGATCACCGCCTTCTATGCCCGGCAGCGCTCGCTGCAGCGGCTCGGTGAAGTCCAGCCGTTGGTCGATCTCGCGATCCGGACCGCGGTGGGGCGACGCGCTGCGGCCAGCTGCCGGCAGCATGCCGACACGCATTCGGGTGCCTGCCTGCTGCTGACATCCGAGCTCAATCAGCGCTTCCTGCCATGCTACGGCGACAGAATCCCGATCGCGAATATCTCGTTGGGCGGGTAGCTCAGTAGCCGGCAGCCTTTGGCGTCACGGTCGCCTTGATCAGCTTGATCGCATCCTCGCTGGCCCATTCGGCCGGACCATTGATCGTCGCGATCTCGCAGCCCTTGGCGTCGATCAGCACCGAGGTCGGCATGCCCAGGGCACGGCCGACACCCTTCAGCTCCTGGAACACCTTCGCGCTGGCGTCCGTGAAGTAATCGAGCCGGGTCAGGTTGCCGTCCCTCAGGAAGGCCTGCGGCTTCTCGGCGTCACGGGTGTCGATATTGATCGCCACCACCTGGAAATCCGATCCCCCGAGTTTCTGCTCGAGCTCGTTCAGCGCGGGCATCTCCTTGCGGCAGGGCACGCACCAGGTCGCCCACAGGTTCAGGAGCACGGTGCGGCCGCGCCAGTTGGAGAGCTTGGTCGGCTGTCCCTCGGCATCCTTGAATTCGAGGTCGGGCAGCTTCAGGGGCGTCTTGGCGATGGTCAGCCCGGCGACTTCGCCACGCACCAGCGGCTCCAGCCGCTTGGCAGTCTCGACGGCCGGGAAGCAGGTCGGGTCGCCCGGTTTGCCGCGCCAGAGGTCGTCGATCCGCGCCACCACGGTGTAGCCGATCATGACACCCACCAGCACCGCACCGAGCATGATGACGCGGCGTTTGCTGGGGCGGGGGGCCGGGGAGGGGGGCGTCTGAGGGGGCTTGGGGTCTGTCATTCGGTCTCGGTTATGGCTATGCAGGGGCGCAAATGACATGCGGCAGATCGCGCGCGATCATCCGGTCCGACTGGCCCGGCCCGCAACAGGATGAGTGACAATTTCATGGCTTCACGCAAGGGCAGCAAGTCCAGCAAAACGTCCAACAGCAACAAGATGTGGGGCGGATTGTTCTCCGACAGCCCCGACGCGATCATGGAGGAGATCAACGTCTCCATCGACGTCGATCGCGCCTTGTATGCCCAGGACATTACCGCTTCCAAGGCCCATGCGGCGATGCTTGCCAAACAGGGCATCATCACCGCGAAAGATGCGAAAGATATCGCGAGCGGTCTAGACACGATCCTGTCAGAGATCGAGAGCGGCAAGTTCACCTTCAAGCGCGCGCTCGAAGACATCCATATGAATGTCGAGAGCCGCCTTGGCGAGCTGATCGGCCCGGCCTCCGGCCGCCTGCACACCGCACGTTCGCGCAACGACCAGGTGGCGACGGATTTCCGCCTGTTCGTGCGCGACACCATCGACGAGCTAGACGCCGCCTTTGCATCACTGCAGCAGGCGCTGGTCGATCGCGCGCTGGAACATGCCGATACGGTGATGCCGGGCTTCACCCATCTGCAGACCGCGCAGCCGGTGACCTTCGGTCATCATCTGCTCGCCTATGTGGAAATGGTGGCGCGCGATCGCGGCCGTTTTGCCGATGCCCGCAAGCGCCTCAACGAGAGCCCGCTCGGCTCCGCCGCGCTGGCCGGCACCTCGTTCCCGATCGACCGCCACGCCACCGCGAAGGCGCTCGGCTTCGACCGCCCGATGAACAATTCGCTGGATGCGGTCTCGGATCGCGATTTCGTGCTGGAGACGCTATCGGCGGCCTCGATTGCCGCCGTGCATTTGTCGCGCTTCGCCGAGGAGATCGTGATCTGGACCTCGCCGCTGGTCGGCCTCGTCCGCTTGTCGGACAAGTTCACCACCGGCTCCTCGATCATGCCGCAGAAGCGCAATCCGGATGCCGCCGAACTGGTCCGCGCCAAGACCGGCCGCGTCATCGGCTCGCTCAATGGCTTGCTGATCGTCATGAAGGGTCTACCGCTGGCTTACCAGAAGGACATGCAGGAGGACAAAGCCGGCGCCATGGAGGCCTATACGGCGCTGTCGCTGTCGATCCGCGCCATTGCCGGCATGGTCCGCGACCTCGTGCCGAACGAGCCTGCCATGAAGGCGGCGGCCGGCGAGGGCTATGCCACCGCCACCGATCTCGCCGACTGGCTGGTGCGGACGCTGAAGATGCCGTTCCGCGAGGCGCATCATGTCACCGGCCGCATCGTCGGCATCGCCACCAAGAAGGGCGTGGCGCTGCACGAGCTCGATCTCGCCGAAATGCAGGCGGTGGAACCGAAGATCACCGCCGAGGTGATGAAGGTGCTGTCGGTGGAATCCTCGGTGAAGAGCCGCGTCAGCTATGGCGGTACGGCGCCCAAGAATGTGACCGCGCAGGCCAAGGCCTGGCTCAAGCGTCTGGAAAAAGACAAGAAATCGCGCTGAACGTGGCTCAAGGGCCACACTTCGACGGGCTGTGGGGTCTCGCCACGGCCCGGCATACTTTGTATGGTGCGTCAGCATTTGGGGATTTCCGCTGTGACACGTTCGACCCGCCCGGCACGCGCGCCTTTGCGCTCTTCTTGGGCTCTTATCGTTCTGACCGCTTCCGCGCTGGCGCTTGGTGCCTGTGGCCGTAAAGGCGGTCTTGATCTGCCGCCGCAGGCCTCCGCGCAGCCGATGGGCACCGCGGCGCCTGCCGGCGATCCCGATGCCAATTCGGCAGCTGCGAAGGGCAGCGCGATGACCTTGTCCAACGAGCCGGACGAAGTACGGGCCGCGCGCGGTCGCAAGCGGTCGTTCTTCCTCGATCCGATCCTGGACTAAGCGCCATGCGCCATTTTGACTATCGCAACGGCGTGCTGCACGCCGAAGGCGTTGATATTGCCGAAATGGCCGAGGCCGTCGGCACGCCCTTCTATTGCTATTCCACTGCCACGCTGGAGCGTCACTACAAGGTGTTCGCGGATGCCTTCGCCGACACCAAGGCGCTGGTCTGCTACGCCATGAAGGCGAATTCCAACCAGTCGGTGCTGAAGACGCTGGCGAAGCTCGGCGCCGGCGCTGACGTCGTCTCCGGCGGCGAATTGAAGCGGGCGCGTGCGGCTGGCATCCCCGCCAGCAAGATCGTGTTTTCCGGCGTCGGCAAGACCGAAGCTGAACTGCGGCTCGCGCTCGGCGAAGACATTCTCTGCCTCAACATTGAATCCGAGCCCGAGCTTGAGCTGCTGTCGAAGCTCGCGAGCGAGATGGGCCGCACCGCGCGCATCTCCATTCGCGTGAATCCCGACGTGGATTCCGGCACGCATGCAAAAATCTCGACGGGCAAGTCGGAAAACAAATTCGGCATTCCCATCAGCAAGGCGCGCGAGGTCTATGCCCGTGCCGCAAAACTGCCGGGCATCAAGGTCACCGGCGTGGACATGCATATCGGCAGCCAGATCACCGATCTCGCGCCGATGGAGCAGGCGTTCCGCATCCTCGCCGATTTCGTCACGGTGCTGCGCAGTGACGGTCACAGCATCGATCACGTCGATTTCGGCGGTGGTCTCGGCATTCCCTATTACGAGGACCGTGCGGTGCCGCCGGAGCCGTCGGCCTATGCGGCCATGGTCAAGCGCGTCACGCATAATCTCGGCGCCACGCTGATGTTCGAGCCCGGCCGCATGATCGTCGGCAATGCCGGCATTCTCGTCGCGCGCGTCATCCATGTGAAGCATGGCGATGGCAAGACGTTTGTCATCATCGACGCCGCGATGAACGACCTGATCCGCCCGACTCTCTACGAGGCGTATCACGAGATCCTGCCGGTGGCGGAAGCCGCGACGGACGCGACGCTGGCGGCGGTGGATGTGGTTGGCCCGGTCTGCGAGACCGGCGACTATCTCGCGCTGGACCGCAAGCTGCCGGATCTGAAATCCGGTGACCTCGTCGCCATCATGACCGCCGGCGCCTATGGCGCCGTGCAGGCCTGCACCTACAACACCCGTGCGCTGATACCGGAAGTACTGGTGAAGGACGATCAATATGCGGTGGTGCGGCCACGGGTCGAGGTCGAGGAGCTGATCGCGATGGACAAGGCCGCGCCCTGGCTGTGAGAGCCCCTTCGACTGTCGTCGCCCGGCTTGACCGGGCGATCCAGTAAACTCGGGCGTTGGCGTCTACTGGGGCACCCGGTCAAGCCGGGTGACGACAGGTAGTCACGCCATCGTGACCCCATCACCGGTTCCCAACTCCCGCCGGCCCCGCCCTTGCATGTGACTTCCCGCCCCAGGGCACATGCCTCATTGCCGCCGCCGTGCTAGGCTCTGTTTCGGAAACCGCGGAGATCGTCGTTGAGCGCCACGCCACCCGTCCGCCCAGAGACCCCACCTGACACCACTGCCGCTGCGCAGCTACAGCTCGCGCAGGCGCTGCAGCGTGCGCGCTGGTCGATCGGCTGGGAACGCGCATGGCCGTCCCTGGCCCGCATTCTCTCCGTCGTCGGACTGTTTCTCGTCGCCTCATGGGCTGGGCTGTGGCTGGTCCTGTCGCCGATCCCGCGCACCATCGGCCTCGCGCTGTTCGTCATCGCGCTCATTGCCACGGTCGTCCCCCTCATCCGTTTCCGCTGGCCTTCGCGCGAAGAGGGCCTTGCCCGCCTCGATCGTGGCTCCGGCATCCGCCATCGCCCGGCTACCGCGCTCACCGATACGCTGTCGTCGCAGGACCCGCTCGCCCGCGCGCTGTGGTTGGCGCAGCGGGAGCGCACGCTCGCCTCGCTGAAGCGCATCCGCGCCGGCCTGCCGTCACCGCGCCTACCGCTGCATGATCCTGTCGCGCTGCGTGCGCTGGTCGTGGTGTTGTTGGTGGCCACCTGGTTCGCCGCCGGTGGCGAACGCGGTGCGCGCATCATGGCGGCGTTCGACTGGAAGGGGATCGTCACGCCCTCCAATGTGCGCGTCGATGCCTGGGTCAATCCGCCGCCCTATACGGCGAAGCCACCGATCATCCTGTCCGCCGCCAACAACAACGCGACCAGCCCCGATGCCGCCGCCATGGCGGTGCCGTCGGGCTCGACGCTGATCGTACGCTCCAGCGGCGGCGCGCTCGATGTCGCGCTCACCGGTGGCGTGGCCGAGGTGCCGCCCGCGGCCGACGCGCCGGCCGGCACCAACGAAAAACATTACAGCATCACCGGCGATGGCACCGCGCAGGTGCGCGCTCCATCGGGCCAGCCTGTGTGGAAGTTCACATCGACAGGCGATCGCCCCCCGAGCATCTCGCTCGCCAAGGATCCCGAGCGACAGGCCCGCGGCTCGCTGCTGCTCGCCTACAAGCTCGAGGACGATTATGGCGTCACCGAAGCCCATGCGCAATTCGCTGCGCGTCCGTCTGACGGCAAGGCCAAGCTGCGTCCGCTGTTCGATCCGCCGTCGTTCTCGCTGGTGCTGCCCAATGCACGCACCCGCAATGGCGTCGGCCAGACGGTGAAGGATCTTTCCGAAGACCCCTATGCCGGCGCCGACGTCACGCTGACGCTCACCGCCAAGGACGAAGCCGGCAATGAGGGCAAGAGCGAAGCCGTCGCGACGCGCTTGCCGGAGCGCTTGTTCACCAAGCCGCTGCCGCGCGCGCTGATCGAGCAGCGCCGCAATCTCGCGCTCGACGCCAACTACAAGGATCAGGTCGTCTTCGCGCTAGAAGCACTGATGATCGCGCCGGAAGCCTTCACGCCCGATGCCGGCCATTATCTCGGCCTGCGCAGCGTGCTGACGCAGGCGCAGCGCGCTCGCACCGACAATGCCTTGAAGGAAGTCGTCGCCAGCCTCTGGTCGCTCGCCGTCACCATCGAGGACGGCGACATCACCGATGTCGACAAGGCGCTGAAGGCCGCACAGGACGCACTCAAGCAGGCTCTGGAGCGCGGCGCCAGCGACGAGGAGATCAAGAAGCTCACCGAGAATCTGCGCGCGGCGCTGGACAAGTTCCTCAAGCAACTCGCCGAGCAGATGAAGCAGAATCCGCAGCAGCTCGCCCGCCCGCTCGACAAGAACAGCAAGGTGATGCGGCAGCAGGATCTCAACAACATGATCGAGCGCATGGAGCGGCTGTCGCGCTCCGGCGACAAGGATGCGGCCAAGCAGTTGCTCGAACAGATGCAGCAGATGCTGGAGAACCTGCAGATGGCGCAGCCCGGCCAGGGTGGCGACGATGAGATGCAGCAGTCGATGAACGAACTCAACGACATGATCCGCAAGCAGCAGCAGCTCCGCGACAAGACCTTCAAGGAAGGTCAGGACCAGCGCGGCGAGCGCCGCCGCGGCCAGCAGGGCGACAAGAATATGGGCGACCTGCAGCAGGATCAGCAGAACCTGCGCGAGCGCCTGAAGAAGCTGCAAGAGCAGCTGGCACGCCAGGGCATGGGCCAGGGCCAGAAGGGTCAGAAAGGCCAGCAGGGGCAACAGGGCCAGCAAGGTCAGGGACAGCAGGGCCAGCAACCCGGTCAGGGCGGCGATCAGGATGGCGATGACGGCGACGGGCTCGGTGATGCCGATGGCGCCATGGGCGATGCCGGCGGCCAGCTTGGCGACGGCGATGCCGATGGCGCGGTGGGCTCGCAGGGCCGCGCGCTCGAAGCCCTGCGGAAGGGCGCCCAAAGCCTCGCCCAGCAGATGCAGCCGGGCGAAGGCGAGGGCCAGGATGGCCCCGGCAACAATCCCGGCCGCCAGCAGGGCGCAGCCCGCCAGAACGACCCCCTCGGCCGCCCGCTGCGCGGCCGCGATCTCGGCGACGACCTGTCGGTGAAGATTCCGGGCGAGATCGATGTCCAGCGCGTGCGGCGAATTCTGGAAGAGCTCCGCCGTCGCCTCGGCGATACGACCCGTCCGCAGATCGAGCTCGATTACATCGAGCGGCTGCTGAAGGATTATTGAGAGACGCGCCCGTAGGGCGGATGAGCCGAAGGCGTAATCCGCCGGCCGAGTTCATTGCTGAAACTCCGCGGCGGATTACGCTTCGCTAATCCGCCCTACGGTCGTCGACGCTTCTATCCATTCACGATCGCCAGAATATCGGCGCCATAATGCTCCAGCTTCTTGTCGCCGATTCCCGCGATCTCGCGGAGCTGGCTCAGCGTGGTCGGATGTTCGCTGGCGATGCCGTCGATGGTCGCGTCATGCAGCACCACATAGGCCGGCACATTGCGCTCGCGTGCCACACCGGCACGCCAGGCGCGCAGGCGTGACACCAGATCCGCATCGGCGTTGTCGCTCTTCGGTGCCGCCAGGGCGCCGCGGCGTGAATTCCTGCGCGGGCTGCGGCCGGCGGTCTCCTCGCGGAACATCAGTTCGATCTCACCCTTCAGCACGCCGCGCGCACTTTCGGTGAGTTTCAGTGAGTTGTATTGCTCCGCATCCGCATAGAGGAAGCCGCGCGCCACCAGTTGCCGCATCACCGCGCGCCACTGTTTCTCGGTGAGCTCGGAGCCGATGGCGAATACCGACAGCTTGTCATGGCCGAACTGCTTCACCTTGTCGGTCAGCCGCCCGATCAGCACATCGACCAGATGCATAGCGCCAAATCGCTGCCCGGTGCGATAGGCGCAGGACAGAAGCTTTTGCGCAGCGACGGAGCCGTTCCAGACTTTTGGCGGCGAGACGCAGTTGTCGCAATTGCCGCATGAGGTGCCGGTGGTTTCCTCACCGAAATAGCGCAGCAGGCGGCCGCGCCGGCAATCGATGGTCTCGGCAAGGCCAACCAGCGCATCGAGCTTGCCGATCGACACGCGCTTGAACGCATCGGAGCCGGTGGATTCGTCGATCATGCGGCGTTGCTGCACGATGTCCTGCAGGCCATAGGCCATCCACGCGGTGGACGGCTTGCCATCACGGCCGGCGCGGCCGGTCTCCTGATAATAGGCCTCGACGCTTTTGGGCAGATCGAGATGGCAGACGAAGCGCACATCGGGCTTGTCGATGCCCATGCCGAAGGCAACGGTGGCGACGATCACCACGCCATCCTCATTGATGAAGCGGTCCTGATTGGTCTCGCGGGTGCGCGCATCGAGCCCGGCATGATAGGGCAGCGCGAGGATGCCGGCCTTGTTCAATGCCTGCGCGGTGTCCTCGACTTTCGCGCGCGACAGGCAATAGACCACACCGGCATCGTTCGGATGCCGGTCATTGATGAATGCCTGCAGCTGCTTCTGCGAATTCGTCTTGTCGACAATCTCGTATTTGATGTTCGGCCGGTCGAAGGACGAGACGAAGCGCGGCGCGTCGGTGAGGCCCAGGCGCTGTGCGATTTCCTCCCGCGTCAGGTCATCCGCAGTGGCGGTGAGCGCGATGCGTGGCACATCGGGAAAGCGCTCCGCGATCACGGAGAGGCCGATATATTCCGGGCGGAAGTCGTGCCCCCATTGCGACACGCAATGCGCCTCGTCGATGGCGAACAGCGCGATGTCGGCCTGTTCCAGCATGGCGAGGCAGCGCGGATTCACCAGCCGTTCCGGCGCCACATAAAGCAGGTCGAGATCCCCCGCGAGCAGGCGGCGCTCGACCTCATTAGCTTCCTCCCACGACAGCGTCGAATTCAACACCGCGGCATTGATGCCGAGTTCGAGCAGGCCTGCGACCTGATCACGCATGAGGGCGATCAGCGGCGACACGACAATGCCGCATCCGTCGCGCAGAAGAGAGGGAAGTTGGTAGCACAGCGACTTGCCGCCGCCGGTGGGCATCAGCACGAGGCAATTGCCGCCATCGGTGACGTGGCGGACGATCTGCTCCTGCTCGCCACGGAAACCGGGCAGGCCGAACACTGCATGGAGCCGTGCAAGCGCGTCGGCGCCGAGTGCGTCGGGCGAAGCAGCGGATTTACGCGCGGTACCGGGAACGGACATGGTGGTGGTCTATTCCGATTCGTGGACAGCGTATATCGGTGACGGCGGCCCTTCGCCTTGATCACGCCGCTTTACCGCTGTGAATGCAAGTTCTATGACATGGGGAGGCGCGAGCAAGCCGGCCGCGCCGCAACCGGGCAAAAAGAAAAGCCGTATGCCATTCATTTTGCGCCTGTTTTCCTGGCTTCTCAATCGCAAGCCGCGGCCGCGTATTCGCTGGCAGGCGGCGAATGAGAATGTTGCGCGGAAAAAGCGTCAGCGGTTCAGGAAAGGACCGAAGACGATGGTGCTCGCCCATGTGATTGCGCATCAGCCGCCGGTCGAATTGCTCGGCCGTCAGCCGGCGGTGGAGTTCTGGAACCTGTCCGATCCCAAGCGCGTGGCGCTGCTCTATCTGCAGCATGGCCGTCGCTTGCGCCTGCCGGCGCCGAAGGCGCTGATGGACGATGCCGTGAAGCGCGCCCGCGCTGCGGAGTAGAGCGGCTCTGAATCCCTGCTCTTGACGGCGGTCCCCCGAGCGGGAATGGTCGCGCCGTTTTTTGCTCCAGCAATGAAAGAGCTCCGCATGATCAAGCGTCTCGGTCCCGGCAAGCGTCTCAGCCAGGCTTCCATCCACGGCAACACCGTCTATCTCGCCGGCCAGGTGCCGGATGATTACAGCGGCGACGTCAAGGCGCAGACCAAGCAGGTGCTCGACAAGATCGACGCGCTGCTCAAGGAAGCCGGCACCGACAAGAACAACATCCTCAGCGCCACCGTCTGGCTGCCGAACATCAATGACCGCGACGCCATGAACACGGTCTGGGACGCCTGGGTGCCCGAAGTCGGTCCGGCCCGCGCCTGCGTCGAATCGAAGCTTGCCGATCCGGCCATCCTGGTCGAGATCGCCGTCATCGCAGCGATTCCGTAAATCATGCTGCCTACAGCCATTGCGGTCGCCCCCAACGGCGGCCGCAAGGTCAAGGCCGATCATCCCGCCGTTCCGCTGACACCGGCGGAGCTGGCGGTGGTGGCCGCGCAGTGTCTCGACGCCGGCGCGGCGATGATCCACGCCCATGTGCGCAACGCCGATGGCAGCCATCTGCTCGATGCGGATGCCTATCGCGACGCCATTGCCGCGATCCGCGGTGCGGTCGGCGACAAACTCGTCATCCAGATCACGTCGGAAGCGCTCGGCAAATACACGCCGGCCGAGCAGCGTGCTGTGGTGCAGGCGGTGAAGCCGGAAGCGGCCTCGTTGGCGCTGCGCGAACTGGTGCCGGATGCGGGTGAAGAAAAAGCATTCTCCGATCTGCTCGGCTGGATGAAGCGCGAAAGCGTGGTGCCGCAGATCATTCTCTACGACGTGAACGATGCCATCCGGCTCGCTGAATTCCAGAAACGCGGCCTGATCCCATTCGCGTGCCTGCCGGTGCTCTATGTGCTCGGCCGCTACACGGCGGGGCAGACATCGAGCCCCTCGGATCTGCTCCCCTTCCTCGCGCCGGACGCGCCGGAATTTGCTCATTGGAGCCTCTGCGCGTTCGGTGCGCGGGAGACCGCCTGCGTCACGGCCGGGGCCTTGCTCAGTGGCCATGTCCGTGTCGGTTTCGAGAACAACGAGTTGCTGCCGGATGGTGCCCGGGCAAAAGGCAACCACGACCTCGTTGCCGCCGCGCGCACTGCCATCGCGGCGGTGGGACTGAAAGTCGCAACCGCCGGCGAACTACGTGCGGCGACCGCGGGCTGAACCGTCCATGACGGCCGTGTGACGGTTCTGCGCAGGGTGGTTGCATCCCGCCCTGCACGCACCGGGTGTCACAGATCGGTTGTATTCGCCGGCAATCCGGCTATGTGAGCAGGATGGCACGCGAGATCGTCATGGCTGCGGGGGGCATCGTCGTAAGGCGCGAAGCCACGCCGCTATTCGCCGTGGTCTGCCTGCGGAAGCGTGGCGACTGGGTGTTGCCCAAGGGCAAGCTCGACGACGGCGAGACCCCGCTCGACGCCGCCCAGCGCGAGGTGCTGGAAGAGACCGGCCATTCCGCATCGGTGCAGCAATATCTGGGCACGCTGGCCTATCCACTCGGCGAGCGCACCAAGGTCGTGCATTTCTGGCACATGGAAGCCGACGAGACGCCAACGCGCAGGCTGATGAAGGACATCGCCGAGGTCGCCTGGCTACCGCTTGACCAGGCGCTGAAGCGGCTGACCCGGCATCACGAATATGCGTTTCTCGCCCAGGTGGGACCGGCGGCACTGGCGGCGACGCAGGAGGCCGCAGCCTTCACGCAAGCCTTGCCCCAGACCGTCGAGCCGGCGGCAATAGCTGCCGCGTCGGATGAGTTGCCGGGGGCGAACCCTGCGGCTGTCGGCTGGTTCGCCCGCTTGCGCCGCTGGCTTAACGGCGGCGCTTAGCCGCCCCGCTCCCCCCGAGTGGCGCGGATATTAATCACATTATTTCAATATCTTAAGTCGGAGCAGGTCGGTCGAATGCTGAATCCAGCCTCGGCGCCGCTCCTTGGTGCTGGCTCGCCCATCGCGGGATTGAGATGCGAATGTCACACGCGGATTGAATTACCGTCAAAGTCGGCTGTCTGCGCCCGTCCAGTAAGGATTCGTTAACCATATCGGCCGCACTTTCCCCCTTAACAATTCGCTAAGGACAGTGAGTCGATCCATGTCTGCAACGGCAGAACAGAAGCGCCCGCTCGCCCGGTTTCGGGGGCGGTCCTATATGGCGTTCACGTTCACGCCAACGGTTCCGATCGTCGACTGGCTCGCCGAGATTGATGCCACCATCGCCAAGGCCGCCGACTTTTTTACAGGTCGCCCGGTGGTTCTCGATCTGTCGGCGGTTGAGCTCAGCCATTCCGGGATCCTGCATCTGATCGGCAGTCTCGGTGACCGCAATATCCGCGTCCTCGGTATCGAGGGCATCGATGCCAGCAAGGTCGGGCATGGCCTTCCGCCACTTCTGAGCGGCGGTCGCAACTGCCTGATCGAGGCCCAGCCGGAAGCAAAGCCAGCAGCCAAGCCGCAATCGAAGTCGTTGTTGCTGGAAAGCCCGTTGCGCTCGGGACAGTCGATCTATTTTGCTGAAGGCGATGTCACCGTGATCGGCTCGGTCGGCTCCGGCGCTGAGATCGTCGCCGGTGGCTCCATTCACATCTACGGCGCGCTGCGCGGGCGTGCCATGGCAGGTGTCAATGGTAATCCCACCGCACGAATCTATTGCCACAAGCTCGAAGCCGAACTGCTTGCCATCGACGGTTACTACCAGACCGTGGACGGCATGGATCCCGCGCTGCGCAATCGACCGGCCCAGGCCTGGCTCGAGGGCGAGGTCATGAAAATCACAGCGCTGAACTGATGCGCCGGAGGAATTGAAATGGGTAAGGTCCTAGTCGTCACATCGGGCAAAGGTGGGGTTGGCAAGACAACCTCGACCGCCGCGCTTGGTGCCGCGCTTGCCGTTGGTGGCAAGCGCGTTGTAGTCGTCGACTTCGACGTCGGCCTGCGTAATCTCGATCTGGTCATGGGAGCGGAACGCCGCGTGGTGTTCGATCTCGTCAATGTGGTCCAGGGCGTCGCCAAGCTGTCGCAGGCTCTGATCCGCGACAAGCGTCTCGAGAATCTCTGGCTGCTGCCGGCCTCGCAGACCCGCGACAAGGATGCGTTGACGGAAGAAGGCGTGGGTCGCGTCATCGCCGAACTGCGCGAGAAATTCGACTGGGTGATCTGTGACAGCCCGGCCGGCATCGAGCGTGGCGCCACGTTGGCGATGCGTTTTGCCGATGAAGCCGTGATCGTGACCAATCCGGAAGTGTCGTCGGTGCGCGATTCTGATCGCATCATCGGCATGCTGGATTCCAAGACTGTGCGGGCCGAGCGCGGCGAGACGGTTGAGAAACATGTGCTGATTACGCGCTACGATGCGGGCCGTGCCTCGCGCGGCGAAATGCTCAGCATCGACGACATCCTGGAAATCCTCGCGACGCCACTGGTCGGTATCATTCCGGAAAGCCAGGACGTGCTGCGTGCGTCCAATGTCGGCTCGCCGGTCACCCTGAATGATGCGCAGAGCCTCGCCGCCCGTACCTATATGGATGCGGCAGCACGTCTCGAAGGCGAGTTGGTGGAAATGACGGTCCCTGTCGAACGCAAGGGCTTCATGCAGCGCTTCCTCGGTCGGAGGGCGGCATGACCATGAAACTTCTCCGGTTGCTCCGTGGTCGACCTGCCACAGCTCCTGTTGCCCGGGAACGGCTTCAGATCCTGCTCGCCCATGAGCGCGGCATGCGCGGCCAGTCCGAACTCCTCGGCGTGCTGCGCGAGGAAATTCTCGCTGCCGTGGCCCGGCATGTTGAGATCGATCCGGATCGCGTGGTGGTGAGGATGCAGCGCGACGACAGCGTCTCGACGCTCGAAGTCGATATCGAGTTGCCTCACGACACGCGCCGCATACAGCCCAGCCGTCTGGCTGGCTGATCGTTCCCGGTGCACGGGACTTGAAATGAAGGCGGCGCTCGCAATGAGCGCCGCCTTTTCATACTTGAAATCAGCTGCCGCGAATGATGACGCCATACCAGCCGAGACCCCGATAGGTCTCGTAGCCGGGGGTGGCATGGAAGGCGACCAGGCTGCCGGAGCGGTCCTGATAGAAGCCGTTGTTGCGGCCGTTCAGCGCGAGCGAGATGCGTTCGCTGAGCAAGCCCTGGCCATCGGACGAGGCAATCACGCGCAAGTTCGAATCCACCAGCAACACGCGCGTGCTGTCGTCGTCCACGCGCACGCCTTCGACGATCGCGCGGGCCTGCGCTTCCCAGTCGAAGTGGATAGCGAGCACGCCGATGGCACGGCCGTTGGCCTTGCCGCCTTCGCGCACGCTGGCGCAGTAAGTCGCCACTTGCGCATTGCCGAGCAATGGCTGCCGTTCGACATCGCCGGCCACATATTCGTCGCCCGAGCGCAGATTGCGCGCATCGCGAAACCAGGATGTCGCGGCGATGTTCTGGCCACGCGCAGCGTAGCGGTCACCACGACCACTGGCGATCACATTGCCCTGCATGTCGCAGAGCCACAGATCGAGATAGACGGTGTAGGCGCCGAGGATCACGGCGAGGCGTTCCGACACGTGCGCAATGGCTGCCGCGTCGTCGGGCTGGGCGGCGGCATCGACCACGGCGGAGTCGGTGGCCCACCAGCGCACGTCGCAGGTGCGCTCATAGAGATTGCGGTCGATCAGCTCGATGGCGTTGAGCGCAAGGTCGACCATGCGTTCGCCGCGGGCGCGATCGGTCATCTTTTCGATCGACGACATCAGGCTGCCGGTGCGTGCGGTCAGCTGCGACTCCAGATCGCGCGCAATGGCTTCGACCTGCTGGCCGACATTGCGTACTTCCTGCGCGACCACGGCGAAGCCCGCGCCCTGGGCGCCGGCGCGCGAGCTTTCGATCAGCGCGTTCAGTGCCAGCATCTTCATCTGGTTGGTGATGTGCTGGATCGCCTTGGTCTTCTCACAGGCTATCTCATTGACCTCGCCGGTCAGGCGGGCAATCAGCGCGGAGATGTCTGCGACCCCGTCATTCTCGCCTGCAGCAGGTGGCGCGGAATGAGCGCTCTGATTCATCGCCAGAACCATCTTTGCGTCCTTGTTGACAGCAATCTAATACCTATAGTTGTCGCCGATTTATGCTTAATAACGACTTAATTTTCCGCCTCGCGGACCGGGGCGGCGCTGGAAATTACCGATCATGCCCGGCCTGGCTTGCTCCAGGCTGCTGGGCCGGCGGCGAAATGGGTCTGGGTTACGGCCACTGCGCAGAGCTCGGCATGTTATCATTTTGTTAACCACGAACAGCGCGACCTTCGCGTGGATACCCTGGAACAACTGGATATCAACCAGCTGCAGGTAGCACGGTCTGACCACCACCAAGACCGGATGACGGCCTGCCATGCCCGTGATTGACGATCACATCGACGACCGCGCCAGCGATCACACGGCTGATCCCTTGGGTGCCACCACGTCCGAATTGTCGGAAGAGTTGATCTTCCTGATCGCCTCCGCCGCGACGGACGATCAGCGCAAGCGGGCCACCGAACTGTTTCGCTATTTCAGCAGACAGCTGGAAGATGAAGCTTTTCGGCGCGGTCAGGAGAGTGTTGCGCCGCGTCAATTGCCGCCGCCCGTCGCGCCGCTTGCGCTGGAGGCGCCCGCCATTCAGCCGACCGAACAACCATCCGACGAAGCGGAAGCCGGCCTGGTCCCGCAAGTGCGCTGGCTGCGTTGAGACGCGGAAGCAACGCGCGCGAGGTCATTATCCATTCGCTTAACCATTCGCTGGCCAAATGTGCCCCTGTGATTCGTGCGTGTCCCCTTCGTGCAGAGCGGTTGTCCAGTGAGCGTAGTCATTCCATTCCCAAAGCGTACGGCCCCGATCAACGACGTGGCTGATGAGTGCGAGATCGACATCTTCACCGCCGTCGACCTGGCGATCCGCGATCTGCGCGAAATTTCCGAGATCGCCAATGAAGTTGGCCGCGCCCGTGCGCGCGAATGCCTGGCGATGCTCGAAAATGCCTATGCTGTGGCTCTGGAAGCCTGAGCCCGACATCACTAGTTAAGGGGAGAGCGGAGCCTCGGCCATGGCCATGGACTCTGCAAAATCGCGCCGTTATATGCGGCGTCTTCCCCTTATTGTGTATCAGGCTCATTCATGACGACCACCGACACCGCTGCACCCGTTTCCCAGCCGTTTCAGGCCGAAGTCGCCGAATTGCTGAACCTGATGGTTCACTCGGTCTATTCCGAGACCGACATCTTCCTGCGCGAACTCGTCTCCAATGCGTCGGATGCCTGCGACAAGTTGCGCTACGAGGCGATCGCCAATCCGCAGCTGGTCCCTGAAGGCCAGACGCAGACCATCACGATCATTCCGAACAAGGAAGCGAACACGCTCACCATCGTCGATACCGGTATCGGCATGGATCGTCAGGAACTGATCGACAATCTCGGCACCATCGCCAAATCCGGCACCAAGTCGTTCCTGTCGCGCCTCACCGAAGCCAAGGATGGCGCCGGCCTGATCGGCCAGTTCGGCGTCGGCTTCTATGCGGCCTTCATGGTGGCTGAGAAGATCATCGTCACCTCGCGCCGCGCCGGTACCCATGATGCGTTTACGTGGACGTCGACGGGCGGCGCCGGTTTCGAGATCGCCCAGCTCAATGACGGCATGAGCGTGCCCGCCGGCACCTCGATCGAATTGCAGCTCAAGGACGATGCGAAGAATTATCTCGAAGCTTACGAGATCGAGCGCATCGTCACGTCCTATTCGGACAACATCCAGTTTCCGATCATGCTCAAGGACGGCGATGCCGAACCGAAGCAGATCAATTCGGCCAGCGCGCTGTGGCAGCGCTCGAAGTCGGAGCTGACGCCCGAAGACTACAGCAAGGCCTACAAGTCCATCGCGCACGCTTATGACGAGCCGGCGATGACCCTGCATTATCGCGCCGAGGGCCGCTACTCCTACGCCGTGCTGCTGTTCGCACCGGAATCGAAGCCGTTCGATCTGTTCGAGCCCGAGCGCAAGGGCCGTGTGAAGCTCTATGTCCGCCGTGTCTTCATCACCGACGATGCGGACCTGCTGCCGTCCTATCTGCGCTTCATCCGCGGCGTCATCGATGCCGAGGATCTGCCGCTGAACCTGTCGCGCGAGATGCTGCAGAACAATCCGCAGCTTGCCCAGATCAAGAAGGCGGTGGCGACACGTGTCGTCAGCGAATTCGAGACGCTGGCCGAAAAGGACGCAGAGACCTTCATAAAAATCTGGGATGCATTTGGCCCGGTGCTGAAGGAAGGCATCTATGAGGACTTCGAGCGTCGCGAAAAACTGCTGGCGCTGTCGCGCTTCACCACCACGTCGGGCGAAAAGCGCACGCTGAAGCAGTATGTGGCCGATCTGAAGCCGAACCAGACTGAGATCTACTATCTCGCTGGCGACAGCCTTGATCGCCTGAAGTCGAATCCGAAGCTCGAAGCCGCGAAGTCGCGCGGCATCGAGGTGCTGCTGCTGTCGGATGCGGTGGATGCATTCTGGACTTCGGCCCCGCTGGAATATGAAGGCAAGCCGCTGAAGTCGCTGAGCCAGGGCGAGGTCAATCTCGACCTGATTCCGCAGGTCGAAGAGGACAACAAGGACGAGCTCAAGCCCGATGCCGCCGACGAAGCCTCGACCATCGCCGTGATCAAGGAAGCGCTCGGCGAGCGCGTCTCCGATGTGAAGGCCTCGACGCGCCTCACCACGTCGGCCTCGTGTCTTGTCGCCGGTGGCCGCGGTCCGGATCGCGAGCTCGAACGTATGCTGGCGATGCAGAATCGCGGCAGCGTCACCAAGCCGATCCTCGAGATCAACCTGCGTCACCCGCTGGTGACGAAGATCGCGGGCGCCGACAAGGCTGCAGGCGGCGAGGCGTCAGACATCGCGTTCCTGCTGCTGGAGCAGGCGCAGATTCTCGACGGCGAACTGCCGGAAGATCCGGCGGCATTTGCAACGCGCCTTAATCGGCTGGTGCTGCGCGGGCTGTGATTGCCGCGGTGTCGTAGCCCGGGTGAAGCGCAGCGTAACCCGGGTACCGGCGTTTCAATTAGCTCTGCTGTCTCCGGATTGCGCTGCGCTCCATCCGGGCTACGGAAGGAATCGTCCATGAGTGCTGTCTTCGAGAAACTGATCGGCAAATATGCCGAGCGCGGTGATTTCGAGCGCCTGAAGCAATATCAGGCCGACCGCATCGCCTGGATCGAGAGCATCCGCAACGGCACCTATGAGAAGATGCATCTGGTCGAGGACAATGACCCGGTGCCGCTGATCGCCGAGATCGAACGCGAACTCGCCTGCATCGAGGCGGCGCTGAAGAAGCAGCACTGAGCGCGGCGGTCGGCTCTGCCGCTACGCCAAATGACACTTCGGTGATCGCGCCGCATCATCCGAAAGTCACACTCGCCAGTTGCAATCATCTCCCATAGTGTGCCGCCCATAAAAATCCTGGGAGGCACTCATGAAGCTTGGACTGACGTCCGCTGCCGCGCTTTGCGGCCTTTTCCTTGCCACTTCGACGCTGACGCCCGCTGCGGCGCAGGGTGTCAAGATCGGCATCCTCAACGATCAGTCCGGCGTCTATGCCGATTACGGCGGCAAGTGGTCGCTCGAAGCCGCCAGGATGGCGGTGGAAGATTTCGGTGGCGAGGTGCTGGGCGGCAAGGTCGAGCTGGTCACCGCCGATCACCAGAACAAGCCGGATCTGGCCGCGGCCATCGCGCGCCGCTGGTATGATGTCGAGAATGTCGACATGATCACCGAACTGACCACGTCCTCGGTGGCGCTGGCGGTGCAGGAGCTCTCCGCACAGGCCAAGAAGATCGACATCGTGGTGGGTGCCGCGACCTCGCGCATCACCGGTGATGCCTGCACGCCCTATGGCTTCCACTGGTCGTTCGACACCCGCGCGCTCGGCGTCGGTACCGGCGGCGCACTGACCGAGACCGGCGGCGACACCTGGTTCTTCCTCACGGCCGATTATGCCTTCGGTTATTCGCTGGAAAAGGACACCGGCGACATCGTGAAGTCGAAGGGCGGCAAGGTGCTCGGCGCCGTGCGCCATCCGCTGAATTCGTCGGATTTCTCATCCTTCCTGCTGCAGGCGCAGGCGTCGAAGGCCAAGGTCATCGGCCTCGCCAATGCCGGCCTCGACACCACCAATGCGGTGAAGCAGGCGGCTGAATTCGGCATCGTGGCCGGTGGCCAGAAGCTGGCCGGCCTGCTGCTGACGCTGGCGGAAGTCCATGGCCTCGGCCTCAATGCGGCGCAGGGCCTCGTGCTGACCGAGTCGTTCTATTGGGACCGTGACGACAAATCGCGCGAATTCGCCGAGCGCTTCTTCAAGCGCACCCAGCGCATGCCGAACATGATCCAGGCCGGCACCTATTCGGCGACACTGTCCTATCTGAAAGCCGTGAAGGCCGCCGGCACCAAGGACTCCGACGCGGTCGTCAAGAAGCTGAAGGAGCTGCCGGTGGACGACGCCTTCGCCCAGGGCGGCAAGGTGCAGGCCAATGGCCGCATGGTGAAGGACCTCTATCTGTTCGAGGTCAAGAAGCCGTCGGAATCCAAGAAGCCCTGGGATTACTACAAGCAGCTCGCCGTGGTGCCCGCAGCGTCTGCATTCCCGCTCGCGAAGGACAGTGGTTGCCCGCTGACGAAATAAGCGCGCTCTTTCTTAACCTCTCCCCGCGCATTGCGGGGAGAGGTCGACGCGCGCCGTTGCTCTGATCACGCTAATACCCGGTCATTTCCAGATACCCCACGCCGCCATGCGATCCGCTGAATCGCACCGGCCCCTCCCAATAGGCGAAGCTCGTCGACATCCAGCTCCGTGCATTCAGCGGTGTGGTCTCGATCTGCAATCCGCGCGATGCGATGGCAATTCGCCATGCCGTCGGGATCTTGCGGTCTGCGATTTCCGTCATTGCCATCGGCGTCATGGCGATCGCCTCGGATGTCAGCTGAACTGACTTGCCCTCCGCCGTGATCCAGTTGCCGGCGAAATAGTGGCTGCCATCCTTCTGGCGCAGCCGGAACAGCATCAGCTTCTCATCGCCGGGCAAATGCAGCGAGAACCAGTCCCAGCCGGTCTGGTCCGAGGCAAGCGGCTGGCTCGAATATTCCCGATCCATCCAGGCGCGACCGGTGACGGCGATGTCTTTCCCGTCGATCGCAAGCGTGCCGGACGCAGTGAAATAAGGCTGGCTGTAATAGTAGGACGCCTGCCCACGCTCGGATTTGCGGCTGTAGCCTGCCTTTCCCTGGAGAACCAATGGTCGCCGTGCATCGAGGCGAAGGCGATAGCTGAATGTCTCCGCCGATGCCGAAACCGCGAGCGGCGCCACATTCATGTCGGAGAAGCCATCGAGCCCGCGCATCTCCCATGCGTCGATCCAGGCACGAAACGGCGTGGCCGTCACGCCAGCCTGTCCGATGCCGCCGCGTGCAAAAGTCTCCGCTGAGCGATGGACCGTGGCAGACGTAACGCCGGCATGGCCCATCCAGACCTGCGGTGTCGCCCAGCCTGAGTCCTGCGTGCTCGGCGCCATCGCCTGCCGGAACAGCGTCCATTGCGCGCCATAGGCATGGCCTGATGCGTCGGTGAGATTGGCGGTGAGGTACCACCATTCGATGCGGAATTCGGGATGCGGGCCGTGATCCGTCGGGAAGGTCAGCGCACGGCCGGGGAGCACTGGTGCAAAGCCATCGGCATCGCGGCCGAGCCCGGCAAAGCCCTGGGCCAGCGCACGAGGCGCGCCAAGCCCCATCAGCGCGAGGCCGCCGACAACGCTGCGTCGTGTCAGCCTAGCGCTCATTGGCGAACACCTTCACGAGTTCGGCCGGTTGCATCCGCAGCAGTTTGAGGATTGGCAACAGCGAAGCCAGTAGCGCCGCCAGCATCGCGACGCCGAGCAACTCGATCAGCTGCAGCGGGAACACATAGAACGGCAGCCGCCAGCCGAAGGCCTTCACATTGACGATGGCGATCAGGCACCACGCTACCAGTAGACCGAGTGGGAGCGCTAGCAGTGAGGTGATCAGCGCCACGCACATGGTCTTGAGCAATTCGATGCCGGCGAGCCGTCGCCGCGTCAGGCCGATGGCCCAGAGCGGCGCCAGTTGCGGCAGCCGTGAATTGCTCAGCGTCAGCAGGCTGGTCAGCAACGCAACGCCGGCGACGCCGAGCGTGAAGGCATTGAGCGCAGAAGTGACGGCGAAGGTGCGGTTGAAGATGCCAAGCGACTCTTTCTTCACGCTGGCCTGATCGGCGAGGTTGCGGCCGTCGAGGCCGAAACGTGTGCGGATCGCGTCGATCACGATCGGGACATTCTCCGGCGCCACGCGCAACCCCATGCGCGTTTGCGGGCTATCTGGAAAATGCCGAAGCAGTGCGTCGACATTGACGGCAAGCTGGCCCTTGGGGTTGCCGTAGTCGGCATAGATGGCGACGACCTGCGTGGTCCATGGGCCACTGGGCGTAGGCACAGTGATGTTCTGGCCGATGGCCAGGTTCATCCGTCGCGACAATTGCTCGCTGACCAACGCGCCATCGCCCGCGCGAACGCGATCCCAGGCATCCCGCCTGGCCTCGAGCAGCGGCCAGTGATCCCGGAAGGTCGCATGGTCGGGAAGGCCATTGATCTCCACCGGCGCGCCAGCGAGTTGGATTTCGGCCCGACTGCCGGGCAATATGGCCTGCACGTCACGTCGCTGCTTCAGCCAATCCTTGAGTTCGCGGGCCTGTGTGTCGCTTGCAGCATTGATATAGACTTCGGACGACAGCCGGCCATCGAGCCAACCGACGAAGGTGCGGCTGAAACTCTCCACCATCGTGCCGACGCCGACATTCACCGCCAGCGCCAGCAGCAGCGCCATCAGCGCCAGCGAGAGGCCGGAGAGCTGCAGGCGACTGTCTGCCCAGAACCAGGTGAGGATCGGCCGACGCGTGCTGCGTTCACCCGCGGCAAGGACGAGGCCGAGCAGGACCGGCAATGCGAGCGCAGCACCAAGTAGCAAAGCGGCAAGCACGGCGAAGCCGGCAAGCAGCGAATCGCCGAGCCACAGCACGATCGCCGCTGCGGCGAAGACGAGCAATGCGCCAGCCCCTTGCAATCGCAACCAGCGATGCTGCGCCTGTTGCCAGGCATAAGGTTGCGCGGTGGCCAGCAGCGGCAGGCGCACGGCCTTGAGCAGGCTCGATGTCGCGGCCAGCAGGGCGCCGATCACCGAGATCGCAAGGCCGGCGAGCCACCATTCCGGCTTCAGCGTGAGTTGGCCGGGGATCTGGGCGCCATAGAGGCCGCGCAGGCTGGCGGCGACATCGGGCAATAGCGACGCTGCGATGACGTAGCCACCAACGAGGCCGATGATGCCGGCCATCAGTGCGATGGTGACGAGCTCGATGATCAGCACGATGTTGAGCTGTCGTGCGGAGACGCCGCAGGCACGAAGTGTGCGCAGCATGGGCAGGCGTTGTTCGAAGCCCAGGCCAATGGCGGAATTGACGATGAACAGGCCGACGAAGAAGGAGAGCAGGCCGAAAGCGGTGAGATTGAGATGGAAACTGTCGGTGAGGCGTTCGAGATCGGTCTCGCTCTCGGGCTGCACGATGCGGAGCTGTTGTCCCACCACGCTCTCCAGCGCTGAACGCGGGCCTTTCGCCTTGCCGATCAGGAGACGCGTGACCTGATCAGGCATGGCCAGCAATGTCTGCGCGATGCCGATATCGACCACGACGACGCCGGGCGCCAGGGCGGGCTGCAGTTTCAATGGCGGCAGCATGCGGCCATTGCCCAGCGCCGGCGTCATGCCTTCGCGCAGGCCAAGTTCGGTCATCGTCTCGCGCGAGATCAGTGCCTGGCCGGGCGGCGCGATGAAGGCCTGTGCGCCGGACGTTCCGATCTCGGCGGCGGCGCTGGCTTCGGGCGGCATGGTCACCGGCTCGATGCCGAGCAGGCGCACGCTGCGGCCGTCGATCTGGGCGCGCGCTTCGAGCACGGGCGATACCGGCCAGCCCGCGCGCCGCAGATCGACGAACAGCTTTTGCGAGAATGCGCCACCGCTCGGCGACACCAGCATCGGCGTACGCGTGCCGCCGAATGCCGCGGCAGCACGGTCATAGCTCGTGCGGGCCTGCTGGTTCAGCGCCTGCACCCCGCTCCAGAGTGCGGTGGCGGCGATCAGGCCGATCATCAGAGTGGCGAATTGCAGCGGATGCCGGCGCCAGTGGCTGAGCAGCACGGCGAGGATCCACAGCGCGCGCCTCACGCGATCAGTCCCGCATGAAGATGGACGTGACGATCCAGCAGCGCGGCGAGGCGCTCGCTATGGGTCACCATCAGGAAGCCGCAGCCACTGCGGGTGACAAGATCGCGGACGAGGCGCATCACCTCATTGGCGGTGTCCTCGTCCAGATTGCCGGTGGGTTCGTCGGCAAGCAGCAGCGACGGCTTCGCGGCCAGCGCGCGTCCGATCGCCACGCGCTGCTGCTGACCACCCGACAGTTGCTCGGGATAGCGCTTGAGCAGAGAGCCGAGGCCGAGACGTTCGATCAACTCGCTCTGCCAGGGTGCGTCATGGCGGCCGGAAATGCGCGACTGGAAGGCAAGATTGTCGGCGACCGAGAGCGACGGGATCAGGTTGAATTGCTGGAACACCAGCCCGAGCCGATCGCGGCGAAGCGCGGCACGCTCGGCATCGTTCAGTCCAGTGACGGTGACATCTCCCAGCACGATGTCGCCGCCATCGGCTGCATCGAGGCCGGCGATCAGGTGCAGCAGCGTGCTTTTGCCGCTGCCGCTCTCGCCGGTCAGCGCGACGCTCTCACCGGCGGCGACGGCAAGATCGACCCCGCGGAGAACCGCAACATCTTCCTGTGCGGAACGATAGGATTTGGTGAGATGACGAACCGTGAGCATGTGGACAGCAGTCTAGCACGCTGTTGTCGTCCCGGCGAACGCCGGGACCCATAGCCTCTGAAAGCGAAATTGGAACGGTATAGTCACCGCCATCGCGCTCCAACAAGATCGACAGCGTGTATGGATCCCGGCGCCGCGCACGCCTGCGGCGTGCTAGGCCGGGATGACAGGGTCAACGCTTGCGTTCCGACACCATCGCCAGCAACACCGTCGCCAGCATGAAGCAGGCCGATGCGCCGAATACCCAGTGCGGCATGGCATGGTCCATGAACCAGCCGAACATGATCGGCGAGACGATGCCGCTGAAGTTGAAGCCGGTGGAGACGATACCGAACGCACGTCCCGCCGCGCCGGGCGGTGCCGCCTGTCGCACCAGCATGTCACGCGAGGGCGTGATCACGCCGCCGAGGAAACCTGCGACGGTCATGGCGGCGACGATCGCCCATGCGGGCGGCGAGAACACTGCAATGGCGCCGATGATGGCGGCGTTGATGGTGAAGCAGACGGCGGCGACACGGCTGTGATGCACAGTGCGATCCGCCAGCCAGCCGCCGGCCAGCACACCGACAGCACTGGCGGCGAGGAACGAGGTCAACGCGATATTGGCCGACGACAGCGTGATGCCATAGCCATTCATCAGCGCGACGATGCCGAAGCTGTTGATGCCGCCTTGTGAGAGCGCCAGCAGGGTGAAGAACAGCGTCAGCATCATGATCGCGGGGGTCATCACGCTGACCTTCGGCGCTTCCGCGCCGCCAGCCCTGCGGGCCTGTGCAGCACCGGCATCGGGAATACCCACCACGATCAGCATCAGCGCGATCGCCACGCCGATGCCGCCGGCCACGATCAGCGCGCCTGCGCCACCGATCGAGGCCAGCAGCGCGACCATCATGGGAGGCGCCACCGCGCCGCCGACGAAACCGGCAAAGGTGTGGATCGAGAAAGCGCGGCCCATCTTGGACTCGTCCATATGGGCGGCGAGGATGGCGTAATCGGCGGGGTGATAGACGCTGTTGGCGAGGCCGAGCAGGCCGGCGCAGATGATCAGCGCGGGATAATTGAGAAATAGGCCCAGACCGACCAGCGCGCAGCCGCCGAGCAACACACCCAGGATCAGGATGATGCGGGCGCCGACGCGATCGACCAGGAAGCCGATCGGCGCCTGGGTCAGGCCGGAGACCACGGCGAAGGTGGTGAGCGCAAAGCCGAGATCGATATAGCTGACGCCGAGCCGGTCCTTGAGGAAGGGAAACAGCATCGGCAGCACGAAGATGTGGAAATGGCTCACCCAATGCGCGATCGAGATCGCGGTCAGGGTCCGGTTGGCCGAAGCCGCCGGTGCATCGGCTGCCGTGGCCGGAATATCGACCATACTGGTTTCCACCCTCTAACGTGTTGTTCAAGGCCGAGAATTTCCAGTTATCCGTAGGGCCCGCGCGGCAATTTGTCCATCAACGGGGCAACATGCTGCCATTGCAGGCAACGCAGGGGAGGGGCTCCCTCTCCCTGCATCTTGTACGGGGAGAGGTTACCGCGCGTCGCTGCAACTTCCTCGATTGATGCACGTCAATGCTGACTTCACCCGACAGTTTACCCCGGTGATGCCGCGCAACGTCGCTCGGCGTCACACAACCGGGGGAGACATGACACAGCAGATGGCGGCTTCGTCCTTCGTGCCCTGCGCGACCGCATCCGGTCCTTCGACCGGTTTCCTGTCCCGCCTCAATTTCAATGACCGTCGGCAATTGATGGCGCTGGGCGAACGCGTTCCGCGCGGCGCCAATGAAGTCCTGTTCGCGCAGGGAGCGCCTGCGGCGCGTTGCTTCAGCGTGATCGAGGGCGTCGTCTGCCTGTCGCGCGGGATCGGTGACGTCAGGCGCCAGATCGTCGGCTTCGCGCTTCCCGGTGATGCGCTGGAGATTGCAGCCCAGCAGCGCCACGAAGTGTCCGCTGCCACCATCGGACCTGCTCTCGTCTGGGAAATCGCGCGCGAGAGCTTTGCGCAATTCGTCAGCCATCGACCCTATGTGCTGCATGCTGTCGTCGCGTCTGTCGCGACGGATCTCACCGATGCTCACGAGCAGATGTTTTCGCTCGGTCGTCGTCCCGCTGAAGAGAAACTCGCGAGCTTCCTCGCCGAATGGCGGCAGCGGCTGGTGCGGATCGGCAAGGATGTCGAGCCGCTGCCGCTGCCCATGAGCCGCAGGGATATCGCGGACTATCTCGGCCTCACCGTGGAAACCGTCTGCCGCACGCTGGCCAAGCTCGAGCGCCGCGGCGCCATCGAAATCCTGCCGGGGCGCGTGCGGCTGATCGTCGAGCCCGACGAGCTGTTGCGAAGCTTCGCATGACGACGCGGCTTTTGATGTCAATCAAGCCGCCGATGACGGCGATGTGATTGTTGGAATTGTTCTTGGGAAAGACTCATCATGGCAAGTCAAACTGACGGCGTGAAGTGGATGACGATCGGAGAGTCAGGACTCTCCGTCCTCTGCATCGCCACCGTGTTCCTCTCCATCACCGCATCAGCCAAGGCCGAAGACGCGGCCTATGCATTTCACGTCGCCGTGTTCGGTGCGGCCGCGCTGGTGTCGCTGTTCCTGATCGTCAATCGCTACTTCGAGCGGGGCGATCTCCCGCCGCAGGAAATCAACGGCCTGCCCAACTACAATCTCGGCCCCATCAAGTTTGCTGCCGCGGCCTCGATGTTCTGGGGCATTGCCGGCTTTGTCGTCGGCCTGCTGCTCGCGCTGCAGCTGGCATGGCCGGCACTCAACTTCGATCTGCCATGGACCAGCTTCGGCCGACTGCGGCCGCTGCATACGTCGGCGGTCATCTTCGCCTTCGGCGGTAATGTGCTGATCGCCACCTCGTTCTATGTGGTACAGAAGACCGGTCGCACACGCCTTGCCGGTGATCTGTCGCCGTGGTTCGTCGTGCTTGGCTACAATCTCTTCATCGTCATTGCCGGCACCGGCTATCTGCTCGGCAATACGCAGGGCAAGGAATATGCGGAGCCGGAATGGTATGCCGACCTGTGGCTGACCATCGTCTGGGTGATGTATCTGCTGGTCTTCCTGGCGACGCTGATGAAGCGCAGGGAGCCGCATATCTTCGTCGCCAACTGGTTCTATCTCGCCTTCATCATCACCATCGCGGTGCTGCATCTCGGCAATAACCCCGCATTGCCCGTCTCGATCTTCGGCTCCAAGTCCTATGTCGCCTGGGCCGGCGTGCAGGATGCCATGTTCCAGTGGTGGTACGGCCACAATGCGGTGGGCTTCTTCCTTACCGCCGGCTTCCTCGCCATCATGTATTACTTCATCCCGAAGCGCGCCGAGCGGCCGGTCTATTCCTATCGCCTCTCCATCGTGCATTTCTGGGCGATCATCTTCCTCTATATCTGGGCTGGTCCGCATCACCTGCACTACACGGCACTGCCGGACTGGACGCAGACGCTCGGCATGACCTTCTCGATCATGCTGTGGATGCCCTCCTGGGGCGGCATGATCAACGGCCTGATGACGTTGTCGGGTGCGTGGGACAAGCTCCGCACGGATCCGGTGCTGCGCATGCTGGTGGTGTCGGTGGCGTTCTACGGCATGGCGACCTTCGAAGGTCCGCTGATGTCCATCAAGGTGGTCAACTCGCTCAGCCACTATACGGACTGGACCATCGGCCATGTGCATTCCGGTGCGCTCGGCTGGGTCGGCTTCGTCTCCTTCGGCGCGCTGTATTGCCTGGTGCCGTGGCTGTGGAATCGGAAGGGCCTCTACAGCCTCAAGCTGGTGGAGTGGCACTTCTGGGTCGCGACCCTTGGCATCGTTCTCTACATCTCGGCGATGTGGGTCTCGGGCATCCTGCAGGGCTTGATGTGGCGTGCCTACACCTCGCTCGGCTTCCTCGAATATTCCTTCATCGAAAGCGTCGAGGCGATGCACCCCTTCTACATCATCCGTGCGGCAGGCGGCGGCCTGTTCCTGATCGGCGCACTGATCATGGCCTGGAATCTCTGGATGACCGTGCGTGTCGGCGAAGAACAGACCGGCGCAACGCTCGGCAATGCCGCGCTGCAGCCGGCGGAGTGAGGATCACACCATGTCGTTCTGGAGCAGACACCAAATCCTCGAGAAGAACTCGATCATCCTGATCGTGGGCATCATTCTCGTCATCGCCGTTGGCGGCATCGTCGAGATCGCGCCGCTATTCTATCTCAAGAGCACCATCGAGAAGGTGGAGGGCATGCGTCCCTACACCCCGCTCGAACTCGCAGGCCGCAATGTCTATGTGCGCGAAGGCTGCTATCTCTGCCATTCGCAGATGGTACGTCCGCTGCGCGACGAGGTGGAGCGCTATGGTCATTACTCGCTCGCGGCCGAGAGCATGTATGACCATCCGTTCCAGTGGGGTTCGAAGCGTACCGGACCCGATCTCGCCCGTGTCGGCGGCAAGTATTCGGACGAATGGCATGTCGCCCACCTGATCAAGCCGCAGGCGGTCGTGCCGCAGTCGGTGATGCCGGGCTACAAGTTCCTCGCCGATACGCCCGTCGATCCCGAGAGCATTGCAGGTCACCTGCGCACCAATCGCGCAGTCGGCGTGCCCTATACGGACGACCAAATCGCCAATGCGGTTGCCGATCTGAAGGCGCAGGCCGATCCCGACAATGGCGATATCGATGCCCTGGCCAAGCGCTATCCGAAGGCGGTGGCGCGCAATTTCGACGGCAAGCCCGGCTTGCCGACCGAGATGGATGCGCTCGTCGCCTATCTGCAGATGCTCGGCACGCTCGTCGATTTCAAACTTTACAACGACAAGGCCAACCTGCGCTGAGGACAGATCATGCGTGCCATCCTGACCGTCGAGAATTTCGCCTCGAGCCTCGTCCTCTCGCTGTGGACGCCACTGTTCGTCGGAATCTTCCTCGCCATCGTCACCTATGCGCTGTGGCCGCGCAACAAGGCCACGTTCGACGCGGCGGCGCAGATGCCGCTGCGAGAGGATTGATGCCATCATGAGCAGTCATCACGAAGAACTCGACCACGCCACCGGCACGACCACGACAGGTCATTCCTGGGACGGCATCAAGGAGCTCAACACGCCGCTGCCGCGCTGGTGGGTGTGGACCTTCTATCTCACCATCATCTGGGCGGTGGGCTACTGGGTCGTCTATCCGTCCTGGCCGCTGGTCTCCAGCTACGCCACCGGCGTGATCGGCTATTCGTCGCGCGCGGATATCAGCGCCGAGCTTGCTAATCTCGACAGGATCCGCGGTGACAAGCTGGCGGCGCTGAATAATGCGTCGCTGGAACAGATCGCCAAGGATCCGGCCTTGCTGGCGCTGGCCCGCGCCAAGGGCAAGACCGTGTTCGGCGACAATTGCGCGCCGTGTCACGGCACCGGTGCCGCGGGCTCCAGGGGCTTCCCGAACCTCAATGACGATGACTGGCTGTGGGGCGGGTCACTGGACGCGATCGAGAAGACGATCAAGTTCGGTGCGCGCTCGGGCAATAGCGACGCCCATGAAGGCGCCATGCTGGCCTTCGGCCGCGATGGTATCCTGAAGAAGGATGAGATCGTGACGGCAGCGAATTATGTCCGCGCGCTGGCGGGGCTGTCGACGGCAAAGGGCTATGACGCAGAAGCCGGCAAGAAGCTGTTCGCGGACAACTGCGCTTCGTGTCACGGCGACGCCGGCAAGGGCAATCAGGACATGGGCGCGCCCAATCTCACCGACGGCATCTGGCTGTATGGCTCCGATGAGGCCTCCATCATCCAGACGATCACCAATGGCCGCAACGGCGTGATGCCGGCCTGGGTCGGTCGTCTTGATCCGGCGACCATCAAGGCTCTGACGGTTTATGTGCATACCCTCGGGGGTGGACAATAAGTCATAGGGGCGTCTGGCCTGTTCCGGGCGCCCCTTTGACGCACATCAATTGCAATGGACCGCCGAGGTCTAGGGTCATTCCAAAGAAGCGAGTGACCATTATGAACAAGCCAGTTCCTCCCTCGGAGTTCGACTACGGCCCGCTCTATGCGCCGCAGAAGAAGGTCTATCCGCAGAAGGTGTCCGGCACGTTCCGGAACATCAAATGGGCGCTGATGGCACTCTGTCTCGGCATCTATTACTTCCTGCCCTTCGTGCGCTGGAATCGTGGGCCGGGCGCGCCGGATCAGGCGGTGCTGGTCGATCTGGTCAACGGCCGTTTCTACTTCTTCTTCATCGAGCTGTGGCCGCAGGAAGTCTATATCTTCACCGGTCTGCTGATCCTCGCTGCGCTCACACTGTTCCTCATGAACGCCGTGGGCGGTCGCATATGGTGCGGCTATCTCTGCCCGCAGACGGTGTGGACCGATCTCTTCTTTGCCATCGAGCGCCTGATCGAAGGCGATCGCCGCGAACGCATGAAGAAGGATGCAGCCAAGGGCATTACTCTGGAGCGTGTCGTCGAACTGACGTTGAAGCACTCGATCTGGCTGCTGATCGCCTGGTGGACCGGCGGCGCCTGGGTGCTCTATTTTAACGATGCGCCGACGCTGGTGAAGGAACTCGTCACCTTTCAGGCGCCAGCTCTCGCTTACATCTGGATCGCGATCCTCACGGCGACCACCTATGTCCTTGCCGGCTGGATGCGCGAGCAGGTTTGTCTCTACATGTGCCCATGGCCGCGCATTCAGGCGGCGCTCACCGACGAATGGGCGCTCAACGTCACCTATCGCCACGATCGCGGCGAACAGCGCATGTCGTTGAAGAAGTCGGCCGAAGCGCGCGCGGCGGGCAAGCCCGCGGGGGACTGCGTCGATTGTTATCAGTGCGTCAACGTCTGCCCGGTCGGCATCGACATCCGCAATGGGTTGCAGATGGATTGCATCCAGTGCGGGCTGTGCATCGATGCTTGTGACGGCGTGATGCAGAAGATCGGTCGGCCGACGCGCCTCATTGCCTATGACACCGACATCAATATCGCGCGCCGCCAGGCCGGCAAGACGAACATCACCAAGCTCGTCCGCCCGCGCACGATTGCCTATCTGGTGATGATCGCGCTGGTCGGCGGCGCCATCCTCTATGCACTCGCAATCCGGTCCATGCTGGATATCAGCGTTCTGCATGATCGCAACCCGATCTCGGTGCGTCTCGCCGATGGCTCTATCCGCAACGCCTATACGGTGCGCCTTCTCAACAAGCGTGACGACCGTGCGGTGGCGCTCGATGTCGAGGGCCTGACCCATGCGACGGTGCATGTGGTCGGGCAGGACACTGCTGCTTCGGGCCGGCCGCAGATCATCGTCGGCCGCGACCGTATCACTGAATTGCGTGCGCTGGTGACGGCGCCGGCATCCGCCGCCAGATCTACGCCGCTGACCATGCGCGTCACTGACGTCGCAAGCGGCGAGACTGCTGCCGCCCTCGATAATTTCGTCATGCCGTAAAGGAGACCGTCATGAGTGACGCTGCCACCACGACCGCGCCGGGACGTCCGATTACGGGCCGGTTCGTCCTGATCTGCCTCATCGTCTTTTTCGGCCTGATCATCGCGATGAATGTCGTGATGATGAAACTGGCCATCGAGACGCTACCCGGCACGGAAGTGGACAGTCCCTATGCTGCCAGTCTCGCTTACGGAAACGAGATCGAGGCTGCCCGCGCACAGGCGACGCGTCGCTGGGCGGTTGTCGCGCATGTTGCGCGTGACGGTGATGGTGGTGCTTCGGTGCGCGTCGAGGCGAGGGACCGTGATGGCAGGCCGCTCACCGATGTCGTGTTCACCGGGCGGCTCGAGCGGCCGGCCGATCGTCGCTCCGATCAGGCGGTCGAACTGGTTGCCATCGGCGGCGCCGTCTTTCGTGGCCGCGTCGCGCAGCTTGCTGCCGGGCAATGGGATCTGGTGCTGGAAGGTGATAACAAGGGCGAGCGCGTCTTTCTTTCGCGCAACCGCGTCATCCTGAAATAGGCCGCGCCATGCAGTCGCTCGTCTATCTCATCCCGCTGGCGCTGGCGCTTGGAGGTCTCGGTCTCTGGGGTTTTCTATGGTCGCTCAGATCCGGCCAGTATGACGATCTTGAAGGCGCCGGCTGGCGCGCCATTCTCGATGACGACGAGGCGCCGCCTCCGCCGCCGCGAAGGGCGGGTTGAGCGAAGCGATACCCATTCTGCAATCTTGCGCGCTTCGGTTGTGTGGCGTGTGCGCCGCGGCCGCTGGGCGTTCCGTCCATGCATCCGGAATAGTTCTTGCAAACGAGATGGCATCGCATGACGCTCCGTCATGTGGCGTGACTCGTTCTGGAAGAAGCGACCTTGATGTATGATGTGATCGTTGTCGGCGGCGGCTCGGCCGGCGCTGCCATTGCTGCCCGTCTCACCGAAAATCCCGCCACGCGTGTGCTGTTGCTCGAAGCCGGCCTTGACTGGCGTGCAGCCGAGGCGCCGTGGGAAGTCACGACGGCCAATCCGATTCCGATCATTCACCAGCGTGAATATCAGGAAAAGTGGCAATGGCCCGATCTGCATTCGCGCCGCGTCGCCGGGCAGGACCAGCGCTTCTACTGGCGCGGTAAGGGCCTCGGCGGCTCCTCCATGATGAACGGCCAGATCGCCATTCGCGGCGTCGCCGATGCGTTCGACGAATGGGCCGATCTCGGCTGCACCGGCTGGTCGGCGAAAGAGATCATGCCGTTGTTCTCGGTGATCGAGGACGATGAGGATCGCGGCGACGAGCCCGGCCATGGCCGCGGCGGTCCGCTGCCCGTGTATCGCGCCCCGCCGGAGACGTGGGGCCCGATCGACAAGGGCCTGCGCGATGCCGCGCTGGCCTCGGGCTACAAATGGTGCGACGACGTCAACGGTCCGGATGGCGAAGGCGTTGCCTGCTATCCCATCAACAGCCGCAACCTGCGCCGTATCTCGACAAACGAAGGTTATCTTGAGCCCGCCCGCGGTCGTGCCAATCTCGAAATCCGCGGCCATGCGCTGGTCGATCGCGTGATCATGTCGGATGGACGGGCCACCGGTGTCGCTGTTCACATCGAAGGGCAGGGGACGCAGGAGATTTCGGCGCGCGAGATCGTGCTGTGCGGCGGCGCGATCCACAGTCCGGCAATCCTGCTGCGTTCGGGCATCGGCCCGGCGGCCGATCTGCAGGCGATGGGCATTGCGGTCGAACGTGATTTGCCTGTGGGCCAGCATTTTTTCGATCACCCGCTGTTTCGCCCACTGATCAAGATGCGCGATGACGTCGCGCCAAAAGATCGCGATACCCGTCACACCAATTGCTGCGTCACTTATTCGTCCGGTCTCGATGACGGTCGCCGCGACATGATCTTCGTCGCGTTCAACCATCGCGGCATCGGCAATCCCGGCGCCATCGGTGCCGGTCTCTATCGTGCCTATTCGCGGGGGACGCTGAAACTGGCATCGCGCGACGCATCCATCGATCCGGGCGTCGAGGAAAACATGCTGGCCGATCCGCGCGACATGGCCCGCATGGTCGATGCAGTGAAGCGGCTTGCCGTCATCACCGCGCAGCCCGCGCTGACTGACATCGCCGAATGGATCGCCGTTTCCGACGGCGGTCTGACGTTGCAGCAGGCTGCGGCACTGCCGACGTCCGAAATCGAGGCCATGCTGCGCCGTGAGACCGGCGACATCCAGCACGCTGCTGGCACCTGCCGCATGACCGGGTTCGATCGCCATGATGGCGTCGTCAATCCCGATGGCACCGTCAAAGGCATCAGGGGCCTGCGCGTTGCAGACGCCTCGATCATGCCGGCTGATTGCCGCGCCAATACCCATTTCACCACCGTGGTGATCGGCGAGAAGATTGCGCGCCTGATGCGCGCAGAGACCAAGTAAGGATTTCCATGTCGTCCAATTCCGAAGCCCTGGTTGTCGAATGGCTGGCCTCACAGAGGCAATCGATGATCGACCTGCTACGCGATGTCGTGAACATCGATTCCGGCTCCTATGACAAAGCCGGCGTCGATGCGGTGGGCGAGCGCTTCCAGCAACATTTTGTCGAGCACGACATCGAGACCTGGCGCGAGCCGAACGATGTCTATGGCGACGCCGTCCATGCCGTCGTGGCCAAGCCCGGCAGCAACGAGAAGCCGGTTCTGCTGCTCGGCCATCGCGATACCGTTTTTCCGAAGGGCGAGGTCGCCAAGCGGCCCTTCACCATCAAGGACAACAAGGCCTATGGTCCCGGCGTCGCCGACATGAAGGCCGGCGTCGTCATCAATGTCTTCGTCGCCGCGGCGCTGAAGAAATTCGATGCCGCGCCGCATCCCATCAAGGTGCTGATCACCGGCGACGAGGAGATCGCCTCGCGTGCGTCGCGGCCGATCATCGAGCGCGAAGGCCGCGCCGCCCGTGCCGTCTACAATTCGGAGCCGGGGCGCCCGTCCGGCAACATCGTCACCGGCCGCAAGGGCGGCGTGTTCATGCGCTTCGAGGTGTTCGGCAAGGCCGCCCATTCCGGCAACAACTTTGCCGTCGGCGTCAGTGCGATCGGTGAACTCGCGCACAAGATCGTGCAGATCCACGCGCTGACGAACATGGACAAGGGCATCACGCTGAATGTCGGCCTGATCTCCGGCGGCCAGTCGGTAAACACCACGGCGCCCTATGCCTCCGGCGAGATCGATTTCCGCTATGTCGAGCCAGCCGATCGGGCCGTCATCATGGGGGCGATCGAGACGATCATCGCGACATCCACCGTGCCCGGCACGACCGCGAAACTGCATGTCGATGGCGAGTTCCTGCCGTTGGTCCAGGATGCCGCGGCAAAAGCGATGTTCCAGACCTATCAGGCGGCGGCCGTCGACTCCGGTCTCACGACGCTGGACGGCGAATTCGCCGGCGGCTGCGCCGACTCCGGCTTCACGGCCAGCATGGGCACCGCGACCCTGTGCGGTCTTGGCCCGGTCGGCGGCAATGTTCATACCGATCTGGAGTGGCTCGATATCGACAGCATCGTTCCACGCGCGCAGACGCTGGCTCGCGCGATCCTGCGATCGGAAGTGTCGTGACGATTTCCCGCGATCAATTCAGCCGGGGGTTGCTTAATCGTCGAAATCAACCATTATGCGCGGCGCTAGGTCGCGACCTTTTGTCAAAAAAGTGTCACATAAGCTTTGCCCCGCCCTGTAACTGGGGTACCGTTCTTTCCGTGCCGTTGCCGCAGAAGCAGCGCGCGCCCTTTCCACGTCGGCCGAATGGCCGCCAGGAGTCGGCCCCAGGCCGATACCCCTAGATAATGACGCCGAGGAAATGACGTACAGCGCATCTGAGGACCTGCTCCCATCCTTTGATTCGCGTGGCTGGATGCAGTGGCCCGCGAACGAGGATTATTCGCTTCAGTTCCTGCGCCTGCTTGGCGCCGCGCAGGATGGTGGAAGCACGGTTTCGGAATGCATGCTGGCGGCGAGCGGTATTGATCCCGCCTGCGAGGAGAGCTGGTACGCGCAGTGGAAAAAGGCTGCCGATCTCAGCAAGTCGCGCGGCGATATCGCCTTTGCCCGGGGCCATGTCCCGACGGCTTTGAGCAACTGGCTGCGCGCGGCAAGCTATTATCGGACGGCTCAGGCTTTCATGGGCATCGACGATCCCCGCCAGAGCGCCGCCATCGCGCAGATGATGGCCTGTTCGCAGCTCTATCTTCGGCATACGACCCCTGGCGGCGAATTCATCGAGATTCCCTGGGGTGAGGGGCGGAGCCTGAACGGCTATTTCCTGCCGCCGCCCGGCCGGGCTGGCCGCAAGGTGCCGGTGGTGGTCTGTGTCGGCGGCCCCGATCAGCACAAGGAAGAGTATCTCTGCCGGATGCCGCGTTACGCGCATGAGCGCGGCATGGCTCTGCTGCTGATCGATCTGCCCGGACAGGGCAATCGGCGAGGCCTCGATGAAGGTTTCGGCCGTTATGACATCGAGACCGCGATCAGCGGCTGGGCCGATTTCCTCGAGACACGACGCGAGGTGAATAGCCGCAAGATCGTCATTCTCGGCGACGGCCTTGGCGCGTCATTCGCGACGCGCGGCGCCAGCTTCGATCCGCGCTTTGCGGCAGCTGTCTGCGATGCCGGCATCTGGGATATGCATGAACGGGCATTTCTCGCCGCACGCATCTATGGCGCCGAACCTGTCTCCGAATTCGGTGACGATGTGGTGCGGCTCTGCAGCAGCAGCATCGCGACCCGGATCCAGTGCCCGATGCTGGTTGCGCTCGGCGAGCGGGACTGGCTCGACGCCGATCACGTCACGCGTTGCTGCGATGCCCTGACGGCAGGCGGCCACGACATCGAGCTGAAGGTGTTTTCGGCTGCAGAAAGTGCTGCAGCCCATGCGCCGAGCGACAATCCGGCCATTGCCAACGAATTCATCTTCGACTGGATTGCCGACCGCCTGGCCCGGATCCGCTAGCGTTCGGAACTAGCTTTCCACTGCCAGCATGACGGTGGCCTTCTGCAGGCGGGCCTTCAACTTGCCCAGCTGGGACGTGATGTCCTGCAAGGCCGCATCGTCGAAATCAGCCAGCACGAAATCGCTCAGCGAATCGCGCCGCGATGCCAGCAAGGCGATCTTCTTGCTGGCCTTGTCCGACAGCGACATCAGCACAACCCGGGCATCCTGGCGGGAGGGAACCCGGCGCATGAAGCCGTTCTTCTCGAGGATCTTGGACTGGGTGGTCACGAAAGACGGGTCCACATGCAGCATGGCCGAGACGTCCTTGACCGGCACGCCGTTGCCCGTGTCGAGGTCTCCAACCGCCATCAGGATCATCCATTGCGGGCCGCTGATACCTAGTTCGCGGGCCCAGAAGTGCCTGATCTCGTCCAGATGGACGTTGATCGACGCGATGTCCCAGAGAAATTGCCGCACAACCTCCTGATTCTTGCCGCTCTCGTCGCTGTCTGCAGGGGTTTTCGTATTCAAGGGAGGCGCCATTGGTCCGTCGGTGTCTGATCGTATCAGCATTCCCATAGCGGGGAATTTTGTAGAATACATAACTGGATCAAATAATTGTGCAGCGCAATTGCGGGTTAAGGCATGTGGCATGGAAACCACACCGCGTCGCGGAAAAGTTACCTGAGTACATAAAGTATTTTGCTTCTAAGAATTGCACAGGCATTCTCTGTGGCGGCGATGGGGCAAACCCGTGATCGTCCCGTTGAAGTGGTTCGCTAGAGTGTCTCGCGTTACGCGGGTTTCCGAAAGCGCGAAGCACTCCGGCGGTTGGTTTGGGGAATGGGGGAACCAACCATCGGGCTTAGCCTTCGGGCCAGGCCTGGCGGATCCGGAACCTTCCCGATTAGCAACTTGGAGGTTTAACATGACGAATCTGAAGAGCCTGATCCTTGGCTCGGCCGCGGGTCTGATCGCCATCGGCGGCGCCCAGGCAGCCGACCTGCCGGTCAAGGCAAAGGCCGTGGAATATGTGAAGGTTTGCTCGCTCTACGGCGCAGGCTTCTACTACATCCCGGGCACCGATACCTGCATCAAGATCGGCGGCGCGATCCGTATCGATACCGCGTTCAACGGCGGTACCTACGACAATCCGTTCTGGCAGGGCCAGGCCGGCGCAGCTGGCGCATGGACCGGTGACTACATCTCTACCCGTCAGCGTATCAACCTGACCACGGATACCCGCACCGCCACCGAATACGGTGTCGTCCGTACCTACGCGAACATCCAGTTCGACTTCCTGCAGGGCCGTGAATCGATCGCCGGTGGTTACACCGAAGTCGACTACGCGTTCATCCAGTTCGCCGGCTTCACCTTCGGTAAGGCCGTCTCGCAGTTCGACCCGCAGTGGGCGCTCTCGAAGCCGTACATCTCGTCGGGCTTCAACGCCGGTTCGAACAACGCGACCGGTATCCCGCAGATCGCCTACACCGCTTCGTTCGGTAACGGCTTCTCGGCCACCGTCTCGCTCGAAAACGCGTCGCCCTACCGCAACGCCGGTCTCTACAACGGCGCTCTGGCTCTTGCTGGCCCGTTCGGCGCCAGCGGCAACACCGGTTCCTACGGCACGGCGTCCAACACGTTCCTCGGCAACTCGTACGGCGGCAACCACATTCCGGACGTCGTGGCGAATCTTCGCCTCGATCAGGCATGGGGCACGCTGCACTTTGCCGCTGCGATGCACACGATCACCCCGGGCTTCTACACCGGCACAGTCGATCATCCGGATGACTCGTACGGCTTCGCTGTGACCGGCGGCGTCGAGTTCAAGAACCTGCCCACCGGCGCAGGCGACAGCTTGAAGCTCGAAGCCACCTACGGCAAGGGCGCTGCCAAGTACGTCTTCGGCGGCACCACCGACACCCTCGGCGGCGGTCGTTATGGTCACGCCAGCGGTAACACCATCGGCTTCGGCTATGTGCTCGATGGCGTCTACGGTGGCCCCGGTACTCAGGTCCAGCAGAGCGAAGCCTGGCAGGTCAGTGCATTCTACGAGCACTACTGGAACCCGGCCTGGCGCACCTCGGTGTTCGGTAACTACAGCCACATCTCCTACGGCGATGCCGGCAATGCCATTCTGGCAGCCGCTTTCGTTCCGGGACGCGCAGTTGGTGTTGGCGCAAACAACGGCACGCTGTTTGGTTCGACTGGCAACTTCGACCTCGGCCTGGCTCAGATCGGTACCCGTACCGCCTGGACCCCGGTTCGTAACCTGACCCTGTCGGCGCAGTTCACCTACAGCCGCCTGGAGCAGAACCTCGGTGGTACCTTTACCGGTACTGTGCCCGGCAAGGCTGCTGGCACCGTGTTCGACGTCACCAACCAGAACCACTACAACGGTTCGGTGCAGATCCTGCGCTCGTTCTAATACCGACCGCCTCACGGCGATCGATATCTGAAACAGAAGTCCCCGGCGGGAAACCGCCGGGGATTTTTGTTTGTGGGATGACGTGATCGCCACGTGCAGCGCGGCGGAGTGAAGCTGCCGCGATCCTCGACGGGATGAGGAGTCGGGGCTATACCCGCCGCGTTCTGTCGCTTTCGTTGGTTCGATACGAGATACGCACGTCATGGCGCCGCCCACCGATCTTTTCCAGAGCGCCTTTGCGGCGTTTCAGCAGGGCAGGCTCCATGAGGCCGAGCGCGACCTGCGCAAGATCCTGCGCAAGGCGCCGGACCATGTCGGCGCGTTGAATGTTCTGGCGATCGTCTATGTCACGCTGAAGCGGCACGCGGAAGCTGAGCCGCATCTGAAAGCAGCGATTCGGCTGCAGCCGCGGTCGGATGTAACGCTCTACAACTACGGCCTCGTTCTCAAGGCGCTGAACCGACCGGACGAAGCCTTGCAGCGTTTCAGCGAGGCGTTGGCGCTCAATCCGGGGAATGCCGAGACGCTGAACAATCGCGGCACGGTGTTGAACGATATCCGCGACTACGCCGCAGCTCTTGCCGATTTCGACCGCGCGCTGGCGTTGAACCCGCGCCATGCCGCCGCGCACTTCAATCGCAGCAAATCTCTGGCCGAACTCACGCGCTACGATGAAGCGCTGGCCGCCTGTGATGCCGCGCTCGCGCTGCAACCGGATATGGCGGAGGCCTGGTTCGGACGCGGCTTCATCTTTGCCAAACGGCGCCGCCCCGCCGATGCTGTGTCCGCCTATCTGCGCGCACAGGCACTCAATCCTGATCTACCCCTCCTGAAAGGCAATCTGCTGCATCAGAAGATGCTGATCTGCGACTGGAATGGCATCGATGGTTTGATCGCTGCGATCGAAACGGACCTCGCCGCCGGCAAGCTCGCGGCTGAACCATTCGGCTGGCAGGGAATCGCCGCATCTGAAGCAAGCCTGCAGCGCTGCGCCGAACTCGCCAATGCCGCGCAGTTCGGCAAAGCGGCGCCCCCGAAGAATATTGGAGCAGTCGCTCCGGGCGCCAAGATTCGCGTCGGCTACCTCTCAGGCGAATTTCGCGAACAGGCGACGTCCCTTCTGCTGGTCGGTGCGCTCGAGCAGCATGACACGAGCGCCTTCGAGATCGTCGCCTTCGACAATGGTTTTGACGACGGCGGGCCGACGCGGCAGCGGATTGCGCGGGCGGTCGATCGCATCGTCGACATCTCGGCAATGGGAGATGTCGAAGCCACGGCCGCAATCCGCGCGCAGGGCATCGACATTCTCGTCAATCTCAACGGCTATTTCGGCGGCCAGCGGAATGGCGTGTTCGCCCGGCGCGCGGCGCCGATCCAGGTCAATTATCTCGGCTTTCCCGGTACGCTCGGCGCCGGCTTCATGGACTACATCATCGCCGACCCGCATGTCTTGCCGGCCGAGCATCGCCGCTTCTACAGCGAGAAGGTTGCCTGGTTGCCGCATTGCTATCAGGCCAATGACAATCGCCGCGCCATCGCAGCGCACATCCCTGCGCGCGAAGACTGTGGCCTGCCATCGGACGGTTTTGTCTTTTGTTGCTTCAACAACGCCTACAAGATCACGCCCGCTGTCTTCGATAGCTGGATGCGTATCCTCCTCGGTGTTGAGGGAAGTGTTCTATGGCTCCTCGATGACAGCGAAACCGCCGTTGCCAATCTCCGCCGCGAAGCTCAACGGCGTGGTGTCGATCCGGCGCGGTTGATTTTCGCAAGGCGCCTGTCGCCTGCCGAACATCTGGCGCGGCATCGCTGCGCCGATCTGTTTCTGGATACGCTGCCTTACAATGCGCATACGACCGCAAGCGATGCGCTATGGGCAGGATTGCCGCTGCTTACCTGCGAAGGACACACTTTTGCGGGGCGCGTTGCGGCCAGCTTGCTTCGTGCGCTTGATCTGCCGGAATTGATCACGCGTGACAGAAGCGAATTCGAAGCACGTGCGATCGAACTGGCGCGGCATCCGATGCAATTGCCAGCTATCCGCGCGAAACTGGCCCATGGCCGTTCTGTCGCGCCATTGTTCGATACACGGCAGATAACCCGCGACATCGAAATCGCCTTCCGAACGATGCAGCAGCGGCGAATGGCCGGGCTCGCACCGCAGCATTTTACGGTAACGCCATAACCCGCAACAATAAAACCGATTGATTGAGTAAATCAGGTATTGCGCTCAACGATCTTGCTCATGTAATCTTTCTACTGCGCAGCCGGCAATTCATTGACGGCCAAGTCTCTCAGGAGACTGCGTCTAATGTAGACCTCCGAAGCCACCGGCGATGCCCCGCCGGTGGCTTTTCGGTTTTTGCGTTCTGCACGCGCAAGATGCGGTTGCGGGCATCAATATTTCTGTTTGCGCGGTATCATGGTCGGATCGAGTCCTGTTGGCGTTAATGGCTTGTTAACGCCTTATTTCGACCGCCTTTGGCGCCGCCGAATCGCCCAACCTCCTCAAATCGCAATGGAATCACTGCTCGCCACGGCAGCAACGTGCGCTTGTTTCGGTCGCACGCGCCTCATGATTATGGCGAACTAACCGTGCGCGCATAGCAGTTCTGCCGGGCTATCTGGCAGAAATTGCTCATGAATTCTTGATTTTTGGAATTGTTGTGGCTAAAAAGCGCACATCGTGGAGAGTATGAATTATGGCGCATAACTACGCAATCAATGACGACGTCCACCACCAGCTGCAGGGTCCGCAGGGCCGCACCGGTGCCCGTGAGCGCGCGATTTACACCATCACCGGTCGCCTGCCGATCGAAGCCGATGGTCGTGCCCGTTATCGCATCCGCAGCAAGGCCGACAATGTCGAGCGTGTTGTGACCGAAGAGCAGATCAGCCCGCTCGGTTGATCCTTCCGCCGCCCGCCATCGGCGGTTCCGATGGCGCGGCCGGCAATCTCCTTCTTCCCCCTTATCGAAGCGCGTTGCGGGCTCGGCCATCAGGTCGGGCCGTAATGCTTTATGCGTAGGGTCTCGCGTCATCGTGCCGCCTGCTGTGGGTTGCAGCTGGGCTAAGCCACGCTCTATGTTGATGCGCGAGGCGGACATCATCCAGGCCACACACGCTTCTGCGTGCAACCTCGTGACCATGTGGCGGTCGGAGCGAAACGCAGTTGATCGACAAGCTGGAATTACTGCTGTCCCTTGCCAAGGAGCGCCATTTCGGCCGCGCCGCGGAGGCTTGCGGCGTGACGCAACCGACCATGTCCACCAGCCTGAAACAGCTTGAGGACATGCTGGGCGTGATGCTCGTGCAGCGTGGTTCGCGTTTCCAGGGATTTACGCCGGAAGGCGAGCGTGCGCTCGACTGGGCCCGCCGCATCGTCGGCGATGCCCGCGCCATGAAGCAGGAAATCAACGGCCTCAAGGACAGCCTGTCCGGCGAGATCCGTATTGCCGCGATCCCGACCGTGCTTGGCATGGTGGCGTCGCTGACCACGCCGTTCCGCGCCAGGCATCCGGACGTCCAGTTCCGTATCGTGTCCTGCACTTCGGCTGCGGTACTCGGCCTGCTGGAAAATCTCGAGGTCGATGCGGGGCTGACCTATATCGAGAACGAGCCGCTCGGAAAGGTGCGCTCGATCCCGCTCTACAAGGAGAGCTATCGCCTCCTGACCTCGCCGGACGGCATGTTCGGGGACCGCAAGCAGGTCACCTGGGCCGAGGTCGGCCAGGTTCCGCTGTGTCTGTTGACGCCAGATATGCAGAACCGCCGCATCATCGATCGCGCGCTCAAATCGGTCGGCGCCGAGGCACGGCCGACGCTGACGTCCAATTCGATCATCGTGTTGTATACGCACGTGAAAACCGGCCGCTGGGCCAGCGTGATGCCGGCCAAGCTGGCCGAGACGCTGGGTCTCACCTCCACCGGCTCCGTCCGGATGATCCCGATCGTCGACCCCATCGTGAATTATGGCGTCGGTCTGGTGGTTCCCCAGCGCGATCCGATGACGCCGCTGGTGGCTGCGCTGGTGCAGGTCGCCCGCGAAGTGGCGCCGTCGCTGGAAAGCTGAGCTCTGGCGTAGGGCGGATGAGCGCAGCGTCATCCGCCGCGGAGTTTCACCATGCACTCGGCCGGCGGATTACGCCTTCGGCTCATCCGCCCTACGGCACGGCGTCCTCAGCTCCCTGCGTCAAAATGGCCAACTCCGCCAATCGCTTGATGCCTTTTCCGTATCGCAGCATGAGACAGCTTTATTGATCTTTGGATCGATTCCAATTTTGATCGGTTTTCTAAGATTACCAAAGAGTGCCCGGGATGAACGCTGTCTACGAACCCAATAGGTTTGAACCTTGGAGCGCTGCGCGCTGTACCGAGATCATCACCAGCCATTCCCATGTGGAAGGCGGGGTGATCGTGATCCTGCATGCGATCCAGGAGGCCTTCGGCTATGTCCCGGAGCCCGCCATCCCGATGATCGCCGAGGCGCGCAACCTGTCGCGTGCCGAGGTCCATGGCGTGTTCACCTTCTATCATGATTTCCGGCATGAGCCGGCAGGCAAGCGCGTGCTGAAGATCTGTCGCGCCGAGGCATGCCAGGCGGCCGGTGGCGATGCGCTCGCGGCACGCGCGGAACAGCAACTCGGCGTCAAGCTCGGCAACACCACCGCCGATGACCGCGTGACGCTGGAGCCGATCTACTGCCTCGGCCTCTGCGCCACCGCGCCATCGGCCATGCTCGATGGCAAACTGGTTGGTCGCCTCGATGAGAAGCGCATGGATGCGCTGGTTGCGGAGGCACAGCGATGACTCTCAAGATTTACATTCCTCGCGATGCCGCTGCCGTCTGTGTCGGCGCCGATGAACTCGTCGCCGCCTTCGAAGCGCAGGCCGAGCAGCGCAAACTCGACATCCAAATCATCCGCAACGGTTCGCGCGGTTTGCTCTGGCTCGAGCCGATGGTCGAAGTCGTCACGCCGAAGGGCCGCGTTGCGTTTGGCCCGGTAGAGGACAAGGACGTTGCATCAGTTCTCGATGCGATGGTCGCCGATGGCCCGCATGATCTGCGTCTCGGCATTGCCGACGACATCAGCTGGCTGAAGAAGCAGACCCGTCTCACTTTTGTCCGTTGCGGCGTCGTCGATCCGCGCTCGGTCGCCGATTACGAAGCGCATGGCGGCTACAAGGGCCTCGCTCGCGCGCTGACCATGGATGGCGCCGGCATCATCGCCGATGTCACCACCTCCGGCCTGCGCGGCCGTGGCGGTGCGGGCTTCCCCACCGGCATCAAGTGGAAGACCGTTGCCGATGCCCAAGCCGATCGCAAGTTCATCGTCTGCAATGCGGACGAGGGCGACAGCGGCACCTTTGCCGACCGCATGATCATGGAAGGCGATCCCTTCGTGGTGATCGAGGGCATGACCATCGCCGGCATCGCGGTGGGCGCCACCAAGGGCTACATCTATATCCGCTCGGAATATCCGCATGCCGTCGAGGCGATGAATGCGGGCATTGCTGCTGCGAAACGCGCTGGCTGGCTCGGCGACAAGATCAAGGGCTCGGCGCATTCCTTCGATCTCGAAGTCCGCGTCGGCGCCGGCGCCTATGTTTGCGGCGAAGAGACGTCGCTGCTGGAGTCGCTCGAAGGCCGCCGTGGTCTGGTCCGCGCCAAGCCGCCGCTGCCGGCGCATAAGGGTCTGTTCGGCAAGCCGACGGTCATCAACAACGTGCTGTCCTTCGCGGCCATCCCGTTCATTCTCGACAATGGTGCGAAGGCCTACGCCGATTACGGCATGGGCCGTTCGCGCGGCACCATGCCGATCCAGCTCGCCGGCAATGTGAAGTTCGGCGGCCTGTTCGAAGTCGCCTTCGGCATCACGCTGGGCGAACTCGTCGATGACATTGGCGGCGGCACATTTACGGGCAAGCCGGTGCGCGCGGTGCAGGTCGGCGGCCCGCTCGGCGCTTACTTCCCGCGCGAATTGTTCGACACGCCGTTCGACTACGAAGCCTTCGCCAAGCGCGATGGCCTGATCGGCCATGGCGGCATCGTGATCTTCGACGACACCGTCGACATGTCGAAGCAGGCGCGCTTCGCCATGGAGTTCTGCGCCATCGAATCCTGCGGCAAGTGCACGCCCTGCCGCATCGGCTCCACCCGCGGTGTCGAGACCATCGACAAGATCCGCCGCGGCGAACGCGTGGCCGAGAATATCGCGGTGCTGCAGGATCTCTCCAACACCATGAAATTCGGCTCGCTCTGCGCGCTGGGCGGCTTCACGCCGTATCCGGTGATGAGCGCGCTCAAGCATTTCCCCGATGATTTCGGCCCGGCGCCGCAAATCCAGGCCGCAGAGTAAAGGAGCACATCATGTCGCTCGTTCACGAAACCGATTACGGCACTCCGAAGTCCAAGTCCGAAAAGATGGTGACGCTGACCATCGATGGTCAGAGCATCAGCGTGCCCGAGGGCACGTCGATCATGCGCGCGGCCATGGAGATGGGCACGAAGATCCCGAAACTGTGCGCCACCGACATGGTGGATGCATTCGGCTCCTGCCGCATGTGTCTGGTCGAGATCGAAGGCCGGGCAGGCACGCCGGCCTCCTGCACCACGCCGGCGATGGAAGGCCTCGTCGTTCACACCCAGAACGCCCGCCTGGCCGCGCTGCGCAAGGGCGTGATGGAGCTCTACATCTCCGACCATCCGCTCGACTGCCTGACCTGCGCCGCCAACGGCGACTGCGAATTGCAGGATGTCGCCGGTGAGGTCGGCCTGCGCGATGTGCGTTACGGCTATGACGGCGAGAACCACGTCTTCGCCAAGACCGGCCCGAAGCACACCCATCATTCGCCGGAGTCCTGCGAGAACGATCGCTGGATGGCGAAGGACGAATCCAATCCGTATTTCACCTACGACCCGTCCAAGTGCATCGTCTGCTCGCGCTGCGTCCGCGCCTGCGAGGAAGTGCAGGGCACCTTTGCGCTGACCATCTCCGGCCGTGGCTTCGACAGCCGCGTTTCGCCGGGCATGAGCGAGTCTTTCCTCGGTTCGGAATGCGTCTCCTGCGGCGCCTGCGTGCAGGCCTGCCCGACCGCGACGCTGACCGAGAAGGCCGTCATCGAGATCGGCCAACCCGAGCATTCCAAGGTCACCACCTGCGCCTATTGCGGCGTCGGCTGCACCTTCAAGGCGGAAATGCGCGGCGAGGAGCTGGTCCGCATGGTGCCGTACAAGGACGGCAAGGCCAATCGCGGTCATTCCTGCGTCAAGGGCCGCTTCGCCTGGGGCTATGCGAACCACAAGGAACGCATCCTCAATCCGATGATCCGCGACAAGATCACCGAACCGTGGCGCGAAGTGTCGTGGGACGAGGCGTTCAATTTCGCCGCCAGCAAGTTCAAGGGCATTCAGGCCAAGTACGGCAAGGATGCCGTCGGTGGTATCACCTCGTCACGCTGTACCAATGAAGAAGTCTATGTGGTGCAGAAGCTGATCCGCGCCGGCTTCGGCAACAACAATGTCGATACCTGCGCCCGCGTCTGCCATTCGCCAACCGGCTATGGCCTGTCCTCGACCTTCGGCACCTCGGCCGGCACCCAGGATTTCGACTCGGTGGAAGACACCGATGTCGTCGTCATCATCGGCGCCAATCCGACCGACGGCCATCCGGTGTTCGCCTCTCGCCTGAAGAAGCGCCTGCGCCAGGGCGCCAAGCTGATCGTCGTCGATCCGCGCCGCACCGACATCGTGCGCTCGGCCCACATTGAAGCGCAGCACCATCTGCCGCTGCTGCCCGGCACCAATGTCGCCGTGCTCACCGCGATGGCGCATGTCATCGTCACCGAAGGCCTCGTCGACGAAGCTTTCGTGCGCGAGCGTTGCGACTGGAGCGAGTTCGAGGACTGGGCGAGCTTTGTCGCCGAACCCTCGCGCAGCCCGGAAGCCACCGCCATCCAGACCGGTGTCGATCCGAAGGAACTGCGCGCTGCCGCCCGTCTTTATGCCACCGGCGGCAATGGCGCGATCTATTACGGCCTCGGCGTTACCGAGCATAGCCAGGGCTCGACCACGGTCATCGCCATCGCCAATCTCGCCATGGCCACCGGCAATATCGGCCGCTCCGGCGTCGGCGTGAATCCGCTGCGCGGCCAGAACAATGTGCAGGGCTCTTGCGACATGGGCTCGTTCCCGCATGAACTGCCGGGCTATCGCCATCTCTCCGGCGACGCCGTGCGCGAGCAGTTCGAGGCGATGTGGAACGTGAAGCTCAATCCCGAGCCGGGCCTGCGCATTCCCAACATGTTCGACGCCGCCACCGAAGGCACCTTCATGGGCCTCTACGTGCAGGGCGAGGACATCCTGCAGTCCGACCCGAACACGTCGCATGTGGTCGCGGCGCTGTCCTCGATGGAATGTGTCATCGTGCATGACCTCTTCCTCAACGAGACCGCCAATTACGCCCATGTGTTCTTCCCGGGCTCCACCTTCCTGGAGAAGAATGGCACCTTCACCAATGCCGAACGCCGCATCCAGCGCGTCCGCAAGGTGATGTCGCCGAAGAACGGCATGGAAGACTGGGAGGTCACCCTCGGCTTCGCCAAGGCGCTCGGCTTCGAGATGAACTACACCGATCCGTCCGAGATCATGGACGAGATCGCGGCGCTGACCCCGACCTTCGCCGGCGTCTCCTATGAGAAGCTGGAGAAGGAGGGCTCCGTGCAGTGGCCGTGCAACGAGAAGCAGCCGCTAGGCACGCCGATCATGCACATGAACGGTTTTGTGCGCGGCAAGGGCAAGTTCATGCGCACCGAATATATCGCCACCGACGAACGCACCGGTCCGCGCTTCCCGCTGCTGCTCACCACCGGCCGTATTCTCAGCCAGTACAATGTCGGCGCGCAGACCCGCCGCACCGATAATGTCGTCTGGCACGAGGAAGACCGGTTGGAAATGCATCCGCATGATGCCGAACAGCGCGGTGTCCGCGAGGGCGACTGGGTGCGGCTGCAGAGCCGCGCCGGCGAGACGACGCTGCGTGCGCTCATCACCGAGCGCGTGGCGCCGGGCGTGGTCTATACGACCTTCCATCACCCGACGACGCAGGCAAACGTCATCACCACCGAGTTCTCGGACTGGGCCACCAACTGTCCGGAATACAAGGTGACGGCGGTGCAGATCTCGCCCTCCAACGGCCCGTCGGAATGGCAGAAGGAATATGAGGAGCAGGCCCGCCAGTCGCGCCGTATCGCGCCGCTGGAGGCCGCCGAGTAGTCCATGGTCGAGCCGGTTCGCAAAGCTGCCCGAAAGGTCTGGCGCCGCAATGGCGTCAGCGAGGGGCTGCGTGCTGTGCCGGAAGAGACGGCGCTGGCGATCACCTATAATGGCGGCACCTATGCCGTCATGATGGGGACGCCGCAGGACTATCAGGACTTCGCCTATGGCTTCAGCCTCAGCGAAGGCGTGGTCGCTGACATCGGCGAGATCGAGAGTTTCGAAGCCGTCGAATTCGATGACGGCGTCGAACTGCGTATGTGGCTGGCGTCAGACAAGGCCGAAAGCATCAGCGCGCGCCGCCGGCAGATCGCCGGTCCCACGGGCTGCGGCCTCTGCGGCATCGACTCCATTACCGAGGCGGTGAAGCCCGCCGCGGTGGTCGCGCCCGGCGGCTCGTTCTCCTTCGACCAGATCATGACGGCGATGGACGCACTGGCGCCGTTGCAGAAGATCAATGTCGAGACCCGCGCGGTTCATGCCGCGGCGTTCTGGACGCCGGAGCAGGACATCGTCGCGCTGCGCGAGGATGTCGGGCGCCATAACGCCCTCGACAAGCTCGCCGGCGCGCTGGCACAGGCGAAGGTCGATGCCGCCAGGGGCATGGTGCTGTTGACCAGCCGCGTCTCGGTGGAAATGGTTCAGAAGACCGCCGCCATCGGCGCACCGCTGATGGTTTCGGTCTCGGCGCCGACCGCATTGGCCATCCGCATGGCGGAAGCTGCAGGCATCACACTGGCTGCGATTGCGCGGTCGGACGGTTTTGAGGTTTTTACACATCCGCACCGAGTCACCGCGGATGAAGCAGGGCAAGAGCATGGACACCCACACGACCACGCACGCATCGTCGTCGCCTGACCGGCTGATCTATATGGCCAATCAGATCGGCGATTTCTTCAAGAGCCAGGGCCACGACCATGCGGTGGCGGGCATTGCCGAGCACATCAAGAAGTTCTGGGACCCGCGCATGCGGAAGAAGATCTTCGAGCACATCGACAATGGCGGGGCAGGGCTGAAGCCGAATGTGCTGGAAGCGATCACGTCGCTGAAGAAGTGACGCCACTCCGCTGTCGTCCCGGCGAACGCCGGGACCCATACACGCTGTCGAGTTCGTAACGCGCGGTCGATTATGGCTCTGCCAGAGCCAAACCACCCCGCCGGAGGTTATGGATCCCGGCGTTCGCCGGGATGACAGCCTACCCCGCTTCCCCCGGCGTCTGCGCCTTCACCGCCAGCGCATGCACCGTTCCCGCGAGTTCCGCGGCCAGAATCGTGTTCACCATCCGGTGCCTGTCGATCCGGCTCTTCCCTTGGAAGGCCTCCGACACAATATTGACCCTGAAATGGGTTTCACCCTCCGGGCGGTGGCCCATGTGACCGGCATGCAGATGCGATTCATCGGTCACGGTCAGGCTGCGAGGCGCGAAAGCCTCCGTCAGCTTCTTTGTGATGTTATCTTTCATGGTCATGATGACCGGCTTAGCGGCTCAGGCCGCGGGCGGCAATCGTGATGTCATGACGGTCAATCGTACGGCGCAGGGGCGCCTGTGAGGGTAATCCGAATGTCAAGACTTGAAGCTTTTTGCGTTGCGTTGTCATAGTCAGCCATGCCCATCGACTCATCCAAATTCTTCGACAGTATCCGCATCAAGCCGAACAAGCTGAGCGCGAAGCAGCAGGCCGCTGCCCGCGAAGCCTCGGTCATGTGCGAGTGGCCCGAATGCAAGAACAAGGGTCCGCACCGCGCGCCCAAGGGCCGCGCCCAGGACAAGGAATACTGGCATTTCTGCCTGAACCACGTCCGTGAATACAATCAGGGCTACAACTTCTTCCAGGGCATGGCTCCGGATGCCGTTGCCAGTTACCAGAAGGACGCGCTGACCGGCCATCGTCCGACCTGGAAGATGGGCGCCAATGGCACCAAGGGCAAAGGCAAGTCCGGCGAGGCCAATCTGGATGGCGCCGTCGACCCGTTCTCCATGTTCGACGAGATGAACGGCCTCGGCCGTGGCCGCCGCCGCGCCCAGGCGGAAGCGCCGAAGCCGGAAGAGCGCAAGGTCATGAATGCCGAGCGCAAGGCGCTCCAGGTCATGGGTCTCGGCCCCTCGGCCACGCTGGACGACGTCAAGGCCAAGTACAAGGCGCTGGTCAAACAGCACCACCCCGACGCCAATGGCGGCGACCGCTCCACCGAAGACCGCCTGATCGAAGTCATCAAGGCTTACAACTACTTGAAGACAGTGATCCGGGCTTAAGGCCCGGCTTCGTAGCCCGGATGGAGCGCAGCGAAATCCGGCACCGGCGATCTGCCGATACTTTGATTCCCGGATTGCGCTTCGCTCCATCCGGGCTACGGGAAGTGCCCAAAAGCGCACTCACACCTCCGGTTAACCATCCCCGCCGTCCCCGCGCGTCTGCCGCAATTCCGCCCGGCACCCGATCTTCAATCTCTATTGACCATCGCCGAACGGGAACCCGCCGCTCACAGCCGGTTGTGTTGCGAGCCCGGCGCCGTAAGGCTAATATTTCGGAAGGAATTAGGACTAATTTGTCCGCATTTCCTTGGGGTGTCGGTTTCCGCCGGCTGTGGAGTTTCGTCTTGATCAATCGCTCGCTTGTTCGCGCGCTGCTCACCTCGGCCGTATTGTCGGCCGGTGCGTTGTTGGCTGGCTGCAATGGCGAGCAGATGTCGCTGGCGAGCAATGCCAAGGCCAACAAGCCGATCCCGGAAAAGATGCTGGCCGAAATGGCCGCCAAGGACATGGACCCGCAGTCGCCCTTGCTGATCCGCATCTTCAAGCAGGAAGCCGAACTCGAGGTCTGGAAGCAGAACCGCAATGGCCAGTTCGCGCTGCTGAAGACCTATCCGATCTGCCGCTGGTCGGGCGATCTCGGTCCGAAGATCAAGGAAGGCGATCGTCAGGCGCCGGAAGGCTTCTATTCGATTACGCCGGGCCAGATGAATCCGCAGTCGTCGTTCTATCTGTCCTTCAACATGGGCTATCCGAACGCTTTCGATCGATCGCTCGGCCGCACCGGCTCGCAATTGATGGTGCACGGCGATTGCTCGTCGCGCGGCTGCTACGCCATGACCGACGAGCAGATCTCGGAAGTCTATTCGTTCGGTCGCGAGAGTTTCTTCGGTGGTCAGCGCGCCTTCCAGGTGCAGGCCTATCCGTTCCGCATGACGCCGGTGAACATGGCGCGTCATCGCAGCAATCCGAACATGCCGTTCTGGAAGATGATCAAGCAGGGCTATGATCATTTCGAGGTGACGAAGCAGGAGCCGAAGGTCGAGTTCTGCGAGCAGCGCTACGTGTTCGATCCGGTGGTGCCGAATGCGACTCCGACGCGCCCGGCGATGTTCAATGCATCGATGAAATGCCCGGTCTATGAAGTGCCGGCCGAGATCGCCGATGCCGTCCGCGCTAAGGAAGCGGCGGACGATGCCAAGACCGCGGAGCTGATCTCCAGGGGCACGCCGATGGCGCAGCGCCGTCCGGATATCGATGGCGGCATGAACCGCATCTTCGCCTCCAAGATTCCGGAAGGCTCCACCGGCCTGTCCGAGCCGGATCTGCCGGGCAATGCGAGCGTCGCCTACACCCGCGCGCCGGGCACCATCCCGCCGCATGTGAACCCGCCGAAGGCGACCGCCATGGCGACCGCGTCGCCGTCTTTCGCTGCGTCGATGTTCTCGAATTCGGATGACACCGCTGCTCCCGCAGCGCCGGCCGCCGAGGCCACCACGCGCGTTGCCTCGGCATCGTCGAATGGCGGCTTCTTCAGCAATCTCGCGAAGAAGGTCGGCATGGGCGGCGATGACACCACCGCGACGGCAACGCCGGCGCCTGCCGCCGTGCCGGCGCCCGCAGCGAAGCCGAAGGCCGCCGTCACCAACCGCGCCAGCCCGCCGGCACCCGCGAAGCCCGCTGCGGCTCCGACCGCTGTCGCCACCGCACGTCCGCCGCTGAAGCCGACGGTCGTCGCCGAGCCTGCCGCACCTGCGGGCTCATCACTGTCGGGCGCTGCTCCGGTCGTCTCGGGCAATTCCTTCGACAGCCGCTTCTCGATCGCGCGTTGAGATCGTCACTGAGCCGTAGGGCGGATGAGGCGAAGCCGTAATCCGCCGGCCGATTCCATGTGGCGAAGAACGGCGGATGACGCTGCGCTCATCCGCCCTACAATCGAGCCTCTCACGTCATCCCTGCCGGGCGGTCCTTCACGCGCTTCACCACCGTCACCTCGCGCACGCCATCCAGCTCCTGCAGCTTTTCCGGATAGGTCGCGATATCCTGCGACGACACCTTGCTGAGCAGGATCGACAGTTCGTCGATCCCCTGCGGATCGCGCGTCTCCACCAGAAACCGTTTCACCTGCCCGGGGCGCAGCGTCAGCGTCTCGCGTAGCAGCTCCGGCGTCAGCGCGTTGTTCTCGACCTCCACCTTCAGCATGCAGGTCTGGCTGCGCGCGCGATAGGCTTCCTCCAGCGGCTTCATGCCGGCGAGGATGAGCAGGATGATCACCGTCGATGCGCCCGCTGCAAGATAGAGCCCGCCGCCGACCGCGAGCCCGATCGCCGCGACGGTCCACACACTGGCGGCCGTCGTCAGCCCCTTGACGATCTCGCCGCGCACGAGGATCGCGCCCGCGCCGAGAAAGCCGATCCCCGACACCACCTGCGCCGCGATGCGCGAGGGATCGAGCACCACGTGATCATGGGTGAGGATGTGGCTGAAGCCATATTGCGAGACCAGCATGATCAGGCAGGAGCCGACGCAGACCAGCATATGGGTGCGAATGCCCGCCGCCCACAGCAACCGCTCGCGCTCGAAGCCGATCAGGCTGCCAAGCGCGGCGGCGGAGAGCAGGCGGATCATCATCTCGGTGTCGGATAGCATCGGCAGTTCCTCGCGAAGTCCGCGAGGATGGCAACGATGGGGAGGGGGCGCAAGTTCCGCTGAGTTGTAGGATGGGTTGAGCGCAGCGATACCCATCACCGCATACGCCAAGCCCTGATGGGTATCGCTTCGCTCAACCCATCCTACGCGATCATCTCACGCATACCGCCCATGGCAGTGCTTGAACTTCTTGCCGCTCCCGCACGGGCAATCCTCGTTACGGCCGACCTTGCCCCAGGTGTCCGGATTGTTCGGATCGCGCTGCGCGGCGGGCACGACCTGCGCACCGGCAGGAGCCAGCGCCACATTCGCAAACGCCATCTCGTCTTCGCCGGTGTTCGGATCGAGCTTGTGGGCTTCCATCGGCGGCAGTTCGGGCTGCTGCTCCGGCGGCACGATCTCGACGCGCATCAGCTGCGCCGTCACCGCTTCGCGCATGTTCGAGATCAGCGCCTCGAACAGGTTGAACGCTTCCGCCTTGTATTCCTGTAGCGGATCGCGCTGGCCGTAGCCGCGCAGGCCGATCACCTGACGCAGGTGGTCCAGCATCACCAGATGCTCGCGCCACAGGTGATCCAGCGTCTGCAGCAGGATCGTCTTCTCGACGTAACGCATCACGTCGGGGCCCCACTGGGCGACCTTGGCCGCCATGTGCTCGTCGGCCTTCTGCTCGATGCGGCTGAGGATCTCCTCATCCGCGATGCCTTCTTCCTTCGCCCATTCGTCGACGGGCAGATCGAGGTCGAGCACGCGCTTGAGCTCTTCCTTCAGCCCCGCCACGTCCCACTGCTCGGCATACTGGTTTTCCGGGACGTGCTTGACGACGAGCTCCTCGACGAAAGCGTGGCGCATGTCGCTCACGGTCTCGGCGACGCTCTCGTTCTGCATCAGGTCGATGCGCTGCTCGAAGATGACCTTGCGCTGGTCGTTCTGGACGTCGTCATATTTCAGCAGGTTCTTGCGGATGTCGAAGTTGCGCGCCTCGACCTTCTGCTGCGCCTTTTCCAGCGCCTTGTTGATCCACGGATGGATGATTGCCTCGCCTTCCTTGAGGCCGAGGCGGGTCAGCATGGTGTCGAGCCGATCCGATCCGAAGATGCGCATCAGGTCGTCTTCCAGCGACAGATAGAACTTCGAACGGCCAGGGTCACCCTGACGGCCGGAGCGGCCGCGGAGCTGGTTGTCGATGCGGCGCGACTCGTGGCGTTCGGAGCCGATGATGTAGAGGCCGCCGGGCTTCTCGACGGTCTTCGCGGCCTTGCTGCCCTTGGCCGGCTCGATCTCGACGATCTCCTTGGCGTTCAGCACGGCCTCGCGGAATTTCTCGATCTCGGCCTTGATCTCGGCGATCTTGGCGGTCTTCGCGGCTTCGTCGGTTATATCAGCGGTCTCGACCTGCGTGCGCATTTCCAGCGAGCCGCCGAGTTTGATGTCGGTGCCGCGGCCGGCCATGTTGGTGGCGATGGTGATGGCGCCGGGGACGCCGGCTTCGGCCACGATATAGGCTTCCTGCTCATGGAAGCGCGCATTCAGCACCGCGAACAGCTTTGCCGGCTTGCCCGAACGCGCCGCGGCATAGAGCTTGTCCATGCCCTTCGGATCGGCGAAGTCGATCATCTTGTAGCCGTTCTTGAGCAGGAAGTCGGCGAGCACTTCCGACTTCTCGATCGAAGCGGTACCGACCAGCACCGGCTGCATCCGCGCATTGGCGCGCTGGATCTCGGCCAGGATCGCGGCGTTCTTCTCGCCATGCGTGCGATAGACTTCGTCGTCCTCGTCGAGACGGTTGATGCCGATATTGGTCGGCACCTCGACGACTTCGAGCTTGTAGATGTCGAACAGTTCGTCCGCTTCGGTCAGCGCCGTACCGGTCATGCCGGCGAGCTTCGCATACATGCGGAAATAGTTCTGGAAGGTGATCGAGGCCAGCGTCTGGTTTTCCGGCTGGACGGTCACATGTTCCTTGGCTTCCAGCGCCTGGTGCAGGCCTTCCGAATAGCGGCGGCCTTGCATCATGCGGCCGGTGAATTCGTCGATGATCACCACCTCGTCGTCGCGGACGATGTAGTCCTTGTCGCGGGTGAACAGCGAATGCGCGCGCAGCGCCTGGTTGACGTGATGCACGACGGAGACGTTCTCGACGTCGTACAGGTTCTCGCCCTTGAGCTGGCCGGCATCGCGCAGCAGGGTTTCGATCTTCTCCATGCCGGCTTCGGTCAGGGTCACCGTGCGCTGCTTCTCATCGACCTCGAAGTCGACCTTCTTCTCGAGCGAGGGCAGGAAGGTGTCGATGGTGTTGTAGAATTCCGAACGGTCGTCGAGCGGACCGGAAATGATCAGCGGCGTGCGCGCTTCGTCGATCAGGATCGAGTCGACTTCGTCGACGATCGCGAAATTGTGCCCGCGCTGGACCATGTCCTCCAGCCGGTACTTCATGTTGTCGCGGAGGTAATCGAAACCGTATTCGTTGTTGGTGCCGTAGGTGATGTCGCAGGCATAGGCCGCCTGGCGCTCGGCATCGTCGAGGCCGTGCACGATCACGCCGGTGGTGAGGCCGAGGAAGCCATAGATCTGGCCCATCCAGCCCGAGTCGCGCTTGGCGAGGTAATCGTTGACGGTGACGACGTGCACGCCCTTGCCGGCGAGCGCATTGAGATAGACGGCGAGGGTGGCGACGAGGGTTTTGCCTTCGCCGGTCTTCATCTCGGCGATGTCGCCTTCATGCAGCACCATGCCGCCGATCAGCTGCACGTCGAAATGGCGCTGGCCCAGGGTGCGCTTGGCGGCTTCGCGCACGGTGGCGAAAGCGGGGACGAGGATATCGTCGAGGCTCTTGCCGGCTTCGAGCTGCGCCTTGAATTCGGTGGTGCGGGCCTTCAGCGCTTCGTCGGAGAGTGCGGCGATTTCGCTTTCCATCGCATTGATGGCAGCGACGCGCGACTGATACGTCTTGATGCGGCGGTCGTTGGCGGAGCCGAAGAGCTTGCGGGCGAGCGCGCCGATCATCACGAAATCCTGTCTTCTCGATGCGGCCCGGGAGGGCCGTGGAATTGGTTCAGCGGATCGCCTGTCTCAACGGCGCTCCGCCTGCCGACATGAAGGCCGGCGGGTGATCAGTGGAGGTCGGGCGATCTGGGGTTCAAACGGCCACGGCGCAGCCGAAATCGCACCTTCGCCACCGGCCCGGTCGGGGAGAGATATGGGGCGTGTGGGGGGATGTCAACGGCGGCAAGGTGTCAAGGATTTCATGATTTTGACAGAGTTTTCGCGTTGCCAAGTTGAGTTGTTTGGGAGAGTGTCCCGCCGTCCCAACAGGCACCTTCAGATTGAGGAAATTCCGATGACCTTCGTATCGCCCGCCCAGAAGCCGGGCCAGCGCCCCGGCCTGACCCTGGCCTCGCTCACCGGCGCTGTTGCGGTGGCGTTCCTGTCCAGTTTCCCGGTCTATGCGCAGGATGCGAACCCGGTTCTGGCCAAGGTCAACGGCCAGGAAATCCGCCAGAGCGATGTCACGATTGCCGAGGAAGAGCTCGGGCCGAGCCTCGCCCAGATGGACCCGTCGACCCGCAAGGACAACGTCCTGTCGTTCCTGATCGACATGAAGATCGTCGCCAAGGCCGCCGAGGACAAGAAGGTGGCCGATCGCGAGGAGTTCAAGTCGAAGCTGGCTTTCGCCCGCAATCGCCTGCTGATGGACAGCCTGCTCGGCACCGAAGGCAAGGAAGCGCTGACCGACGCGAACATGAAGAAGGTCTATGACGACGCCGCCAAGCAGATTTCGGGCGAGCAGGAAGTCCATGCCCGCCACATCCTGGTGGAGAGCGAGGACGAGGCCAAGAAGATCGCCGAGGAACTGAAGAAGGGCGCGAATTTCGCCGAGCTGGCGAAGAAGTCGTCGAAGGATCCGGGCGCGGCCGATGGCGGCGATCTCGGCTTCTTCACCAAGGACCAGATGGTGCCGGAATTCTCCAAGGTCGCCTTCGAGCTGGAGCCGGGCAAGATCTCGGACCCGGTGAAGTCGCAGTTCGGCTGGCACATCATCAAGGTCGAGGAAAAGCGCAACCGCCAGGCGCCGTCGTTCGATCAGGTGAAGCCGCAGATCGAGCAGTATGTGGTCCGCAAGGCCCAGGCCGACTACGTCACCAAGCTGCGCGAAGCGGCGAAGGTCGAGCGTCTGGATCAGGCTGCTGCGACGCCGGCCCCGGCCGCCAAGGATGCGCCGAAGCCGGCTGACACCAAGATGGCGCCGCCGGCGAAGAAGTAACAAAACACAGGTTGCTGACGACA
>JAESFO010000267.1_pt1 | contig 88570 bp, 82 predicted proteins | sample 9269421 | NCBI WGS metagenome assembly JAESFO01 (sample SAMN14502839, study PRJNA617101) | algae metagenome | isolation source: Nostoc desertorum CM1-VF14 and co-occurring heterotrophs from rocky... | place: USA: Clark Mountains, San Bernardino, California | collected 2000-06-05 | reverse complement strand
CGCCGCCGGCCCGGCGGTCACGATCGCCGAAACGGGCGGTCACGTTACCGGAACGACTTCGCCGACGCTCTCCGCGGGCGTCGGTCACGATGACCGAGATGAGCGGTCACGTTCGCCGAAATACGCAAGAAGTTTTTCGTTCATTTGGGTTTGCTGATTCTTGACGGAGATTGAAATGCGGGGTTTGCCCGCTGCGGAGAATGGCTTCGTTCGGATGAATACGGGTGGGTTCATGAGGTTTCTCCGCCCGGAGAGAACTGCGGTGAATGACGAAGTGGGGTATCGACCCTGGTTTCGGACCATCCTGTGACGGAGCGCTGAAGCTGCAATTGCAGAAAGCGATTGCGGAACCGCTCGCGCCAGTCTTTCCACGTCGCGGCCTCGCGCTCGGGCGTGTCGAGGCGAGCCCAGTCGGCGGGCGCGACCGGCTGCAGCGTGTTGTCGTTGAGCACGGGCCACGGCATGTGGCGCAAGGGGTTGTAGGGCGTCAGGTCGCGGCGAGCCGTGGCGAGCGCCTGCAGGTCGATGGAGCGCAGAAGCTCGCGATGCCCGGCGAACACCGACAGAAGCTTGAAGTGCTCGCGCACGCCCTTGGCATGCTCGGCTTCGAAGGCGTGCCATGCACCGACGCCGAAAGCCATGCTGTAGCTGTTCACGGCCTGCTTAGCCGGGCTGATGAGGTCGTTGGTGTATGCCTCGTGTGCGTCGTGCATCAACGCTGCCATCTGCACGAACACCGAGGCGCCTGCGCGCTCGGCGATGTCGCAGCACAGGAGGCTGTGTTCGGCCACGCTGTAGGGGCGCGACGTGGCGCCGTTGAACTGGGCGATGATGGCGAGGTGGTGCGCCACGTCGTTGATGTCCACGGGGCGGCCACATGCGCCGTAGGCGGTGGGGCCGGCGAGGTGGTACTCGGCGCCGCTGGCGGTAAGCATCCACGTCATTGCGTGCCCTCCGGCTGTTGTTTCGAGCTGCGGTCGAGCAGGGCGGCGCGGTGGTCGTTGAACACCTGCTTGAAGTGCTGTCCCGAGCGTTCGTCGAAGGGATAGCTGCAAGCGAAGTTGAGCGAGTGGCCGGCCTCGGCCGCCTCCTTCGCTTCGCGCTCGATCTTGTCGAGCGACACGATGGGAAAGTCCATGGAGTCTCCGGTGAATGGGGCTACGCGCCGTGAAGGGACGTGGTGAAGACATCGTGCCTGTACTCGGGCCAAGCAGTCCGCAGGAGGTGCGGTTCAACGGGAAGAAGATTCCTAACGGCATCAAGCTCTGGAATGTCGGCGTCGACACCGCAAAGGATCTGCTGCTCGGGCAGCTTGCCATCGAGCAGCCTGGCCCGGGCTTCATTCACTTCAGCTCGGAGTTGCCGCGCGAGTGGTTTGAGCAGCTCACGGCCGAGCAGCGCATCCTTGTGAAAGTCAATGGCAAGGAGGTCTTCCGCTGGGTGAAGCGTCGGCCGCGCAACGAGGTGCTCGACAACCGCAACTACGCGCTCCATGCGGCCTTCGGACTTGGGTTGCACAACTACACGGATAAGCGCTGGGGCGATCTGGAGGCCTCCGTGCAGCCAGCGTGCGACCTGTTCTCAGAGACCGACAACACACCTGAATCTCGACGGCTGATCGCAATCCCTGACCAGCCGGCACGTGCTAAGTCTCCGGCGACGCATGTTGTAGAGGCACGTCCCCACGACTTCGAAATCTTTAGCCCGATTGACCTGAGTTGACAATGACTACATCCACTCCCACTATTCCGCGTGACGACCCTATGGCTATCATAGAAGAGGAGGCTCGTGCCATGGCAACTTGCTTTGGCGTATCCAAGCCTCAAGAAGCCGCAGCCTCTCTTGTTGATCGAATAATCAACCGACTAGGGGGGCACATGTCTATATTCCTCAACGAACTGGCAGAGAGCGGCAATTTGTACACGCTGAGATAGCACGCAGATTCAATGGTCGCAACCTTTTCGAACTCGCCAAGGAATTCAACTTGTCTCCTCGCCACGTTCGCAGAATCGTCGCGGATCGGGTAGGTGCGGACAGAGCCGATCCTGCAATGCGGTCAATGCGACACTAGTTCCTCCGAACCTAGAACGGAAGCTTTGATCGAAGAGGTGAGGCGGTCCCGTTCTTGCGTCCTAGCACAAACTTCGCCGCGCGTTGGAACGAACTGGGCAATGTTGTTGAGTCAGTAAGCGCAGCTCTTATCTCTTGAAGATGTGCGTCTGCAAGTTGCAGCCTCCCAAGAGCCAACGCGAGGAGAAACTCTAAGATCGCTTCTCCGGACTCCTGAGTTGCTCGGGAAAGCGCCCGCAACACAACAGACTTCATAAAGTCACTTGCGGCATGATCATCACGGTAGTCCAACTCGGAAGGATATGCGCAGCGTAAGAGTGCTGCTTGGATGACCCCGTCATTGAACCGAGCGAAGTTTTCAGGGGCGAGAACGACGTGGCGAAAGCTAGAAGAACTCAAGCGTCTTTCTTCTGGGAGTTTGTCATGCTCCCGTGCCCGCTGAAGAATTACCGCGATTGTGGCCAATACTTCCGCATGGCAAGGCTGGGGCTGAAAGTTCTCGGGCCAGTATGCGAAGCCGGACCTCAGTCGCATCGGATTCTCGACCTCTGATCCGTGCGGCAGTAAAGCTAGCTCGTGCAGATTGCCGGTGCTCCCGAGTATGCGTCCTCGCTTCTGAAGTAATGGAGGAAGACTTCGGAGTACAGCGGAAGCAGCGTAATAACGTGATACCTCAGAACTGAACGATTCTTCCATCTGCGTGCCGATGGCCGCTTTGCCGAACTTTGCAATCTCGTACGGAACCGATTTTGAGTGGCGCAAGTTGGCATCGAGCGACGTGAGTTCGCTACGACTTTCGGCCACCTGAAAGCCTACAACGTAAAGGCGCGGCCCGTCGTGCTTGTCTCTCAAAGTTCGACTAATTTCTAGAAGCTGCGATCCTTTGCCGACAACGGCAGCGCAGATCACCACGCCCGCCGTTGAAGGAAGCCGTCTTGTGGTCAATTGGCTAGAAGACAAAGTCGATACCGAGAGGCGTAGTTCGTCGGCACAGAACGCGCTGACTTGATTGGCGAGCACCTTCGAAGGTTCATCGTTCTGAAAGACGACGACTTGCGTCGCCGCCTTTACCGAATGCAGGAGTCGCCCGGTTAGCCAACTCTTAAAGTTTTGATGATCGATCAACTTCCTACCGTTGACATATAGGGCGCGCGGTCTTGAGCCACTCCGAGCAGGACGACGGTAAATGTCAAAAATCTGTTGTCCGGCGAACTCGCAGAACTGTGCAACCTCATCATCGCTTCGATGATGAAGATCGGTAAGAAGAACCTTCTTTGATGGCTCCTGCTCGGGCAGAAAATTCTCTCCCTTGATTCGAATACTTAGTTGAGGAGGACCGGCGGAGGGCTCGCCGCGTGGAATGTCTAAAGCTAGCAACGCCCCTGATTGGTGGCGCGTTGCAGCTTTCAATGTAAGTAACGTCACAACTTCGTCTACGGCAACCTCCTTCTTTGCGATCCACTTTTCGTGAAGTGACATCGATGTGGACGCCGAGATCAGGCATAGAGACGTATCCCGCATAGGTCGACGAACTTTGTCAAAGCCGCCATATGAATGAAAGCTCTCTATGTGAAACGGCTGCGTTGAACCGCAGAGGAGTAGTAGCTCTCGGAGCGCATACGCTACCGTCGCAATGGCCATCGTATCGACAAATACAGTTTGAAGTTCTGCAAATCGCTGAGTGCGACCAGCGAACTGTTTATAGAAAAGTACGAGCGCGACGAAGCTAACGATTGCCGACGATTTGAGTGCTAGATCCGGTTTGAGGAAAAGGGTGTCGCGAGAGCCAGAGGGCTTCTGATACGCATAACCGGCGGGAGCGCGAAGAACTACTTCATTAGGATCGAACACCGCGTGCAAACCTGAAACTAGCCATGCGCTGGCATCCTTTTCCAGAACGGCTCTGAACGGCGCCTGACGATTCTTGAAGCTGCTGTCCAGAAGCGTCACCGACGAGGTGCCCTTAGCAAGGTTCAAAGAACAAAAGAAGAGGGGTATTCGACCCTTTATGCGCTCTTGTGCAACCTTACTGGGTGCAGCTTTGAGTTGACCCAGGAGATCGATCTTTTGCTCTTCATCGAGGCCGATTACGACTACCGCATCCGGAAGTCCAGGTCCTTGGCACATTGCGAGCATCAACTCGTCGAGGGCCCCCCGCATGATGGGGCCTGGCTGCTTGTACGCGAAAGCGATGCTATGGCCCTTCATTGGGCCCGATGCAGGGCGATGAACAAAATGAAAGAATCCGGTTGGGCTCTGAGTCATCGCGACACCTTGAAGCAGATGGAATAGCTGGTGCCAGCAATCTCTGCAGGCCGCCGCAAACTGGCAAACCGATTTTTTGGCAAGAACTCGACCGAGTCAGTCCGTGAGAAATCCTGGTAGAGGCTCAAGCGACCGGTTCTGAGCGTCATGAAGGCGTTCAGGCGCTTCATTGCTTGTAGAGCCATTGACAGTCCTTGCCCCTTGAACTGGCTGGCTTTCGTGGTGGCGTGTTTTTGAAAACATGTCTGTACTGCCGCAAGCTCTTGCTCGTGCGTGATCGTCGTGTAGTCTTTGTGTCCTCCTTGCTCCGAGAGCCAACGGAGCGCAAGGCCTGGCCCGGTATCGAGAACGGATATCTCAAGTAGGCGGAACGATGCGAAAGGCGTGTGCTCAGGCACGAGGTCTGGCGTCTTGGCCTTGATGTTGAACGCTTGCTTTATCAGGTACGCTTTGAAAGGTGGATCGTCGCCGGCCACATCTACTAGTGATTTGACGTTCGTCACGTTTAGAACGCGCACTGCGATGCCTCGGATGCCTTTCTCGTACCGCTCGCCTGATGGGTCGAAAGAGCCATGCTCATCGGCATTTAGAAACAACTGATATAGCAGGCCGCTAAGATAGTCCAATTGCCCTTCGCTCAGTGCGTCATCTCGAATGCTCAAGTCGCTTAGTATTCGCGGCAGCAGAACCCGGAAATCGGTAGCTTCGCGGACTCCGCCAGTTTGTGGGAGTGCATACAAGGGGGCAAGGAATTCATTCTTCGCACCAATAAAACAGCAGAGCGCTGCGCCGTGGCCGCGCAAGGTGTCTCGATACGTGCCGGTCTGCATCGCATATATGCGGGGCACCATGACCTCTAGTGCCTCGAAGCGACTGAACGGCCGGCCTTCGCAAAGAATTTCGTCAGAAAAATACAGTGCGGCCATGCCGGTTAGCGTTGACCCAAACCGTTCCCGGGATGATTCTTGATGGGCAAATGCTTCCGGAAGCCGGAGCGAGCGATTAGAGCCCTCCAGAAATGCCCAGCTTGCGATCAACTGAACGGCTTGCGCAGTTGCCCCGAGACCGCCGCCCCATCGGAGCTGCAACGGCATTCGGAGGGCTTGCCCGGGAGACTGTCGAACAACCTTAAGAAAATCCTCAAGAGGCTTGGCGAGGTAATTCGAAGGAAAATTCAGCACTTTCTTTTCCCTAGGTAACTGGATATTTCGCGATCATATCCAGTAGCTAGGTGCGCTTGGCGCGCTCAGTCAACGGGCACCGCTTGCGTGCGTGCTCGGTTCTCGGGACATTGTTTTGTGAGAATGTCCAGCGGAAATGTCCGCGATGAACTGTTGTCATCGCATGCATGGGCATTTACCGCCACCTCTCAGTTTCTGAACTCCAAGCGACCCGCACGCGCCTCATGGCGTCGCTGCAGGACCGGCTAACCACTCCCACCTCCGCCGCCCACAACGGGCGGTCTGTTCAGTACCAGCAAAACGTCGCCGAGATCCGCAAGGAAATCGCCGCCGTGAGCGAGGAGCTTGAGCGCCGCTCGGGTGGCAGCTCGCGTGGCCCCATCTACATGGTCTGAGATGGCGCGCCGCACCCGTCACCGCCATCCGTCCGCGAGCGCCAGTGTGTCTGCACGTCCTGGCGCCGCGATGGCCGCCCACGATGCCGCCTCGGGCACCGACCTGGCGATGCGCGACTGGAACCCGGTCGCTGGCAGTGCCGATGCCGACCTGCTGCCAGACCTCGACACGCTGACCGCGCGTTCGCGTGGGCGTGGATCGGTGCGCGCGAGAAGGCGGCTACCTCGGTGCTGCAGCGCGACGATGCACGGGCGGCGGCATCCGCCTGCAGCGATGCGACGGAAGACCTTCGCGACCTGGCCGACAAGCGCGCGGCCGAGGCGAAGAAGGCGCAGGCTGCAGCGCGCTCGGTAGCCCTCGGCCATGAAGCCCGGGCGCAGACGATTCTCGCGACGCCGGCGACAGTGCCCGGTGATGCCTGCGCGAGCGCACAGGCGCGAATTGACGGATGGTTGAGGGGGAGGGCAGGGCAATGATGCTTCGTGCGCGTCTGTGGGCCGCTGCGGGCCTTTGTGCGGTGCTTGCCGGTTGCGGGGTGGCTCCGCTTCAGCTGGTGAAGACACCGATTCCGGTCGAGTGCCGCGTGCAGCGGCCGATGCGACCGGCGATGCCGACCGAGGCGCTTGCGCCTGGCGTCGATCTTGATCGCTTCGCGGCAGCGGCCATGGCCGAGATCGAGCTGCGCGAGGGCTACGAGCTGGAGCTGAATGCGGCGCTCGATGTGTGCACGACAGAAGTTGGGATGCAACGTGGGATGTGACGTTCGTTGAACCTGCTGCCTGACCCTCTTTGCGCTCTGCGGGAACACAGTCACACTCAGCGAGGGCGCGCCAATGTTGATGCTGAGGCCGATGTACTCCGCCGGCGTGACGACTCGCCTAAGCGTCTCTGCTCGAATGGCTGCTTTCGGGCTGGCTGACCGGCTGATGGGTCCTTTTCGCCGGAAGCACATCGGCTACAGCTCAAAGTCCCTTGCTGTCAGGTATGACTGTTTCAAGACGTTGAACCCTTTTCGTCGTTTTCCATCGGCTCGCTCGGTCGAGTGTTAAGGCGAGGTGGCCGGGACGCTTTTGATAGGCTACCGCGGTGGCAACTGCCGGTTGGTTCAGCACATCAAATCAGGGTCTTCCTGAAATGAAGCGGCAGCATGTAGGCACGAGCCAGAGCCTCGTCGCTTAACGACTGCACCGACCCCTCTGACTTCTGAAGGTAGCGTTGATCAACTCGCGTGCGGTCCACCTCGTAACCGCTTCGAATAAGCCGAAGCCTCACGCCGAGCCCGAAACTCGGGTCTCTGTTGTTGACTTGGACCCATAAGGTGGTGAGGCCGCCAGTTCGGAGGATGTCTTCTACCTTGCTGCGTACCGCCGCACTCACTCCCTGTTCTCGTGCAAAGGGGAGCACCGCCTGACTGAAATACGTTGCTGTCGCGCCATCTGCCGAGCTCTTGTTCGCAATCCAGGCATAGCCCAACATTTTTGGTCCGTCTCGTACGATCCAAGTTCGCGTGCTCGGCAGAAGTTCTTCAACCCCTCCGCCCGTGCCGTATTCGGCAACGTGTGTCTCAAGAACCTGGCGTAGCTCCGCCGGAACTGAAAACGCCCCGGCCTGTTCGTCAAGTTCGATATTCATGGTTCACTTTGCATGCTACTCGACGCGACAAGAAGCTGCGCTCTCGCAGATGTCTGCTCTTCGACTGAGGACTAGGCGTGCCGGGGCTTCGAGCGCGCGCTCGCGTTGCACAGCCATCATAGGCCGGTGGCACGATCGACTGCAGCGGGCCGTCAAACTTTCCCAGGTATGGGCGAGTGCTCTGAAAGCCAATGCCCGCAACCAATGCGTCGAGTGAAAGGGCCTTACGGACCGCCCTGCTTGATCAGTCAGGCCATGACTCGGCCATGAGGCGCCTTTTTGTAGCGCCGACCAATGTGCTCTTTGAAGGGGCGAATGGCGTTCTCAGAGTCACCGATGATGTGCACCATGGCTTGAGCTGCCACTTTGGAGTTGAGATCAACGACGGTAGCCTCATCAACCTCATTTTTGCCCGGCATGAACCGTTCAGAGTCGCAAATGATGTAAGCGACGCGCGGCGAGATCGGGTAATAGAAGTCAGCATGCTTAGGGGCGGCGAACTCCGTCTCTGAAATACATGAATGCACGTTGACAACTGGTTGGTCGGACGTGATGAAAGGCACATTGGTGTCATTCACTAATAACGCATGCCTCGCGTTGTGGCGGTCTATGTACAAGCTGAATCCGAGATTCATTCCGATCATGTAACTCAGGAACCACCAGGCGTGCTCCGTTGCATCGGCCACTTCAATTTCCAGGGTGTTGCTCCGAGATAGAACCGCGAATGCACTATCTCGGAAAGTCTTCGTTCGAGAGATCTGGTGACCGAAGAAGGCCATGAAATCGATCATGTGCTGCTTGTCCTGCAGCACATCAAGTTTCTCATCAGCCAACGCTGCCAACACTGGAAGAACCATTTCTTCGTGGGATGCATGAAGGTTTTCCAATACATTGCACTTCATTGCATGGAGATGCCTCTCAACTTGCTGATTCCGAATGTCAGATTTGCTGTAGATGGTCTCAGCCTGCTGCATCCTCAGGAAATCATTGAGATAAGACATGTGCTGCTGGTGGAGATGGTCAGGGCTTTTTCGAGAAAAGCTCCTAATCACTTCCACGTGCTTGCTGGTAAGCGTGGTGACTTTGTAGAAGTAGTCGTCAACAACAATGGCGCGCACACTGTCGTGAGCAAATTTCCCATTCTTCGTGGTATAGAAAACATTCTTCGTCCCGCTACCCCATCGGGCTAGGTAGTTTGCCCAGACGTAGTGGTGACGCTTCTTGACTTCGAGGTCTTTGCGCGGCATGGAATTTATTCGGCCAAGTTAGCTGGCGGGGTCTGATCCTGCATGTCGACAGTAAGTCAATCGAGGTTGCGGGCCGACATGATTTCGTTAGTGAGACTCTTCTGCATCCCACCGGGGTCGCTTGAATCTCGAATAAAACCTTTGCGACCGTACCAAGACATTAGGTTCTCGTCATTGATGAACTCTTGGTCAAGTGAGCGCGCCGTAAGACGGAGCGTCGTGCACCCGGAATCAAGAGCTACAGTTTCTGCCAGCGACAAAAGCTGGTTGCCAATGCCCATGGCTCTGAATTGCTCTAGCACGTAGATTTCGTACACGAATCCCAAAGAATTGTTGGGGAAATGCTCAAAGATCAATAGTCCCGCCTCTACACCGTCGAAAAAGGCAAGAAACTCCCTGGTTCCAGATCGCTTACCTTTTTCCACTCGCTCGCGAAGGAGTGGATGGTTTACTGCGTGCGTTTCTTCAACTTCGACGAACTTCATGTAGCTCCACGGGTCGGGTTTGCATTAGAGGGCAAGTGCAATGCGGTTTGAAAGGTTCTGAGATCGGGGGTTTCTGCTCGTTGCCGGAACGTCTAGGTACGGCGAGCGACAGGTTCTGGCCGATTGTGTTGAAAAACGTGTTCGCAGAGTTCGCCGCGCCCCGGCGGCAAAAATCGACCTCTCAGATCTTCCAGGATCGACGATCGCAATCGGCGGATTGGTTTGACAACCCCTGCAACGGGCCGAACAGAGAAATATCCGAGTTGTTCAACAGAATCGGCCGACTGTAGCCGGCCATGACGTCAGCGCAAAGCGCGTCGGGTCGTGTGTCGGTCTAGCGGGCATCATGAGTTGAAGCGATGTGGCGCGGGGTAGTTAATCCGGTTGATGCGCCTCGAATCCACTTCGCCTTGCCGAACGTCTCGTGACCATGGCCCCGATGGCCTCGGCATGCCGGCGCGCTTCGAGTCGTGCGGCTGCAGGATCAGCCGCTGGAGGGCGCGGGATTGGGCGACAGAACCACCGTTGAGGATAGTCGTCTGACTTGATGTTCTTGCTGCCCCGGCCGCGCGGGTTCACCTCGATTCCGTCGATGAAGAGGCCGGCGTCCACCTCGGTGACGTGTGCGCGGTCCAATGCGGGGATAACGTACCTTTCCCGGTCGTCGGCCAGCAGCATCGCGAGCATCAGGCTGCGCCCTGGGCGTGGGTCGCAGATGCATTCTCTGTACACCAGATCGCCGCACACGCGCGTGGCCTTGACCGCCTCTTTCGAGGGCAGTTCGATGCCTTGACTCCGGTATCTGAAAACTTCGCAATACACTGGTTAAATATACAGTAGTATGGCGGCATGGAAACCGTGCCCGATACCGTATGGATCGCGGCCTGCGCCCATCGCCTGCAGCGGCAATGGCACACCGTGGACCCTGAACAGCTCGAAGAGGTCGCGCGCGACCTGGCGCGCGATCCTCGCTTGCGGGCGATGGAGCCCAACCTCGCGGCGGTGGACTGGCTGCGGCCTCTCAACGAGATCGAATAGGGGTGTGCGATGGCAATCCCTGTGGGCACTGCGTCATGGACGGATAAGACCCTGCTCGACTGCGGACGCTTCTATCCGAAGGAGGCGAAGACGCCTGAGGCGCGACTTCGACACTACTCGTCGATTTTTCCGCTTGTGGAGGTCGATAGCAGCTACTACGCGATGCCCTCGGAAGCGAATGCGCGCCACTGGGCCGAGCGAACGCCCAAGAGCTTCACGTTCAACGTGAAGGCGTTCCGGCTCTTCACTGGGCACATGACGCAAACAGAGGTGCTGCCGGCGGACTTGTGCCTGCAGCTCGGCACGCATCGGCGGATTTACTACAAGGATGTCGGCGAAGACTTGAGGGCCGAGCTGTGGCAGCGGTTCGAGTCTTCGTTAGAGCCGCTGCGTTCGGCCGGGAAACTTGGGTTGATCCACTTTCAGTTCCCGCCCTCCGTGACCTGCGCGCGTCGGCCCATGCAGCACGTCGAGCAGTGCGTCGCGCGCTTGCCAAAGGACACTCTGAGCATCGAATTCCGGCATGAAAGCTGGTGGGACAGCCCCAAGCGCTCGGCCGATACGGTGGCCTGGCTGCGCGACATTGGCGCTGTGCATACCGTCGTAGATGGGCCGCAAGGGGCTGTCAACAGCGTGCCGGCGCTGTGGGAGTCCACACACCCCGACTACGCTCTTCTGCGGCTCCACGGACGCAATGTGCTGACCTACAACGCCAAGGTGCAATCGGCAGCCGAACGTTTCGAATACGACTATCCCGACGACGAGCTTGTCGAACTGGTGGGGGAGGCTGTTCGCCTGGCTTACAAGGTCAAGCACATGCATGTCATCTTCAACAACTGCCATGAAGACAAAGCGCAGCGCAATGCGCGGACGTTCATGAAAAAGTTGCGGGAAGTCGCGCATCAATGAACGTCTCGGAGATGAGCGGGGCCGTGCTCGATGCGTGGGTCGCGAAGGCGTTGGGCGAGGCACCTAGCATTGCCTACTCGGACGACTGGCCGGGTTTTGACCGCGCGCTTGACCGCGACGCGATCCACGTCGCCCCCATGCCGGGGAAGCGGTACCAGTGGTGCGCTATCGTGTTCGGCCGGCCTGGCGGGCGCTTGCCTGAGGGGCGTGGGCCATGGCTTGAAAGCTCTTCGCCTCGCGGCGCTGTGGCATGGGCAATCTGGCGGCAAGATTTGGCCCATTCGTCGAGGATTGACGTGGTGGTACTACGGGTTTGCGCTCGCCAAGATGAGCGACGTGACCAACGCCCTTCCTCATACACTCGTGGGAACATCTCGATACGAGATCAGCCGCTATAGCCCCCATGACTCGCTACTGAGCGAAGGCCGACGCATCAATCACCTCAATTATAAAAATGAATAGGACGAACTATTTCAATTACTGCGAGGAGCGGTTGAACATCCTTGGCTATCGCATAAAGGCCAAGGGCATGCTGAATGTGCTCGACCTTCATCTGCATTCCGAAAACTTCTACTTGCATTTTTTTAATCTCCTTTTCGACAAAAAATTGGAGAATATGAATTTGGTGCAGCAGAATGTCGCGGCCATCGATTTGATTGACAGTCATAGCAAATTGATTGTTCAGGTTTCGTCAACGGCGACTAAAACAAAAATTGAATCCGCATTGACGAAAGATCTCTCAAAATACGCCGGCAACGCCTTTAACTTTATCTCCATTTCAGTTGATGCGGCAAAATTGCGGAAAAAAACATACAAAAATCCGCATAGTCTAATCTTCAAGCCTGCCTCGGATATCCACGACATCCCATCCTTATTAGGCGTAATAGGTGCTCTCGAAATCGAAAGGCAAAAGGCCTGTTACGATTTTATTAAGGCGGAGCTGGGCAGTGAACCCGATCTTCTGAAAATGGAGTCGGAGTTGGCATCGATAATTCGCACAGTAGCTCAGGAAAACTTGGCGGATGTTTCGGGTCATCTCGAAGTGGATCGTTTTGCCTTAAGTGCAAAGGCAGAGTTCAATAAACTAAAAAACGCGAAAACGATTATCGACGAGCACAAAATTCAGCATAGTCGAGTTAATCGAATATACGAAACATTTGACAAATCGGGACAAAACGCTAGCATGGCGATTTTGAGTTCCGTGCAGCGTATATATTTAAAGCGGAAAGAGGAAATGGCGGGCGACGCGCTCTTTCTAAAAATTATCGACGATGTCATTGATCGTGTAAAAGAAAGCAAAAACCACGCGCAAATGAGCCATGAAATGCTCGAGCTATGCGCTAGTGTGATTGTTGTGGACGCCTTTATTCGGTGCAGGGTATTTGAACGTCCGGAAGTTGAATATGTTGCTGCCTGACGAGATCCATCCCGAACTAACCGTTTATTACAATGGTCAGTACGTTCTCAAGACACTTCAAGAAAATCGATCGATCAAACTGCTCGATCTTTACGCTCAAAGCAGTGCAAAGAAATCAATGACGATGCAAGTGTTTGTGCTATGCCTTGATTGGTTATATTTGCTGGGCGTTGCAGAATTTGGGGCAGAGGGCGAGATTGTTTTATGTTCTTGAAATCATTAAAAATAGCGGGCAAAAACGGGCATATTAGAACCATTGATTTTCGAAATGGGCTAAATCTAATAATCGATGACACGCCCATTGTTAACGGGAAGGAAACTGGCAATAACGTAGGCAAGACTACGGTCTTGATGCTAATCGACTATTGTCTTGGGTCAAGCGGAAAAAACATTTATACCGATCCTGAAAATAAAAAAGAAGAATACAAGGCGGTTAAATCTTTTTTGGTCGAAAACGAAATTGTTATATCGCTTACGCTTTCCGATGACTTGGAAGACGTTTTGGCACGCGAAGCTCTAATAGAGCGGAACTTTCTGGCAAGAAAAAAAATCCTTCGCCGAGTTAATGGCCGGAATCTAACAGAAGAGGAATTTGATGAGACGCTTACGGAAATAATATTTCCCGGTCATCAGGGTAAGCCAACATATAGGCAGCTTATATCTCATAACATCCGATATAGAGATTTGAGCCTCAATAATACGCTCAAGACACTGGATACATTCACGCGAGATGATGAATACGAGACTTTGTATTTGTATTTGTTGGGGTGCAAGTTTGAGCAAGGCGACACTAAGCAGTCATTGCTTGCTCAACTGCGAATAGAGGCTGCGTTCAAATCTCGCCTTGAGCGAAAGCAAACGCGCTCTGCATATGAAACTGCCGTACAAATTCTCGAAGAAGAAATTGAAGTACTGAATAATGAAAAGAGCAAGCTCAGGATTAACGAAGATTTCGATGCCGACTTTTCGGAGCTTGGAAGAATAAAATTTCGAATCAACACGCTTGCTGCTGCAATCAACCGGCTCAAGATTCGCAGAGACTTGATTCAGGAATCGGCGCGCGAATTCGAATCAGCCCGTTCGGCCATTGACGTTCAGCAACTTCGGCAGATTTACCAGCAGGCATCCAGGCAAATCGATAAATTGCATAGGACGTTTGAAGAGTTGCAGAATTTTCACAATGAGATGATCGAAGAGAAGATCGCCTATGTCACAAAGGAGCTTCCGGAATTAACACTGGACATCGATAAAAAGCTTGAGGAGCTTGGCAGGCTAATTGCGGCTGAAAGGGAATACGCGACAAAAATTTCTTCAAGCGTTTCCTTTGAAGAGCTTGAGCATTTGATCGCTGAACTCAATGCGAAGCACGCACAGAAGGGTGAGTACTCTACGATAATTAGTCAAATCAGCGAGGTTGACAAGAATATCTCTCGTTTGAATGCCGAGCTCTCCGAAATAGATGAGTTGCTGTTCTCATCTGAAGTGGAGGCGGCAATCAAAGAGCAGGTGAATAAGTTCAATAAGATATTTTCTTCCATCTCCGAAACACTCTACGGTGAAAAATACGCACTTAAAGTGGACAAGGAGGAGAAGAGGAATCAAAGGCTATACAAATTCAGCGCCTTCAATACGAATTTTAGTTCTGGCAAAAAACAAGGCGAAATTTCTTGCTTTGACATCGCCTATACGCTGTTTGCCGATCAGGAAAATATCCCGTGTCTTCATTTTCTTCTCAATGATAAGCGTGAATTAATGCACGACAATCAATTGGTGAAGATAGCCGAGCTTGTTGAGCGGAAGAAGATTCAATTTGTCGCATCAATGTTGAGAGATAAGCTTCCTCAAGAGCTGAACGAGGAGAAATATTTTGCAGTTGAACTCTCGCAGGGCGACAAGCTCTTTCGAATAGAAAATAGCTGACGGTCGGCCCGACGTGTTTACTCTGCGCGACGTTCAGCGCGCGGTGCGTATTTGGAGATGCGTGGAGTGCGGATGATCGACAGACTGACTGGCAGAGGTCGTCAGCGAGGCAAGGTTGATGGTATCCTTTATGGTATCTGAAAGCTAACTTATTGATATAAAAGGACTTCTTGCTTTCACACTCTCCGCCAGGATCATCCAGGTCCGCTTTTTTGAAAGTCCCGCGCAGCCCATGCGACGGGACTTTTTTCGTTGGGACGCTGGTAGGCGCGACCGAGGCGCTGGCTCGCGGCGTCGGGCGTAGCCACAGCCACTTGTAAGCCCGCCTTCTTACACACGAACGTTCGCATCGCCGCGCACCCGCGCAAGCTCGTCGAATCAGGCAAGAAAACGCGCGAAACGCGCAATCGATTCCGCGAGCGCTTCCCAAGAATGGTGCTTCGCCACGCCCGCACCAGACGGGCAAACGAGCGCAAGCACCCGCCACCCGCGCGCGGCGAGCCACCCACGGGACCCAACAACATCCCTTCTCCTACTGCAATCCCCGATGGCTCGCGCTATCAGCAGTGTTCCCACGCGCATCCGACCCTCCAACCACAGGAGTCCCCCATGGAAAGCCCCACGACCTCGATCACCCGGCGCGACGCGCTCATCGCGACCGCCGCCACCGCCGCGGCGGTCTCGTCCCACCTGCCCGCCGCGGCCGCGCCGGCCGCAGCATCACCACCGCCCACGAACATGCCCCCCACCAGACTCTCGCTGCAGGTCAACGGCCAATCGCATGCGCTCGAACTCGACACGCGCACGACCCTGCTCGACGCGCTGCGCGAACACCTGCACCTGACCGGCACCAAGAAGGGCTGCGATCATGGCCAGTGCGGCGCCTGTACCGTGCTGCTGGACGGACGCCGCATCAATTCCTGTCTCACGCTCGCGGTCATGCACGAGGGCGCACAGGTCACGACCATCGAGGGACTGGGCACGCCGCAGGCCATGCATCCGCTGCAGGCCGCCTTCATCAAGCACGACGGCTACCAGTGCGGCTACTGCACGCCGGGCCAGATCTGTTCGGCGGTCGGCGTCATCGACGAGGTGCGGCGCGGCGTGCCCAGCCACGTGAGCGCCGATCTCACGGCGCGGCCGCTGCTGTCGGCCGACGAACTGCGCGAGCGCATGAGCGGCAACATCTGTCGATGCGGCGCCTACTCGAACATCGTCGACGCCATCACCGAGGTGGCCGGGAGCCGCGCATGAAGCCCTTCACCTACGAACGCGCGCAGACGCCCGCGCAGGCCGCGGCGGCCGTGGCCGGCCATCCCGGCGCCAAGTTCATCGCGGGCGGCACCAACCTGCTCGACCTGATGAAGCTGCAGGTCGAGGCGCCGGTGCACCTGGTCGACGTGAACACATTGAAGCTCGACCGCATCGAGCCGACCGCCGACGGCGGCCTGCGCATCGGCGCGCTGGTGCGCAACACCGATCTGGCGGCCGACGAGCGCGTGCGCCGCGACTACGGCGTGCTGTCGCGCGCGCTGCTGGCCGGCGCCTCGGGCCAGTTGCGCAACAAGGCGACCACGGCCGGCAACCTGCTGCAGCGCACGCGCTGTCCCTACTTCTACGACACCGACCAGCCCTGCAACAAGCGCCGTCCCGGCAGCGGCTGCAGCGCCATCGGCGGCGTGACGCGGCAGCTCGCGGTGATCGGCGCCAGCCAGGCCTGCATCGCGACCCATCCGAGCGACATGGCAGTGGCGATGCGCGTGCTCGACGCGGCCGTCGAGACCGTGAAGCCCGACGGGCGCACGCGCGTGATCCCGATCGCCGACTTCCACCGGCTGCCCGGCGACACGCCGCACATCGAGACCGCGCTCGAGCGCGACGAGCTGATCACCGGCGTGACGCTGCCGCGGCCCGTGGGCGGCACGCAGATCTATCGCAAGGTGCGCGACCGCGCTTCCTATGCCTTCGCGCTGGTGTCGGTGGCGGCCATCGTGCAGCGCGACGGCACCGGGCGCGTGGCGCTCGGCGGCGTCGCGCACAAGCCATGGCGCATCGAGGCCGCCGAGGCCGCGATGCCGCAGGGCGCGCGTGCGGTGAGCGCTCGCCTCATGGCCGATGCGCAGCCGACCCACGAGAACGCATTCAAGTTGCCATTGGCCGAACGCGCGCTCGCGGCGGCCCTGGTGCAGGCGAGGAGCTGAACATCATGAAATTCGACACCCCCGCGACCACCAACGCGATCGACCAGCTCAAGGTCATCGGCCGGCCCACCGACCGCATCGACGGCCCAGTCAAGACCACCGGCAGCGCGCGCTATGCCTACGAACGCCATGCCGAAGTGCCGGGCGCGGCCTACGGCTACGTGATCGGCGCCGGCATCGCCAAGGGCCGCATCGCCTCGATGGACCTGCGCGCCGCGCAGGCCGCGCCGGGCGTGCTGGCGATCGTCACCGCGCGCAATGCCGGCAAGCTCGCCAAGGGCGACTTCAACACCGCGAAGCTGCTGGCAGGCCCCGAGATCGACCACTACCACCAGGCGGTGGCCGTGGTCGTGGCCCAGAGCTTCGAGCAGGCGCGCGCCGCGGCGCAGCTGGTGCGCATCGAGTACACGCGCGCGGCCGGCCGCTTCGACCTCGCGGCCGAGATGGCGTCGGCGAAGCCGCCCAAGGCCAGTGCCTTCTCGGGCGAGCCGGACACCAGGGTCGGCGATTTCGCGGGCGCCTTCGCCGCGGCGCCGGTGCAGCTCGACGCGACCTACAGCACGCCCGACGAGTCGCACGCGATGATGGAGCCGCATGCCTCCATCGCGCAGTGGCAGGGTGACCGGCTCACGATCTGGACCGCCAACCAGATGATCGCCTGGGGCGTCGGCGACGTCGCCAAGACGCTGGGCATCCCGAAGGAGAACGTGCGCCTGGTCTCGCCCTTCATCGGCGGCGGCTTCGGCGGCAAGCTGTTCGTGCGCGCCGATGCGCTGCTCGCCGCGCTGGGCGCGCGCGCCGCGCGCCGGCCCGTGAAGGTGGCGCTGACGCGGCCGCTGATGATCAACAACACCACGCACCGGCCCGCGACCGTGCAGCGCATCCGCATCGGCGCCGCGCGCGACGGCCGCATCACCGCCATCGCGCACGAGGGCTGGTCGGGCGACCTCGAGGGCGGCCAGCCCGAGACGGCGGTCAACCAGACCCGGCTGCTGTATGCCGGCGCGAACCGGCTCACGGCCACGCGGCTCGCGGTGCTCGACCTGCCCGAGGGCAACGCGATGCGCGCGCCCGGCGAGGCGCCGGGCCTGATGGCGCTCGAGGTCGCGATGGACGAGATGGCCGAGAAGCTCGGAATCGATCCGATCGCGTTCCGCGTGCTCAACGACACCCAGGTCGATCCCGAGAAGCCCGAGCGCCCGTACTCGCAGCGCAGCCTCATCGAATGCCTGCGCACCGGCGCCGAGCGCTTCGGCTGGAACCGGCGCAACGCGTCGCCGGGGCAACAGCGCGACGGCCGCTGGCTCGTGGGCATGGGCGTGGCCGCGGCCTTCCGCAACAACCTGCTCACGAAGTCGGCCGCGCGCGTGCGGCTCGACAACCGCGGCGTGGTCACGGTGGAAACCGACATGACCGACATCGGCACCGGCTCGTACACCATCATTGCGCAGACCGCCGCCGAGACCATGGGGCTGCCGCTCGACAAGGTGCAGGTGCGGCTCGGCGATTCGGCTTACCCGGCCTCGGCCGGCTCGGGTGGGCAGTGGGGCGCGAACAACTCGACCTCGGGCGTGTTCGCGGCCTGCATGAAGCTGCGCGAGGCGGTGGCGGGCAAGCTGGGCTTCGCGGTCGCCGATGCGAGCTTTGCCGACGGCATGGTGCGCGCCGGCGAGCGCGCGGTGCCGCTGGCCGAGGCCGCGGGCACCGAAGGCCTTTCGGCCGAGGACGGCATCGAGTACGGCGACCTCGACAAGAAGTACCAGCAGTCGACCTTCGGCGCGCACTTCGTCGAGGTCGGCGTCGATGCCGTCACCGGCGAGATCCGCGTGCGGCGCATGCTCGCGGTCTGCGCAGCAGGCCGCATCCTCAACCCCAAGGCCGCGCGCAGCCAGGTGATCGGCGCGATGACCATGGGCGTGGGCGGCGCGCTGATGGAGGAACTGGCGGTCGACAAGCGGCATGGCTTCTTCGTCAACCACGACCTCGCGGGCTACGAGGTGCCGGTGCATGCCGACATCCCGCACCAGGACGTGGTCTTCCTCGACGAGACCGACCCGATCTCCTCGCCGATGAAGGCCAAGGGCGTGGGCGAGCTCGGCATGTGTGGCGTCGCGGCCGCGGTCGCCAACGCGGTCTACAACGCGACCGGCATCCGCGTGCGCAGCTATCCGATCACGCTCGACAAGCTGCTCGATCGACTGCCGCCGGTGGCGTGAGCGGCCTCAACGCGGCTGCTGCTGCGTGGTGCAGTGGATGCCGCCGCCGCCCGCGGCGATCGCATCGATGTCCAGCTGCACCACCTCGCGCTTCGGGAACAGCTCGCGCAGCAGTGCGCGGGCGTTGCCGTCGGCGCGCGCATCGCCGAACTGCGGCGCGATGACGGCGCCGTTGCAGACGTAGAAGTTGATGTAGCCGGCCGCGAACTCGTCGCTATCGTAGGCGTCGCGCACCGAATCCGGCCCCGCGAGCACTTCCACGCGCAGGCGCTGGCCGCGCGCGTCGGTGGCCTGCCGCAGGATCTCGAGGTGGCGCCGGGTCACGGCATGGTCGTAGGAATCGGGGTCGTTCTCCAGGCCCGCCACCACGATGCCCGGTGCCGCGAAGCGCGCATAGAAATCGGTGTGGCCGTCGGTGATGTCGCGGCCCGCGATGCCGGGCAGCCAGATGATCTTGCGCAGGCCCAGCAGGCGCCGCAGCTCGGCCTCGCAGTCCTCCTTGCGCCAGCCGGGATTGCGGTTGGCGTTGAGCACGCAGCTCTCGGTGATCAGCGCCGTGCCCGCGCCGTCGACCTCGATGCCGCCGCCCTCGAGCACCAGCTCCGTCGCCAGCGGCCGTGCCTTGGCTGCACCGCTCACATAGCCCGCCACCTCGGCATCGTCGGCATGGGCCTGCTTGCCGCCCCAGCCGTTGAAGTTGAAGTCGACGCCGCCCCATTCGCCCGCGCCATTGCGCACGAACACCGGCCCGGTGTCGCGCATCCAGAGGTCGTCCACCGGCTGCACCTCGAGCTGCACGCGGTTGCCGCACAGGCGCGCGGCCAGGTCGTGCTCGCGTTCGCGCACCAGCAGGTGCACGGGTTCGAACTCGGCAATGGTGCGCGCGATGCGGGCCAGGTGCTGGCGCACCGGCGTCAGCAGGCGCCGGCCCCAGATCGCTTCGCTCGGGCCGAAGGACATCCAGGTGGCGCGGTGCGGCGCGGCTTCGTCGGGCATCTGCCAGCTTTCGGGCGCGGCGGCAGGTGCGGTGGCGATGCAGCCCAGCGGCGCGAGGCCGAGGGCGCTTGCGAGGCGGCGGCGGGTCATCGAGAAATGCATGTCGGTCTCCTGGCGAAAGCGTTCGGGATCACGCCGGCTCCTGCTGCGTGGTGCAGTGGATGCCGCCGCCGCCCGCGGCGATGGCATCGATGTCGAGCTGCACGACCTGGTGGCTCGGCAGTTCCGCGGACAGCGCCGCGCGGGCCGCCGCGTCGGCCGCCGCATCGCCGAACTCGGGCAGGAACACGGCCTTGTCGGTCAGCAGGAAATTCACGTAGCCGGCCGCGAACTCCTTGCGTGCGTAGGTGGGGCGCACCCGGCCCGGCGTGGCCAGCGTGACGATGCGCAGGGCGCGTCCGCGCGCATCGGTCGCCGTGCGCAGCAGTTCCAGGTGGCGCCGGGTCACGGCATGGTCGAAGGACTCGGGGTCGTTGTCCAGTGCCGCCACCACCACGCCCGGCTTGAGGAAGCGTGCATAGAAGTCGGTATGGCCGTCGGTGATGTCGCGGCCCGCGATGCCGGGCAGCCAGATGATCTTCGTGAGTCCCAGCAGGCGCTGAAGCTCTTCCTCGGCCGCGGCCTTGGTCACGCCCGGGTTGCGGTTCTCGTTGAGCACGCAGCTCTCGGTGACGATGGCCGTGCCTTCCCCGTCGACCTCGATGCCGCCGCCTTCGAGCACCAGGCGGCTGCGCAGCAGCGGCACGCCCGCGAGTTCGGCCATGCGCGCCGCCACCGTGGCGTCGCGCGCATGCGGCTGCTTGCGGCCCCAGCCGTTGAAGTTGAAATTCACGGCGGCCCGCTCGCCGCGGGCGTTGCGCACGAACACGCAACCGGTGTCGCGCGCCCAGAGGTCATCGATCGGGTGTTCGATCAACTGCACGTTGGAGCCGCAGAGCTGGCGTGCCGTGGCCGCATCCTCGGCGTTCACGAGCATCTTCACCGGCTCGTAGACGCTGATCGCATTGGCGATGCGCGCCAGCGCGCGCTGCACCGGCTGGCGCAGTTCGGCGCTCCAGATCGATTCGCGCGCGGCGAAAGCCATCCAGACGGCGCGATGGGCACCGCCCTCGTCGGGCATGCGCCAGACGCTGGCGGGTGCAGGGGAAGGCGCGGGCGCGGGAGCGGGCGCCGGCGGCGGAAAGGGGAGCGCGGGGCCACCGGCGCTGCCGCCGCCGCCGCAGGCGCTCAGCAGTCCATGGAAGAGGCCCAGGCCACCGAGGCCCAGGAGCGTTCGTCGAGTCGTCATAAGAATCAGGGTTTCTACGGAGTCCCGGATTCTGTAGACGCTCACTCATCCGCACAATTGATCTTTTCTGGCCATATCAATCGATCTGGCTCATGAAATGACCGTCTTCACGCGCGAAGCCCCACAGGCTGTCGAACACCTCGCGCACCAGCGGCAGGCGCGACGGGCCTTCCGTGCGGGAGATCCAGAGGGTGCCGAGCGGCAGGCTCGGCGAGGCCGCCAGGTGGCGCAAGCGGCCGCTGCGCAGCGCATCGTCGGCCGAGAGCCGCGACACCAGCGCGAGGCCGCGGCCGCGCAGTGCGGCGTCGAGCAGCAGGCGCGGGTCGTCGTAGATCGCGGCCTTGCGCAACTGGCCGAAGTGCTCGCGGATGAAGGGGCCGATGCGGTCGCTCGTGAGGTCGGCCTCGAGGCACAGCAGGCCGGGCGCGGCATCCGTGTCGGCGTCGGGCAGGCCGACCGCCACCAGCTCGTCGCTCAGCAGCGGCACCTCGAACACGCCCGGCTGCTGCAGCGGCTCGCGCGTGATCGCGATGTCCACGTCGAGCTCGTCGATGAAGCGGGCGCTCTCGTCGACCGAGACGATCGGGCACAGGTCGGGATGCGCCTGCAGCAGCCGGTCGATGCGCGGCTGCAGCCAGCCGTGCGCGACGGGCGCGGGGCAGACCAGCGTGACGAGGCGGTCGTCCATGTAGGTCTCGATGCGGTGCAGGCCGTGGCGGATCTGCTCGAGCGACTTGCCCACGCTGTCGAGCAGCAGGCCGCCGGCCACGGTCAGCTCCACGCCGCGTCCCTTGCGCCGGAACAGCGGCTGGCCGACCTGCTGCTCGAGCTGCGCGATCTGGTGGCTGATGGCCGATTGCGAGACGTGAAGCTCCTCGGCCGCGCGCGAGTAGTTGCCCAGGCGCGCGGCCGCTTCGAAGCCGATCAGGAATTTGAAGGAGGGCAGTCTGGCGTTGGACATGAGAACCCGGTCGATGGATCGGCACACAAGATAGCGCCTTTCATCAACGGGGTTCAGTGCGCGGCGTCGGCGTCCTCTTCGTCACCACCGCCATACAGCTGCGCCAGCACCTCCACCGGATGGCGCAGGCGCCGCGCCCGCAGCCGCTCGACCTGGCTGCGGCACGAATAGCCGGTGGCGAGGAATTCCGCCGGCGCGGGCTCGGCCGCCAGCAGCGGCGCCCACGACTGCGAGAAGATCCGCTGCGAGGTCTGCAGGTTGCGCTGCTCGTGGCCGTAGGTGCCCGACATGCCGCAGCAGCCGCTGGCCTGCGCCTCGAGCCGCAGGCCGGCGCGCGCGAACACCCGCGGCCACAGCGCGGCGGCCGCGGGCGCGTTGGTCTTCTCGGTGCAATGCGCGAGCAGACGGAAGTCGCCCGGCGCGGCGCGCGGCGGCGCTTCGGCGGGCAGCGCATCGAGCAGCCATTCCTGCGGCAGCAGCACCGAAGGCGGGCGCGCCATGCGCGGCAGCTTGGCGTACTCCTGGCGGTAGACCAGCGTCATCGCGGGATCGAGGCCGACCAGCGGCACGCCGCATTGCGCCAGCGCATCGAGCATGTCGGCGTTGCGGCGCGCCGCGCGGTCGAAGGCGCGCAGGAAGCCCTGCACCTGCAGCGGCTTGCCGTTGGGCCGGAAGGGCGCGAGCCACACGGTGCAGCCCAGTCGCGCGGCCAGCGCGATGAAGGCCGCGAGCACGGGCGTCTCGAAGTAGCGCGTGAAGGCGTCCTGCACCAGCACCACCGAACGCGCGCGCTCGTCGGCACTCAGCCGTGCCAGCGCCGAGGGCGTGGCGTGGCGCACGTTCCAGCGCCGCAGGGTGGCGCCGAAATCGAAGCGGCTCAGCAGTGGTGCGTCGACCATGCCGGCATGCCGTGCGAGCAGGCCGCGCACCGCGGGCAGGGCCATCAGGCCGTTGTAGAGCGCCGGCATGCGCGCGAGGCCGGGCATGCTGTATTCGAGCGAGCCGATGAAGTAGTCCTTGAGCGGGCGCAGGTAGCGCGCGTGGTAGAGCTCGAGAAAGCGCGCACGGAACTCCGGCACGTCGACCTTCACCGGGCATTGCCCCGCGCAGGACTTGCAGGCCAGGCAGCCGGCCATCGCCTCGTAGACCTCGTGCGAGAAATCGTCGGCGGCCTTCGCGCTCCGCCGGCCGTTGCGCCAGCGCTCGGGCAGCCCGGCCAGGAACGAGGGCTGCCGCGCCGCGGCCTGCAGCACGTCGACGCCGGCCTCGCCCTGCAGCCGCAGCCATTCGCGCAGCAGCGAGGCGCGCCCCTTGGGCGAATGGCGGCGCTCGCGCGTGGCCTTCCACGAGGGGCACATGGCGTCGTCGGGGTCGAAGTCGTAGCAGGCGCCGTTGCCGTTGCAATGCAGGCCGCTGGCGTAGCTCTGCCACACGCGTTCGTCGATGCGGCGGTCGGCGTCGGCGCGCATCGGCACCTCGTCGATGCGCAGCAGCGCCGCATCGACGCCCGCGGGCGTCGCGATCTTGCCGGGGTTGAGCTGGTTGTGCGGATCGAAGGCGGCCTTGAGTTCCTGCAGCGACGCATACAGCGGGCCGAAGAAGGCCGGTGCGTATTCGGAGCGCACGCCCTTGCCATGCTCGCCCCAGAGCAGGCCGCCGTACTTTTGCGTGAGCCGCGCGACCGCGTCGGAGAGCGGGCGGATCAGCGCGGCCTGGGCCGGGTCCTTGAGGTCGAGCGCGGGCCGCACATGCAGCACGCCGGCGTCCACATGACCGAACATGCCGTACGAGAGGCCGTGGCCGTCGAGCAGCGCGCGGAACTCTGCGATGTAGTCGGCGAGCCGCTCGGGCGGCACGGCGGTGTCTTCCACGAAGGGCTGCGGCCGCGCCTCGCCCTGCACATTGCCCAGCAGGCCCACCGCGCGCTTGCGCATCGCATAGACCCGGGTCACAGCGGCATGGCCGGCCGCGATGGTGTGGCCCAGGCGCGCCGCGCCGGCATCGCGCGCGAGGTGCGCGACGAAGGCCGCGACGCGGGTCTCGAGCGCCTCCGGCGAATCGCCGCTGAACTCGACCATGTTGATGCCGCGCGTGGGCGCGCTGTCTCCGCTCGAGGGGAAGTACTCGGCCACGCCCTGCCACACGATGTCCTCCATCGCGAGCATCAGCACGCGCGAGTCCACGGTCTCGATCGACAGCGGCGCATGCGCCATCAGCGCCTGGGCGTCGCGCAGCGCATCCATGAAGCTCGCATAGCGCACGTTGACCAGCATCGTGTGGCGCGGAATCGGCAGCAGGTTGAGTTCGGCCTCGACGATGAAGCCCAGCGAGCCTTCGGCGCCGCAGAGCACGCTGTTGAGGTTGAAGCGGCCGTCGCGCTCGCGCAGGTGCGCGAGGTCGTAGCCGGTGAGGCAGCGGTTCAGCCTGGGAAAGCGTTGCTCGATCAGCGCGGCATCGCGCTCGGCGATCCGGTGCGCGCAGCGCCAGGCATCGCCCACGCGGCCCGGGCGTGCCAGCTGGGCCTGGAGTTCGTCGGGTCCGGCGGGGCGGCTTTCGAAGCGCTCGCCGCCCGGCAGCACGACCTCGAGCGCGAGCACGTGGTCGCGCGTCTTGCCGTAGCTGCAGCTGCCCTGGCCGCTCGCGTCGGTGCTGACCATGCCGCCGATGGTGGCGCGGTTCGAGGTCGACAGCTCGGGCGCGAAGAACAGGCCGTGCGGCGCGAGCGCCGCGTTGAGCTGGTCCTTGACCACCCCGGCCTGCACGCGCGCCACGCGCCGCACCGGATCGATCCAGACGATGCCGTTCAGGTGCCGCGACAGGTCGACCGCGATGCCGTCGGTCAGCGACTGCCCGTTGGTGCCGGTGCCGCCGCCGCGCGGCGCGAGCACCACGCGCCGATGCTCGTCGCGGTCTATCAGCGTCGCGAGCCGCACCACGTCGTCGGCATGCTTCGGGAACACCACGGCCTGCGGCAGCCGCTGGTAGATCGAGTTGTCGGTCGCGAGCACCGTGCGGTCGGCATGACGCTGGCTGATCTCGCCCTCGAAGCCTGCGGCGGCCAGCGCCGCGAGAAACTGCCGATAGTGCTGCGCCAGCGTGACCGGGGGTGGAACGTGGGCGATCATGGCTGGCCGTGCGTGCCGATCAGTCCGCCTTGAGGCGGCCTTGCTTGACCAGCCGCGCCGCCAGCACCGCGTCCTCCTGCACCAGCCGCTGCAGGTAGGCCGCGCTCTCGGCGAAGGGCTCGCTGCCCAGTTCGCGGATCGGCTTCGAGAACTCCGGCTCGGCCACCGACTTCGCGATCCAGCCCTGCAGGCTAGCGACGGTCTGCGGCGCGATGCCCCTGGGCGCGAACACGCCGACGAAGGTGGTGGCGTCGAAGTTCGCAATGCCCTGCTGCGCCAGATTCGGCACGCTGGCCAGCATGCCGCCGACCTGCGGGCCGAGCACCAGCAGCGCGCGCAGGCCGCCGCTCTTGATGTGCGGTGCCGAGCTCGTGATCTGGTCGATCACGGCGTCGATCTGGCCGCCGAGCAGGTCGACCACGGCCGGTCCCGAACCCTTGTAGGGCACGGCATTGACGCGTGCCTTCGCGGCATCCTCGAGCTGCAGCAGCGCCAGGTGGTTCGGCGAGCCCGGGCCCGCATGGCCGATGGTCACGTTCTCGCTCCCGGCCTGCATCGCCCGCAGGAAGTCGCCCGCGGTCTTGAAGCGCGCATCGTTGGCGCGCACCACCACCACCACGGGCGTGCGGCTCAGCACGGCCACCGGCACGAAGCTGTCGGCGCGGTAGGGCACCTTGATCATCTCGGGCAGGGTGCCGAGCTGGCCCGGCGTGGCCACCAGCAGCGAATGGCCGTCGTTCTCGGCGCGCGCGGCCCAGCCCGTGCCCACGGCACCGCCGCCACCGGCGCGGTTGTCGACGATCACCGACTGCCCCGCATGGCGCGTCAGCGGCACGCCCAGGGTGCGGGCCGTGATGTCCACGTTGCCGCCCGGTGCGAAGGGCACGATCAGCGTGAGGGGCTTGGTCGGAAAGGCGCGGCCCTGCGCCCTGCCGGGCCAGGCCGCCGCCGATGCGGCGAGCGCGACGCCGCCCTGGATGAAGGTCCTGCGGTTGAACTTGTTGTCGGTCATTCGAACGTCTCCCTGTGATGAATCAATGGTTCCAGTAAAGCTGCGTGGGGTTGCGCACCAGCACCTGTCGCAGATCACCGTCGGGCAACCAGGCGCGCAGCGCTCCTGCCAGTTCGCTGCTGGCGGTAGCGCGTGCGTCGATGCCGGGATGCGGCCAGTCCGATCCCCAGAGGATGCGTTCGGGGTTGGCGCGCGCCAGCGCATGGGCCAGCGGGATCACGGCGGGATCGGTGGCGCAGGCCGATGCACTGAGCCGGTAGGCGCCCGAGAACTTGACCCAGGCGCGCCCTTCCGCGAGCAGCGCGCGCAGGTTCGCGAGCCCGCGGCCCTGCGGCGTCCAGCCCGGGGCCGGATGGCCGAAGTGGTCGACCACCACCTGCAACCCGGTGGCGGCAACGCGCGGCACCAGAAAGGGATCGCGTTCCACGTCGACCAGCAGTTGCAGGTGCCAGCCGAAGGCCGCGATGCGGCTGGCAATGGCGCGCAGGCTGGCGGCCGACACGCCGCCCGAGAACAGCGCGTTGCAGCGCGCGCCGCGCACGCCCAGCGCGTGCAGTTCCTCGATCTCGCGCTCGCTCGTGTCCTCGAAGATCACGGCCACGCCGCGCATGCTGCCGGGCGCCGCTTCGCGCAGCGTGCGCTTGAGCAGCGAATGGTCGCGGCCGTAGACGCTGGGCTGCACCAGCACGCAGCGCTCGACGCCCACCGGGCCGAAGGCGGCCCGGTAGTCGGCCATGGAGGCCGGAGCCGGCGTGTACGAACGCTCGTCGATCAGCGGAAATTCGCGCGCGTCGCCGAAGACGTGGAAGTGGGTGTCGCAGGAGCCTTCGGGGAATATCTCGGGGCGGTCATCGCTCACGGGCGGGTGGCGGTCATGCGGGGAAAGCGAGGTCATGGAGAGGAAGCTGGGGATGCGGGCTTATTGTTCTAAGACGCCCCCGCATGCGGCAAGATCATCTTTGTCATCTTCATCGTGAACCGGATTCATCCCATGAACGCCGCCGGCGGCCCGCCCCTGAACCTGCGCAGCATCGACCTCAACCTGCTGGTCATCTTCGAAGCCCTGTTCGAGGAGCGCAGCGTGGTCAAGGCCGCCACCCGGCTGGGCCTGACCGCCTCGGCCGTGAGCCATGCGCTGCGCCGCCTGCGCACGCAGTTCAAGGACCCGCTCCTGACGCGCACGCCGCAGGGCATGGCGCCCACGCCCGAGGCCGTGCGGCTGGCCACGAGCTTCCGCAAGGCCTTCAGCGAGATCGAGAGCGCGATCGAGGTGCGCGGCGGCTTCGATCCCGCGACCGCGCGCCGCACCTTCCACCTGCGGCTGTCGGACTACGTCGGCGTGCTGCTGCTGCCGCGGCTGTGCATCCACCTGAGCTCGGTGGCGCCCGGCGTCAGCCTGTCGGTGCAGTCCTTCGACATGTACCAGCCCTCGGACCGCGTGGAGTACGAGGGCGTGGAGATCCGGCTGTCGGTGTCGCGCGGGCGCTCGGTGCTGTCGGCTTCGCGGCGCATCCTCGACGACCAGTGGATGGTGCTGATGCGCAAGGGCCATCCCGCGGCCTCCGAACCGATGACGCTCGACAGGTACCTCTCGCTGGGCCACCTCAAGGTCTCGGGCGTGGGCAGCAGCATCCTCGACGAGATCCTGGCCGAGCGCGGGCTCGCGCGCCGCGTGATGATCCAGGTGCCGACCTGGCTCGGCATGGTGCCGGTGATCGAATCCACCGACCTGATCGCCGCCATGCCCGCGCACTGGATGGACAGCGTGCTCTCGGGTTCGGACTGCGTGGCGGTGCCGATGCCGCTGCCCGAGCTGGGCCTGTTGATCGACGCGGTCTGGCATCCGCGCAACGAGCACGACGCGGGCCACCGCTGGTTCCGCGAACTGATCCACCGGATCTTCGAGGAGGCCTGCGACAAGTCGCGCGTGCTGCGCTGAACGCCGCCGCGGCCATCGATGACTAAAGCTCACGAGAGGCCCAGGACTCATCGCTTGTGCCCCCGCGTGCCGCGCCGGAAACTGAAAGCCATTCATCCAGTTCACCCGGCCCACCCACGGAGCACGCAAGCAATGCAGCAGTACAGACTCTTCATCGGCAACGAATGGCAGGCGAGCGCCTCGGCCCAGTGGTTCGATTCGCTCGACCCGTTCTCGGGCGAGCCCTGGGCCCGCATTCCGCAGGGCAATGCCGAGGACGTCGACCGCGCGGTGAAGGCGGCCGAGGCCGCAATGCAGGGCCCGTGGGGCCAGATGTCGGCCACGCAGCGCGGCATGCTGCTGCACCGGCTGGGCGCGCTGATCGAGGCCAACCTCGACACCCTCACCGAGGCCGAGGCGCGCGACAACGGCAAGCTGCGCAGCGAGGTGCGCGGCCAGGTGTCGTACATGGCGAAGTACTTCTATTACTACGGCGGCCTGGCCGACAAGATCCAGGGCGCGGTGATCCCGATCGACAAGCCCAAGGTCTTCAACTACACGCGCCTCGAGCCGATCGGCGTGGTCGGCACCATCACGCCGTGGAACTCCTCGCTGCTGCTGACGGCCTGGAAGGTGGCGCCGGCGCTCGCGGCCGGCAACGCCATCGTCGCCAAGCCCTCGGAGCACACCTCGGTGTCGCTGCTCGAGCTCGCGCGGCTGTTCGCCGAGGCGGGCTTTCCGCCCGGCGTGTTCAACGTGGTCACGGGCTTCGGCAAGGAGGTGGGCGAGCCGCTGGTCGAGCATCCGGGTGTGGCCTGCATCGCCTTCACCGGCGGCGACGAGGGCGGGCGCCGCGTGAGCGTGGCGGCGGCGAAGCACTTCAAGCGCGTGACGCTCGAGCTCGGCGGCAAGTCGCCCAACATCGTGTTCGACGACGCCGACCTCGCGCGCGCCGCCAACGGCGTGATCACCGGCATCTTCTCGGCCGGCGGCCAGACCTGCATGGCGGGCTCGCGGCTGCTGCTGCAGGAGAGCATCCACGACGAGTTCGTCGAGCGGCTGGTCGCGATCGCCTCCAAGGCCAAGCTCGGCGATCCTTCGCTGCCCGACGTGCAGGTGGGGCCGGTGGCCACGCGGCCGCAGTTCGACAAGGTGGTGAGCTACATCGACATCGCCAAGGCCGAGGGCGCGCACTGCGCGTTCGGTGGCAAGGTGCGCAGCGGCCCGGGCTACGGCGCGGGCCAGTTCGTCGAGCCGACCATCTTCACGGGCGTGGACAACGGCATGCGCATCGCGCAGGAGGAAGTGTTCGGGCCGGTGCTGTCGGTGCTCAAGTTCAAGGACGAGGCCGACGCGGTGCGCATCGGCAACGACATCCGCTTCGGCCTCGCGGCCGGCGTGTGGACGCGCAGCCTGCACCGCGCGATGCACATGTCGGAGCGGCTCAAGGCCGGCACGGTGTGGATCAACAACTACCGCTCGACCAGCTTCACCACGCCCTTCGGCGGCTTCAAGGACAGCGGCCAGGGCCGCGAGGGCGGCGTGGAGGCGGTGAAGGAATTCCTCGAGACCAAGAGCGTGTGGATCTCGACCGAGCTCGACATGCCGGACCCGTTCATCCGCAAGTACTGACAGCCGCGCGCGACGCAACGACACGAGAAGAAAGTGGAGACATGAACGAAGCATCCCTGCCCATCGACCGCTGCGACGTGCTCGTCGTCGGCTGCGGCATCTCGGGCCTGAGCGCGGCGGTGGCCGCGGCCGCCGCGGGCGCGACCGTGACGGTGCTGGAACGCGCCACGCCCGAGGAGTTCGGCGGCAACACGCGCTGGACCGAGTCCTACTTCCGCATGAAGAGCGAGACCGAGGTCAGCGACGATTTCGAGCAACTGCTGGTGGCCAATGCCGGCCACCACATCGATCCCGAGATCGTGCAGCACGCGGCCGCGCCCTACGAGGACTGGCCGCCGCACGTCAAGGCGCACGGCATGCCCGACCCCGAGCTGGTCGCCACGCTGGCCGGCGAGGCCGGCGCCACGGTGCGGTGGCTCCAGGGCTTCGGCGTGCGCTTCGCTGCGCTGCCGACCTACTTCGTGACCGCGGCCGCGCCGCGGCTGATGCCGGTGGGCGGCGGCCTCGCGCTGATCGAGGCGCTGCGCGACGAAGCGCTGCGCCTGGGCGTGGCGATCCGCTACCGCAGCACCGCGCAGCAGCTGCGGCGCGCCGACGCGCGCGGCGAACTGGCGGTCGACACGGTCGGGCCCGACGGCAGCGTGCGGCGCATCGTGGCGCGCGGCGTGGTGCTGGGCACGGGCGGCTTCGAGGGCAACCCCGAGATGCTCACGCGCTACATCGGCCCGCAGGCGCGCTACCTGCGGCCGGTGGCGCGCGGCGGCTACTACAACCGCGGCGAGGGCATCCGCATGGCGCTCGATGCCGGCGGCGCGCCGGCCGGCGACTTCGGCTCCTACCATGCCGAGCCGATGGACCCGCGCTCGGCCCAGGTCGAGCCGCTGGTGATGAGCTTCTCGTACGGCCTGCTGGTCAACAAGGAGGGCCGGCGCTTCGTCGACGAGGCGCCGGGGCCGGTCGACGTGCACTACGACCCGATCGCGCGCGCCATCAAGGACCAGCCCGACGGCATCGCCTTCATGGTCTACGACCAGCGCATCCACGAGGTGCCGAACTGGAAGAAGGGCATCCGCACCGACCAGCCGCCGATCGAGGCCGGGTCGCTGGACGCGCTCGCGCGCGCCTGCGGCATCGACCCGGCCGGCCTGCTGGCCACGGTGGCGGCCTTCAACGCGGCCTGCGCGGGCGATGCCGACGCGCGCTTCTCGCCGCTCGCGGTGGACGGCGTGGCCACCGCGGGTATCGCGCCGCCCAAGTCGAACTGGGCGCTGCCGCTGGCGCGCGGACCCTTCTGCGCCTACCCGGTGATGTCGGGCATCTGCTTCACCTTCGGCGGCGTGAAGACCAACCGCGATGCGCAGGTGGTCGACAACGACGGCCGCACCATCCCCGGCCTCTATGCGGCCGGCGAGGCCGCGGGCCTCTACCACCAGGTCTACACGGGCGCGACCTCGGTGCTGCGCGGCGCCGTGTTCGGACGCATCGCGGGCGCGCATGCCGCGCGCCACGCGATACCGCGCTGACGCGGCCCCCGCTTTCTTTCCAGCTGCCCAGCCATCACCGCCCGCGCGGTGCGGCGCGGCACGTCCATACAACCAAGGAGACAGACATGCCCTTCATCACGACGCGCCGCCTCGCGGCCCTGGCCATCGCCTGCGCGGCCCTCGGCGGCTTCGCGGCCCGCGCCGACTGGGCACCGCCCGGGCCGATCCGCCTGGTCGTGCCCTATGCGCCCGGCGGCGGCACCGACGTGCTCGCGCGGCTGGTCGCCACGCAGATCGGCAGCACGCTGGGCCAGCCGCTGATCGTCGAGAACCGGCCCGGAGTAAACGGCATCCTCGGCGCCAACTACGTCTATGCCGCGCCGGCCAACGGCACCACGCTGCTGTTCGCGGCGGCCGACTTCATCTCGGTCTCGCCGCACATCTACAAGAAGGCCGTGCGCTACGACCCCGACGGCTTCCAGCCCGTGGCACTGGTCGCGAAGATGGGCTTCGTGATGGCCGCGCGGCCCGCGAGCGAGACCAAGGACGTGGCCGACTTCGTGGCCCGCGCGCGCGCCAGGGAGGTCACCTATGCGCACTGGGGCCCGGGCAGCATGGCGCAGATGGGCATGGAGCTGCTGCGCTCGCGCGCCGAGGGCACGAAGGCGCTGCCCGTGCCCTATGCGGGCGCCGCGCCCGTGATGTCGGCCGTGATGGCCGGCGACGTCGAGTACGGCTTCGTGCCCACGCCGCTGGCGGTCGCGAGCCGCAGCAAGCTCAAGCTGTTCGCGCTCGGCTCGCCCGAGCGCTTCGCGGGCCTGCCCGACGTGCCGACGCTCAAGGAGCTCGGCTACGCGGTCGATGCCGACACCTGGTTCGGCATCCTCGCGCCGCCCGGCACGCCCGCCGCCGTGGTCGAGGCGCTGCAGGCGCAGGTCGAGAAGGTGGTGCGCGATCCGGCGGCACGCGCGCGCATGACCGACATCGGCTACACGCCCTCGAACATCGCGCCGCGCGACTTCGGCGCCTTCGTGAAGAGCGAGAACGCGCGCTGGGGCACGGTGGTGCGCGCCGCGCGCATCCAGGTGGAGGAATAGGTGCCGCCGCGGCTCGTCCTGGTCAAGAATGGCGCCTCGATCCAAGGGCCGCGATCCGTCATGAAGCGAAAAATCCCCAGCACCGTCGCCTTGTCGCTGTTCGAGTCGGCCGCGCGCCACGAGAGCTTCGCGCGCGCCGCGGCCGAGATGTACCTGACCGAGAGCGCGGTGAGCCGGCAGATCGCCGTGCTCGAGGGCTTCCTCGGCGTGAAGCTGTTCAGCCGCGGCAAGAAGCAGGTGGTGCTGACCGACGCGGGCCGGCTCTATGCGCGCAACATCCGCGGCAACCTCGACGAGATCGAGCTGCACACCAAGTCGCTGATGCAGCACAAGGGCGCGGGCGGCGTGCTCGAGCTCGCCGTGATCCCGACCTTCGCGAGCCGCTGGCTGCTGCCGCGGCTGCACGACTTCCTGCGCAGGAACCCGGGCATCACCGTCAACCTGTCGGAGCGTGCCGAGCCCTTCGCGTTCCGCGGCACCAATCTCGATGCCGCGCTGCACTTCGACGACCCGGTGTGGGATGCGGTCGAGAAGGTGCACCTGTTCGAGGAGGAGGTGGTGCCGGTGCTGAGCCCGGCCCACTTCGACCTCTCGAAGCTGAAGAAGCCCGCCGGCCTGATCGCGCTGCCGCTGCTGCACAAGCGCGTGCGGCCCGAGGCCTGGCAGCGCTGGTTCGAGGCCGCGGGCTCGACGCAGCCGGTGCCGCCGCCGGCGATGCGCTTCGAGCTCTATGCGATGGTGATCGATGCCGCGCGCGCGGGCCTGGGCGTGGGGCTGGTGCCGCGCTTCTACGTGCAGGAGGACGTGGCGCGCGGCACGCTGGCCATGCCCTTCGACATCAGCCTCAAGCACGAGAAGCGCTACTGCCTCGTCTACCCCGAGCACAAGCGCGATTCGCAGGCGGTGCAGCTGTTCAGCGAGTGGGTGGTGGAAGCGGCGGCCGAGTTCAGCACGGGCGCGCAGGCGGTGCGGCGGCCGAGGAAGCGCGCCTGATTCGGCCGCCCCAAAAGAAAACGGCCCCGCGGGGCCGTCTTCATCGCGTGCATGCGGCCTGCGAGAGGCCGCGGTGCATCACTTCTTCTTCGCGGCCACGGCCTTCTTGGCGGGAGCGGCGGCAGCCTTCTTCGCGACCGGCTTGGCAGCGGGCTTCGCAGCCGACTTGGCGGCGGGCTTCGCAGCCGACTTGGCGGCGGGCTTGGCATCGGCCTTGCGCTTGGCGGCCTTCGGGTCCACGGCGGCCTTGAAGGCGGCGCCCGGCACGAACTTCGGCACCTTCTGGGCGGCGATCTTGATCTTGGTGCCGACGCTCGGGTTGAAACCGGTGCGGGCTGCGCGAGCAACTTGCTTGAAGGTGCCGAAGCCGACGATCTGGACGGGGTCGCCCTTCTTCACGGCGGCGACGATGGAGCTGGTGACCGTTTCCACGATGCGCGCGGCTTCTGCCTTGCTGACGTTGTGGGTGGTGGCGATTTTCTCAACGAGTTCGATGCGGTTCAACTGAGTTCCTGATAGGTTTGATTCGTCATGTTGCCTATGACGGCGCAGCCTCGGATGCAGGCTGCAAGCGGCGTGGAGTGTATTCGAACGCGAGAGAGGGCCTGCGGTGCGAAGGGAGAGTGGGGCTTTCTCATGCACGCGCGACGCTGCGCAGCCGCAGTGCGATCGCGAGGCCCGAGAGCGCCGCGCCCGCGCCGATGAGGAACACGCCGCCATAGCCCGCGCGGTCCGCGAGCAGCCCGGCCACGGGGCCGGTGAGCCCGTAGGCCAGGTCCTGGAAGGCCGAGAAGCCGCCGAGCGCGGTGCCGCGCAGTTGCGGTGCCACCAGCCGCACCACTTCTCGGCCCATGGCCGGAAAGATCATCGAGCAGCCCAGGCCGGTGAGGAAGGCACCCGCGAGCGCGGCGACGGGGCTCGGCGCCTGCCAGATCAGCGCCTGGCCGAAGGCCTCGACCGCCAGCGACACGATCGCCACCGGCAGCCCGCCGATGCGGTCGGGCAGATGCCCGAACAGCAAACGCACCAGCACGAAGCCGCTGCCGAAGGCCGTGAGCCCGAGGCCCGCATGCGACCAGTGCTGGCCGCGGAAGTGCAGCACGAAGAAGGCGCCGATGGCCGCGAAGCCGATGCCCTGCAGGCACACGATCAGCCCATGCGGCCAGATGATGCCGAGCACGCTGCGCAGCGAGGGCCGGCCCGCGCCCGGCTGCACCGCCACGCCCTCGAGCCGCCACACGGCCAGCAGCCCGATGCAGGGCAGCAGCGCGCTCGCGGCCATCGCACCCGCGAAGCCGAAGCGTTCGAGCAGCGCGAGGCCGACCGGACCGCCGACCGCGAGCGCGCCGTAGATGGCGGCACCGACGAGCGCGAGCACCTGGCCCGAGCGCGCGGGGCCGACGAGGCCGATGCCCCAGCCGATCACGCCGACGGCCACCAGGCTCTCGCCGAGGCCCAGCAGCAGGCGGCCCGCGACCAGCAGGGCGAAGCCGATCCACGGCGTGGGAATCCACAGGCCCGCGAGCCACGCGACGAGCGCGCCCGCGACATAGAAGGCCAGCCCGCGCACCACGGCGCGCTTGGGACCCTGGCGGTCCGACAGGCTGCCCGCGTGGGCGCGCGTGAGCACGGTGGCGAGGAAGGCGATGCCGACCGCGAGGCCGGCCCAGAAGTTGCCGAGGCCCAGCCGCGTCGTCACATGGACCGGCACCACGGGCAGCGAGAGGCCGACGCAGAGGTAGGAGATGAAGAGCACCGCGGCGAGCAGCAGCAGGCGGCTTTGCGCGGAGCGGGACGGCGCGGGAATCGCCGGGGCGGAAGTGGAGGTCATTGAGGAGGTCCAGGTGATTCCCCGGACGGCCGGTGCGAAAAGGAAAACGCACCCCGGCCGCGAGGATCGCAGGGGTGCGTTGCTTGACGTCAGACGCTTACGGCCAGCGGGACTGGCGGGAAAAAAGGAAGGCTCAGCCCAGCCGCATCGAGAGCTCGACGTCGGAGGCGAAAGGCACCGACAGGTAGCCGGCCGCGCTCGAGCGCACGCGCGCGAGGTACTCGGGGCTGTGGTCGGCGTTGTCGGCGATCACGAGCGCGCCGGGGCGCAGGCGCGCCTCGACCAGTGCCAGCACCTCGGGATAGAGCGCCTTGGCGCCGTCGAGCAGCAGCAGGTCGATGCGCTCGGGCAGGTCGCTGGCCAGCGTGCGCAGCGCGTCGCCTTCGCGGACCTCGACCAGGTCGGCGAGGCCGCCGGCCGCGAGGTTCTCGCGGGCGCGCGCCACCTTCGAGGCTTCGAACTCGGTGCTCAGCAGCCGGCCGCCGCCGTTGTCGCGCAGGGCCGCGGCGAGGTGCAGGGTGGAGATGCCGAACGAGGTGCCGAACTCGACGATGCTGCGCGCGCCGTTGCCGCGCGCGAGCATGTAGAGCAGCGTGCCGGTCTCGCGCGAGACGGCGAGCGGGAAGTCCTTCAGGCGGGCGTAGAAATCGAGGTACTCGGTGCGGCTTTGCATCAGGCGCGCGAGCTCGTCGCTCGACAGGCCGGCAACGGCGGCGCTGGTGCGCGGCGAGGAGGCATCGGCCTCGGCGAACAGGCGCTCCAGCAGGGGCGCGAGCGGTGCGGTGGTCAGTGTGTTCATGGTGTTCTTCAAGAGTCGGACGGTGTGCGTCGATAATATGAAGAAAGCTTCATATTTTCCATTCGCATTCCGAAAGCCACGCCATGCCCACCCGCCGCAGTGCCCCGCTCTCCTCGAGAAGACAGCCCCAGCAGGCCCGTTCGAGCGACCTCGTCGCGGCGATCCTCGAAGCCGCCCTTCAGGTTCTGGCCAAGGAGGGCGTGCACCGCTTCACCACCACGCGCGTGGCCGAGCGCGCGGGCGTGAGCGTGGGATCGGTCTACCAGTACTTTCCGAACAAGGCCTCGATCCTGTTCCGGCTGCAGAGCGACGAATGGCGCCAGACCACCGAGCTCTTGTGCGGCATCCTCGAGGACGTGCAGACACCGCCGCTCGATCGTCTGCGCCGGCTGGTCCATGCCTTCGTGCGCTCGGAGTGCGAGGAGGCCGGCATGCGCACCGCCTTGCACGACGCGGCGCCGTTCTACCGCGACGCACCCGAGGCGCAGGCCGCGCGCGCCGCGGGCGAACGCGCGATGCAGGCCTTCCTGCGCGAGGCGCTGCCCGGCTTGTCGAAGGCGAAGCGCGCGCTGGCGGGCGACCTCGTCACCACCACCTTCAGCGCGGTCGGCAAGCAGTTCTCGGAAACGCCGCGCACCGAGGCGCAGATCAAGGCCTACTCCGAGGCGCTGGCCGACATGCTGTGCGCCTACCTGCGCAGCCTCGGCGCGGAGTAATCGGGCCTCAAGAAAAAGAGTCCCGGCGCGGACCCCGCGGCGGGACTCTTCTCGACGCGCGAGCGCCTTGTCTTACTTGTCGTGATGCAGGTAGGTGGCCTGGCGCGGCAGCAGCAGGCTGACCAGGAAGGCCACGCCCATCATCGCCGTCACGTACCAGTAGAAGTAGGACTCGTGGCCGATCGACTTCAGGCCCAGCGCCACGTACTCGGCGCTGCCGCCGAAGATGGCGTTGCCCACCGCGTACGACAGGCCCACGCCGAGCGCGCGCACCTCGGGCGGGAACATCTCGGCCTTCACGATGCCGCTGATCGAGGTGTAGAAGCTCACCACCGCCAGCGCGACGGTGATCAGCACGCCGGCCATCAGCGGGCTCGCGACGTTCTGCAGGCTGCTGAGCACCGGCACCGTCATCAGCATGCCGAGCGCGCCGAACAGCAGCATGTTGCTGCGCCGGCCGATGCGGTCCGACAGCGCGCCGAACAGCGGCTGCATGCACATGTAGATGAACAGGCAGGCGGTCATCACGTTGCTGGCGGTCTTGATCGACATGCCGGCCGAGTTCACCAGGTACTTCTGCATGTAGGTGGTGAAGGTGTAGAAGATCAGCGAGCCGCCGGCCGTGTAGCCCAGCACCACGAAGAAGGCGCGCTTGTGGTGGCGGAACAGCTCGCCCATGGTGCCGGCGCCCTTGGCGGCGCGGGTCTTGGTGCTGGCGGTCTCGGTCAGCGTGCGGCGCAGCAGCAGCGCCACGATGGCCGCCACGGCGCCCAGCACGAAGGGAATGCGCCAGCCCCAGGCCTTGAGCTCGGCCTCGTCGAGCACTTGCTGCAGCACCACCACGACCACCACCGCGAGCAGCTGGCCGCCGATCAGCGTGACGTACTGGAACGAGGAGAAGAAGCCGCGCTGGCCGCGCATCGCCACTTCGCTCATGTAGGTGGCGGTGGTGCCGTACTCGCCGCCGACCGACAGGCCCTGCAGCAGCCGCGCGAGCAGCAGCAGCGCGGGCGCGGCGGCGCCGATCTGCGCATAGGTCGGCAGGCAGGCGATCACCAGCGAGCCCACGCACATCATCACGACCGAGGTCACCATCGAGGTCTTGCGGCCCTTGCGGTCGGCGATGCGGCCGAACAGCCAGCCGCCGATCGGGCGCATCAGGAAGCCGGCCGCGAACACGCCGGCGGTGTTGAGCAGCTGCACCGTGGGGTCGGACTTGGGGAAGAAGGCCGGCGCGAAGTAGATCGCGCAGAAGGCGTAGACGTAGAAGTCGAACCACTCCACCAGGTTGCCCGAGGAGGCGGCGAAGATGGCGAAGATGCGCTTGCGCTTCTCCTCGAAGGTGTAGGGCGTGGTGTCGGCCGGCGAGGCGCCGGCGGGGGCGCCGCCGGTGCGGGCGAGGGTGTTCATGGCGTGTCCTTGTCTCGGGTCGCGGCCGCTGGAGGCGGCCTGAATCGGTGCCCGGGAAGTCTGTCGCGGCGCGCGCGCGCCGTCGTCCGTAGCCCACCGCCGCGCGGCTACGTATCGGTACGCAAGGGTTAACCCTAGGTGGCGTTTCCGGGGGGCGGCGCGGCCCCGGCTACAGCCCGTGTTCGCGCAGGAAGCGGTCGAGCTGGTGGCTGTTCGCGAGGCCGAGCTTGGCGAACACGTGGGCCCGGTGGGTCTCCACCGTGCGCTGCTCGAGCGGCGCGAGCTCGAGCGCGATCTGCTTGTTCGGCTTGCCCTCGGCCACCAGCCGCGCCACCTGCATCTCGCGCGGCGTGAGCTTGTCCCACAGCGCCTGCGCGGCCTGCCGCGCCTGGCGCTTCGCGGCGATCTCGCCGGCGCGCTGCAGGGCGCGCGCGATGCTGTCGAGCAGCTGCTCGTCGTTGCAGGGCTTCTCGAGCCAGCCGAAGGCGCCGTTCTGCACCGCCTCCACCGCCATCGGGATGTCGCCATGGCCCGAGAGGAACAGCACCACCAGCGGGCTGTCCTGCGCGCGCAGCGCGTCGAACACCTGCAGCCCGCTCATGCCGTCCATGCGCAGGTCGAGGATGGCGCAGCCCGCGCGCTGCAGGTCGGCGCCGGCCAGGAAGTCCTCGCCCGAGGCGAAGGTCTGCACCGCGTAGCCGCGCGAGAGCAGCAGCAGGCCGAGCGAGCGGCGCACGGCCTCGTCGTCGTCGACCACGCAGAGGTTGTTGGCGGATGCGTTCATGGGGAGGGGATCTCCAGCACGAGGGTGAATACCGTGCCACCGCCCGGACGGTGGTCGAACACCAGCCGGCCGCGGTGCGCCTCGACGATGGTGCGGCAGATGTTGAGGCCGAGCCCGAGGCCGCCGGGCTTGGTGGTGAAGAAGGGCGCGAACACCTGCTCGGCGAGCGCGTCGTCGATGCCCGTGCCGCGGTCGAGCACGCGGATCTCCATGCGGCCCTCGACCACCTCGGCCTCGAGCTCGACCACGCGCCGTTCGACCGGCGTGGCCTGCATCGCCTGCAGGCTGTTGGACAGCAGGTTCAGCAGCACCTGCTCGAGCAGCACGCGGTCGCCACGCACCGGCGGCAGCGTGGCCGGGATGCGCACCTCGGCGCGCGACTGGCGCTGCCGCATCTCGCCCTGCAGCAGCGCGAGCGCGTTGGCGGCCAGCGCCGCCACCGCGCAGTCTTCCGTGCCCGCGGTGCGCTGGCGCACGAAGCCGCGGATGCGCCGCACGATCTCGGCGCTGCGCCGTGCCTGCGCCATGGTCTCGTCGAGGCTGCTGGCCAGCAACGCCTGGTTGCCCTGCTCGGCGAAGGCCTTGGCCGCGCCCGCGAAGCTGCTCAGCGCCATCAGCGGCTGGTTGAGCTCGTGCGCCAGCGTGGAGGCCATCTCGCCCAGGCTCGCGAGCCGCTGCGCATGCTGCAGCTGCTCGTCGTTCTGGCGCTGGCGCAGCTCGGCGCGCTTCTGCTCGGTGATGTCGACCACCGAGCTCATCCAGCCCGCGTGGCCGCCGTCAGCGTCGATCAGCGGCGCTGTGTAGACCATGGTGATGACCTCGCGGCCGTCGCGATGGCGCAGCCGTGACTCGAAGCCCGACAGCGCGGGCTGGCCGCTCATCATGGCGTCGTAGTGGTGCCAGTGGCGCGGCACGTCGTCGGGATGCCAGTAGGGGTAGGGCGGCAGCTTGCCGAGCAGCTCGTCGGCGCCGTAGCCGGTCATTTCGCAGAAGGCCGGGTTGACGTAGGTGATGCGGCCCTCGAGGTCGCGCGCGCGCATGCCGACCAGCAGCGAATCCTCCATCGCCTTGCGGAAGGCGTGGGCCTCGTCGAGCTCGTGGGTGCGCTCGCGCACGCGCAGCTCGAGCTCGCGCCGCGCATCGCGCTGCTCGGCGAAGCGGCGCTCGCGCAGCCGCCAGTAGAGGCCGCCGAGCAGCAGCACGCCGGCGCCCAGCAGGCCCAGCATCCAGGTGCGCTCGCGCGCGCGCGTGACCTCGGCATGGTCGACCATCACCGTGAGGGTCCAGCCCAGATCGGGCAGCGGCTCGTCGATCGCGAGGAAGCTGCGCGGCTTGCCGCCGAGCGCGGTGCGCACCAGGTAGCCGGGCTCGCCGTCGCCGCGCTGCGTCTTCCAGGGCAGCGCGGGGAAGCTGGCGCGCGCGCCGTACTGCTGGTCGCGTCGCAGCCGCTCGAGCTGCACCGCGTCGAGCGGGCGCGTGGCCTGGTACATCCACGCGGGCACCGAGCTCAGGAACACGATGCCGCGCGCGTCGGTCAAGAGGATCGGGTCGCGCACGAAGGTCCAGGCCTCCTGCAGCGCGCGCAGGCTGACCTTGACCGTCACCACGCCGATCACCGCGCCCGTGTCCGAGCGCACCGGCGCCGAGATGAACAGGCCCGGTTCGCCGGTGGTCTGGCCCACGCCGTAGAACAGGCCGCTGCGGCCCGCGCGCGCATCGATGAAGTAGGGCCGGTTGGCATAGGACTCGCCGACGAAGCTCTGCGGCGTGGCCCAGTTGCTGGCCGCAAGCGTGAGGCCCTGCGGGTCGATCAGGTAGAGCGCGTCGGAACCGGCCTGCCGGTTCACCTCCTCGATGTAGAGGTTGGCGCGCTGCTTCACGGCCGCGTCGCCGGGGTGCGCGAGCGCGGCCAGCACCTCGGGATGCAGCGCCGCGGTGAACGGCAGGTAGCTGTACTTGCCGGCCGAGTCGCGCAGGCCCAGCACGTGCACTTCCATCGCGCGGCGGATCGAGTCGGCCTGGAAGCTGGCCTCGCGCGCGGCGGCCCATTGGCCGGCGGCGCCGATCAGCAGCGCCGCGAGCGCGAGCAGGCCGGCACCGAGCAGCAGCGCGCGCCGGCGGCGGCGCGGCGGCGGAGAGGAGGAAGAGGGCGGGGAGGGCGGCATGGGAGCGGGAACGACCGGCGCGGCGCAGGCGATTCTGCACCGATCGCCGCGCGGCCTTCGCGCCGGCGCCGCCCGCCGTTCAGCGCGTGCCTGTCGCGCGCGCCGCGCCCTTCGCCGCCCACTGCGCGAGCATCGCCTCGACCAGCTGCGACACCATCGCGCGCGTGTCCGACCAGGCCATGGTGCGCGTCATGCACGGAAAGGCGATGGTGCCGAACACCGAGGCCAGCAGCGTGTCGGCCGCGAGCCGCGAGGACAGCGGCGGGCGCGGCAGCGTGGCGAAGAAGGCATCGACCGTGTCGTAGTAGAGCTGCAGGCTGTCGACCACCGCGCGCGAGCGGCCGAAGGGCCGGCCCTCGCTGTCCAGCGGCGGCGGCTCGCGCAGGCTGGGCGCCGGGAAGATCTCGAGGAACTCCTCCATGTGCGCGAGCCAGTGGTCGGCGGTGGCCATGAACAGCTTGTGCACGCGCCGCGCGGGATCGCGCGTGCGCGCGATGGCCCGGCGCAGGTGCTCGGTGGCGCTGTCCATGTCGCGGCCGCGGATGTGGAAGAACAGGTCCTGCTGGTCGTGGAAGTACTGGTAGATGCTGCCCGGCGCATAGCCGGCCTCGGCCGCCACGCGCCGCAGCGACACGCCGGCCGCGCCCTCGGCCGCGAGCAGCCGCCGGCCCGCGGCGATGAAGTCCTCGCGCACCAGCGCCTTGTCTTCCTGGCTGCGCGCGCGGCGGCGCAGGTCGTGCTTCGGGTCGCGCAAGGGCATGGAGCGTGGGGCCGGCGAGGGGAGTGGGGGCGATGGACGGCCGAAGTATAGGTGGCGCTGCGGGAAAACCCGGGCTATAAATGAACGCGTTCAAATAAGAATGCGCCCATGTCCTTCCTCTCCACCTTCGCCGATGCCGCGCCCGCGCCCTGCTGTTGCGGCGGCGCCGCTGCCGCCGCGCCGGCTCCGATGCCCGCGCCGATCGATGGCGCCTTCTCGCTGGTCGACCACTTCGGCACGCCGGTCGACCAGCGCAGCTATGGCGATCGCCACCTGCTGGTGTTCTTCGGCTTCTCGCACTGCGCCGTGGTCTGCCCGCGCGAGCTCGCCAAGCTCGGCGCGGCGCTGCGGGCGCTGGGCCCGCTGGCCGCGCGCGTGCAGCCGCTCTACGTGAGCGTCGATCCCGCGCGCGACACGCCCGAGGTGCTGCGCGCCTGCGTGGCGCGCCATCCGGGCGGCTTCGTCGGCCTCACGGGCAGCGAGGCGCAGGTCGAGGCCGCGAAGAAGAGCTTTCGCGTGTTCGCGCGCCGCGTGCCCGACGCGGCGGCGCCCGGCGGCTACGTGGTGCCGCACACCGCGCTGGCCTACTTCATGGCGCCGGGCGGCCGCTACCTCGCGCACTTCGCCGAATCGCTCGATGCGCCAGCGGTGGCGGCACGCATGAAGGAACTGATGCAGGGAGACACGCCATGAACAGCCCCGAAGCCTCGACGCCGCTGAGCGACCGGCAGGCCGGCCACCTGCGCCATTTCGCCAACCTCTCGCGCCGGCCGGTCAACGACTGGTCGGGCATGCAGGGCCGCGGCACCGGCCAGGACGACTTCGGCGGCTACCGCTTCCAGCTCGCCTACATGGCCTATGCGATCGCGCTCGCGCACCGCCACCGGCTGCCCGCCGCGCCCGGCGCCTTCCGGCCCGTGTTCGAGCGGCTGATCGCCAAGATGCTGCTGCCCGAGGTCTGGATGTACTGGGCGCGCGTGAGCCGCGGGGGCAGCGTGTTCAACATGCACCGCTCGCACGACTACGAGGAGGACTGGAACCCGGTCGGGCGCGACAACATCATGTACAGCGCCTACGTGCAGTCGATGGCGCTGCTGCACCACTACCTGTTCGACGACGACCGCTATGCGCAGCCCGGCGCGCTGACCTTCAGCTACTGGTCCTTCTTCTGGGGCGGCAAGGAGCGCCGCTTCGAATACGACCAGCGCAGCCTCAACCAGCACGTCTACTGGCAGATGGTCGAGAGCGGCTACCTCGGCGTGGCCTGCGAGCCCAACTGCGTGTTCCAGATCTGCAACCAGCCCGCGATCCTGGGCTTTCGCCTGCACGACCTGGTGCATGGCGGCGCGATGGCGGCCGAGGTCACGACGGCCTACCAGCAGGCCTGGGAGCGCTTCGGCCGGCTCGGCGCCAACGGCCACTACCTCACGATGATGGCGCAGGACACGCAGGCGCTGCGCGACAACGCAGGCCCCTCGCCCTGGGTCGATGCCTGGTGCGGCATGTTGATGAACATGTGGAATCGCGACTTCGTGCATGCGCACTATCCGGCGCAGCTCGCGGGCTGGCTGCTGCGCGGCGAGGACGGCGCCTGCTCGGTGCGCTCGGCCGAGCGGCCGCCGGTGATGGGCCAGCAGGTGGTCAACGACGATTCCGATTTCGGCTGGGCCGCGGCCTGGGCCTCGGAGATGGGCGACGCGGCCACGCTCGAGGGTTTCATGCGCCATGCCGATCGCCACATGGCGCCGAGCTGGCGCGAGGGAGGCTTCCATTTCCCGCGCAACGACCGGCTCGAGGACGCGCAGGGCCATCGCACGCTGGTCGAGCCGATGACCGGCAACGTGCTGCTGGGCTACGCGAGCCTCAACGTGCCCGACGGGCTCTGGCGCCTCTACAACCAGCCCTGGCCCGAGCACCACCATCGCCAGCCCGCGCTGGTGCGCGTGGACGACGCGGTCGATGTGCTGCAGGCGGTGTTCGACACCGAGGCGCGCGTGCTGCGCTTCGCGCTGCGCCGCTGCGAGGGCGCGCGCGGCGGCGTCGAGGTCGAGATCGGGCGGCTGGCATCGCGCGGTGCCTGGACCCTGCGGTGCGATGGCGCCGAGGTCGCGCGCGGCGAGGCGGACCGCATCGAAGGCGGCGCGGCCCTGGCGCTGCGCGCGACGCCCGAGGGCTTCGCGCTGCGCTGCCCCGAGGGTGCGACCGCGGCCTTCGTGCTGGCGTTCGGCGCCGGCTGACTCAGCCGCGCGTGGGCAGCCGCGACTTGCCGTAGCCGCGGTAGCGCTGGCGCACGGTCTCCATCTCCTGCGCGTCGAGAATCACGGGCGCGCCGAGCTGCGCGCTCATCCAGTACTGGCGCGCCAGGGTCTCGAGCTTGGCGGCGTTCGCCACTGCCTTCTCGACCGTGGCCGCGTAACAGATCATCCCGTGGTTCGCGAGCAGGCAGGCATTGCGGTTCTCGAGCGCGTCGACCGCCGATTGCGCGAGCGCATCGGTGCCGAAGGTGGCGTATTGCGCGCAGGGAATGTCGTCGCCGCCGAAGCCCGCGAGCATGTAGTGGAAGGCCGGGATCGGTCGGCGCTGCGCCGACAGCGCCACGCAGGCATCCGAGTGCGTGTGGACCACGGCCTCGGCCTGCGGGTAGCGGCGGTAGATGGCGGTGTGCATCGCCCATTCGCTCGAGGGGATGCCCGCGCCGCGGGTCTCGCCGTCGAGCGTGATCGACACCAGCGCCTGCGGGTCGATGGTGTCGGCGTCGGCGCCCGTGGGGCTGATCAGCGCGCCGCCGTCGAAGCGGCAGCTGATGTTGCCCGCGCTGCCGCTGTTGAGGCCGAGCTGCGCGAGCCGGCGATAGCCGGCGGCCAGGGCCTGGCGCAGGGCGTCTTCGGACAGGGGAAGGGGAGACGGGGTCGTGGTCATGGGCGGTTCCTTGCGCGCGTCGGCGCGGTGAAGCGAAGGTGGGACGTTCGGTTCTTCAGCGGGCCGCGTCGCGCATGCTCTGCAGCATGGGCAGCAGCATGTCGACCGGACCCAGCTTGCCCGACTTGAGGCACAGCGCGAGCGGCGCGGCGCCGAGGGTCACCGCGCGCGCGATGCCGGGGCCGGCATAGGGGCCGACCTGCAGCCGGTCGATGGCGAGGTGCGCGAGCACCGAGCCCGAGGTCTCGCCGCCAGAGATCACGAAGCGCTTGACGCCCGCGTCGCGCAGCCGCACCGCGAGCCGGCCGAGGATGTCCTCGGCCAGCGCGGCCGCCTCGTGCCGGCCGATGCGCGCCTGCACGCGCTCGATCACCGGCGCGTGCGCCGAGGTCGCGATCGCGACCGGGCCCTGCGGCAGCGTCGCGAGCGCCCAGTCCAATGCCTCGCCGATCACGTCGACGCCGTCGATCGCGCGTTCGACGTCGATCCAGTGCACCGGCCGTTCGCGCTCGAAGGCGCGCAGCTGTTCGATCGAGCGGTCGGCGCAGCTGCCGGCCAGCACCACGCCCGGGCCCTCGACCGCCGGCAGGCGCGGCGCGCGGTCGCCCGCTGCCAGCCAGCCATGCTCGCGCCACAGCGCGGGGTAGTAGGCGCCGATCGAGGAGTTGCCGGTCATCAGCGGCCAGTCCCAGGTCAGGCCGGCGAGGGCGCGCAGGTCGTCGGGCTCGGCCGCGTCGGCGATCGCGAAGCCGGTGCCCTCGGTCTCGAGCGCGGCCACGTGCGCGCGCATCGCCTCGAGGCCCGCATGCACCACCTGCTGCGGGATCAGGCCGACGCGGGTCTTGGTCTGGCGCTGCAGCGTGCGCACGAGGTTGGGGTCGAGCATCGGCGTCAGCGGGTCGAAGCGCTTGGGCGACTCCGAGATCAGCATCTGGTCGGCGAACAGGTGGCCCTGGAACACGCGGCGGCCGGCCTCGGGGAACGAGGGGCAGAAGGCGGTGAGCTTCGCGCCCGTGAGCTCGCGCAGCAGGTCGGCGCAGGGGCCGATGTTGCCGTCGTCGGTGGAGTCGAAGGTGGCGCAGTACTTGAAGAAGAGCTGGCGCGCGCCGCGCTCCAGCAGCGCACGCGCGCCGGCCTCGAAGGCCGCGACCGCGTCGGCCGCCGGCACCACGCGCGTCTTGCGCGCGATCACCACCGCGTCGAGTTCGTCGCCGAGTTCGGCCAGGGCTTCGGGCCGCGTCACGAAGCCGCAGCGCACGCCGTGCGCCACCAGCATCGCGGCCAGTTCCATGCCGCCGGTCAGGTCATCGGCGAGGGCGCCGAACAGTAATGCCATGGGTGTCTCCGATCGTTCTCGTGCGAGGGCGGATGCCGGGTTTGTGAGCTATTGCGCTACAGTAAATATGATATATCATGCCTCAAAACTAACGCAACGAAGGGTTCCCGAATGTCGTCCGCCGCCTCGCAGAACAGGCCGAACCAGCACGATCTCCAGCTCCGGCAGCGCGCCGTCAAGGTCGTGCCCGGCGGCATGACGGGGCACCTGAATGCCGCGGGCCTGCCCGCGGGTTACCCGCAGTTCTTCGAGCGCGGCCAGGGCTGCCGCGTCTGGGACGTCGACGGCAACGAGTACATCGACTTCATGTGCAGCTGGGGCCCGAACCTGCTGGGCCATCACCATCCGGTGGTCGATGAGGCCGCGCGCAGGCAGCAGGCGCTGGGCGACTGCCTCGACGGCCCCACGGCGCGCTTCGTCGAGCTGGCCGAGCGCTTCGTCGCGCGCAGCGCCCATGCCGACTGGGTGCTGTTCCAGAAGAACGGCACCGATGCCACCACCGTCTGCCTGATGGTGGCGCGCGCGGCCACCGGCAAGCGCAAGGTGCTGGTCGCGACCAAGGCCTATCACGGCGCCGATCCCTGGTGCACGCCGATTCCGCAGGGCATCACGCCCGAGGACCGCGCGCACCTGATCCACTACACCTACAACGACATCGCGAGCCTCGAGGCTGCCGTGGCTCAGGCAGGCACGGACCTCGCGGCCATCGTCTGCGCGGCCTTCAAGCACGACCTGGGCATCGACCAGGAGCTGCCCACGCCCGAGTTCGCGCGCCGTGCCCGCGAACTCTGCGACCAGGCCGGTGCCGCGCTGATCCTCGACGAGGTGCGCGCGGGCTTCCGCGTGCATGCGGGCGGCAGCTGGGAGACCGTGGGCGTGCGCCCCGACCTCAGCGCCTGGAGCAAGTCGATCGCCAATGGCTATGCGCTCGCGGCCGTGACCGGCGTCGATGCGCTGCGCGAAGCGGCCACGCGCATCTACACCACGGGCTCGTTCTGGTCGGGCGGCGTGGCGATGGCCGCGGGCCTGGCGACGATCGAAGTGGCCGATGCGCAGGACGTGGTGGGCCATGTGCAGGCCATGGGCCAGCGCTTCCGCGATGGCATCGCCGCGCAGGCTGCGAGCCATGGGGTGCCGGTGCGCCAGACGGGCCCGGCGGCGCTGCCGCTGATCCTGTTCGACGAGGACCCGGGCTTCGACAAGGGCGCGGTGTTCACCATCGAGGCGCTGCGCCGCGGCGTCTACCTGCATCCCAGGCACAACATGTTCCTGTCGCTGGCACACACCGTGCAAGACATCGACCTGGCCCTGCAGGCCACCGACGCGGCCTTCGCCGCCGTCGCAGCGCGCTTCGGCCGGCGCTGACGTCCCCATCTCCCGCACGCACGAAGAGGAATCCGCAGCATGGCATCCACGGCAACCCAACCGCCCGTTGCGGGCTCCGAACGCGTCGGCGGTGCCGGCATCGAGATCCGCGGCCTCGCCAAGCGCTTCGGCGCGGTGCGTGCGGTCGACGATGTGTCGCTGAGCGTGCAGCCCGGCGAATTCCTCGCGCTGCTCGGGCCCAGCGGCTCGGGCAAGACCTCGATCCTCATGAGCATCGCGGGCTTCGAGCTGCCCGATGCCGGCAGCATCGCCATCGACGGCCGCGACGTCACCTACCTGCCCGCGAGCCAGCGCAACCTCGGCATGGTGTTCCAGAAATACACGCTGTTCCCGCACCTCTCGGTGCTCGACAACGTGGCCTTCGGTCTCAAGATGCGCGGCGTGGCGCGCGCCGAGCGCCATCGCCTGGCCGAGCAGGCGCTGGCCACGGTGCGGCTCGAGGGCTATGGCAAGCGCATGCCGGCGCAGCTCTCGGGCGGCCAGCAGCAGCGCGTGGCGCTGGCGCGCGCCATCGTCTACAAGCCGAAGGTGCTGCTGATGGACGAGCCGCTGAGCGCGCTCGACAAGAACCTGCGCGAGGAGATGCAGCTCGAGATCAAGCGGCTGCAGTCGCAGCTCGGCATCACGGTGGTCTTCGTCACGCACGACCAGGGCGAGGCGCTGACCATGGCCGACCGCGTCGCGATCCTCAACCAGGGCCGCATCCAGCAGCTCGACGCGCCCAAGGCGCTGTACGAGCGGCCGCGCACGCGCTTCGTCGCGGGCTTCATCGGCGAGACCAACTTCATGCCGGCCGAGATCGGCCCGCTGCGCACCCAGGGCGCGCTGGTGCAGCTGCCCGGCGGCGCGAGCCCGCGCGAGGTGCGCACCGATGCGCTGGTGGGCCGCGTCGCCGCCGGCGGCCGCGCGGTGGCCGCGCTGCGCCCCGAGCAGATCGTGATCGGCAGCCCCGAGGACCCGGCCGCGCTGCGCGCCACCGTGAGCGGCGTGATCTACAGCGGCTCCACCGTGCTGTGCATCGCGCAGCTGTCCGACGGCACCGAGCTGCGCGCGCGGCTGCCCGACCCGAGCCGCGTCGCGCTCGCGGCCGGCGACCGCGTCGGCCTGCTGTGGCCCGCCGATGCGCTGCGCATCTACGGCGAAGAGGTGGCCGCGGCATGAGCACGGCGACCGTGCCCGCCATCGCGGCCTCGCCCTCGGCGTTCTCGCGCCTGTGGCTCGGCGGCCGGCAGCTCAGCGTGGCGGCCTCGGCCGTGCTGCTCGCGCCCTTCTTCGCGCTGCTGCTGCTGGTGTTCCTCTATCCGCTGCTGAGCCTGCTGTCGCTCAGCGTGCTCGAGCCGCATCCCACGCTCGCGAACTACGCGCGCGTGTTCGACAACCCGGTCTACGTGCGCGTGATGCTGCGCACCGGCTGGATCAGCCTGCTGACCACCGTGCTCGCGCTGGTGCTGGGCTTTCCCATCGCCTACCTGATGACGCGCGTGAAGGGCGCGGTGGCCGCGCTGCTCACGGCCTGCGTACTGCTGCCGCTGTGGTCCAGCGTGCTGGTGCGCACGGCGGCCTGGATCGTGCTGCTGCGCCGCGACGGCATCGTCAACAACGCGCTGCAGTGGCTGGGCCTCACGGGCGAGCCCGTGAAGCTGCTCTACACCGAGGGCGCGGTGGTGCTCGCGATGGCGCACGTGCTGCTGCCTTTCCTGATCCTGCCGATCTACTCGGCGCTCAAGAATATTCCCGACGACTACATGCGCGCGGCCGCCATGCTCGGCGCCAACCGCCGGCGCGCCTTCTTCGAGGTGCTGCTGCCGATGAGCCGCGCGGGCGTGTGGAGCGGCTGCCTGATGGTTTTCCTCTCGGCGCTGGGCTTCTTCGTCACGCCGGCGCTGGTCGGCAGCCCGCAGGAGCTGATGATCGCCACGCTGGTCTCGCAGCAGGTGCGCGAGATGCTCGACTGGCCCTTCGCGGCCGCGCTGATCGGCGTGCTGATGGTGGTGGTGGCCACGCTGACCATGGTCTTCAACAAGGCCGTGAGCTTCAACCGGCTGATCGGAGGCGGCGCATGAGCAAGAACGAGAACACCGTGCGCCACCGGGCGCCCTTCGACCTGGGCGCCTTCTCGCTGCGCGCCTACGTCTGGCTGGTGGTGCTGTTCATCATGGTGCCCACGCTGATCATCGTGCCGATGTCCCTCAGCCCGGCCGACTTCCTCGAGTTCCCGCCCAGCGGCTTCACCCTGCACTGGTACCAGGAGTTCTTCGGCGATCCGCAGTGGCAGAAGGCGGCGCTGCTGAGCCTGCAGGTGGCCGCGCTGACCATGGTCTGCTCGGTGGTCATCGGCACCATGGTGTCGTACGCCATCGTGCGCGGCACCGAGCGCTTCCGCTCGGCCACGCAGCTGATGGTGATCGGCCCGGTGATCGCGCCGCACATCGCGGTGGCGGTGGCCTGCTACCTGTTCTACCAGCGCCTGGGCGTGGTCGGTTCGCTGGCCGGCTTCGTGGCGGCGCACACGGTGCTGGCGCTGCCCTTCGTGGTGTTCACCGTCTCGGCCGCGCTGTCGCGCGTCGACCCCGACCTCGAGTCGGCCGCCATGAGCTGCGGCGCGAGCCGCGCGCGCGCCTTCTTCCATGTGACCCTGCCGCTGATCGTGCCGGGCCTGCTGAGCGGCGCGCTGTTCGCCTTCATCATTTCCTTCGACGAGCCCGTGGTCTCGTTCTTCGTCTCGAGCGTGCGCCAGCGCACGCTGCCGCGGCGCATGTTCGAGGACATCGAGCAGAACCTCACGCCCGTGATCCCGGCCATCGCCACCCTGCTCACGCTGTTGTCGATCGCGGTGCTGATCGCCGTGGCGCTGCTGCGCGTGCTCGAGCGCCGGCGCCGCGCCGAATGAGCGCCCCTCTTTTTTCCTGGTCCTCACTCACAAGGAGTTCGCGATGATGAAATGTCTGGCTCGAAGCAAGGGTGCCGCCCTCGCGCTGCTCGCCTGCGCGGCGTTCACCGGTGCCTCGGCGCAGGGGCTCGAGAAGGAACTGGTGATCGCCACCACCGGCGGCCTGATGGAGAAGACGCTGGTGCAGTACTTCTACACCCCGTTCTCCAAGGCCAAGGGCGTGGAGGTGGTGCCCGCCGCGATCGAGGTGCCCGACCAGTGGGCCAAGGTGCAGGCCATGTCGCGCAGCGGCGGCATGGAGTTCGACATCGTGACCGCCACCCCGCCCGACCTGGTGCAGAAGAAGGAACTGCTGCAGGCCATCGACTGCAGCAAGCTGCCCAACGTCACCGCCAACGGCGTGAAGGGCGCCTGCACCACCTACGGCGTGATGCGCACCGTGGGCGGCATGCAGATCGGCTACAGCACCGAGGCCTTCAAGGGCGCCAACGTGCCCAAGACCTGGGCCGACTTCTGGGACACGGCCAAGTTCCCCGGCCCGCGCGGCCTGCCCGATACCGGCGACCGCGAATGGTGGGTGCCGGTGGCGGCGCTGCTGGCCGACGGCGTCGCGCCCGACAAGCTGTTCCCGCTCGACCTCGACCGCGCCTACAAGAAGCTCGACAAGCTGCGCCCCAACGTCGCCGTCTGGTGGAAGAGCGGCGACCAGCTGCAGCAGATCATGCGCAACAAGGAAGTGGTCATGAGCATGGGCTACTCGGGCCGCCTGATCTCGCTGATGAACGCCAAGGTGCCGATCGCCGTGTCGTGGGACGGCGCCGTGCGCGACGTCGGCTACATGTCGATCCCCAAGGGCGCGCCGCATCCGAAGGCGGCCATGGCGTACCTCGACTTCTTCTATGCCTCGGCACCCGAGCAGCACGTGAACTTCGTCAATGCCGTGAACTACGACACCGGCAACGGCAAGACCGCGAGCCTGTTCCCGCCCGAGCGCCGCGCCATGCTCGCGACCTCGGCCGAGAACTTCGACAAGCTGATCGTGGCCGACTACGAGTGGATCGGCAATAACCGCCAGATGCTGCGCGACCGCTGGATCGCCTGGCTGGGACGCTGATCCCGATCGCGTGAGTGCCGCTCGCGGGGCCACGGCAGGGCCACAATACGCCGCCGCGCGATTCCCGGCACACACGCAATCAAGGAGAGAGAAGCCCATGGCAACCCCGGTCATCAACGTGGTCGAACGCACCAATCTGGCGAGCCAGATCTACGAGCACCTGCGCGAGCAGCTGATGTCGGCCACCTTCCAGCCGGGCCAGCGCCTGAAGATCCGCGAGCTGGCCAAGACCATGGGCACCAGCGAGACGCCGGTGCGCGAAGCCCTGATCCAGCTCGTGCGCGACCGCGCGCTCGAGATGAAGGAGGGCTACTTCATCCGCGTGCGCCAGCTCACGCTGGCCGAGTACCTCGAGCTGCGCGACATCCGCCTCGCGCTCGAGCCGCTGGCGGCCGAGCGTGCCGTGCCCCTGCTCGACAACGCCACCATCAAGCAGCTCACCGAGAGCCACCGGCTGCTGGTGCGCGCGGAGAAGACCAAGGACTACCGCGCCGCGCTGCAGCACAACTTCGACTTCCACTTCGGCATCTACCGCCATTCGGGCATGCCGCAGCTCACCGAGCTGCTGGACCGCATCTGGGTGCAGGTGGGGCCGATGATGAACTTCCTCTATCCCCACGGCCACCCGACCTACGACACCGAGCACCAGCACGTGAACGTGCTGCGCGGGCTGCAGCAGCGCGACACCGCGATGGTGCGCCACGCCATCGAGCAGGACCTGATCGAGGGCGGACGCGACTTCGTGCGCGTGCTCGGGGAGATCGATGCCAATCCCGCGCGCGCCGAAGAACTGCTCGCGCTGCGCAACCAGCCGCCTCCGACCGGCAGAAAGCCTCCCACCCCATGATGGACCACACCAGCGACCCGAACGCGGCGCGCTACGTACTCGACCCCCAGCGCACCGACCTCGCGCGCGAATTCCGCGGCTGCATCCGCGGCCCGCACAGCGAGGAACTGAAGAAGCTCCTGCATCGCATGCGCTGGGGCGCCTTCCCCGGCCGCTATCTGCTGGTGATGGTCGAGCCGGGCCGCCGCTGGGCGCTGGCGCAGATGCCCGACGAGCGCGGCCAGAAGGTCAAGGTGTTCCACGACGTGGTGTTCGAGTCGCTCGACGACGCCGAGTGGCATGTGTTCGGCCTGCGCTGGAAGGCGCTGACCGGCACCGAGCTGAAGCTGGATTGAAGAAGCACACCGCGAGACGACCATGAGCGCCCCCATCGACACCAATGCCTTCGTCGGCTACCCCGACACCCTCAGCGTGCGCGCCGGCGAACGCATCCGATTCCACCTCAGCAGCGAAGCGAAGCAGCAGGCCGACGTGAAGTTCGTGCGCGTGCGCTGCGCCGACGCCGACGCCACCGGCCCCGGCATCAAGTACCGCGAGCTCGCATCGCCGATCGACGGCGTGCACGCGGTCGCGTTCCACGAGGCGCCCTGCGGCTCCTTCATGTCGGTGCCCGCCGATGCGCGCCTCGCGCCCGAGGGTGCGTTCTCGTTCGGCTGCTACGTCTGGCCGACGCGGCTGCTGGCCACGCCGCAGACCGTGCTCGCGCGCTGGTGCGAGGACAGCGGCCGCGGCTGGGCGCTGCAGCTGTCGCGCGAGGGCCTGAGCCTGCGCGTGGGCGGTGCCGATGGCGCGATCGAGCTGAAGACCGATGCGCCGCTCGAGCAGCGCCGCTGGTACTGGGTGCAGGGCGCGCTCGATGCGGCGACCGGCGAGATGGTGCTGTCGCAATGCCGGCTGGCCGATGGCGCGCTGCCCGAGCAGCGCCGCGAGGCCCGCGCGACCAAGCCCGGCGGATGGCGCCTCGATTCGCAAGGCCCGCTGACCGTGGCCGCGCATGCGCTGTCGGCCACCGGCGGCCGCTGCGGCGCGCACTACGACGGCAAGATCGAGGCACCGCGCATCGCCGAAGGCCTCTTGGGCATCGACGCGCTGCGCCGCTGCGACGACCTCGCGCGCCCGGGCCTGGCCGATGCCGCGCTGATCGCCTGCTGGGACTTCTCGCATGGCATCGACACGCTCGAGGTGCTCGACCGCTCGCCCAACCGCCTCGACGGCCGGCTGCACCAGCTGCCCTGCCGCGGCATGACCGGCGTGCACTGGACCGGCGACGTGCACGACTGGCGGCTGGCGCCGCGCGAGTACGGCGCGATCCATTTCCACAGCGACGACATCTACGACTGCGGCTGGCCCGCGACGCTCGAGCTCGACGTGCCGGCCGACTGGAAGTCGGGCTTCCACGCGCTGCGCCTGCGGCCCGTGGACGGCAGCGCGGCCGAGACCTTCATCACCTTCTTTGTGACGCCCGCGGCCGATGCGAAGCGCGCGCCGCTCGCGGTGCTGGCCGCGAGCATGACCTACATGGCCTACGCCAACAGCGCGCTGCGGCTGCATGCGGTGCACTTCGAGGTGCTGACCGAGCGCCTCCTGATGCTGACTGGCGACGACATCTACCTGCAGGAGCATCCCGAGGTCGGCCAGTCGACCTACGACCACCACATCGACGGCAGCGGCCGCGCCTACAGCTCGTGGCTGCGCCCGGTGCTCAACATGCGGCCGCGCTCGCAGCCCGGCAACCTCGCGATCGACAGCCACTTCCTCGACTGGCTCGAGGAGAAGGGCATCGACTACGACGTGGTGACCGACGTCGAGCTCGACCGCCAGGGCGCGGGCGCGCTCGCGGGCTACCGCGTGCTGGCGACGCTGTCGCATCCCGAGTACTACAGCGAGGCGATGATGAACGGCATCATGGCCTTCCAGAACGCGGGCGGGCGCCACCTCGCGCTCGGCGCCAACGGCTTCTACTGGCGCTGCGCCTTCCATCCGAAGGCGCCGGCCGCGGTCGAGGTGCGGCGCGGCATGGCCGGCACGCGGACCTGGGAATCGCAGCCCGGCGAGGTGCACCTGGCCGGTACCGGCGAGCCCGGCGCGCTGTGGCGCCACAGCGGCTTCGCGCCGCAGAAGCTGATCGGCGTGGGCTTCTCGGCCATGGTCTACGACCACGCGGGCTACTACCTGCTGACGCCCGATGCGGCCGACGCGCGCGTGGCCTTCGCGGTCGAGGGCATCGCGCAGGGCGAGCGCATCGGCGACTACGGCGTGCGCATCGGCGGCGCGGTCGGCATCGAGATCGACCGCTTCGACGTCGGCCTCGGTTCGCCGCCGCATGCCGTGATGCTCGCGACCTCGCACGGCCTGGGCCCGGGCGCGCTGCCCACGCCCGAGGAGTACCGCACCACGGTGCACGGCCTCGACGGCGAGCAGAACGCGCTGGTGCGCGCCGACATGGTGTTCTTCGAGACCGCCAAGGGCGGCGCGGTGTTCTCCACCGGCTCGATCTCCTATGTGCTCTCGCTGAGCCACAACGGCTACGACAACAACGTGAGCCGCATCACCGGCAACGTGCTGCGGCGCTTCCTCGATCCGGCCCCGTTCGAGCTGCCCGCCTGAGCGTCGCCATGACCGAGATGCGCATCACCGGCCGCACCGGCATCATGCTGATGCTGGCCGATCCCGTGGCCCACGTGGTGGGCTCGCTGCGGCTCAACGACCGCTTCGCGGCCGAGGGCCTCGACATCGCGGTGTCGCCGCTGCACGTGGCGCCCGCCGACCTCGCGACCGTGATCGACGCGCTGCGCCGCATGCGCAACGTGCTCGGCTTCGGCGTGACCATCCCGCACAAGATCGCAGTGCTGCCGCTGCTCGACGCGACCACCCCGCGCGCGGCGCGCATCGGCGCGGTCAACTTCGTGCGGCGCGACGCCGAGGGCCGGCTCACGGGCGACAACCTCGACGGCCGCGGCTTCGTCGACGGGCTCGCGGGGCAGGGGATCACGCTACAGGGGCGCCGCGTGCTGCAGCTCGGCGCGGGTGGGGCAGGGCGCGCGGTGGCCTTCGGCATCGCCGAGGCGGGCGCGCGCGAACTGGTGATCCACAACCGCACGAACGCACGGGCCGAGGCGCTGGCGGCCGACGTGGCCGCCGCGTATCCGGGCTGCGTCGCGCGCGCGGGCACGAACGATCCGAGCGGCTTCGACCTCGTGGTCAACACCACCTCGATGGGCATGCACGAGGGCGATGCACTGCCGCTCGACGTGGCGCAGCTGGCGGCAGGCACCGACGTGGCCGAGATCATCATGACGCCCGCGATCACGCCGCTCTTGGCCGCGGCGCAGGCATGCGGCTGCCGCGTCTCGCTGGGCACCTCGATGCTCGATGCGCAGTACGTGCTGGTGAAGGAATTGCTCGGGATCGGTGCGCCGGCGGCCTGAGAAAGCCTCCCGCGGCGGGCGCGGGCCTTGCAAGGGACAAGGGAAAACGAGCAGCGATCGGCCACCCGGTGTCAGGATGGCTGAACGATCGTATGTTATTTTTCCCTTCGTCCTGTCCACCGGAATCCCGCGCCGAGGAACCGCCATGCGCTACGCCCCCAACCACAAGGAAGAGACCCGCGAGAAGCTGCTCGAGAGCAGTCGAGCGATCGCCAAGAAGGGGGGCTTCAGCAGCACCGGCGTCGATGCGCTGATGTCGGCCATCGGCCTCACGGGCGGCGCCTTCTACAGCCACTTCGGTTCCAAGGGCGAGCTGTTCGCGGCGCTGATCGAGCGCGAGATGGAGAACAGCGCCGAGATGCTCGCGGGCACGCCCGACTCGCCGCCCGATCACGTGGCGCGCTGCCTCAAGGGCTACCTCAGCAGCGCGCATGCCCTGCACCCCGAGACCGGCTGCGCGCTGCCCGCGCTGGGCGCCGAGATCGCGCGCTCCGACCCGGCCGTGCGCGCGGCGGTCGAGCGCGGCCTGAAGAAACTGCACAAGGCCTGGAGCCAGCGCCTGGCGGGCGACGACGACGCGGCCTGGGCCGTGATGGCGCAGTGCGTGGGCGCGCTGCTGATGGCGCGCGTGGTCGAGAACGACCGCACGCGCCAGGACATCCTGAACTCGACCCGCCGCGACATCGAGCGCAACCACCTGGACTGAACCGCGCCGCGCGCATGCGCCGCATGCACCGCCGGAATGCTGTCGCGCGCTCGATTGACAGCCCGATGCCTCTCCTTTACCGTGCTTTGGTCCACGAGCGTTCAATCAAGGAGACGACATGAGCCAGGGCAATGCGGGCGCCGGTGTGGCGCTGATCATCGGCGCCGGCGATTCCACCGGCGGGGCGATCGCGAGGCGCTTCGCGGCCGGCGGCTACACCGCCTGCGTGACGCGGCGCGACGCGCAGAAGCTGCAGCCGCTGGTCGAGAGCATCGAGGCGGCCGGCGGCAAGGCCGTGGCCTTCGGCTCCGATGCGCGCAAGGAGGAAGAGGTGATCGCGCTGTTCGAGCAGGTCGAGCGCGAGGTCGGGCCGGTCGAGGTGCTGGTGTTCAACATCGGCGCCAACGTGCCCTCGAGCATCCTCGAGGAGACCGCGCGCAAGTACTTCAAGATCTGGGAGATGGCCTGCTTCGGCGGCTTCCTCAACGGCCGTGAAGCGGCCAAACGCATGGTGGAGCGCGGCCGCGGCACGATCATCTTCACGGGCGCCACCGCGGCCCTGCGCGGTGCCGCCAACTTCGCGGCCTTCGCGGGCGCCAAGCATGCGCTGCGCGCGCTGGCCCAGAGCATGGCGCGCGAACTGGGGCCGCGCAACATCCACGTGGCGCACGTGGTGGTCGACGGCGCGATCGACACCGAGTTCATCCGCACCAGCTTCCCCGAGCGCTACGCGCTGAAGTCGGAGGACGGCATCCTGAACCCCGAGCACATCGCCGAGAACTACTGGCACCTGCACGCGCAGCCGCGCGACGCCTGGACCTTCGAGCTCGACCTGCGTCCGTACATGGAACGCTGGTGAGCGACCGCGCCCCGTTTCCCGTCCTCTTCCTCCACCCTCATCGACCATGAAAACTCGCATCACCGAACTCTTCGGCATCCGCCATCCGATCATCCAGGGCGGCATGCACTACGTGGGCTTCGCGGAACTCGCGGCCGCGGTGTCGAATGCCGGCGGCCTCGGCATCATCACCGGGCTCACGCAGAAGACGCCCGAGCTGCTGGCGCGCGAGATCGCGCGCTGCCGCGAGATGACCGACCAGCCGATCGGCGTGAACCTCACCTTCCTGCCGACCTTCTCCAAGCCGCCCTATCCCGAGTACATCGCCGCGCTCATCGAGGGCGGCGTGCGCATCGTCGAGACCGCGGGCCGCAGCCCCGAGGAACACATGCCGGCGCTCAAGGCGGCCGGCGTGAAGGTGATCCACAAGTGCACCTCGGTGCGCCATGCACTGAAGGCCGAGCGCATCGGCTGCGACGCGGTCAGCGTCGACGGCTTCGAGTGCGGCGGCCATCCGGGCGAGGACGACGTGCCCAACATGATCCTGCTGCCGCGCGCGGCCGACGAGCTGCGCATTCCCTTCGTAGCCTCGGGCGGCATGGCCGACGGCCGCAGCCTCGTGGCCGCGCTCGCGCTCGGCGCCGAGGGCATGAACATGGGCACGCGCTTCATCGCCACGCAGGAGGCGCCGGTGCACGAGAACGTGAAGCGCGCGATCGTCGCGGCCAGCGAGCTCGACACGCGGCTGGTGATGCGCGGCCTGCGCAACACCGAGCGCGTGCTCAACAACAAGGGCGTGGAGGAACTGCTGGCGATCGAGCGCGCGAAGGGCGCGGACCTTCAGATCTCGGACATCCACGACCAGGTGGCGGGCATCTATCCGCGCGTGATGATCGAGGGCGACGTGGACGCGGGCGCCTTCAGCTGCGGCATGGTGGCGGGCCTGATCCACGACGTGCCGACCGTGCAGGAACTGGTCGACCGCATCATGGCCGAGGCCCATGGGCTGATCGCGGCGCGGCTCGCGGGAATGCTCGAGACGGCCTGAGAACCACGGCAGCGGCACCGGATGTCCGGAACCGGCCGGACCTGGTGCGCCGGCTTGCGGTATTTTCGAGGGCCGCATCCGCCATGACCCTCGAGCTCTTCCCCGCCACCGACGAACCGTTTCGCGCACCCGAGCCGCTGGGCCCGGGCGCCTGCGTGCTGCGCGGCTTCGCGCTGCCGTTCGCGAGCGAGCTGCTGGCCGCGCTGCCGCGCATCGAGGGCGTGTCGCCGTTCCGGCACCTGGTGACGCCTGGCGGCTACACCATGTCGGTGGCGATGACGAACTGCGGGCCGCTGGGCTGGGTCAGCGACCGCAGCGGCTACCGCTACGACCCGATCGATCCGTTGTCCGGCAAGCCCTGGCCCGCGATGCCCGCCGCGTTCGCGCGGCTCGCGCGCGAGGCGGCCGAGACGGCGGGCTTCGCGGGCTTCGCGCCCGATGCCTGCCTGGTCAACCGCTACCAGCCCGGCACCCGGCTGTCGCTGCACCAGGACCGCGACGAGCGCGACCATGGCGCACCGATCGTCTCGGTGTCGCTGGGCATGCCGGCGGTGTTCCAGTTCGGCGGGCTCGCGCGCGGCGACGCGGTCGAGCGCGTGCCGCTCGCGCATGGCGACGTGGTGGTGTGGGGCGGTCCCGACCGGCTGCGCTTCCATGGCGTGCTGCCGCTCAAGGACAAGCCGCATCCGCTGCTGGGCAGCGTGCGCATCAACCTGACCTTTCGCAAGGCCGGCTGAGCCGCGCGCTCAGCGCAGCGTGACTTCGAGGCCGTCGAAGGGCGCGTCGAACTCGCTGCGCCAGACCTGGCCGGGCTCGATCGGCCAGGCGTCGGTCCAGGTGCCGGTGGTGACCACCTCGCCCGGCTGCAGCGCGGGCGCGCCGGGGCAGGCCTGCAGCTCGTGCAGGAAGTGCAAGAGCGCATGCAGCGGGCCGTCGAGCACGTTGGCGCCCGTGCCTTCCTCGATCGGCGTGCCGTCGCGCGACAGGCGCAGGCGCGTGCGCGCGAGCAGCGCGTCGAGCGCCGCGCCGTCGCTCGCGAACTCGCGCGGCGGCCGTTGCCGCCCGACCAGCAGGCGCGCATGCAGCGCGCCATCGGCCACGGTGTCGGCGGCGCCGAACTTCCAGCCTTCGCAGTGCGACTGCACGATCTCGAAGCCCGGCGCGATCCACTCGACGCAGGCGAACAATTGCTCGAGCGTGGCGCCTTGCGGCGGCGTGGCGGCGATGCCGAACACGACCTCGGGCTCGATGCGTGGCTGCACCGTGCCCGCGAGGTCGACGATGCCCCGGCCGTCGCACAGCGTCAGCGTGGTGTTCCACACCGGGCCCCAGATCGGCGCGAACACGCCATAGCGTTGCCAGATGGTGCGGTTGGTGAAGCCGACCTTGTAGCCCACGGGCCGTTCGCCGCGTGCGAGCCGCAGGGCGCGCAGCGCGAGCGCGTCGGCATAGGCGGCGGGCAGGCCGGCGGCAGTGCGGTCGGGGCGATCGGCGGGCCACAGCGTGGCGCGGTCGTAGTGGTCGAGCACGTCCTGGGGAGTCATCGGGCCAGTCTACAAAGGGATGGCGGACCGTGTATCGGCAGTTACACGGTGCCGTCGTGAACTCGGGGCGATACTGCGGGTCACAGGCCGCTGTCGTCCGTTTTGCCTGTTTCGCCGTTCCCCGATGTTCATTCCTTCCTTCTCTTCACCCGTGGCGCGCCTGCTCGGCGCCGGTGCCCTCTGTCTCGCGAGCCTCGCCGCCCAGGCGCAAGCGCTGCCGCCCGGCGTGCGGCTCGGCATGTCGGCCGACGAGCTGCGCGCCGCGCTGCCCTCGGCCGAGCGCGTGGCGCGGCCGCAGCGGCTCGCTGGCGGCCTGCTGGGCAGCTGGCATGGCGCGCCCCAGGCGCTGGCGGGGCTGGTGTTCGAGCCGACCTTTTTCTTCGCCGATGCGCAGCTGCGGCGCGTGGAGTACGCGGCCTCGGCGCAGGGCCTGCCCGATGGCGGCGGCGCGGCCTTCGCCGAACTGCTGCAGTGGGGCCGGGGTGCCTTCGGTGCCGAGCTCGCGGCCAACGATCCGGGCAGCGCCTATGCGGCCTGGAGCAGCGGCGAGATGGATGTCTACGTGCAGCGTGTCGGCGACCCGCGCCGCGCCAGCGTGCGGTTGGTCTACAAGCAGCGCCAGCTGCGCGACGGCAGCGAGCTGTGAAGCCGTGAGGCGGCGGCCTCAGGCCGTCTTGAGCATCCCGCGCTCCTCGATGAAGCGCACCACCTCGGCCACGCCGGTCAGGGTCTTGAGGTTGGTCATCACGTAGGGCTTCTGGCGGCGCATGCGCTGCGTGTCCTGTTCCATCACGTCGAGGTTGGCGCCCACGTAGGGCGCGAGGTCGGTCTTGTTGATGACGAACAGGTCGCTCTTGGTGATGCCGGGGCCGCCCTTGCGCGGGATCTTCTCGCCCGCGGCCACGTCGATGACGTAGATCGTGAGGTCCGAGAGCTCGGGGCTGAAGGTGGCCGCGAGGTTGTCGCCGCCCGATTCGACGAACACCACGTCGGCATCGGGAAAGTCCTCGAGCATGCGGTCGATGGCCTCGAGGTTGATCGAGGCATCCTCGCGGATCGCGGTGTGCGGGCAGCCGCCGGTCTCCACGCCCATGATGCGTTCGGCCGGCAGCGCGCCGGCCACGGTCAGCAGGCGCTGGTCTTCCTTGGTATAGATGTCGTTGGTGATCGCGACCAGGTCGTAGCTGTCGCGCATCGACTTGCAGAGCATCTCCAGCAGCGTGGTCTTGCCCGAGCCGACGGGGCCGCCGATGCCCACGCGCAGCGGCGGCAGCTTCTTGGTGCGGTGGGGGATGTGGTGCAGGGCGGAGGTCATGGTGGGTGTGTGAAGAAAAAAATCTAGCTGCGGAAGAGCCGCGAATACTGGGTTTCGTGCCGCGCCGACAGCACGGCCAGCAGCGGCGCGAAGGCCTGCCGATCGTCGTCGGACAGCTGCATCGCATGGTTCACGGCCGCGGGAATCTCCTGCGCGAGCCGCCCGAGAATGCGCTGTCCCGCGCTCTGCCCGAGCGGCACGGCCTTGACCGCGGCCGCGACCATGTTCTCGGCCCAGCCGAAGGCAAAGGCCAGGCAGCCGTCGTGCACCGAAGCACCCGAGCGGTGGGCCGCGAACGCGAAGGCCACGGGATAGCTCGCGGGCAGGCCGGCGAAGACCTCGGCCGTGTCGGCATGGTGCAGCCTGAGCCATTCGACGAAGGAGCGGCCCATCTGTTCGGTCTGCAGGAAGAACTCGGCCGATTCGCGCGTCTGCAGCACCCAGTCGTTGAGCGTGCGGATGCGCTGCGCGTCATCGGCGCGCCAGGCTGCGATGGCTTGCGCGACCAAGGCGAGGTCGCCGCGCGCGAAGCTCAGGTGCAACTGGTCGGACAGCCATTCGGCGGCACTGGCCTCGGCGTCGACGCCGGCCCATTCGACCGCGGCCTCGACACCTTCGGAGTACGAGAAGCCGCCGATCGGGAGGGCGGGGGAGGCTAGCCAGATGAGCTGGAGGAGGCTTTGGGGCTGTGGTGTGTCAGCCATGTCGGCTCTCGTCCGAAGGGTGGCGCATCGGTTGTTCTGGTCCGGGGCGCGTGCACAGGACAGCGGGTACTTCCCTCCGCGAATGTCCCCCGCCTTCGGCTCCTCCTTTATTTCGCTGCGGGAAGCACCCACTGCCCTGTGCACGAGAAGCGCAGCGGTGGTGCCGGCCGATCGAGCACGGCGCGTCTGGCGCACGTCGATGGGGTACTCCCCGCAGCGAAATAAAGGAGGAGCCCGAAGGGCGGGGGACATTCGCGGAGGGGAGTACCCCGTCGGCGTGCGCCCGCCCCCACCGAAACAAACGGCCTCGAACGGAGATCCCAGCCCCCATCTCAGTGAGAGTGCCCATGATGACCATGGTCATGCGCATCGAGCAGTTCCGGCGCCAACACCAGCGGCTTCGGCCCCGAGGAGTGCGCATGACCATGCGAGTGATCATGGCCATGGTCATGGCTATGACCACCCCCATGCGAATGCTCATGCGACCCATAGGCCCCGCCCTCGGGTTCGAAGGCCTCCTCGACCGCCACCACGATCAGGTGCATCGACCGCAGCATGTCGGCCAGCACATGGTCGGGTTCGATCTTCAGGTGATCGGGCTTGAGCTCGATCGGCACATGACGGTTGCCCAGGTGGTAGGCCGCGCGCGTCAGGTCGAAGGGCGTGCCGTGGGCCGTGCAGTGCGTGATGCGCAGCACCGGCTGTGGCGCCGCGATCACGCGCACCAGCGAACCGTCTTCCGCCACCAGCACGTCGCCGCCGCGCACGGCCGTGCCGCGCGGCAGGAACACGCCGATCTGCCGGCCTTGCGAATCGGTGGCGTCGAAACGGCTTTTCTGGCGCACGTCCCAGTCGAGTTCGATGGTGGCGGCGCGCTTGAGCAGCACGGGCGCGAGGCCGCGGCCCTGGGGCATGAGTTTGTTGGCGGTGAGCATGGTGCGGTGGGACGCGTGGCGCGTCTGAAGACAGGAACGATGCTTTCAAGGATACGCAGCCTGTCAAGCCGGCGTGCCGCGCCGGATTTTCGGGCCTTGTCTCAGAACAGGAAGTAGCGCTGCGCCATCGGCAGCAGCTTCGCCGGCTCGCAGGTCAGCAACTGCCCGTCCGCGCGCACCGCGTAGGTTTGCGCATCGATCTCCATCTTCGGCGCGTAGCCGTTGTGGATCAGGTCCTTCTTGCGCACGTTGCGGATGTTCTTCACCGCCGCCAGGTTCTTCGCCAGCCCGTAGCGCTCCTTGATGCCCGCGGCCAGGCCGGCCTGCGAGACGAAGGTCAGCGAGCCCTTCGCGAGCGAGCCGCCATAGGCGCCGAACATCGGGCGGTAGTGCACCGGCTGCGGCGTCGGGATCGAGGCGTTGGGGTCGCCCATCGCGGCCATCGCGATGCTGCCGCCCTTGATGATGGTGAAGGGCTTCACGCCGAAGAAGGCCGGCTTCCACACCACGATGTCGGCCCACTTGCCGACCTCGATCGAGCCCACCTCGTGCGCGATGCCGTGCGCGATCGCGGGGTTGATCGTGTACTTGGCCACGTAGCGCTTCGCGCGGAAGTTGTCGTTGCGCGCGCTGTCCTCGGGCAGCGTGCCGCGCTGCAGCTTCATCTTGTGCGCGGTCTGCCAGCAGCGCAGCACCACCTCGCCCACGCGGCCCATGGCCTGGCTGTCGGAGCTGAACATGCTGATCGCGCCGAGGTCGTGCAGCACGTCCTCGGCGGCGATGGTTTCCTTGCGGATGCGCGACTCGGCGAAGGCCAGGTCCTCGGCGATGCCGGCGTCGAGGTGGTGGCACACCATGAGCATGTCGACGTGTTCGTCGAGCGTGTTCACCGTGTAGGGCATGGTGGGATTGGTCGACGAGGGCAGGAAGTTCGCCTCGCCCACCACGCGCAGGATGTCGGGCGCATGGCCGCCGCCCGCGCCCTCGGTGTGGAAGGCGCAGATCGCGCGGCCGCCCACGGCCGCGATCGTGTTCTCGACGAAGCCCGATTCGTTGAGCGTGTCGCTGTGGATCGCCACCTGCGTGTCGGTGGCATCGGCCACGTCGAGGCAGTTGCTGATCGCCGAGGGCGTGGTGCCCCAGTCCTCGTGCAGCTTGAGGCCGATCACGCCGGCCTCGATCTGCTCGTGCAGCGCGCCGGGCAGGCTGGCGTTGCCCTTGCCCAGGAAGCCGAGGTTCATCGGGAACGCGTCGGCCGCCTGCAGCATGCGCTCGATGTGCCAGGGCCCGGGCGTGGAGGTGGTCGCGAAGGTGCCGGTGGCGGGACCGGTGCCGCCGCCCAGCATGGTGGTCACGCCCGAGGCCAGCGCCTCCTCGATCTGCTGCGGGCAGATGAAATGGATGTGGCTGTCGATGCCGCCGGCGGTGACGATGTTGCCCTCGCAGCTGATGATCTCGGTGCCCGGGCCGATCACGATATCGACACCCGGTTGCACGTCGGGATTGCCGGCCTTGCCGATGGCGGCGATGCGGCCGTCCTTCAGGCCGATGTCGGCCTTGACGATGCCCCAGTGGTCGAGGATCAGCGCGTTGGTGAGCACCGTGTCGACGGCGCCCTGCGCGCGCGTGCGCTGCGACTGCGCCATGCCGTCGCGGATCGTCTTGCCGCCGCCGAACTTGACCTCCTCGCCGTAGCCGCCGGCGCGCAGCGTGTAGTCGGCCTCGACCTCGATCAGCAGCTCGGTGTCGGCCAGCCGCACGCGGTCGCCCACCGTGGGGCCGAAGATTTCTGCGTAGGCGCGCCTGCCTATGGTTGCCATGTCGTTCCTTGTCTTGCGGGAGAGGCCGCGGGCCGGTTCTCGGCGGGGCCGGTGAAATTCAGCAGGTCGCGCATCGAGGCGACCGCCAGCGCCATGAACGCGAGGGCGCACAGGCGGTGCGTCACGCCGGCCCAGCGCGATGCCGAGCGGTCGAAGAGCCTGGCGACGAGGCCCGCGCAGACGAAGCACCAGAGCACGGAGGCCGCCATGAAGCCGGTGAAGAAGACGGCGTAGTGGGCGGTAGTCGGTCGGTCCATGCCGAGGCCGGCCATGGCGCTGCCGAGTGCGGCCCAGTAGGCCAGGTTCTGGGGATTGGTGGCGGAGAGGATCACGCCCGAGCGCAGCGCCCGCCTCGCGGGCACGGCCCGCGCGCGCTCGATGCCGGCATCGCGCTTCGCCGCGCGCCAGCTGTCGACCGCGAGCCAGGCGAGATAGAGCACGCCGGCGATGCCCAGCGGCCAGCGCAGGGCATCGATCTGCATCAGCGCGCCCGCGCCGGCCAGGCCCAGCACGGCCCACAGCGCGTCGCCGACCAGCGAGCCCACCTGGACGGCGAAGGCCGGACGGAAACCGCCCTGCAGTCCCTGGCGCACGGTTTCCGCGAACACGGCCCCCGGCGCGGCGTTGAACACCAGGCCCAGCAGAAAGGCGGAGAGCGCGAGTGACAGCATGCCGGCGCCCGTTCAGAGCTTGCCCTGAACCAGTCCGCGGAAGCCGTAGACGATGCGGTCGCCCGAGAAATCGACCAGCTCGACCGTGCGCTGCTGCCCCGGCTCGAAGCGCACCGCGGCGCCCGAGGCGATGTTCAGGCGCATGCCGCGCGCGGCCTCGCGGTCGAAGCCGAGGGCGCCGTTGGTTTCGGCGAAGTGGTAGTGCGAGCCGACCTGGATCGGCCGGTCGGCCGTGTTCTGCACCACCAGCGTGAGGGTGCGGCGGCCCGGGTTGAGCGGGTGGTCGCCGTCGTCGGTGAGGATTTCGCCGGGGATCATGGGCCGGTGCCTCGCCTCAGATCGCCTGCGCCAGCAGCGTGGCGCCGAGGCCGACCACCGCGGCGCCCGCGATGCGCGGCAGCCAGGCGCTGGCATGGCGCAGCGCCCAGCCCAGCGCGATGCCGGCGGCATGCAGCAGCACGGTCGCGCCGACCATGCCGGCGAGCGTGAGGGCGGCGTCGTGCTCGCCCGCGAGCTCGTGGCCGTGCGCCACGCCGTGGAAGACCGCGAACAGGCCGACCACCGCCATCGCCACGCCGGCCGGCAGGTGCACGCGCGCGGCCACGAGCAGGCCCAGCACCAGCAGCGAGGCCGCGATCATCGGTTCGACGGCCGGCAGCTGCAGCCCGGCCAGGCCGACCAGCGCGCCCGCCAGCAGCATGCCGGCGAAGGCCAGCGGTGCCCACAGCAGGTCGGGCCAGGCGCGGCGCGCCGACAGCGCGCTCCAGACGCCCACCGCGACCATCGCCGCGAGGTGGTCGGCGCCGGTCAGCGGATGCATGAAGCCGGCCACGAGGCCGTGGTGCAGGCCGCCGTCGACGCCGGTGTGGGCGCTGGCCGCCAGGGGCAGCAGGGCGGCGGCGAGCAGGGCGAGGGTCCTGGAGGAGATCGATGGGCGCATGAGGGCTTGTCCTTGGTTGTTCTGGGTGTGCGGTCGTTCAGACGATGGGCTGGTGCACCGTCACGAGCTTGGTGCCGTCGGGGAAGGTGGCTTCGACCTGGATGTCGGGAATCATCTCGGCGATGCCGTCCATCACGTCGGCGCGCGTCAGCACGCTGCGGCCCTCGCTCATGAGCTCGGCCACGCTCTTGCCGTCGCGCGCGCCTTCCATGACAGCGGCCGAGATCAGGGCGATGGCTTCGGGGTAGTTGAGCTTGAGGCCGCGGGCCTTGCGGCGTTCGGCGAGCAGCGCCGCGGTGAAGATCAGCAGCTTGTCTTTTTCGCGCGGAGTCAGTTCCATGGAGACGGCATCGGGTGGCGGGAGGAGGCGGCCATTATGGGCAGAGCAGGGCTGTTGCAACAGTCGTGCCCTGTTCGCCGAATGCCGTATGGCACCGGGTCCGCGGGGCGCCGGGTGGCACGAAAGATGCACCGAAACGGTGTGAACCCTGGCCCGCCCTCCGCCGTCCCCCCCACCGAGTCCGACGACGCGCCGCAGCGCATCGTCAAGGTGCGGCGCGACTACAACAGCTGGGTCGCGAGCGAAACCCTCGAGGACTACGCGCTGCGCTACACGCCGCAGCGCTTTCGCAAATGGTCCGAATGGCGGGTCGCCAACACGGCCTTCGGCGCGGCCTCGTTCCTGATCCTGGAGGCGGTGGGCGCCACGCTGCTGGTGCAGTACGGCTTCGCCAACGCCTTCTGGGCCATCCTGGCCACGGGGCTGATCATCTTCCTCGCGGGCCTGCCGATCAGCGTGTACGCGGCGCGCTACGGCGTCGACATGGACCTGCTCACGCGCGGCGCCGGCTTCGGCTACATCGGCTCCACGCTGACCTCGCTGATCTACGCGAGCTTCACCTTCATCTTCTTCGCGCTCGAGGCGGCCGTGATGGCCTACGCGCTCGAGCTGGCGCTGGGCATCCCGCCGGTCTGGGGCTACCTGGTCTGTGCGCTGGTGGTGATCCCGCTGGTCACGCACGGGGTGTCGGCGATCAGCCGGCTGCAGCTGTGGACGCAGCCGCTGTGGCTGCTGATGCTGGTCGTGCCCTTCGCCTATGTGCTGGTGCGCGATCCTGGTGCGTTCGCGGGCATCACGCACTACAACGGCGCCAAGGGTGGTGCGCAAGGATTCAACCTGCACCTGTTCGGTGCCGCCCTCACGGTGGGCATCGCGCTCATCACGCAGATGGGCGAGCAGGCCGACTACCTGCGCTTCATGCCCGCGCGCACCGCGGCCAGCCGGGGCCGCTGGTGGGCCGGGGTGCTGGCCGGCGGGCCGGGGTGGGTGGTGCTGGGCGTGGTCAAGATGCTGGGCGGCGCCGCGCTGGCCTACCTCGCGATCACCCACATGGTGCCGGTGGAGCGCGCGGTCGACCCGAACCAGATGTACCTCGCGGCCTACGAGTACGTGTTCCCCAACTATGGCTGGGCGGTGGCGGCCACCGCGCTGTTCGTGGTGATCTCGCAGCTCAAGATCAACGTCACCAACGCCTACGCGGGCTCGCTGGCCTGGAGCAACTTCTTCTCGCGCGTGGCCCACAGCCATCCGGGGCGCGTGGTGTGGGTGGTGTTCAACGCGCTGATCGCCTTCATGCTGATGGAGATGAACGTGTTCGAGGCGCTGGGCGACGTGCTCGGGCTGTTCGCCAACATCGCCATCGCCTGGATGATGGCCGTGGTGGCCGACCTGGTCATCAACAAGCCGCTGGGCCTCTCGCCGCCGGGCATCGAGTTCAAGCGCGCCCACCTGTGGGACATCAATCCGGTGGGCGTGGGCGCGATGGCGCTGGCCTCGCTGCTGTCGATCACCGCGCACCTGGGTGTGTTCGGGCCGCTGGCGCAGGCCTTCTCGGCGCTGATCGCGCTCGGCACGGCGCTCGTCGCCTCGCCGCTGCTGGCCTGGGCCACGGGCGGGCGCTACTACCTGGCGCGCGGCTCGGTCGAGGGCGCCGCGGTGGCCGCCGGCCGGCCGGTGCAGTGGGCCCGGGTGGAATCCGAAGGCGCCTACCGCCGCCTCGCGGTGCAGCGCTGCGTGATCTGCGAGCGCGAGTACGAAGGCCCCGACATGGCCCACTGCCCGGCCTACCAGGGCGCGATCTGCTCGCTGTGCTGCACGCTCGACGCGCGCTGCGGCGACCTCTGCAAGCCGCATGCGAGCCTGTCGGCGCAGTGGTCGGCGGTGCTGCGCTGGCTGCTGCCGCGGCGCAGCTGGCGCTACCTCGACACCGGCCTGGGCCACTTCCTGCTGCTGATGCTGATCATCGTGCCGCTGCTGGCGGTGGTGTTCGGCGTGCTCTACCAGCAGGAGCTGCGCGCGCTCGGCGAGCGCGCGCTCGAGCTGGCCGCGCAGAGCGAGGTGGCGCAGGCGCTCGCGGCCGCGCAGCAGGCCTCGCTGCGCTCGGGCTTCCTCAAGGCCTACATGGCGCTGCTGGTGATCGCGGGCATCGTGGCCTGGTGGCTGGTGCTGGCGCACCAGAGCCGCAAGGTGGCGCAGGAGGAATCGAACCGCCAGACCCACCTGCTGGTGCGCGAGATCGAGCTGCACCGCGAGACCGACCGCGCGCTGCAGTCGGCCACGCGCACCGCCGAGGAGGCGCGCGAGGTGGCCGAGCAGGCCAAGCTCGCGGCCGAGCAGGCCCGGCGCGCCGCCGACCAGGCCAACCAGGCCAAGAGCCGCTACATCAGCGCCATCAGCCACGAGCTGCGCACGCCGCTCAACAGCATCCTCGGCTATGCGCAGCTGATGGGCGAAGACCACTCCGTGCCGCCGCACCGCCAGCAGGCGGTGGCGGTCATCAAGCGCGGCGGCGAGCATTTGCTGTCGCTGATCGAGGGCACCCTGGCGATCGCCCACATCGAGGCCGGCAAGCTCACGCTGCATGCGCGGCCGATGCGCTTCGCCGACACGCTGCGCGAGCTGGCCGACATGTTCGAGCTGCAGGCGGCCGAGAAGGGCCTGGCCTTCCGCTTCGAGGCCGCGGGCACGCTGCCCGAGGTGGTGCGCGCCGACGAGAAGCGGGTCTGCCAGATCCTCATCAACCTGCTGGGCAACGCGATCAAGTTCACGGCCGCGGGCCAGGTCACGCTGCGGCTGGCCTACGCACGTGAGTTCGCCGCGGTGGAGATCGAGGACACCGGCCCGGGCATGACGGCGGCCGAGATCGAGCGCATCTTCGAGCCCTTCGCGCGCGGCGATTCGGCCGGCGCCGCGGCCGCGCCGGGCGCGGGGCTGGGCCTCACCATCGCCAAGATGCTGACCGACCTGATGGGCGGCGAGATGAAGGTCAGCAGCACGCCGGGCGTGGGCTCGCTGTTCTGCGTGCGGCTGTTCCTGCCGCGCGTGCACGAGGCGGTGGCCGGTGCCGGCCGGCCGCAGCCGGTGCAGCGCGCGCGGCGCGGCTACGAGGGCGCGCGCCGCCGGCTGCTGGTGGTCGACAACGAGGAGGCCGATCGCGAGCTGCTGGGCCATGTGCTGGCGCCACTGGGCTTCGAGCTGCGCAGCGCGGCCAGCGGCCACGATGCGCTCGACCTGATCGCCGCCGGTTACCGGCCCGACGCCATGTTCGTCGATCTCGCGATGCCCGGCATCGACGGCTGGGAGACCATCCGCCGCGCGCGCCGGCTCGGGCTGGCCGACGCGGCGGTGGCGATCGTCTCGGCCAACGCCTTCGACAAGGGGCTCGACAACGACGTGGAGATCGCGCCCGAGGATTTCTTCGTGAAGCCGGTGCGCCACACCGAGCTGCTCGACTGGCTCGAGCGCCGGCTCGGCCTGCGCTGGACCGAGTCGGCCGCGGCCAGCGCGCCGGCGCCCGCGCAGCCGGTGCTGCGCCCGCCCTCGCGCGAGCGGCTGCGCGCGCTCGACGAGGCCGTGGGCCTCGGCTACTTCCGCGGCATCATGAACCAGCTCGACGCCATCGACCGCGAGCAGCCCGAGTGCGCCGCCTGGACCGAGGCGCAGCGCGTGCTGGCGCGGCAGTTCCAGTTCGAGGCCATGGGCCGCGCGCTGGCCGAGGCGGCCCATGCGGGATGAGGACCAGATGAACACACCGGCCACACCTGTGGAACCCGTGCCGCTCGCGCAGTCGCTGCGCGACAAGAGCGCCAACAGCGACCTCGTGCTGATCGTGGACGACGTGCCCGACAACCTCGCGGTGCTGCACGACGCGCTCGACGAATCGGGCTACACGGTGCTGATCGCCACCAACGGCGAGCAGGCCTTGCAGCGCGCCGCGCAGGCGCGGCCCGACATCGTGCTGCTCGACGCGATGATGCCGGGCATCGACGGCTTCGAGGTCGCGCGCCGGCTCAAGGCCGACGGGATGACGTCGCACATCCCGATCGTCTTCATGACCGGCCTGACCGAGACCGAGCACCTGGTGGCCGCGCTCGAGGCCGGCGGCGTGGATTACGTGACCAAGCCGATCAAGCCCAAGGAGGTGCTGGCGCGCATGAACGTGCACCTGCAGGGCGCCCGGCGCGCGCGCCAGGTGGCGCGCCAGGCCGGCCAGGCGCGCAATGCGCTCGACGCCTTCGGCTACGCCAGCATCACGGTGCGGCTGCCCGAGGGCCGGCTGATCTGGCAGACGGCGCTGGCGCGCGACCTGCTGCAGCGCTACTGCGAGACGCGCGCGCCCGAGACCCCGGCCGCCATCCTCGACTGGCTGCGCAGCCATGCGCCGGCCGCGCGCCAGCGCGGCGTGGAGCCGCCGGCGCTGTCGATCGCGCAGGGCGCCAGCAGCCTCACGCTGCGGCTGCACCAGCAGACCGGGCACGACGACGACGGAGACGAGTGGATGATCATCATGCGCGAGGTGTCCGACACCGCCGTGATCGAGGCCATGAGCCTGAGCCTCAAGCTCACGGCGCGCGAGGCCGAGGTGCTCTACTGGGTGGTCAAGGGCAAGACCAACAAGGACATCGGCGAGATCCTCGGCAGCAGCCCGGCCACGGCGAAGAAGCACCTCGAGCGGGTCTACGTGAAGCTCGGCGTGGAGACGCGCACGGCCGCGGCCGGCGTGGCGATCAAGCGCATCCGCGAGCTGCAGCCGCAGTTCGAGATCTAGCGTTCCAGCGTGCGGGCGGCGGCGGCGTCACGCCGCCGACTTTCCGCCTGCCTAGAATCGCGCGCCGGTTCACCGGAACGCCCGCGATGAAGAACAAGGAACACGCCACGAGAGGGACGCGCATCCGATGGCTGCTGGCCGCCTGCGGCCTGTGGGCCGGCGCGGGCGCGCACGCGGCCGGCCATTTCGACATCGACGATGCCGCCACCCTCGATCCGGGCCAGTGCCAGTACGAGACCTGGTGGGGCCGCACCGGCCCCGAGCCGGTCATCGGCTTCCACCTGGGCCCGGCCTGCCGCATCGGTCCCGTGGAGCTGGGCTTCAACCTCGACCGGCTGTCGACGCTGGGCGTGCGCACGGTCACCGGCGGGCCGCAGATCAAGTGGAATTTCTTCGGCCCGGCGCCCGATGCCACCTGGAGCGCCGCGATCTCGGCCGGCACGGTGTCGGATTTCCGCACCGGCGGCCGCACGGGCGGGCAGCTCGTGGTGCCGGTCAGCTGGCGCCCTACGCCGGAGCTGCAGATCCACGCCAACCTCGGCGCCGACTGGGCGCCCGGCACCGGTCAGCGCACGGCGCGCGGTGGCCTCGCCTGCGAGTGGGCGCTCAACGACACGCTGTCGCTGATCGCCGAGCGCAGCCGGGTCTCGCGGCTGTGGACCTCGCGCGTGGGGGCGCGGGTCAACCTCACGCCGTTGATCAGCCTCGACCTCAGCGCCTCACGGACCGGGCCGCAGGGCGTGCGCGGGGTCGTGATCGGCCTGAACCACGAGTTCAGCTGGAAGTGAGGTTGCGCCGCGCCCGGTGCGCGGCCGCCTTCGCGCGGTTGCCGCACGAGGCCATGCTGCACCAGCGGCGCGAGTGGGTCTTGGTGCGGTCCAGGAACATCAGCGTGCAGGCGTGGCCTTCGCAGGCGCGCACCCATTCGAAACGCTCGTCGCACAGCAGCGCGGCCATGGCGCGCGCGATCGGCTGCAGCAGCTGACCGGGCGCCGAGAAGGGCTCGACGCGGCGCAGCCGCAGGCCGCCGCCCTCGGGGTCGGCCGCGACCTCCACATGGCTGCTGTCCTGCGCGAGCAGGCGGTTCAGGGCCCCGAGCTCGGCCGCCGCCTCCGTGTCGAGCGGCCGGCCCGCATGGCGTTCGGCGAAGTGCCGGAAACCGTCGCGCAGTTCGCGCGCGCGTTGCGCCACCGCATCGAGCGCGGCCACGCCGCCCTTGGCGGCCCGCAGCCGCTCGGCATCGGCCGGCGCGATCAGCTTCGCCGCCAGCAGCCATTGCAGCAGCGCCGCGCCATCGGCCAGCCATTCGACCCGCACGCCGTCGGGCGTGGCAGTGCTGTTGACGAAATCGAGCGCGAGATGGTCGCCGACGAAGGGCGCGGGCATGGGGGCGGCGGTGGTGGTCATGGCGAAACTCCTGGCGCGATGATAACCGTCAAAAAATAGATTGACAGGTTACCCGACCGTGAATAACCTTTAAAAACGTCGTTAGCAGGTTATTCAAGCCCGGGAGTCCCCGGGCGCCGCCATCGGCTTGCAGGAGTCTTCCCATGGTTCGTTTCCACACCGTCGCCGTCGGCGCGCACAAGGTCTTCTATCGCGAGGCCGGCGATCGCTCGCGACCCACCTTGCTGCTGCTGCACGGCTTCCCGAGCTCGTCGCACATGTTCCGCAACCTGATCCCGCTGCTGGCGGACCGCTTCCACATCGTCGCGCCCGACCTGCCGGGCTTCGGCTTCACCGAGTCGCCCGCGCGGCCGGCCTTCGCGTACAGCTTCGACAACCTCGCCAAGGTGATCGAAGGCTTCACCGACGCGCTCGGGCTGCATCGCTACGCGCTCTACGTGTTCGACTACGGCGCGCCCGTGGGCTTCCGGCTCGCGCTGTCGCGGCCCGAGCGGGTGAGCGCGATCGTGTCGCAGAACGGCAATGCCTACGAGCAGGGCCTGAGCGAGGGCTGGAGCGTGCTGCGCACCTATTGGCGCGAGCCGAACGCGGCCAACCGCGAGGCCGTGCGCGCGGCCCAGCTCACGCACGAGGCCACGCGCTGGCAGTACGTGCACGGCACGCCCGATCCGCTGCAGGTGGCGCCCGAGGCCTGGGAGCTCGACTGGGCGCTGATGCAGCGGCCCGACAACATCGAGATCCAGCTCGACCTGTTCCTCGACTACGCGAGCAACCTGGCGCTGTATCCGAAGTTCCACGACTACTTCCGCAGCCACCGCCCGCCCTTCCTCGCGATCTGGGGCCGCAACGATCCCTTCTTCCTGCCGCCGGGCGCCGAGGCCTTCAAGACCGACAACCCGAACGCGCAGGTGCGCTTCCTCGACACCGGCCACTTCGCGCTCGAGACGCATGCGGCGGAGATCGGCGCGGCGATCGGCGAACTGCTGGGCCGGCTGCCGGCCGAGGGCTGAAGGCTCAGCGCAGGTAGCGTTGCATCCGCTTCTCGTCGTCGGCCAGTTGCTGGCGCATCACCGAGAGGAAGTCGCGCGCGGTCGACGACAGCACCTTGCCGGCGGGCAGCGCGAGGATGCATGCGAAGAAGATGTCGACCGACAGCTTGCGCGCGACCAGGCCGCGCTCGGCGTAGTCGAGCGCGGTGATCGGATTGACCAGGCCCACGCCGAGCCCGCGCAGCGCCATCTCGCAGACGCTGGCGGCGTAGGGCGTCTGCACCACCATGCGCAGCGCCAGGCTCTTCTGCGCCAGCGCGGCCTCGAGCCGGCGGTGCGAGGGGTCCTCGGGGTTGAGCGCGAGGAAGGGCGCCTCCACCAGCTGCTCGGGCTCGATGCTCCTGAAGCGCGCGAGCGCATGGCCCTGCGGCATCACGACCACGCCCGGGAAATGCGCGAAGGTCGAATGCTCGAGGCCCTCAAGCGAGAGCTCGTCGGCCATCAGGCCGAAGTCGGAGATGCCCATCGAGACCCGGTCGCGCACGTCCTTGGAACTCAGCACCTGCAGCGACACCTGCGGCCAGGCGCTCGCGCCGCGGTGTGCCTTGAAGCGCTCGAGCGCGCGCGGCATGAAGCCCAGCCCGAAGGCCGGGTAGCAGCTGAGCTCGAGCTGGTTGGTGCCGAAGTCGCGCAGGCTGCGCACCCGGTGCTCGATCGCGTCCATGCCGATGAACACGCGCTCCACCTCCACCCACAGCGCGCGCGCCTCGGGCGTGGGCACCAGCCGCCCGCCGGTGCGCTGGAACAGCTGCATGCCCGCCTGCGTCTCGAGCCGCTTGAGCGACTGGCTGATCGCCGGTTGCGTCACATGCAGCAGCGCCGCGGCCTTGCGCGTGGAACTGCTGCGCATCAGCGCCCGGAAAGTCTCGATCTCCGCAAATCGCATCGATAAGTTCCGTTATCGGTTGAGTATTTTGGGCATTCTGATTTTATTTCCGAACGCATAAGATTCGGCCCGCCATGACACTCCACGCGCTCGACACCTTGCCCGCCGACCTTTCCTCCGACGCCGCGGACGAGGCCCTCGCGGCCGATGCCGCGCGGCCGTTGCGCAACCCGCAACTGCGCGGCCTCCAGTGCCTGCGCTGCGAGACGCTCTATCCGGTGACCTCGCTCAACGAAGGCTGCCCGGCCTGCCGCAGCATGGGCATGCACATCGGCCTGCGGGCCAGCTATCTGCCGGGCACCGACGCCGGCCTCCCGATGCCCTACCTGCCGGGCTTCACGCTCGGCGAAGGCAGCACGCCGCTGCGCGAACTGCCCGAACTGGCGCAGCGCCTCGGCGTGGCGCGGCTGGCGCTCAAGGACGAATCGGTCAACCCGACCGGCTCGCACAAGGACCGCATGACCGCCGTCGGCGTGGCGCAGGCGCTGGAAGCCGGCGCCCACACGCTGGTGCTGGCCTCCTCGGGCAATGCCGCGGTCTCGGCGGCCCACTATGCCTGGGCCGCGGGCTTGTCCTGCGAGGTCGCGGGCTACGAGGGCCTGCCGGCGGCCTACGCGCGCCAGCTCGACGCGCTCGGCGCGCGGCGCTACGCCTTCTCCGACAACGCGGGCCGCTGGGCCTTCGTGCGCGAGCGCGCGCAGCACCCGGGCTACTTCGCGCTCACCAACTACCGGCTGCCCGCGCTGGGCAGCGCGCCGCTCGCGATCGAGGGCTACAAGCCGATCGCGGCCGAATGCCTGGCCGAGGGCGGCCTGCCCGACCACATCGTGGTGCCGACCGCGCGCGGCGACCTGGCCTGGGGCATCTACGCGGGCTTTCGCGACCTGCTGGCGGCCGGGCGCATCGCGCGGCTGCCGCGGCTGTGGCTGGTGGAGCCGTTCCCGCGGCTGTCGCGCGTGCTCGCGGGCGGCGCCGTCAACGGCAGCTACCCGGGCCACACGGCGCAGTTCTCGACCGCGGGCGCCACCGTCACCTACCTGCAATGGCAGGCCGCCACCGCCACCGCGGGCGGCGCGGTGGTGGTCAGCGACGACGAGGCGCGCGCCGCGCGCCGGCTGCTGACGGCCGCCGGCGTGAGCGCCGAACTCTGCGCGGCCGCGGGCCTGGGCGCGCTGCGGCAGTTGCGCGACAACGGCCTGGTGGCGGCCGATGCGCACGTGGTGCTGATGCTGACCGCGAGCGCCGCCTGCGATCCGAGCTGGCCCGATCCGTCGGTCTGAGACCGGTTCTTTCTTCCTTCGTCCCTCGTTCACGGAGCACGCGATGCGCCGACGTACCTTCCTTGCCGTTTCATCGGCAGGCGCCCTGCTGGGCGCCACCGGCAACGCCCGGGCGGGCGCCTTTCCCGACCGGCCCGTGAAGCTGGTCGTGCCCTGGGCCGCGGGCGGCAGCACCGATGCCATCGCACGCGCCATGGCGCAGCGCATGAGCCAGACGCTGGGCCAGTCGGTGATCGTCGACAACCGGCCGGGCGCGGCCGGCCAGATCGGTACCGACGCCGCCGCCAAGGCGCCGCCCGACGGTTACACGCTGGTCATCGTCGAGCTGCCGCATGCCATTGCGCCGGCCGTGACCGCGAAGCTGCCCTACGACCTGCTGCGCGACTTCACGCCGGTGACCATGATCGGCACCTCGCCGCTGGTGCTGTTCGCGGGCATGGACGAGGGCAGCAAGGACTTCCGCAGCTTCATGAAGACGGCCGCCGCCAGCGCCGCGCCGCCCGCGATCGCGCACAGCGGCGCGGGCACCGTGAGCCATCTCGCGGGCGAGCTGCTGGCGCAGCGCTCGAGGATCCGTTTCAACATGGTCCCGTACCGCGGCTCGGCGCCCGCGCTCACCGACGTGGCCGCGGGCACGGTGGCCGGCCATTTCGCGACCCTGGCCAGCGGCTCGAGCCTGGTGGGCGCGCGCCGCATCCGGCCGCTGCTGGTGGCGAGCACGAAGCGCGTGGACATCCCGGGCCTGCAGGGCGTGCCCGCGCTGACCGAGAGCGGCCTCGCGGGCATGGAGATCGACCAGTGGTGGGCGCTGGTCGCGCCCGCCACCACGCCGCTCGACGTGGTCGAGAAGCTGCGCGCCGAAGCCGTCGCGGCGCTGGCCCATGCCTCGGTGAAGGAGCGCATGTCGGCGCTCGGCGTGCAGCTGCGCGGCTCGACCACCGGCGAGCTGCGTGCCTTCATGCGCGCCGAGGCCGAGCGCTGGCAGCGCGTGGCGCGCGAGATCGGGCTGCAGCCGCAGTAGCTTCTAGCGGGCGTCGCTGTAGACGGTGGCGCGCGACACGCCCATGTGCGCGGCCGCGATCTCGGCGCCGCGGCGGATCTCGAGAAAGCCTTCCTTCTTCAGTTCCTGCACCAGCTGCTTGCGGTCGGCCGGCTTGAGCGAGCGCGGCGTGGTCGCGCGCGCGGCCGCGAAGGCGTCGATGCGCGCATGGATGCGCTCGGACTGGCCGCTGCCCGGCTCGAGGTGCTCGCGCACCTCGCTGTCGTCGATGCGCGTGAACTGCGACATCGCGCTCTGGAAGCTCTGGAACAGGGTCAGGTCCACGTTCAGGCACAGCGCGGCCACGTACTCGCCGTGCTCGTCCTTGATGCCGATCGAGGTGCTCTTGACCTTGCGGCCGTCGGGAAAGGCATTGGCGTAGTTCGCGATCACGGCCGGGAATTCGGGATCGCGGATGCGCGCGAGCCCGAGCTCGGTGACCGACTGGCCGACCTGCCGGCCGCTCAGGCCGTTCTCGATCGCATGGATCGCGTTGTCGGGATTGCGCAGGTCGTGCACCACCACCTCGCAGAAGGGCGCGAAGGTCTGGCCCAGGCCCTCGGCGATGTGGTCGAGCATCTCGAGCAGGTGCTTGTCGGACTTCTTCTTCATGCGGGTGAATGTATCCAGGTCTGGACGAAGCATCCAAACCGCGCGCCAAAACTGTACAAAAAGTACATTAATGGATATATTGTCTGGAACCGCGGTGCCCTCCGGCGGCCGCCTTCGCGGGCGGCGCGCCGACTTCCCTCTTTCTTTCTCTGCTCGGAGAAACCCATGAAGAAGATCCGTCTGGCGTTCCCTGTCCTCGTCCTCTCGCTGCTGGCCGCCGGTGCCGGCCCGGCCTCGGCCGACACCCTGCGCAAGCTCGCCGACAGCGGCCGCATCGCGATGGGCGTGCGCGACTCGGGCGCGCCGCTGTCCTATGCGCTCGGCGCGGGCCGCTACACCGGCTACCACGTCGAGCTCTGCGAGCGCGTGATCGCCGGCCTGCGCGAGGCGCAGCGGCTGCCCGCGCTGGCCATCGACTACCAGCCCGTGACCTCGTCGAACCGCATTCCGCTGGTGCGCAACGGTACGGTCGACCTCGAGTGCGGCACCACCACCAACAACGCGGCGCGCCAGAAGGAGGTGGCGTTCGCGCTCACCACCTACGTCACCGAGGTGCGGCTCGCGGTGGCCGCGAAGTCGGGCATCGCGTCGATCGCGCAGCTGCAGGGCAGGACGGTGGTCGTGACCTCGGGCTCGAGCGCGGTGAAGACCGCGCGGCTGCACAAGAAGGCGGCCGGCGTCGAGTTCCAGGAGGTTTACGGCAAGGACACGGGCGACAGCTTCCTCATGCTGCAGACCGGCCGCGCCGACGCCTGGATCGATGACGACAACATCCTCGCGGGCAACATCGCGAGCGCGCGCACGCCGGGCGACTTCCGCATCGCGGGCGAGACCTTCGCGGTGGAGCCGATCGCGATCATGCTGCGGCGCGACGACCCGGCCTTCAAGGCCGCGGTCGATGCCCAGCTGCGCCGGCTGATGGCCGACGGCGAGCTCGCGAAGCTCTACGACAAGTGGTTCGTGCAGCCGATCCCGCCGCGCAACGCGGCGCTGAACCTGCCGATGAGCGCCGCGCTGCGCCAGGCGATCGCGGCGCCGAACGACAACCCCTCCGAGGCCTACCAGGCCCGCTGAATCCATTCATCAAGCAACGAAGGACCCGATCCATGCCGAACACCCCGCACTACATCGACCCCCGCACCGGCCGCACCCACGGCCTGCTCGAGCGCCGCTGGCGCTCCGACGACGGCCATCCGATGATGATTACGCCGCTGCCCGGCATCTCGCGCGACGACATCGACACGCGCGTGCGCTCGCTGTGGCGCTACCGCGCGGCACTGCCGGTGGCGATCGAGCAGCCCGCGAGCCTGGGCGAGGGCTGCACGCCGCTCGTGCAGAAGCGCTGGGGCGGGCTCGAGCCCTTCTTCAAGCTCGAGTGGTTCAACCCGACCTGCAGCTTCAAGGACCGCGGCGCGGCCGTGATGATGTCCTTCCTGCGCCAGATCGGCGTCGACGCGGTGCTCGAGGACAGCTCGGGCAATGGCGGCGCCGCGATCGCCGCCTCCGGTGCCGCCGCGGGCCTGCGCGTGAAGGTGCTCGCGCCCGCCTACACGCCCGCGCCCAAGGTGGCGCAGATCCGCGCCTTCGGCGCCGAGGTGCAGCTCGTGCCCGGCCCGCGCGAGGCTTCCGAGGAAGAGGCGGTGCGCCAGTCCTCCGAGATCTTCTACGCCAGCCACAACTGGCACCCGTTCTTCCTGCAGGGCACGAAGACGCTGGCCTACGAGCTCTGGGAGGACCTGGGCTTCGAGGCGCCCGACAACGTGATCATCCCGGCCGGCGCGGGCAGCAACGTGCTGGGCTGCCACATCGGCTTCCAGGAGCTGCTGGCGGCCGGGCAGATCCGCCGGCTGCCGCGCATCTTCGTCGCGCAGCCGCTGAACTGCTCGCCGATCGATGCGAGCTTCACGGCCGGTGTAGAGACGCTGGTCGAGCGCGCGGTGGCGCCGACCATCGCCGAGGGCACGGCGATCAAGCGGCCGGTGCGGCTGCGCGAGATCCTGCAGGCGCTGCGCGAGACGCGCGGCGGCACGGTGGCGCTGACCGAGGAACAGATCGCGGCGGCCGTGCGGCGGCTGGCGGCGACGGGGCTCTATGCCGAGCCGACCTCTTCGTCGGCCGCTGCCGCCATCGAACTGCTGGAGCAGCGCGGCGAGATCCGCGCGGGCGAGAAGACGGTGGTGCTGCTGACCGGCACCGGTCTCAAGTCGACGCAGTTCATGACCGAGCTGTTTGCGGGGGCGGCCGGCTGATCGACCGGGCGCCCGCGCGCAGCGGGGCGCTCGCTTTACCAGCCGTGCAGGCGCGGCCAGGCCCGCAGGCTGCCGTCCTGCGCGAGTGCCTGGTATTCGGGGAACTGGGCACCGGTCGCGCAGGCATGGTTGGGCAGGATGCGCAGCCGCGTGCCGATCGGGAAGCGTTCGACGATGTCCGCGGCCGTGCCGTCCGCCAGCGACAGGATGCCGTGCTCCTGGTTCGCGCCGCTCAGCACATAGCCTTCGATCACGCGGCCCTCGAGGTCGCAGGCCTGGCCGTAGCCGAAGTCGTGCTTCTGCTTCGCGGTGCCGCGGTCGCGGCTCATCGCCATCCAGCCCGCGTCGAGGATGGCCCAGCCCTTCTCGGCCTGGTGGCCGATGACGGTGGCCAGCACGCTCAGCGCGATGTCCTCGGGCGCGCAGACGCCGATGTTGTGCATCACGAGGTCGAAGAACACGTAGACGCCGGCGCGCACCTCGGTCACGCCGTCGAGCCGCGCGGCCGACAGCGCGGTGGGCGTGGAGCCCACGCTGACCACCGCGCAGGGCAGGCCGGCCGCGCGCAGCCGCTCGGCGGCCTGCACGCAGCCCGCGCGCTCCTGCTCGGCCATGGCCGCGAGTGCCTCGGGCGTGTCGAGCTCGTAGCTCGAGCCCGCATGCGTGAGCACGCCCGCCAGCCGCATGCCGCCGTCGTGCAGCACGCGCCCGACCTCGAGCAGCGCGGCCTCGCCGGGCTTGATGCCCGAGCGGTGGCCGTCGGTGTCGATCTCGATCAGCACCTCGAAGGCCTCGCCCTGCGCGCGGCCGAAATCGGCGATGGCGCGGGCCGAGGCCAGGCTGTCCGTGATGATCTTCAGCCGGCAGCCCGCGCGCCGCAGCGCGAGCGCTTGCGGCAGCTTGGCCGCGGCCATGCCCACCGCGTAGAGGATGTCGTCGATGCCGTCGGCATGGAACTGCGCCGCCTCCTTGAGCGTGGAGACCGTGATGCCCTGCGCGCCCGCCGCGAGCTGCGCCCGCGCGACCGGCGTGCACTTGCTGGTCTTCACATGCGGGCGGAAGCGCACGCCCAGCGCGTCCATGCGCTCTTGCATGCGCGCGATGTTGCGCTGCATGCGCGGCAGGTCGATCAGGGCGGCGGGGGTGTCGAGCTCGGCGAGGGAGGGGGTGGTGGTCATGGCGGGGAGGGACGAGGAGGGAATTACCAGGGCCAGGCGATGCGCGTGCCGGTGCCGGTCGCGGCCGCGCGCCGCTGCAGCATGCGCGCCACGGTCAGGTCCTGCAGCGCGAGGCCGGTCATGTCGAACACGGTGATGTCGTCGGCGGCGCGTTCGAAGGCCGCGCGGCCCGAGAGCAGGTCGCCGAGCTCGATGCTGGCGGTGTCGGGTGCCCACTGGGTCTCGCCGATCTGCCGTGCCTGCACGCGGTCGTCGACGACGAGGCGCACGCGCGGCAGCAGGCCGTCGGGCAGCTCGCGCTTGCCGCGCGTGTCGGCGCCCACGCAGTTCAGATGGGTGCCGGGTTGCACGGCCTCCAGGTCGAACAGCGCGCCGGCGCCGGGCGTGGCGGTGATCACGAGGTCGCTGTGGGCCACGGCCTCGTGGCGGTCGGCCACCGGCGCTATCGCGCAGCGCGCGGCGAAGGCGGCCTCGAAGTTGGCGTCGCGCCCGCCGCGGGCGCTCACATAGCGCACCTCGGCCAGCGCGGGCAGGGTGCGCAGCGCGAACTCGAGCTGCACCCGCGCCTGCACGCCGGTGCCGAAGACGCAGGCGCGCGTGCTGCCGGGCCGCGCGAGCGTGCGCAGGCCCAGCGCACCGGCCGCGCCGGTGCGCAGCGTGGTGACCGCGTTGCCGTCGATCAGGCACTGCGGCCGGCCGGTCAGCGGGTCGATCAGCAGGATCGTGGCCTGGTGGGGTTCGCCGCCGCGCGCGCGGTTGGCCGGCCAGAAGCCCGCGGCCTTGAAGCCCAGCAGCCCCTGCGCGGGCACGTCGCCCGACTTGATGCCGAACACGCCGCCGCTGGCCAGCGGCTCGCGCACCACCGGAAACACCCGGCCCTCGCGCGCGCTGTGCAGCACGAAGGCCTCGCGCACGGCCTCGAGCACGTCCTCGGGAGCGAGCAGGGCGTCGACCTGGTGCCGGTCGAGCAGCAGCAGCGAGGCGTCGGCGGGCGACGATGGAGCTTCATTCATCTGGAAATATTATCCAATTCCAGACGAAAAGTAAAATGCAAGGAAGGCGGCCGGCCGCCGCGGGCTTCAGCGTCCGGTCTGTACCTTGATGCGGATGCTGCGGATCTCCCAGCCGCGGTTGCGCAGCCGGGTCACGAGCATCGGTGCCAGCTGGCGCAGCTTGGCGGCCGCGGCGCTGCCCTTGACCAGCAGGCACCATTCGTCGCCCTCGGCCGGACCGGCCTGGATGGCGGGGCGCATCAGCGGCGGGATCAATTCCTCGACCGCGCGCAGCCGGTCGCCGGCGTCGCGCGCACGGGCGATCAGGCTCGCCAGCGTGGGCGAATCCTCGGCCGCCTGCTGCAGCGTGAACGGGGGCGTGGAACGGCGATTCATTCGTAATTCTGTGGGTGAAACAAGACAGCTAAAATGCCCGGTTTGCCGGCGGTCCCGCCGGGAAAATCGTTCAAACCCGATAACCCGACTACCCGATAACCGGCACGGGCTTCCGGCTTCGAAGGCTTGCTTTTGAAGGCGGTGCGCCCAACTGCTCTCACCATATCTTAGGGAATCCGGTCGCAGTGCCTGTCGTGTCAGGTGCCCGCCCACCTCCACCCATGGCCACCAACTTCCTGACCCAGATCTTCGGCAGTCGCAACGATCGGCTGCTCAAGCAGTACCGCAAGACGGTGGCGCGCATCAACGCGCTCGAACCCGAATTCGAAAAACTGAGCGACGACGCGCTGCGCGCCAAGACCCAGGAATTCAAGGACCGCATCGCCAAGGGCGAGAGCCTCGACGACCTGCTGCCCGAAGCCTTCGCCACCGTGCGCGAGGGCTCAAAGCGCGTGATGAAGATGCGCCACTTCGACGTCCAGCTGCTCGGCGGCATGGCGCTGCACAACGGCAAGATCTCCGAAATGCGCACCGGCGAAGGCAAGACGCTGACCGCCACGCTGCCGGTGTACCTGAACGCGCTGTCGGGCCAGGGCGTGCACGTGGTGACGGTCAACGACTACCTGGCCAACCGCGACGCGACCTGGATGGGCCGCCTCTACAACTTCCTCGGCCTCACGGTCGGCATCAACCTGCCGCAGATGCCGCGCGAGGAGAAGCAGGCCGCCTACGGCAGCGACATCACCTACGGCACCAACAACGAGTACGGCTTCGACTACCTGCGCGACAACATGGTCTACGAGCCCGGCGACCGGGTTCAGCGCAAGCTGAACTACGCGATCGTCGACGAGGTGGACTCGATCCTGATCGACGAGGCCCGCACGCCGCTGATCATCAGCGGCCAGGCCGAGGACCACACCGACCTGTACCTCGCGATCAACAAGGTGGTGCCGCTGCTCAAGAAGCAGGAAGGCGAAGCCGACCCGCGCACCGGCGAGGGCGTTACGGTGCCCGGCGACTTCACGGTCGACGAGAAGACGCACCAGGTGTTCCTGACCGAGGACGGCCACGAGAACGCCGAGCGCATCCTCGGCGAATTCAAGCTGCTGCCCGAGGGCGCCTCGCTCTACGACCCGGCCAACATCACGCTGATGCACCACCTGAACGCGGCGCTGCGCGCCCGTCACCTCTACCACCGCGACCAGCACTACGTGGTGCAGCAGGGCGAGGTGGTGATCGTCGACGAGTTCACCGGCCGCCTGATGACCGGGCGCCGCTGGAGCGACGGCCTGCACCAGGCCGTGGAAGCCAAGGAAGGCGTGGAGATCCAGGCCGAGAACCAGACCCTGGCCTCGATCACCTTCCAGAACTACTTCCGCCTGTACGGCAAGCTCGCCGGCATGACCGGCACGGCCGACACCGAGGCCTACGAATTCCAGGAGATCTACGGCCTGGAAACCATGATCATCCCGCCGAACCGCGTGAGCAAGCGCGACGACCAGCTCGACCGCGTCTACAAGACCACGCGCGAGAAGTACGAGGCGGCGATCCAGGACATCCGCGAGTGCTACGAGCGCGGCCAGCCGGTGCTGGTGGGCACCTCCTCGATCGAGAACTCCGAGATCATCGACGGCCTGCTCACGCAGGCGGGCCTGCCGCACCAGGTGCTCAACGCCAAGCAGCATGCGCGCGAGGCCGACATCGTGGCGCAGGCCGGCCGCACCAAGATGATCACGATCGCGACCAACATGGCCGGCCGCGGTACCGACATCGTGCTGGGCGGCAACATCGAGAAGATGATCGAGGCGGTCGAGGCCGACGAAGGCCGCGACGAGGCCGCGAAGAAGGCCGACATCGAGCACATCCGCGCCGAGTGGAACAACGACCACGAGTTCGTGAAGTCGCTCGGCGGCCTGCGCATCATCGCCACCGAGCGCCACGAGTCGCGCCGCATCGACAACCAGCTGCGCGGCCGTTCGGGCCGCCAGGGCGACCCGGGCTCCTCGCGCTTCTACCTGAGCCTGGACGATCCGCTGATGCGCATCTTCGCGGGCGACCGCGTGAAGGCGATCATGGACCGCCTGAAGATGCCCGACGGCGAAGCCATCGAGGCCGGCATCGTCACGCGCAGCATCGAGAGCGCGCAGCGCAAGGTCGAGGCGCGCAACTTCGACATCCGCAAGCAGCTGCTCGAGTACGACGACGTGTCGAACGACCAGCGCAAGGTGATCTACCAGCAGCGCAACGACATCCTCGACGCCGGCGACCTCGGTGCGCAGATCGCGGCGCTGCGCGAAGGCTGCTTCACCGACCTGGTGCGCCAGTACGTGCCGGCCGAGTCGGTGGAAGAGCAGTGGGACATCCCGGCGCTCGAGCAGGCCCTGTTCAACGAGTGGGGCATCGACATGCCGCTCGCGAAGATCGTCGAGGGCTCCGAGGCCATCTCCGACGAGGACATCGTCGAGAAGGTGGTGCAGGCCGCCAACGAGACCTTCGACGCCAAGGTCGCGCTGATCGGCGCCGAGAACTTCACGCAGTTCGAGCGCATGGTGCTGCTGCAGAGCATCGACACCCACTGGCGCGAGCACCTGGCCTCGCTCGACTACCTGCGCCAGGGCATCCACCTGCGCGGCTATGCGCAGAAGCAGCCCAAGCAGGAATACAAGCGCGAGGCCTTCGAGCTGTTCGGCCAGTTGCTCGACTCGGTCAAGAACGAGGTCACGCGCCAGCTCATGACGGTGCGCGTGCAGTCGAGCGAGCAGCTCGACCAGGCGGCCGAGGCGATGGAGAACCGCGGCGAGAACGTCTCGAACATCACCTATTCGGCGCCCACCGAGACCGGCGAGGTCGAGGTGCGCGTCGACGAGGAAAGCCAGCGCCGCCTCGCGGCCGCGGGCCTGGGCACGCTGAGCGCCGAGGCGGCCGCCTTCGCGCGCGTCGGCCGCAACGACCCGTGCCCCTGCGGCAGTGGCAAGAAATATAAACATTGCCACGGCAAACTCAGCTGACCCGCAACTCCGAAGAGATACCGCCATGCCCGTGAACCTGTCCGCTCCCGATCCCGCCGCCCTGTTCGCGGTCCCCGGCGTCCGCATCGGCGTGGCCGAAGCGGGCGTGCGCAAGGCCAACCGCAAGGACCTGACGGTCGTGCTGATCGACGAAGGCGCCGCGGTCGGCGGCGTGTTCACGCAGAACCGCTTCTGCGCCGCGCCGGTGCAGGTCTGCCGCGACCACCTCGCGGCCGGCCACGGCATCCGCGCGATGCTGATCAACACCGGCAATGCCAACGCCGGCACCGGCGAGGACGGCCTGGCGCGCACCCGCGCCACCTGCATCGCGCTGGCGCGTCAGCTCGACCTGGCGCCCGAGCAGATCCTGCCGTTCTCGACCGGCGTGATCATGGAGCCGCTGCCGATCGACCGCATCGAGGCCGGCCTGCCCGCCGCGCTGGCCGATGCCGCCGCCGACCACTGGGCCCGTGCCGCCGAAGGCATCATGACCACCGACACCGTGCCCAAGGCCTTCAGCCGCCAGGTGCGGATCGGCGGCGCCACGGTCAGCGTCACCGGCATCAGCAAGGGCGCCGGCATGATCCGCCCGAACATGGCGACCATGCTGGGCTTCATGGCCACCGACGCGAAGATCGACCCGGCGCTGATCCAGCCGCTGGCCAAGCAACTGGCCGACGCTTCGTTCAACCGCGTGACCATCGACGGCGACACCTCGACCAACGATTCCTTCGTGGTCATCGCCACGCAGAAGGCCGCGCACGCGACCATCACCTCGCTCGATTCGGCCGAGGGTCAGGCGCTCGTGGCCGCGATGCAGGACGTGGCGCGCCTGCTCGCGCAGGCCATCGTGCGCGACGGCGAAGGCGCGACCAAGTTCATCGCGGTGCAGATCGACGGCGGCCGCGATGCCGCCGAATGCCGCCAGGTGGCCTATGCGATCGCGCATTCGCCGCTGGTCAAGACCGCCTTCTATGCCAGCGACCCGAACCTGGGCCGCATCCTCGCGGCCGTGGGCTACGCGGGCATCGCCGACCTCGACCAGACCGGCATCGACCTGTTCCTCGACGACGTGCACGTGGCGGTCAAGGGCGGCCGCAACCCGGCCTACCGCGAGGAGGACGGCCAGCGCGTGATGAAGCAAAGCGAGATCACGGTGCGCGTGAACCTCGGCCGCGGCAATGCCAGCGAAACTGTCTGGACCTGCGACTTCAGCCACGACTACGTGTCGATCAACGCCGACTACAGGTCCTGATTTTTCGATGAACGAGCAGTTCCAGAGACTGATCGAGCGCGCCGAGCAGCTCATCAACCGCATCGAATCGATCCTGCCCCAGCCGCTGGCCGAGCCGGCCGACTGGAACGCTTCCATTGCCTGGCGCTACCGCCGCCGCAGCTCGGGCCACGGCGTGCTCGAGCCGGTCAGGCACGTGGCCGCGATGGCGCTCGATTCGCTCAAGGAAATCGACGTCCAGAAGGACAAGATCGAGCGCAACACGCGCCAGTTCGTCGAGGGCAAGCCGGCCAACAACGTGCTGCTGACGGGCGCGCGCGGCACCGGCAAGTCCTCGCTGATCCGCGCCTGCCTGCAGGCCTACGCGCCGCAGGGCCTGCGCCTGATCGAGGTCGACAAGGCCGAGCTCACCGACCTGCCCGACATCGTCGAGGTGGTGTCGCAGCGGCCCGAGAAGTTCATCGTCTTCAGCGACGACCTGAGCTTCGACGAGGGCGAGCCGGGCTACAAGGCGCTCAAGTCGATCCTCGACGGCTCGGTCGCCGCGGCCACGCCCAATGTGCTGATCTACGCGACCAGCAACCGGCGCCATCTGCTGCCCGAGTACATGAAGGACAACCTCAGCTACACCCACACCGAAGATGGCGAGGTCCATCCGGGCGAGGTGATCGAGGAGAAGATCTCGCTGTCGGAGCGCTTCGGCCTCTGGGTCAGCTTCTACCCGTTCAGCCAGAACGAGTACCTCACCATCGTGGCCCAGTGGCTGTCCTCGTTCGGTGTCGATGCCGCCGCGATCGAGGCCGCGCGGCCCGAGGCGCTGGTCTGGGCGCTCGAGCGCGGTTCGCGCAGTGGTCGCGTGGCCTACCAGTTCGCGCGCGATTACGCGGGACGGGCCGGCGCATGAGCACGGAGCCGGGTCAGCCGCGCAAGCACACCGAGGTCGCGGTCGGCGTGCTGATCCGCACGGCCGACGATGCGCTGCTGCTGTCGACCCGTCCGCCCGGCAAGCCCTATGCGGGCTACTGGGAGTTTCCGGGCGGCAAGATCGAGGCCGGCGAGACGGTCGAGCAGGCGCTGCGGCGCGAGCTGCAGGAAGAGCTCGGCATCACCATCGACGGCGCCACGGTCTGGAAGGTGACCGAGCACGACTACCCGCATGCGCTGGTGCGCCTGCACTGGTGCAAGGTCACGGCCTGGCACGGCGACTTCGAGATGCGCGAAGGGCAGCAGATGGCCTGGCAGCACCTGCCGCTGGACGTGGCGCCGGTGCTGCCCGGCGCGCTGCCGGTGCTCGAATGGCTGGTGCAGGAGCGCGGCCTGCCCGCGTCGGCGGCCCAGGCCGTATCGACCCTGGCCTGAGTGCCGCGGCGTGGCGATGCCTGCGCCGCCCCCAGGACCCCGGCGGCGCGCGCCGCGGGCCTGAGCGAAGAACGAACAAGAGACGGATGCATCCCAAGTACCGCCCCGACATCGATGGCCTGCGCGCCGTGGCCGTGGCCTCGGTGGTGGTGTACCACGCCTTTCCGAAGGCGCTGCCCGGCGGTTTCGTGGGGGTGGACCTCTTCTTCGTGATCTCGGGCTTCCTGATCACGACCATCATTCTCCAAAGCCAGGCGGCGGGCGACTTCAGCTACCGCGACTTCTACGCACGGCGCGTGCGGCGCATCTTCCCGGCGCTGATGCTGGTGCTGGCGGCGACCCTGGCCTTCGGCTGGTACGTGCTGCTGAACCGCGAGTTCGTGG
>JAESFO010000265.1_pt1 | contig 90032 bp, 73 predicted proteins | sample 9269421 | NCBI WGS metagenome assembly JAESFO01 (sample SAMN14502839, study PRJNA617101) | algae metagenome | isolation source: Nostoc desertorum CM1-VF14 and co-occurring heterotrophs from rocky... | place: USA: Clark Mountains, San Bernardino, California | collected 2000-06-05 | reverse complement strand
GGCCACATGGCCGACTTCCACGCACTCCGGCACCCGTTCATCACCGAGTTGGTCCGAGCGGGGGTCGCGCCGAAGGATGCGAAGGAACTGGCCCGGCACTCGACCATCACGCTGACGATGGACCGGTCGGTACGCCCACGTCACGATGAAGGACACCGCCGCCGCGGTCGCCAAGCTCCCCTCGATCGGGCCGGTTGGCGATTCGGGAGCAGCAACGGGAGCAGCAGCGAGCGGCAACGGACGGGGACAAGAGAGGACGGACGAGGACACCCGTACAGGAGACACTCCCCCGACGATCCGTGGCCCGCGAAATGCAGAACCCCTGCCGGAGCAGGGGTTTGAGGGCGATCGAGGACTGTCGGGGACAGATTCTCCAGCGGAGAGGGAGGGATTCAACCTGGCGGGTTTCCCCATCCCCTGCCATTCAGACGGTTTGCGCGGCAACCTACTGTCCGGCCGGGAGTTACTGCCATCCCTATCGCCCCCGTCAGTCCCCGTTGTTACCTGTTCTGGAGGTGCCACACCGGGACAAAACCGGGACAAATCCGCCTCCCAGTCTATCTATCACTTCCGCGCCTACGGGGTCGTCGCGGTCGGCCTCCTGCTGATCGGGATGACGGCAGCGGGTCATGACCCGGGCGGACCACGGCACCGGTCCGATGTCGCCGACGAGCGGCAGGCCCGGCTCGACCGGACCTGGGAGGAGGTCCGGCGGATCGTCGCCGAGTTCCACGCCCTGCTCCCCCGCGACCGGGCCGAGGCGGTCGGGGCCGCCTACGCCCGGTACAGCTCCCGGTTCCAGGATTCGGTCGCCGACCAAGTCCGGGCCGTCCTCGCCGACACCGTCCGCAAGGGCGTCTTTGTCCCCCTCGACCACGTCTTCCTCGACCTGGCCGTCCGCGGGGTGAAGAACGACCGGCCCGGGCTCAACGCCCTCCGCGCCTGCCTCGACCGGAAGGCCGCCCGGGTCGTGTTCTTCTTCGCCACCAACCGGCTGTTCCGCAAGACGTACCGGTCCCTGCAGTTCGTCGAGCAGGTGGTCGAGAGGGGCGTCCGGGCGGTGTTCGTCAAGAGCGGGGTCGACACCGCCGACGCGAGGCGGTGGCGCGCCTTGCTCCAGATGCACGCGATGATGGACGAGTTCGTCGTCGGGTCGACCGCCGACCACGTCCGGGCCGCGCACGAGGGACTGCTCGAGAAGCGGCTGGTGTTCGGCACCGTCAGCTTCGGCTACGCCGGCCGCCCGCTCGACGGGCAGACGACCCGGCGGGGGAAGCCGCGGATGACCCTTGTCGTCGACGAGGTCGCCGGCGGCTGGGTGCGGCGGGTGTTCGCATGGTACGTCGGCGACCGGCTCCCGATCGCCGAGGTCGTCCGCCGGCTGAACGCCGACCCGACGGCCCCGCCCCCGCCCAAGTCCCCGAACCGGACTTGGACCCACGACGCGGTTCGCCGGCTCCTCCGTAACCCGCGGTACCGGGGGTGGTGGCGGTACGGGGCGACCGAGACGGTGTGGGTATCGAGCAAGGACTACGCCCGCCAGGTCACCCGCCGGGAGCCGCTCAAGGAGGTCCAGATCGAAGACCTCCGGTTGGTCTCGGACGACCGGTGGTACGCGGCCCAGGCGCTGCTGGCGAAGGAGGCGGGGAAGGTCGTCGGGCGGAAGCCCCGGGACGGGGACGCGGCGGGCCACCGGCGGGTGCTGGGGAGCCTGTTCTACTGCCCGACCCACGACCGCAAGTTGTACGTCGGCGGGGCGAACGGCAAGTACCTGGCTTGCAAGGACTGCCGCGGGCTGCCGGCCGACCGGCGGCCGCTCTTCTCGCAGCTCCCCCGGGCCCTGGCCCTGCGGAAGACGTGCGAGACCCTGGCCGGGTTGATCCGGGCGGACGCCGACCTGGTTCAACGGGCGGTCGAGGCGTGTCGGCGGTCCGCGGCCGAACAGCAGGCCTCTGACCCGGCGCGGGTAGCCGCCCTGGAAGCCGGGGTGGCGAAGCGGAACCAGCGGATCCAATTCATCCTCCGCAACCAAGGGGAGACGGCCGCCGACCAGGCCGAGTCGGAGGTCGAGCTGCGGCGCCTGCGGAAGGAGCGGGCCGACGCCCAGACCGGGCTCGACGCCCTCCGGGCGGCGGCCGGGCGGGCCGTCGCCGTCCCGACCGACGCCGAGGCGGCGGCCCTCGTCGCGGGGCTGGCAGAGGTTCTGGCCGCGGCGGCGGCCGACCCGGCCCCGGAGTCGGCCGAGTTGGTGCGGGAACTGATCGACCTCCTGACCGGCGGGCGGATCGACCTGGAGCAGGCCGGCGAGCCCCGGGCCCGCCGCGGCTGGCTCCGGGGCCGGTTCCGGGTCCGGCTGGTCGGGGCGGTGACGGCGCGGCTGACCGGCGTCGAGATCCCGGACGACGACGGCGGCGGGCCGGAGGTGGTGATCGACTACCGCCCGGACCCGGACGGGGTCCCGGCGGCGGTCGCGGCCGAGGCGGTCGCGCTGTACGACGCCGGCCTTCTGGAGAAGGAGGTCGCCCGCCGCCTGGGGTTGGCCCGGAGTACCGTGACACGCGTCCTCGACGCCCGGGACACGTCCCGGGGACGCGCCCGGGAGGACGGCCGCACCCGGCGGGCAACTTTGGGCGACAAGCACGTCGCCCCGCCGACGTACCGGGAGATCGCGGATCGGGTGAAGGCGCTGGCCGAACGGGGCCTCCTGTTCGGCGACATCGCGTCCGAACTGGAACTCGACCGGAATACGATTACCGCCGCCTGGCGGTGGTGGCACGCGTCGCGCGGGCTCCCGGTGCCCGACGGCCGCGGCCGGCGGAAGACGTTGGACCGGAAGTCGGGGGTCGCCTCGAACGGGTGATCTCATGGTCCGGACTCATGGCCGCCGCCGTGCGTCCCTCCCCGCCGCGGCGCGGCACGTGTTGGAACCGGCTGATCCGGGAACGGGGGTTCACCCTCGACTCGGGGGAGTAGGCGGGAACGGACCGGGCGTCGCCACGGATCTTCGCGTGGTGTTCGGCCGGGGTGACCTGGAGGAGATCGCCCGGCGCAGGGGACTGGACGTGAACCGCGTGTTCGTCGCCCGGACGTGGTACACCGGCGCGACCGGGGACGACCCGTAGGCGGCGTGAGTTCGACCGACTGGAGATTGGTTTCGAGGCCCGGCAAGGTTGCCGGGCCTCGTCGTTTCTACGCCCCGCCCGCCCCGACCCGAGGAGGAGATCATGCCGCACTGGCGGGTGCTCCGGGGCGAGCGGATCGCCCACGTCTTCGGTGAGGCGTGGCTGCGGTCGCGGCCCCCCGGCGGTAACGAGCCGGCCCCCGGCCGCGCACCCCGCCTCGAACGGCGCACCGCCGCCCGCGGGGGCGGCCGGCTGTAGGCCGCGTGACCCGGCCTGACGGACCGCGTTCAACCCATCACTCTCGACATCGGAGGTGCCGTGCTCACCCCGGGGAACCACAAACTCGGGGGGTCGCTGGTCTGGGGGTTCGGGCTGCCGTCCGGCACCCCCGACGCCTGTCCCGGCCTCACCCCTGCCTGCCGGGCCGCCTGCTACGCCGTCGCCGTCGAGCGGTACCGGCCGGCCGCCGCGGACCGGTACCGCGCCAACCTGCGGCTGTCACGGTCCCGTGGCTTCGCCCGCCGGGTGCGGGCGTTCCTCGTCGCCCACGCCGTCCGGGTGGTCCGCGTCCACACCGGCGGCGACTTCTACTCGGCCCGGTACGCCCGGGCGTGGCTCCGCGTGATGCGCCACAGCCCGCGGGTCCGCTTCTTCTTCTACACCCGGTCGTGGCGGGTGCCCGCCGTCCGGCCGGTGCTCGACGAGATGGCCGCCCTCCCGAACTGCGCCGCTTGGTTCTCGTGCGACCGCGACACCGGCGTGCCCGAGGCCGTCCCGCCGGGGGTGCGGGTGGCGTGGCTGATGACCACGCCGGACGACGCCCCGCCGGCCGGCACCGACCTGGTGTTCCGCGTCCGCCGGCTCCGCCGCGCGCCCGCCACGGTCGGCGGCCCGCCGGTCTGCCCGGCCGAGGACGGGGTGGCGCGGACGCCCCCCGCGACGTGCGACCGGTGTGGCAGGTGCTGGCGGCCGGCCCCCGCCGGCCGGACCCCGCTGCCGGTCGTCGTACCCGACCCGTGAGGGACTTCCCGCAGCCGCCCAGGAGGTGATCGTGACCATGGTCCTGAAGCACCTCGTCCTGACCCGCCCGTTGTGCGTCGTCGATCTCGAGACCACCGGCACCGACCCGGCCGCGGACCGGGTCGTCGAGGTCGCGGTGCTGACGCTCGCACCGGACCGGCCGGCCGACCTGTTCACAGTGCGGGTGAACCCGCAGCGGCCCATCCCGGCGGCCGCGACCGCGGTCCACGGGATCGGCGACGCCGACGTGCGGGCCGCCCCGGCGTTCGCGGCGCTGGCCCCGGCCCTGGCCCGGCGGCTCGCCGGGCATGACCTGGCCGGGTTCGGCATCGCCCACTTCGACCTACCGTTGCTGTGCGCCGAGTTCGCCCGGGCCGGGGTGCCGTTCCCCCTCGCCGGGCGGGCGGTCCTGGACGCCCTGGGCGTGTTCCGCCGGTACGAGGCCCGGACCCTCGCGGCCGCGGTCGGGTTCTACCTCGGCCGCGAGCACGCCGGGGCTCACGCGGCGGCGGCGGACGCGGCCGCCGCGGCCGAAGTCCTCGACCGGCAGGTCGGCCGGTACGGGCTGCCGCCCGCCCCGGCCGACCTGCACGCGGCCCTGGTGGATGTCGACATCGGCGGGAAGTTCCGCCGCACCCCGGCCGGGGTGGTGTTCGGGTTCGGCAAGCACGCCGGCCGGCCGCTGGCCGAGGTCGCCCGGACCGACCCGGGGTACCTGACCTGGATGCTCACCCGCCCCTTCCTGGACGATGTCCACGCCATAATCCGTGCGGCCGTCAGTATGATCTAAATAATACAAATTCTTGCGTCATAATCATTGAGAGGCCGGTTAGCCCGGCTCCGCCCCGCCCCCACTACCGACCGGGAGTCCGCCCGTGAACGTGTTCCGCCCGCCGGCGCCGCCCGACTCCGCCCGCGACAAGTTCGCCCTGGCCCGCAAGGAGTTGTCGGCCGCCCTCATCGAGCGCGACGAGGAGATCGACCTCGTCCTCACCGCCCTGGTCGCCAACGAGCACGTCCTGCTGGTCGGCCCGCCCGGGTCGGGGAAGAGCCTGCTGCTGGACAGCCTCCTGGCGTGGACCGGCGGGAGCAAGTTCTCGCTCCTGCTGACCAAGTTCACTACGCCCGAGGAGGTGTTCGGCCCGGTGTCGCTCGCCGGCCTGAAGGAGGACCGGTACGTCCGGGTCACCGCCGGCCGGCTCCCGGAGGCCGACGTGTGCTTCCTCGACGAGGTGTGGAAGGCGTCCTCGGCGGTCCTGAACACCCTGCTCAAGATCCTCAACGAGCGGACCTACGACGCCGGCGACGGGGTCGCCCGCCCGGTGCCGCTCCGGCTGTGCGTCGCGGCCTCGAACGAGTGGCCGAGCCCGGACACCGGCAAGGAGCTGGCGGCCCTGATGGACCGGTTCCTCCTCCGCACGACGGTCGCCCCGATCCGGTCGCGGGCCGGCCACCAGCGGCTCCTGTGGACCTGCGACCACGCCCCGAAGCTCTCCACCACAATCACCCCGGCCGAGGTCGATCTTGCCCGGCGGCGGGCGCTGGGTCTGCCCTGGTCGAGCGAGGCGAAGGAGGCCCTCGAAGTCGTCCTGAAGGAGCTAGCGAAGGAGGGGGTGCGGCCCGGCGACCGGCGGCAGTTCAAGACGGTCGGCGTCGTGCGGGCGTTCGCCTACCTGTGCGGGGCCGACGAGGTGCGGCCCGAGCACCTCGAAGTGGCCGTACACACCCTTTGGGACGACCCCGTCGAGCAGCCGCGGGCGGCCGCCCGGGTGATCGCCAAGATCGCCAACCCGGTCGGGATGCGGGTCACACAGTTGCTGCTCGAGGTCGAGGAGGTGCTGGCCGCGGCCGACGTACGGAACCTGGCCGACGCCGCCCGGGCCGCAGCCAAGCTCGCAGAGGTCGACCGGCAACTCGCCGGGCTCAAGGGGAACGGCCGGGTCGAGGCGGGCCGGGCGTACGTGAAGGACCAGCTCCGGCAGCTCAAGCTCGCCTCGATCGAGGCCGTCTGACCCCGTCCCGAGCCCTCCCCACCCGACAACCCCAGACCCGCGAGCCGGTCGACCGGACCTGCCGTGAACCGCCACATGCACGCCGGCCGGAGATCGCGGGAGTTCCGGCGACCTGCCCGGCGACGGGGAGCGACCTCCCCGACCCGGGCGGCGCGGTGCCGCCCGGGCCGCCCCGTTCATCCCGTTCCACCTCACGCCCCTTCACCCCAAGGAGCCACCACATGGGCACGCGAGCCGCCATCCTGGTCTTCGGGTTTTCGGAACACGGCGTCCGGCGCCGCGACGGGTTCGCCGCCGTCCGGTTGTACCAGCACTGGGACGGCGACCCGACGGTCGTGCTGGGGGAGCTCGTGGCGGCGACCCGACTGGCGGATGGGTTCGTCCGGGAGCACGCGAGGCGGATGGCCGAGCGGTACGAGCGGCCGCCGACCGTCTCGGACCTGCCGGCCGTCACCTTCGGGGGGATCCTGAAGTTCGCCGGGCTGGGCATCCACGGGCCGGGCATCCGGGACGACACCGACCCCGTGGACCCGGGGAACGACCGGACCGGGGAGCGGTCGGCGGTCTACCACGCCGCCGCGGGAGTCGGTGCCGACGCCGCCGGGTGGTGGGGAAACCAGGGCGACCTGGAGTGGTGCTACCGCGTGGACCTGACGACCCGCGCTGTCACCGTCTACGGCGGCGGCTACGGCACGCCGGCCGAGCACCGGCGGCGGGGGCCGGTGGACCCCCGCGGGTCCGCCCTGGGGCTCCGCGACGAGGAGTCGTACCGGGAGCGAGCCTACGCCGAGCTCGGCCGGCGTGCGGCCGAGCTCCGCACCTTGGGGTGGACCGTCACACCGCCGAGGAAGCCCCGCGCCGTGCGGCGGCTGCGGGCGCTGGCCTACCGGACCCTGGCCCTCGTCCTGGCCGAGTTGCCCGCGGACTACCGGACCGAGGCCGTGGTCGGGCTGTACGAGGGGATCGTGGCGGACGCCGCCCTGGACCGGAGCCCGGTGCTGGCCGACGCCCTGGAGGACGCCGGCTGCCCGGACGGCGCCTTGGTCGAAGCCGTCCGGGCCTTGTCGCCGTCGGTCTGACGACATCTGCCCCTGAACCATCCCAACCCGAGGAGGACATGGACCCCAAGGATTTGCTCGAGCTGCTCGACCTGGACGGCCGCCCGCCCGACGCGCCGGCGGCGTCCGGGGTGGGGATCGCGCCCGCGGCCGGCGCGCCCCCGCCGGCCGACGCCGGCCCGACGGCGCTGGAGGTCGACGCCTGGGGGCTGCGCCGCGGGCGCGACCTGGTCGCCGAGAGCCCCCGGCTCCGGGACGCCGGCACCGGCGAGTACGCCGCCGCCGACTTCTTCTGCGCCGCGTTCGACCCCGACCCCCGGCTCCGGGGGGCGTGCGCCGACCCGCGGCGGCACCGGTTCCTCGCACAGCTCCTGGACACGCCGGAGTACCGCGCCCTGCACGCGGCCACCCGCCTCGACGACACCGCCGCCGGGATCGCCGCGACCCATTTCGCGGAGCAGTTCGCCGCACTCGAACGGGAGGAGTCGGTGGCCGGGGCCGCGCCGGGGTTGGGTGACGGACTCGCCGGTGAGATGGCCACCCTGCGGGCCGTGGGCCGGGCGGTCGCCGCGGCCGGGCGGGAGGTGACCGAGCTGTACGAGGCGGCGGGGGCGCTCGGGATGGGGCCGGGGGCACCCGGCTCCAACGACCCGGCGGCCGTGGCCGCGCTGTTCAAACGGGTGCGAGGTGACGGGGCCCTCCGGCGGATCTGCGACCTCGCGGGCCGCTTCCGCCGGGTTGCGCAGAGCAAACAGCGGATGAAGGCGAGCCACGGGCTGGACGACGTGGTCGGGGTCGAGCCGGGCGGGGATGTCAGCCGGCTGCTGCCGTCCGAGCTGGTGCGGCTCGCGGTCCCCGAGCTGGAACTCGACACGATCCGCCGGATCGTCGAGCGGCAGGCCCAGTGCCGGGAGCACCACGCGGTCGAGCCGGCGGGGAAGGGGCCGGTCGTCGTGTGTCTCGACGAGAGTGGGTCGATGTCCGGGGAGAAGATTCACACGGCGAAGGCGATGGCGCTCGCCCTGGCGTGGGTCGCCCGGAGCCAGCGGCGGTGGTGCGCGCTGGTGGCGTACTCCGGGGACAGCGGCGAGCGGCTCCTCCCCTTGCCGCCCGGCCGGTGGGACGAGGCGAGACTCCTGGACTGGCTCGCCGCGTTCATCGGCAGGGGCTCGGACATCGACGTGCCGGTGCGGGAACTGCCCCGGATGTACGCCGCGCTCAACGCCCCGCCCGGGGTCACCGACGTGGTGTTCGTGACCGACGCGAAGTGCCGCCTGCCGGCCGAGGTGCGGGAGGCGTTCCTCGTCTGGAAGAGGTCGGCCCGCGCGCGGCTCGTCACGCTGGTGGTCGGCAACGACCCCGGCGACCTCGCCGGCGTCAGTGACGAGGTCCACGTCGTCCACTCCCTCGGCCCGGACGGCGACGCCGTCGGCCGGGTGTTCGCCCTGTAACTGCCGCCAGTTTCCCGGCCGGTCGCGGTCCCGCGCGCGTCGCGCGCTGCGGCCTGGTTCGTCCGTTCCCCGTCCCCACCCACCGGAGGTGTCCCATGCCCGCGACCGCCGCGGCCCCGTTCCCGCTCCCCGTCGGTACGACCCTGCTCGGCGAGGTGATCGCGTGGACTTGCTCGGGGGTGACCGTCACCCACCCGACCCTGCTCGCTGCCCTCAAGGACGCCGGCCTCGACGAGGGCGTGGCCCGCGAGTTGGCCCCGAAGCACGCCTTCACCCGGGCGTGCAAGAAGCTCTGCGACCGCCGCATCATCCGCCAGGTCGGCGAGGACGAGGCCACCGTCCGGTTCCAGTTCACCGCCGAGTCCCGCGATGGAGACCGGTTCGAGTACGCCCTCGAAACCATGCTCGCCCTCGACAAGAGGACGGGGGCGGTGACCTGCGACCTGCCCGGTCTGGCCACGCTCGCCCAGGAGGAGCTGGACCGTGCGACCGACGCCCGGACCGGGGCCGACGTCACCAGGGTGATCCAGAAGCTGTTCGAGCGCCACGCCGATCTGTTCCCGGTGCGCCCGCAGGGCGGCGTGTACTTCGTCCCGGACCGGCACGCCGCGTTCGTGGACAAGGTTCAGACGATGCTCGGCCGGCTGAACGGCCAGATCCTCCGGTTCCCGGTCCCGCGCGGCCTCCCCGAGGGGGACCGGAGCGTCAAGGAGTCGGTCGCGGCCGGGCTCGCCGCCCTGGTGGACGAGCACCGCAAGGCGGTGGCGGCGTTCGGCCGGGACACCCGGGAGGATACCCTGAAGCGGGCCGCCGACAAGATCCGCCAGACCCGGCTGAAGGTCGAGGCGTACGCCGAGTTGCTGAATGAGGAGCGGGGGCGGCTCGACCGCGAGCTGGCCGCCGCCCGGGACGAGCTGCGGCGGAAGGTCGACCAGCTCGCCGCCCCGGCCGTCGCCTGACCCCGTCACCGGGAGGACGCCGTGTTCGTGCCCCCGATCCCGCCGGGCGACCTCGCCCGGCACCTGTGGTTCGCCGCCACGCCGGTCCTGTGGCCGGCGTGGCCGTTCCTGCCCGTCGTCCGCCACGCCCGCGGGGTGATCGACCTCGGGCTGATGTTCGACGCCCGCGGGGCGTCCGGGCTGACCGGGTACTCCTCGACCGTGTTCCTGACCAACCTGTTCGCCCTGCCGCCCGCCCTCGACCAGTTCCTCGCCCTCCCGAAGGAGGTGTTCGACGGCGGTGAGGAGCTGCTGGCGGCTGGATGGCGAGTGGACTGAATCGACTCCACGAATCGGAGGTGACCGCCGTGATCGTGATCTCACGCGGGCTGGCCCGGTCGGTCCGGGCGCTGGCCCGAAAGTGCGTCTCGGGCCGGCCGCGCGGCCCGGCCCCGCCGGTCGTGTTCGAGAGCCGGGCCGGCACCCTGACCGCGTGCGTGCGGACGGCCGACGCGGTCCTCGTTCACGCCGCCCCGACGCGGGGCGGCGACGGGGTACTCGTCGTCCCGCTGGCCGTGCTCGACGCCGTCGAGGGGGCCGGCGACGACCCGGTCGAGCTGGCGGCCGCGGGGGCGCTCCGGGGCGAGGCCCGGTGGGCCGACCGGGGCAGCCCCCGCACCCACCCATTCGAGGCCGTCCTCCCCGAGAAGCGACACCGCCCGCCCGACCCGCCGGGCGAGTGGCACGCCGCGCCACCGGGGTTGCTCGCCGCCCTGGACGAGTGCGGCCGGACCACGGCGCGGGAGCCCGGTCGGTTCGCCCTCCACCGGGTCCAGCTGAAGGGGAGCGCCGGGCAGGTGGTCGGCACGGACGGCCGCACTGCCCTGGTCTGGGACGGGCTGGCCCTGCCGTTCGCGCCCGACTTGCTCGTCCCGGCCGTCCCGGCATTTGGGTGCCGGGAGCTGACCCGCGAGGCGGGCGTGCGGGTCGGCCGCACCCCGACCGAGCTGGTCGTGGCGGCCGGGCCGTGGCGGGTCCACCTGCCGGTCGATGCCGACGGCCGGTTCCCCGACCTCGCCGGGGTGTTGCCCCAGGCCGCCGGGACCGTGGCCGGGATCGACGACCGGGACGCGGCTGAGTTAATGGCCGCGCTGCCGGGCCTGCCCGGGGCGGACGCCGAGCACCACCCGGTCACCCTCGACCTGGCCGGCGGCGTGGTCGTGCGGGCGCGGGACGGGGCCAGCGGCGAGGTCCGTGAGATCCGGCTCGATCGCTCCCCCACGACCGGCCCCCCCGTGCGGATCGCAACGAACCGGCGGGTGCTGGCCCGCGCCCTGGCGCTCGGGTGCGTCACCGTCCGGGTCGTGTCCCCCGACCGGCCGGTGGCGTTCGAGGGCCGGAACAAGACCCTCGTCGTCGCCGCCCTGGACCCGGACCTCGCCGTCGCGCCCGAGACCGAAGCCGCCGCCACCCCCCACCCCCGACTCCCCGCGAGGAGGACCGACGTGAGACACGACACCAACGTGCACCCGCCCGCCCCGCACGCCCCGCCCGCCCCGCCCGCCCCGCCGGACCCGCCGGCCGCCGACCCGCCCGACCTATTGACCGCCGCCGAGGAACTCCGGGCCGCCGTCGCGGACACCCTGACCAAGGCCGGCCGACTGGTCGCCGCGGTCAAGGCCGGCCGGCGCCATCAGAAGGTGCTCAGCCAGGTGTGGTCGAACCTGAAGGCTCTCAACCTCGGGCCGGGGGGTGGGCCGTGACGACCCTCGTCCGCCGCCAGCTCGCCGACCTGGCCGCGTTCGTCAGCAACCTGAAGGAGCGGGTGAAGGTCGCGGTGGCCGGGGAGTTGTCCCGGGCCGTCGGCGACGCGGTCCGCGAGGTCGTCGGGGCGGTCGTCGCCGGGCGGGTGCTCGCCCCGCCCCGACCGGGTCCGCGCGGCCCGTGGGCCGGCCGCGACGACCGCGACGACGGCTGGGGCCGGCCCCGCGACCCGTGGGCCGACGACCCCGACGACGACGGCTACGACCCCGACCGCGGGGAGGGCGACGACCGCGCCGCCGGGCCGCCGCCGGGCGCCCGGGTGACGGTCGCCGTCGCCGCCGGGGCGGCGGTGGCCCGGTGGTGGGCGGGGCGGGCCGGCGGGGGCGTCCTCGCCGCCGCCGGGGTCGGCCTCGGGGTCGGCCTCGTCGGGCTGCTGGGCGGGTCGCTCGCCCGGACCGCCGTCGCCGTCCTCGCCGCCGCCGCCGACATCGTGGCCGCGACCGACGCCCTCGGGGCCGGGGCCGCCCGGCTCGGCCGCCTCTGACCACATCCCCGCCCGTTGCGCGACGCCCGCCCGTACCAGCCCCGGGGCTTCAGCCCGCGGGTCGCAGCCGGGGCGCGCCCGCGCGGCCGGGGCGACCAAGACTCGATCACACCCACCACCCACCACCACCCACACGGAGACGGACCATGACCGCGACCGCGACCACTAACGGCCGACCCCGGAAGCAGCTGAGCGAGCAGCTGGACCGGATGGACACGATCATCGACGCCCTGGCCGAGGCGTTGCCCGAGGCGGTGGCCGACGCCACCCGGGAGGGCGCCCGGCAGGCCGTCCGGGATGTCGTCCTCGAAGTGCTCGCCAACCCCGACCTGCGGGCGATGATCGCCGGCATCGTCCCGGCCGCCCCGCCCGCGGCCCCCGCCTCGCCGCCCCGCGTGCCCGACCCGACCGCCCCGAACGTGTGGACCCGACTGAAGGCCCGGCTCCGAGCCGCGCGGGACGCCGCCGCCGCCCGGTGCCGGGCCGCGGCGGCGGCCGCCACGGCCACCGCCCGCGCCCTGGCGCTGGTGATGCCCGTCAGGAAGATCCTGGCCGTCGGCATCGGGGTCGGGGTGGGGATCGGGGTGATCGCCTACGCCTGCCCCCACGCCCTGTCGGCCGTGATCGGCGGGGCCGGGGCCGCGTGCACCGCCGTCGGCGTCCAGGTCGGCACCTGGGTCCGCCGGTCGACCGGGTTGATCGGGTTCGGCGGCACCGGCTGACCCCGGCAGCGGGCTGGGGAAGTGGAACACCGTGTCGGTCGAGAGGAGCCGGCCGGTCGCGCGTTCCCGCGGGAACGCGTCAGCCCGTGCGGCCCTTCTCACGCGACGCCGGACGACCGATTCCCCACCCCGCTGCCCTCACTTTCACGAAACCCCAGGAGCCCTCCCGTGCCCGTCCTGTTCGCGCTCCTGTTCTTCATCCTGGCGGCCGGCTTCATGGCCTGCTGATCCCCCCCGTCCGAAAGGAACCTGCAATGGTCTACCTACTCGCGCTGGTAATGTTCGTCGCGCTGTCCGCCGCGTGCTGGTTCGTGTCGGTCGCCTGCTACCGGGGCACCGTCGCCGGGTCCGACCCGGCCGCCGCCCCGCACTACCGCGAGACCGCTGCCGCGGCGGTCGGCGGCGCGGCCCTGACCGCGTTCGTCCCGTTCCCGGCCGGGTACGTCCTCGGGCTGACCGTCTGGGGCCTCGCCGCGTTCGCCGGCCTCGGGCTGGGCGCCGGCCGGGCCGCCGTCCTGTTCCTGTACCTGGCGGCCGGCTCCTACGTCACCCGGCTGGTCGTGCTCGGCGTGATGGAGCTGATGAAGGGTTGACGCGACACCGACCAGACCACCTGCCCCCGTTGGAGGTACGCGCGATGGCGAAGACCGTCGTCATCGACGAGTTGCACCTGACCGTCCGCATCCCCGCGAACTTGCCCGACGCGCAGGCCGACGCGGTCCGCGAGACGCTGGCCGGGGCCGAGTTCACGGACCGGCTGCGGCGGTCGATCCGCGCCGCCGTGCGGGCGTTCCCGGAGTTGGATGTCGTCCGGGTGACGCTCGCCCGCTGACCGACCCCGTCCCGCGCCGCGATCCCCGCCAACGGGGGATCGCGGCGCGGAACGGGGTCCACGACCGAAGACCGACGACCCCGGTCCGGTACGCCTTTTCTTAGCTGTCAGCGGTCCCGGCCGGGCCGTCTACAACCCCCGGTCGCCGACCCACTCCACGGTCACCGCGTCGTCCGACCGGCACCGGACCAGCCACCCGTCCGCCGTCCGCCACTCGTAGTACGGCGCCCCGGTCGCCGGCCGCACGAACTCCACCTCGCCCCGCGGCGGGTAGGCGTCCCGGGCCACGGCCACGTTCAGTTCCGTCACCAAGTTGGCGAATGGGGTGTACCACAGGGGGTGGTGCCCCGGGGCCGGCCGGGGCACGCCCGGCGGGGCGTCGTTCCGCTGGTGGACGGCGGGGCTCGCCAGGGGGGTGTACCGCTCGAACAGGAAGTGGACGCGGACGACCGGCCGCCGGTCCCCCGGCCGGACCGCCTTCTCCACCGCCACGACCACGGCCGGCAGCTGCCGCGCCTTGTCCCGCTCCGTGTTGTCGGCCTCGCGCTTCGTGTCGTGGAACCGGACGACCTCGCGCTCCTTCGGGAACTCCCGCCCGTCGGCCCCGTCGAGCCGCGGCAGGTCGGCGAGCACGACCTCCCCGCCCTTGACCTTCTCCCCGACCGCGCGGACCCACCCGAGCGCCGCCCGCTTTCCCCGGACGGTCGCGTCGAGGACGGCAGTGGCCCACGCCCGGTCGAGGACGGCGACGTGGGTCTTCTCCTCGACCACCGGCCGGCCGCCCGGAAACCCCTCCCGGGCCGTCCGCACGAAGACCACCCGCGCGAGCACCTTCGGAAAGGTGTAGTCGACGGCCGTCCGCCGCGTGACTGCCGTAGGGACCGTGGTGACGGTCTCCCGGGACGGTCGCTCGGCCCTACCGAACAGGTCCACCAGTTGGTCGAGGTAGTCGTCGGGGCCGCCGTCGTACGACCGGGTGTAGCAGACCAGATTCTTGCCCGCGTCGAACACGAACTCCTCGGTTCCTTTCGGGTCGGAGGCGAAGGTCCACGGCTGGCCGACTCGGGTCAGCTTCAGCCCCTTGTGCTTGGCCAGCTCGTCGAACGGGGTGCCGAGCGTGACGCCCTTGTACCCGCGCTCCCGGTACGCGTCCGACGCCCGCCCGAACACCGCCGCGACCGCCGGGTCGGGGCCGACGGCCGGCCCACCGCGGCCGGGGGACGGCGGGGCATCGACTTTCTCGGTGCCGATGGCCGCAACCGCCTCCGCGGCACTCCGCCGCACCTCCGGGCTCCGGTCGTTCAACGCCTCCCGAATCGCCGGCAGGGCGGAGGCCGCCTTCGGCCCGATCCGCTTGAGGCCGCCGAGAGTGAAGACCACCCAGTTCCCGGTGACCGGGTGGGCGGCGCGGTCCTTGAGTTCGGCCGTGAGCCCGGCGACGGCGTGGGCGTCGTCGGGGCCGAGCGAGTCGATGACGCGACCCAACTCAAAGTCGGTCAGTTGATCGCGCCGGGCGGCGGCGTACACCGCCCGGACGTCGTACTTCCCGACCTGCTCGATGGCGCTGAGGGCGGCATCACGGGCCGTCCCCCCGCCCGTCGCCACCGCCCGGTCGTCCAGCCGGCCGAGCAGGGCCGGGATCGCCTTCCCGGCCGCCGGGCCGAGGTCGGCGAGGGCGTAGGCGACGGTGAGGCGGACACCCGCGTCCGGGTTCCCCAGCAGTCCGATGAGCGCGTCGACCGCCTCCCCCGCCGCCGGACCGACGGCCTTGACCGCGTCGACCGCGGGGAACCACGCCGTGTCCTTCGGGTTCGACACGATCTTTGCGAGGGCGGGCACCGCCGCCTTCGCGCTCGGGCCGTACTTGGCGACCGCCTCGGCCGCGGCTAGCCGGACGAGGTCGTCCGCGTCCCCGAGCCGGGCGGTCCACTCCGCGAGCGTGTTGCCGTCGTGTTTCGCCGAGGCATCCAGGAAGGCCGGCGCCTTGGTTGTTTGCGGGGGGTCTTTCGATGCGGGCGTCGGCCCGGCCGGCGGTGTCACGCCGGTCGGCGTCGCGGGGGGCGTCGGCGTCACCGGCGGTGCAGGGGGCACCGGCGTTGCCGGCGGCGTGGCGGGGGCCGGCTCGGCTGGTTCCACCACGGGCGGATCGACGGCGGCCGGGGTACGTGCGCACCCGGCCGCGCCGGCGACCAGGCCCAGAACGAGCAATACCGGGTACGTGCGGGCCATGTCCTCGCCTCGTTCGGGTCGTCGCGGTCGGGCGCGAGACACTCCCGCCGACCTGGAGGCCGCGGGTCGAATGCTACTCAAAAGCATCTTGCACGAGGTGACGCTGGCCGTCCAGCATGAACAAGGACGACCGGCAGTTTCTGGAGCAGGTCGGGTTCCGCGTCCGCGAGCGGCGGCTCGCGCAGAAGCTGACGCAGGCGCAGTTGGCCGAGAAGTGCGGGCTGCACCGGACCTTCGTCGGGTCCGTCGAACGGGGCGAGCGAAACGTCGCCCTACTCAGTCTTCGGAGGATCGCCGTGACCCTGCGGGTGACCCCAGCAGAACTGTTGACCGACCCCGACATCACCCCGGGCGGCTGATGAAGACCGCCCGCGGGCGGGCGAGTTTCGGCGTAGACGTACTGATCGATAGTGAACGGGCGAGGTCGGTGTCCGCTACTCGGAGCCTTCGGCTCAGATGCCGAACGGCGCGTCGGACCCGACGGTCGCTTAAGGCGCGGGTGGAAAGCGCTCGAACTCTACGGTCCCGTGTGTTTGACACACCGATTCTGACGCGAGGGATGGGTTCAGTCGGAACGAAGACGGCCCCGGGCGGGTGGCGCAGTCGTCTTGATCTCAGCCGCCGCGCCCCACAGCACGCCGAGGCACAGGATGTCGTCGATCAGGGTCCGGGTCGGCACCCGCCGGGCGTCGATGAACCGATTGCCGCGGACTGCGTACCCGCGTCAGTGCCCCGACTCGATGGGCCAGGATCAGGCTCGTCCGGCGCATCGCAGGGGTCGACCGGATCACGGGAGCGGTTGCCCGTCCGCGAGGCCGGCGGCCGGTGTAGCGACCGACTCGGTGCCCGACACGTCGGTCCAGTCGCCCGCCCCGGGGAGCTTGTACCGGCGGATTTGCGTGTGCTGCGCGTCCCCGCGGTGGAGTTGCACCGCCACCCGCACCGCCTTCCCGCCCTGGGCCAGGTACACCACCGACTCGTCGTTCACCTTGCCGACCGCGGCCGTCGGCACCGCCCAGGCGGCCGGCAGTTCGGCCGACAGCCGGGCCACCACGTACATCCCCGGCCGCACCTTCCCGTCGGGGTTCGGCAGGTCGATCTCGGTCCGCAGCGTCCGCGAGCCGGGGTCCAGCGCCCACGACGTGCGGACCACCTTCCCGACCGCCGGCGGACCGGCCGCGGTCGGCAGCGCCACCGACACGTCCACCCCCGGCTCGACCAGCCCGGCGTCCGCCTCGGGGACGCCCACCACCACCCGGACCGGGTCGAGCCGGGCGACCGCGAACAGCCCGTGCCGGCCGTCCGCCGCCACGAAGTCGCCGGTGCTCGCCCCCCGGCGGGTGACGACCCCGTCGAACGGCGCCTTGATGTGAGTGTACCCGCGCATGGCGTCGGTCCGCCGCACGCCGGCGCGGGCCACGTCGAGCCGGGCGTCGGCGGCGGCCACGTCGGCGACGGCCTTCTTCCGGTCGGCCTCCGCCTTCGCCACCGCCGCTCCGGCCGACGCGACCCGGGCCGTCGCCTCTGCCTTCCCGGCCTCGGCCGACTTCAACTGGTTGAGCGTCTCGTCCCGGGTCTGGGTGTCGATCACCCCGCCGGTCACGAGCCGGCCGATCCGCTCCGCCTCCGACTGCCACCGGACGTACACCGCCTGGGCGCGGCCGAACCCGGCCTCCGCCTCGGTCACGTGGGCCTTCGCCGCGGCCACCCCGGCGGCCGACGCCGCGAGCGCCTTCTTGGCCTGCGTCACCTCCGCGTCGGCCTGGCGGACGAGCGCCTCCTGCTGCTTGAACTCCTCCTCCAGTTCCGGGACGGCGAGCTCGGCCAGCACCTGATCCCGCTTCACCCGGCTGCCGATGTCGATGCCGCGGTCGTGCGGCGGGTGGTCGGCCCGGGCCGGGTCCGGGGCGAGCTCGCGGACGTAGCCGCCGACCCGCGCGTAAAGGACCGTCTCCTCGAAGGCGTGGACGGCCCCCGGCTGCTCCACGACGCGCTTCACCGATCGCTTCTCGACCTTCACGACGGCGATCGCCGGCGGGGCTGCGGGCGCGGCCGCGCCGGGGGCGGCGGGCGGGCGGGCGCAGCCGGCCGCGGCGAGGAGCGCGACGAGTCCGAGGGCGACGACACGGTCAGGTCGCATGGGCGGACTCCTGGGCGCCGGGGACGTAGACGGGGCTGGCCGGGTCGAACGGGTTGAGCGACGCCGACCGCGCCCGCCGCCGGCCCATCACCAGGGCGAACACGGCCGGCAGGACGAACAGCGTGGTCAGGGTGCCGGCCACCAGCCCGCCGACGACGGCCCGGCCGAGCGGGGCCGTCTGGTCGCCGCCGTCGCCGAGCCCGAGGGCCATCGGGAGCATGCCGGCGGTCATGGCGGCGCTGGTCATCAGGATCGGCCGCACCCGCCCGCGGGCGCCTTCGGCCCCGGCCGCCGCCGCCGGCCGCCCCGCCGCCCGCGCCCGCTCGGCGAACGTGACCAGCAGGATGGCGTTGGCAGTCGCCACCCCGACGGCCGTGATCGCCCCCATGAACGACTGAAGGTTGAGCGTCGAGCCGGTCAGGAGCAGCGCCACCACCACCCCGGCGAGGACCGCCGGCACCGGGGCGACGGCGACCAGCGCCAGCCGCAACGACTGGTAGTAGGCGGCGAGCATCAGCCCGATGGCGACGACGGCCACGGCGAGGCCGAACCCGAGCCCGCGGAACAGCTCGCGGAACGGGGTCACCTGCCCGCGCACGTCCACCGCCACGCCCTTCGGCGCCTCGCCCGCCGCCTTCAGCGCCTCGTCCACCTGCTTCGCCACCGAGCCCAGGTCGCTCCCCTGCACGTTCGCGGTCAGGCTCACGACCCGCTTCATGTTGTAGCGGTCGATCTCGCCCGGCATCGTGCCCTCCTTCACGCCCCCCACGTCGCGCAGCAGCACCGCCCCGCTCCCGTGCCCGGCCACCGGCACCACCTCCAGGTCGCGCCCGGACTTGACCAGCGCGAACGGCACCTCGACCTGCACCTGGTAGCCGATGCCGCTGGCCGGGTCGCGCCAGAAGTTCGGCACGGTGAACCGGCTCGACGACGTGTACGGGGTGACCGCCCGGGCCACGTCGGCCGCCGTCCCGCCGCTGGCCGCGAGCTTGCGGCGGTCCACCGTCACCTCGACCGTCGGGTAGTCGAGCGGCTGGGCGAACTGGAGGTCTTTCAGCGCGGGCACCTTGCCGAGCTCGGCGGCGATCTTCTCGGCGTAGGCCCGGCTCGCGGCCATGTTCGCCCCGGCCACCTGCACCTCGACCGGGGTCGGCGAGCCGAAGCTCATCACCTCGTTGACGATGTCGGCCGGCTCGAACGACAGACGGATCTCCTTCGCCCGCCGCCCGGCCACGTCCGCCGGCACGCCTTGCGCCGTCCACCGCGCCGCCGTCCACGCTTCCAGGTGCGCCGGCAGCTTCTCCCGCAGCCGGGCCGTCAACTCGTCCACCCGCACGGACCCCGGCTTGAGCGCGACCCGGATCGCCGACTCGTGCGGCCCGCCCATCCACAGGTAGACGGCGTTGATCGGGTAGCTCGACGCCACCACCCCGACGTACCCGAGGGTGATGTCCACCTCCCCGCCGGCGGCCTTCACCTCCTCCCCGACGAAGCGGAGCGCCTCCTGGGTGATGGCCTCCGTCTGCTCGATGCGGGTGCCGGTCGGGGCGCGGAGGCGGAGCTGGAACGCCCCGGCGTCCACCCGCGGGAAGATGTCGGTGCCGAGCCGCGGGCCGAGCAGGGCGACCGCGGCCGCGGCGACGGCGAGGTACGCCGGGACGACCGCCCACCGGGCCGCGACCAGCCCGCCGACCGCGCGGTCGTACAGCCCCGGCGGGCGCTCCGCGACCGGGCCGTGGTGCGTGCTCTTCAGGAGCCACACGCACAGCACCGGGACGAAGGTACTGGACAAGACGTAGCTGGCGATCATGGCGAACCCGACGGCCAGGGCCAGCGGCAGGAACAGCCCGCGGGTCGCCCCCTCCATGACGAACGCCGGGATGAACACCGCCAGGATGCACAGCATCGCCAGCAGCCGCGGCACCGCCGTCTCGGTCACCCCGCGCCAGACGGCGAACGCCACCGACGGCGTGCGGGCCATCTGCACGTGGACGTTCTCGACCGCCACCGTGGACTCGTCCACCAGCACGCCGACCGCGAGCGCGAGCCCGCCGAGGGTCATCAGGTTGAGCGTCTGGCCGGCCAGCCACAGGGCCACGAGGGCGGCGATCAGGGCGAAGGGAATGTTCAGGACGACGACGACGACGCTCCGCCAGTCGCGGAGGAACAGGAGGACCATCAGCCCCACGAGCCCGGCCGCGAGGAGCCCCTCGAAGGCGACGTGCTTCATCGAGTTGGTGACGAACGGGGACTGGTCGAGCTCGAAGCTCACCCGGATGTCGTCGGGCAGCTCGGCCTGCATCTGCGGCAGGTTGGCCCGGACGTTCCGCACCACGTCGAGGGTCGAGGCGCTGGCCCGCTTGGTGACCAGGATGTACACCGCCCGCTTGCCGTTGACGAGGGCGTACCCGGTCGGGATGTCGCTGGCGTCGTCGATGAGCGGCCGGCCGGTGACCGGGTCGCGGCGGACCACGTCCTGGAGGAACACCCCGGGCTTCACCTCGATCGTGCCGAGCTCGGCCGGGCTGACGACCATGGCGTTGCTCGGCACCAGCGGCATCCGCGTCTCGTCGCGGATTTGACCCGACGGGGCGATGGTGTTCCCTTCGGTCAGCTTCTTCACCACGTCGTCGGCCGACAGCCCGTAGGCTTGCAGTCGCTCCGGGTCGGCGCGGACGACGACGGTGCGCTGCGACCCGCCGAACGGCGGCGGGGCGCTGACGCCCTCGATGGCGGCGAACATCGGGCGGACGCGGAACAGCGCCTTGTCCTGGATCTCGCCGACGCCGCGCGTCTCGCTGGACAGCACCAGGTAGCCGACCGGCACGCTGCCGGTGTCGAACCGCATGATGAACGGGTTCACCGTCCCGGGGGGCATGAACGCCCGGCTCCGGTTCACGTACCCGACCGTCTCGCCCATGGCCTGGGCCATGTCGGTGCCGGGGTGGAAGTAGAGCTTCATCAGGGACATGCCCTGGACGTTCTTCGACTCGACGTGGTGGATGCCGTTGACGTAGAGGAAGTGGTACTCGTAGTAGTTGGCGATCAGCCCCTCCATCTGCTGCGGGTCCATCCCGCCGTAGGGCTGGCAGACGTAGATGACGGGGAGGTTCAGCGCCGGGAAGATGTCCACCTTCATCCGGCTGTAGGCCAGCGCGCCGGCGAAGACGGTGCCGACGACCAGCACCAGGACGGTGACCGGGCGCGACAGGGCGGCGGTGATCGGGTTCATTACGGGTTCCGGCGGCGCGGGGCGGCACGGGTATTGAACCCGGCGGCGGCGCGGAAGTCACTACCGGTCCGTTAATTCGGGTTTAACTTCGGCCGCGCGGGCGGGTCCACCGGGGCCGGGGCGGCCGGCATTCCCGGGGTCGCGGCGGGAACGGTGGTGGCCGGCAGGGTCGCGGGCGGGGCGCCGACCTGGCACAGCGCCTCGGCCGGGTGGCCGAGCGCCCGGTAGAGGCGGAACTGGGCGCGGTTGTGGTCGCCGACCGCCTGGTAGAAGTCGCGGTACGCCTGGTCGAGGGCGGACACCGCGGCGACCGCCTCCTGGGGGCGGAAGACGAGCACCAGCTGGTCGCCGGCCCGCTTCGTCTGGCCGAGCCCCTGGAGGTTCTTCTCGGCCGTCGCGGCGGCGTTCGCCACCCCGTCGGCGGCCGCCTTCAGCCGCCGGCCCGCCCGGTCGAGCTGGGCGTGCGCCTGCACCACCTCGGCGGTCACCACGTCCTGGGTGCGGAGCAGTTCGAGCAGCGCCCGCCGGCTCTCGGCCTCCCGCTCCCGGGTCAGGGCGCGGTTGCCGAACCCGAGGTTCTGCAACTCCCAGATCGCCTGAATGTCCACGCTGAACCGGGGGCCGAAGTTCTGCACGTCGTCGTTCACCCCGCCGCCGAAGTACCCGCCGGCGAGGCCGGGGGTGTTCGACCCGACCCCGCGCACCGCGAGGGTCGGGTAGAGCGGCCGCCGCCGCTCCTGCCGCGCCCGCGTCAGGGCGGCCTGCACGACCGCCTGGTATGACGCCAGCTCGGGGCGGTGCGTCAGCCCGATGGCGATCAGCTCCTCGACCGGCACGCCGGGGTCGATCAGGGCGACGGTGAGCGACGGCTCCTCGGCCGGCTCGACCAGCGTGTCCGGCCGGAGCCGGAGTATGCGGGTCAGGTCGGCGCTGGCCACCTGCCACCGCTCGTAGGCGAGCTCCACCGCCTGCCGGCGGCGGGCGGCCTCGGCCTTCGCGCGGTTGACTTCCAGGTCCGGGGCGAGGTCGGGGGCGAGCTTCTCGGTCCGGGCGACGAGGTCTTCGGCCCGCCGCAGCGCGTCGGCCGCCCCGGCCACCTCACCGCGGGCCTGCTGGACGTTGAAGTAGGCGACCGCCACGGCGAGCGTCGTGTCGTTGCGGGCGGTGCGGGCGTCGGCCTCGGCGGCCCGCACGACCTGGCGGGCGGCGAGCGGGCCGAACACGGCGTCGGACGTGGACACCACCGCCTGCGGCCCCGCCCCCACCAGGACGGACGACCGGCTGGTGGTGAACACGGTGCCGACGATGTCCTGGATCTGGCCGTCGTGGCGGAAGTAATCGACGCCGAAGTTGAGGTTCGGGAGCCAGAGCACGTTCGCACGGGCGAGCCGGGCGGCGGCCGTCCGGGCGCGCTCGTCGGCGATCTGGATGTCGAGGGCGTTGGCGCCGGTAAGCGCGAGCGCGGCGGGGAGGGTGATGGGGAGTGGCACGCCCTGGGCCGCGGCGGCCGGCAATGCCGGGCCGGGCTCGGGCGTGGCGGGGGCTGCGACCTCGGCCGAAGCAGGGCGGACGGCGTCCGCGGTCAGCCCCGGTATCGGGCGCGGTGCGGTCTTCGGCGCGACCGAGACCGCCGGGGGCCGGGGAACCGGGGGTGCCGGGTCGGCGCCCGAGCCGGGGTCGGTGAGGCTGGCGCAGGCGGGAAGGCCCAGCAGCCCGGCCGCCGCGAGCCAGCGGACGGCCGTCCGCACTCCACGGGGCTGTCGCATCCTGCACCTCACGCCCGGACATCAATCCTCGTTGTCGGGGTTATCGGGCCGATCAGAACCCCCGCTCCAGCCGGGAAGCTGAAATCCGCTTGATCTTACCCAGCCTCCCGGCCGTGCGGGGTCGGCGGCCACCGACTCGCCGGGTGCGGGTTGCCGCCGGTCGTGCGGCAACTCGACGACGCACGCGGTCCCGCCGCCCTCGGTGCTGGACAGGGCCACGGTCCCGCCGTGGGACGTGGCGACGCTTCGCACGATGCTCAGCCCCAAACCGGTCCCGCCCTGCTCCCGGCTGCGGGCCTTGTCCACCCGGTAGAAGCGGTCGAACACCCGCGGCAGGTGCTCGGCCGGGATGCCCTCGCCGGTGTCGGTGACCGCGAGCCGCACCCCGCCGCCCGACCGACCGACGGCCACCCGCACCGCACCCCCCGGGGGCGTGTACTTGATCGCGTTGTCGATCAGGTTCATCACCAACTGCCGCAAGCGCACGGGGTCGCCGACGACCGTCGCCCCGTCCCCGGCCTCGACGACCAGTGCCACGCCCTTCACGTCCGCCAACGGCCGCAGCGTCTCGGCCACGCCGCCCGCCAGCTCGGCCAGGTCCACGGGTTCGGGTCGGGGCACCAGGGCGACCGCTTCTTCGCGGGCCAGAGTCAGGAGCTGGTCGGTCAACCGGGTCAACCGCCCGCACTCCTCCAACATGCTCTCGACCAGCCCGCGGAGGGCCGCGGCGGACGGGGCGCCGGCGAGCGCGACCTCGGCTTCGGTGCGGATGGCGGTGAGCGGGGTGCGGAGCTCGTGCGAGGCGTCGGCGGTGAACCGCTTGACCTCGTTGAACGACCGCTCCAACCGGGCGATCATGGCGTTGACGGTCGCGGCCAGCCGGCCGAGTTCGTCGCCCGGGTTCGGGACGGTAAGACGTTCGTGAAGGCGGTCGGCGGTGATGCGCTCGGCCGTCTCGCGGAGTCGATCGACCGGGGCGAGCGCGGCCCGGGCGAGAAGGTACGCCAGGCCGGCGGCGGCGGCCAAGCCGACCGGGACGGCCAGCAGCATCGCTCGGCCGAGGGCCGCCAGGTCCGCGTCCTGATCGCGGAGGGGGACCAACAGCACCAATCGCAGGTCGTGCCCGCCCGGCCGTACGGTTCCTTCCGCCACCCGCCACCGGTGCCCGTGTGCGTCTTCCTCCAGCCCCCGCGCGTCCGCAGCCGGGATGCCGGCGCGCCCCGGGAAGCCGGGGTGGGCGGCGAGCGGCGCCCCGTTGGGGCCGTACACCGCGGCCAGCACGCCCATGTGCTCGTCGAATTCGCGGACCCAGTACGCCGCCCGCTTCGCCGGGTCGGCCACCATCTTCGGGTCGGTTTCGACCAGCCGGAAGCCGGCGTCGGCCGTCCGGTCGGCCTGCTGCCGGATCGCCCGCCCGGCCAGGGCGTAGACGAGCCCGGCGAACCCGACCAGGACGGCCGCGACGCCCAGCCCGTTCCAGACCGTCAGCCGCCAGCGGATGCTCATCGACACGGGCGGTCACTCCTCTAGCCGGTAGCCGACCCCGCGGAGGGTGGTGATGGCCGACGGGCCGCCGGGCGGGTCGAGCTTCTTGCGGAGGAGGTTGACGTACACCTCGACCACGTTGGTCATCGCGTACCCGGGGTCGGCCCACACGTCCCGGCCGAGCATCTCGCGGGTCACCGCCTGCCCCTTGTGCCGGGCCAGGTACTCCAACAGGGCGAACTCGCGGTGGGCGAGTGGAAGCTCGGCCCCGTCCCGGGTGACCCGCCGCCGGATCAGGTCGAGCTCCAGCCGGCCGGCCCGGAGGACCGTCTCCCGATCCGTCGGCCCGCGGCGGAGCAGCACCCGCAGCCGGGCCAAGAGCTCGGCGAGCGCGAACGGCTTGACCAGGTAGTCGTCGGCCCCGGCGTCGAGCCCGGCCACCCGGTCGTCCACCGCGTCGCGGGCGGTGAGGAGGAGGACCGGCGCCGCCTGCCCGGCCGCCCGGAGGGTGCGGATCACCTCCAACCCGTCCATCCCGGGGAGCATCCAGTCGAGGACGACGGCGTCGAACCGGCCGGCCCGGCCGAGCCGCGCCCCGTCGGTGCCGGTGGCCACCGCCTCGACCTCGTACCCGGCGGCGGCGAGCCCCTGCTCGAGCCCGCGGAGTACCTTCCGCTCGTCCTCGACGATCAACACCCGGGGCATCGTCGGCCTCCCTCCGGGGTATCGTAGCCGACCCGCCACGCCGCCCACGGCCGGGAGGTTAATTCGGGTTTATGTACCGCCCGCCGGGCCGCGTGGGGTGGCGGGGATCGGCCCGGTCGGGTTACAACTCCGGTCGGGGTTGCCGCCCGCCCCGCCGGAGGTTCCGCGTTGAAAAGTCTCGTCACGTCCGCGGTCGTGCTGGTAGCCGCGACCGCCGCCAACCCGGCCGACTACCCGCGGCCGGACCTGCTCGTCGAGCCGGCCGCCCTCGCCCGACCCGGGGAGGGGAACCGCGTCGTGGTGCTCGACGCCCGCGAAAAGGCGAAGTACGCCGCCGGCCACGTCCCCGGCGCCCGCTGGGTGGACCACGCCGAATGGGCCAAAGGGTTCGCGGACGGCAAAGACGCGGCCGGCTGGTCGAAGCGGATCGGGGCGCTCGGGATCGCCGCCGACACCCGGGTGGTGGTGTACGACGACAACCGCTCGAAGGACGCGGCCCGAATCTGGTGGGTGCTGCGCTACTGGGGCGTCAAGGACGTGCGGCTCCTGAACGGCGGCTGGGTGGGTTGGACGGCCGGCAAGCACCCGACCGAAACGGCCGAGCCGCGGGTCGCCGTGGTGCCGTTCACGGCCGTCGCCGCCCCGGACCGGCTGGCCACCAAGGACGACCTCCTCAAATCCCTCAGCGACGGCAAGCTCCAAATCATCGACGCCCGGTCGGAGAAGGAGTTCTGCGGGATCGACGCCCTCACCAACAAGCGGGCCGGGGCAATCCCCGGGGCGAAACAGTTGGAGTGGATCGACCTGATCGACAACGACACGCACCGCTTCAAGCCGCCCGCCGACCTCGCCAAATTGTTCGACGCCGCCGGGGTGCGGCTCGACCGCCCGACCGCCACCCACTGCCAGTCCGGGGGGCGGGCCGCGGTGATGGCATACGGGCTCGAACTGATGGGGGCGAAGGACGTACGGAACTACTACAAGAGCTGGTCGGAGTGGGGCAACGCGGACGACACCCCGGTCGTGAGGCCGGCGCCGAAGAAGAAGTGACGACCGACCTGGGGTTGAATCCCGCCCGCCCGGCCGCCGGCCTGCGGGAGGTGGTGGGCCTGTTCCTGCGGCTGGGGGCGACCGCCTTCGGCGGCCCCGCCGCCCACGTCGCGCTCATGCGGGACGAGGTGGTCGGCCGGCGGGGGTGGCTCACGGACCTGGAGTTTCTGGACCTGGTGAGCGCGACGAACCTCATCCCCGGCCCGAACTCGACCGAGCTGGCGATCCACATCGGCCACCGCGTCGCCGGGTGGCGGGGGCTGCTCACGGCCGGCGTCTGCTTCATCGTCCCGGCCGCCCTCCTCGTGACGGGGATCGCCTGGGTGTACGTCACCTTCGGCACGCTGCCCGAGCTGGGAGGCGTGCTCTACGGGGTCAAGCCCGTCGTCATCGCCGTCGTCCTCCAGGCGCTCTGGAAGCTCGGGCAGACGTGCCTGAAGACCCGGTGGCTCGCGGCCGTCGGGGGCATCGATTTGCTGCTCGCCGCCCTGGGCGTCCACGAGTTCGTCGTCCTGTTCGGGACCGGGGTGTTGCTGGCCGCCGTCCGCCGGACCCGGGGGCGGCCCCCCGCCGCGGTGCTCGGGATCGCCCTCCCGGCGCTGTCGGTCCCGCCGGCCGCCGCCGCGGCGACGATCCCGTTCGGCCTGTGGCCGCTCTTCGGGGTGTTCGTGAAGACGGGCGCGGTGTTGTTCGGGTCCGGGTACGTGCTCCTGGCGTTCCTGCGGGGCGACCTGGTCGAGCGGTACGGCTGGCTCACCGAGCAGCAGCTCCTGGACGCGGTCGCGGTCGGGCAGGTGACGCCCGGGCCGGTGTTCACCACGGCCACGTTCGTCGGGTACGTGCTCGGCGGCCCGCTCGGGGCGGCGGTGGCGACGGTGGGGATCTTCCTCCCGGCGTTCGCGTTCGTCGCGGCGAGCATCCCCGTCGTCGCGCGGCTCCGCCGGTCGGTCACCGCCGGCGCGTTCCTCGACGGCGTGAACGCCGCGTCACTCGCCCTCATGACGGTCGTGACCGCCCAGCTCGCCCGGGCGGCGCTCGTAGACGCATTTACCGTCGCTCTCACTGCGGTTAGCGTCCTGCTCCTCGTCCGCTACCGAACGAACTCGGCCTGGCTGATCGCCGGGGGAGCGGCAACGGGCCTGATTCGGGCCGCGGGTGCCTGACACCCGTTGCGACCCCCGCCTACCTCGACAGTACCCGCCGGGTCTCATACCAACTCGTGGTGATTCGCACCCGTAGCGCATCGCCGCGAGCGGCGTGGGGATCGCCGCTCGCGGCGATGCGCTACGGGTGCGAATCACCACGAGTTGGTCTCAACCCCCCTGCCGGTTCAGCCGTGCCCGCCGGTGACGAGCATGACCGCCGCCATCCCGGCCATCAGCACGTCCTCGGCCAGTGTGACGTAGGACATGGGCAGGTTGAACACCGCCCCCAGGCAGGCGCACCGGATCTTCCGCCGGGCGAGCAGGGCGCGCGTCACCCCGACCGTGCCGACCAGCATTACCGCCAGCGTGACCGCACTCGTGGCGACCGGCGCGACCCCGGACAGGTACGCCGCCCCGAGCAGCAGCTCGACGAACGGGTACGCGAACCCGTACCACCGCCACCGGGCGGCGACCACGTCGTACCCGGCGTAGGCGTCGGCGAACGCCCGCACGTCGAGCAGCTTGAAGAACGCGAAGGCGAGGAAGAACCCGCCCATGAACCGGGCCATCGCCCGCGGCCACTCGAACGCCCCCGCCCCGATCTCCAGCAGCCCGGCCCCCAGCACCAGGAACCCGAACAGCAGCACGATCGGGTAGTAGCTGGTCCGCGGCTCGGCGGGGGCGGCGGGCGGGGCGGCCGCCGGTCCGCCGCGGGGCGGTTCGACCTCGCCGAGCACGCGGAACCCCGCCGCGGCGACCAGCCGGCCGACGGCGGCGGCCCCGACCCCGTCGCCCTCGACCGTCAGCACCTTGTCCGGGCTCCCGGTGTCCACCGACCACCGGCGGATGCGGCCCTCGCCGTTCAGGTGCGGGGTCACCGCGGCCACGCAGCTCCCGCAGTTCAGGTTCGTCTTGTACCGTGTTTCGGTCATGGTCACTCCTCCGCGGGCGGGGCGGGCGGCGCCCCGTCGGCCGGGTCGTTCAGGGCTTCGAGGATGGGGCAGCCGACGGCCGGGCCGTCGCCGTGGCAGGCGGCGGTCAGCCCCGCCAGGGCGGCCCGCATCCGCCGGAGGTCGCGGACCTTCGCGTCGATGTCGGCGACCTTGGCCGCCGCCCGGGCGCGCACGTCGGAGCGGGTCGCCGCGGCGTCGATTCGTAAGGCGAGGAGACCTTTGATCTCCTTGAGGGTGAACCCGAGCGCCTTGGCCCGCCGGATGAACCGCAGGACGGCCACGGCCTCGTCGCCGTACTGCCGGTAGCCGGACGCCTTCCGGGCCGGCTCGGCCAGCAGCCCCTGCCGCTCGTAGAACCGGACGGTCTCGACCCCGACGCCGGCCCGCCGGGCGACCTGTCCCACGCTCAGCGCCGTCATCTCGCCACCTCCGCGGGCATGGTACGGTCCGTACCGTACTACGGAGTCAAGGGCGCCCGGCGGCGGGTCACACCCGGCGGGGTCACGCGACGGCCCCGCGACGCCCGCCCCCGTAGACGTTCGCCGTGGCCGCCGGGCCGGGCGACTGTACCCTATCGCTGGCTGGGACCGACTTCGGCCGACTCTCCCGGAGAACGAACATGCGACGCGCGTGGAAGCTCGGGCCGCCGGCGGTGCTGGTGCTCGTTCTCGCCCCGACCGCCCCGGCCGACCACGACGGGAAGCCGGGGGCGGCCGTCCACCGGCCCGACGGGCTGAAATGGAAAGACGGCCCGCCGTCACTCCCGCCCGGGGCGAAGATCGCCGTCCTGGAGGGTGACCCGGCCAAGCCCGGGCCGTTCGTGTTCCGGGTCAAGGTGCCCGACGGCTACCGCATCCCGCCGCACACCCACCCGAAGGCCGAGCGGGTGACGGTCGTGTCGGGCACGTTTCACCTCGGCATGGGCGAGAAGTTCGACGCGACGAAGGGGGAGGCGCTCCCGGCCGGCACCTACGGGACGTGGCCGCCCGGGATGAAGCACTACGTCTGGGTGAAGGGCGAGACGGTGGTGCAGTTCCACGGCGACGGCCCGTGGGTGATCGAGTACGTGAGCCCCGCCGACGACCCGCGGAACGCCAAGAAGTAAGCACACGGAGCAACCCGGATGAAGGGCCGCGAGAGCGGGATGCCGGACGGCACCTACTGGGAGTCGTTCTTCAACCCAAGTTGCATCCTGGACCGGCTCGGCTGCCGCGGGGCGTGCGGCGACGTGATCGAGTTCGGGTGCGGGTACGGGACGTTCACCGTCCCGGCCGCGCGGCTCGTCGGCGGCCGCGTGCTCGCGCTCGACATCGAGCCGGACATGGTCGCCGAGACGGCGCGGAAGGCCGCGGCCGAGGGGCTGGCGAACGTCACCGCCGAGGTGCGCGACTTCGTGGCCGACGGGTGCGGACGCCCCGACGGGAGTGCCGGGTACGCGATGTTGTTCAACATCCTCCACATCGAGAACCCGGTCGGCCTGCTCCGCGAGGCACACCGGGCGCTGGCCCCGGGCGGGCTGGCCGGCGTGATCCACTGGCGGACGGACGTGCCCACGCCGCGCGGCCCGTCGCCCGCCATCCGCCCCGGGCCGCACGACAGCCGCCTCTGGGCCGAGGAGGCCGGGTTCGAGTTCGACCGGTACGAAGAACTCGGCTGTTGCTCCTGGCACTGGGGGCTGGTCGTTCGGAAGCCATGACGTGCCGGCCTCACTCCTCACGAGACCTCCCCCGTGCCGCTCCTCCCCCTGGTCTCCGACGCTGATGCCGCCCCCGACGCCCGCGCCACGCTCCAGGCGCTCCGCGCCAAGCTCGGCACGGTGCCGGCGATGTACCACACCCTCGCCAACGCCCCGCACGTTCTCGACGCCGCCGTCGGCATGGCGGCGGCGATCCGCACCGGCCTCGCCCCGCGTCTGCGGGAGTTGGCCTACCTGAAGGTAGCCGACCTCACCGGCTGTCACGTCTGTCGGCACTACCACGACGCCCTCGGTCGGAGGGCCGGACTGACCGACGCGCAGATGGCCGGGTTGGGGGACTTCGAGAACAGCGACGCCTACACCGAGCATGAGCGGGACGTGCTCCGGTTCGCCGCGCAGTGGTCGGCGGCCGGGCGCGTGGCCGAGGCGGTGCTCGCCCGGCTGGCGGCTGACCTCACCCCCGAACACCTGGTCACCCTCGCCGCCACCGTGGCCCAGGCGAATTTCACTTGCCGGTTCAACAACGTGTTCGGGGTCGAGTTGTGACGCGCTAACGACCTGTTAGCGCCGCCTAAAGACAGCCGACGCCCGTGCCGATAACTTCGGCACAACGGTTACTTCCTGTCGGATCGACACCGACGGAGCGACCGCACCGGAGTTCCCGATGGCATTCTGGCGGGCGCGGCGGGCCGCGATACTCACCACCGTTTTGGCCGCGGGGTGTTCAATGCCCCGTGGCCAACTGCCGGACGCGACCGGCCCCGAGCGGCCGAGAACACTGCTGACGTGGTCGGCCGCCGGCCGCGGCGAGGACAAGAAGGACGAGCCCGCCGATCCCGACGCCGCAACGGCACCACCCAAGGAGGAGCCGTTGGCGTCGGACCGGCCCGACTTCACCGAGGCCAGTTCGACCGTCGGGAAGGGGCGGATTCAGCTCGAAGCCGGCTATACCTTCGGCCGTGACAGGTCCGAAGGGGCGACCACGACCACGCACTCTTACCCGGAAGCGCTTCTGCGCGTCGGCATGTTCGCGGAGTGGTTCGAGCTCCGCGTCGGGCAGAACTTCGGCAACTCGCGGCAGGGCACGGCCGACGGCGTGTTCAGCACCGCGGGCGGGGCCGAGGATCTGTACCTGGGCGGGAAGTTCTTTCTGGCCGAGCAGTTCGGCATCCTGCCGGAGGTGTCGCTCGTCGTACAGGCACAGGTGCCGACGGGCATCGACGACTTCACCGCCACCCGAGTCCTGCCGGGCGTCAACCTGCTGTACGGGTGGGACGTGATCCCCGACCGACTCACGGTCGCGGGAAGTTCGCAGGCCAACCGGGCGATCGACGCCGACGCGCACGGGTACGTGGAGATGGCGCAGTCCCTGACCGTCGGGTACGGGCTGACGGAAAAGCTGGGGGCGTACACCGAGTGGTTCGCCTTCTTCCCGGCCGGGGCGACCTCGCCGGGCGTGACGGCGCTGCACTACTTCAACGGCGGGTTCACCTACCGGGTGACGCCGAACTTCCAGCTCGACATCCGGGCCGGGCTCGGGCTGAGCCGCAACGCCGATGACTTCTTCACCGGCACCGGCTTCGCGGTGCGGTACTGAGCCGATCGGGTCCGGCATAAGTACCCTCGGGGGGTTAGAATCTCCCCGCCCCAACTCCCCGCATCGTGGATCGTGCTGGGGGCGACCGCCGGACCCGCCGACCGACGAGAAGCCCGCCCAGCCCGACACCCGCCAACAACAACGTTCCCGGCTCCGGGGTAGCTACGGGCGTGATGGTGGCGTAGAACTCGCCGACCGTCTCCACCCGGTACGGCCCGTCCCACCGGGGAACCGGGTCCACGGCGTACCGCACCTCCTCCCACCTGCCGTCGTCCCGCTGCTGGTACTGCGGCAGCCAGCCGTAGCCGAGCCGCACGTCGTACAGGGTGCCGCCGACCACCACCGGCTTCGCGTCCGGGCCGTCGAAGGAGGGAGCAAAAAAGGCTTGGTCGTCTCCCCAAGCGGACCTGAAGGTGCCGGTGAAGGTCACGCGCCCGGCACGCCCGTTCGGGTCGCGGAGGTCCACGTCGAGTGCGAACCGACCGCCCCCCTCGGCGGGCGGGTAGGTGTGGGTGAACAGGCGGTCGGTGAACGGGGTAAAGCCGCCGAGTGGAACGACGGAGAAGGCCGCTGCCGGGTAGGCCGAGTTTGCGGCAGTCCAGTCGGGAACACCACCCGCCACGACCCCGATGATTTGGGCCAGTGGGAGCGGGTAAGCCGTCTCGCCGGGCAGGTGGGTCGGGCCGGGGCCAGGCGGCAAGTCAGCGCGGAGGGTGGTGCGGTACTGGACGGGAGCGATCGGCCCCGCCGCGGCAGGGAGAGCACCGGCGGTGGCAAGAATGACAACGAGCGGTCGCACACATTTCCCTCGTCGGACGGGCGGCAAACACTACTTCGTCCCGTGCGGGTGAGGAAGTCCAGTTCACCCGCCGACCGGGTCCGGCTTGATTACCCCCCCGGCAGGGGTTAGTATCTCCCTACTACAGTGCCCCACATTGTGGACCGTGATGACGCGGGTTCTGGTCCTAATCCTGGTCGTTCCGCCGCTGCTCATGCCGCCGGGCATGTGCGTGTGCCAGTACTCCCATGGGGTGACCCAGCCCGGCCCTCACCCCAAGAAGGCAGTCGAGTCTCACCCCACACCCGTCTGCACCTGCGAGTCCTGCCGCGACCCCCGCTCGGCCGAATCCCCCGAATACCCCGCGCCGGCGAAGCCGGCGCCCACTGACCACGCGCCGGGTTGTCCGGCGGCGCTAGATGCGGCCCAGGTAGCCGCCGTCGTTCCCGCGGTCGCCGCGGTGACGTGTGACTTGGCGCTCGCACCTCTTGACCAGCCGATGCTCGAGCCGAGCCGCCGGCTCTCCCATCCCACAGACACTCCCGCCGCTCCGTCCCCCTCGCGCGCCCTCGCGCACCGCGTGCTGCTGATCTAGCAGCGTTGCGCCCCGATCCCGTTACACCAACCGGTTCGTTTTTTGTCACCGCAGAGGTGATCCCGTGGGTACACCCCCACCGAGCGTCCGCGCCGATCCCGGCCTACTCCGCCGCCTGACGCGCACGGTGCCGACCGCGCTTGTCCTCGCCGGACTCGGCGCGGTCGCGTACTGGGGCCATGCTTCCGGTTGGCAGGTGGCGCCGACACCGAACCCAACCGAAGCGCCTGCCGCGAACGCCGCCCAACCGGTCGTGCGCGTGACGCCGACCGTTGGGGACACGCTGCCGATCTCGGGGAAGGCCGTCAGCATCCAGTTCGGGTCGGCGGCGGCCGTCGATGCGGCGGGGATCGTCGTCGCGCCGGCGTGGCACGCGACGCTCACCGAGCAGGCGTCCGCGGCGGGCGAGGTCGGGTTCGTGCCGACGCGACTGGCGCACGTCTCCGCCCGCGCCGCCGGCACCACCCGGCGGGTGTTCAAGACGGCCGGCGACGCCGTGACCGCGGGCGAACTGCTCGCGCTCGTGGACGCCGCCGTGACGGGCCGGACCAAGGCCGAGCTCCAGCAGGCGCTCGTGCAACTCCGGCTTCGCACGCGGGCGCGAGACGACGTGGCCGGCGCCGCCCCGGCCGTGTCGGGGGCAGCCGTGCGGGAGGCCGCGGCCGCGCTCGCCGAGGCCGAGGTCCGGGTGCTCGCGGCGGCGCAGGCCCTCGCCAACCTCGGGCTGCCGGTCGAGCCCGCCGCCTTCCGCAACCTGACGCCGGCCGAAGCCGCGGACCGGCTCCGCCGCCTCGGCCTGGAGACCACGGGTACCGGGCTCGGACCGGACGACGTGACGAGCAACCTGCTCCCGGTCCGTGCCCCGCTCGCGGGCGTGGTGCTGTCCGCGGATGTCGTCGCCGGCGAGGTCGTGGAGGCGGGGAAGCCGCTGTTCACGGTCGTCGATCCGGCCCGGGTGTGGGTCACGCTCCACCTCGCGGCCGAGGACGCCAAGCGGGCCGCCGTCGGGCAGAAGGCGTTCTTCCGCCCGGACGGCGGCGACCGCGAGCACCCCGCTGCCGTCGTGTGGGTCGGCACGGCGGCGGACGAGGCGACCCGCACCGTGCCCGTTCGCGCCGAGGCGGATAACGCCGCCGGCCGGCTCCGGGCCGCGGCGCTCGGCCGGGGGCGTGTGGTGTTCCGGGAGGAGCCGAAGGCGGTGGTCGTCCCGCACGCCGCCGTCCACCCGTTCCGCGGGCGGGCGGTCGTGTTCGTCCGCGACCCGGCCTACTTCCAGCCCGGCGGGCCGAAGGCGTTCCACGCCCGCGCCGTCGTCACCGGCGGACGCGACCTCACCAGCACCGAGATCGTCTCGGGTGTGACGCCCGGCGAGGCCGTGGCGACCGCCGGCAGCGCGCGGCTGCTCGCCGAGCTCGACCGCGCGGCGGGCGATTGAACCGGTTTCTCCAGGGGTAAGCGATGACGAAGCCCGAGCCGCCCGCCCGCTCCCGCCTCCGCCGGGTGGCGTCCCTGGTCGCCACGGCCTCCGTGGCCGTGACTTGCGTCGCCGCGGTGGCGGCGCTCGGCCGCGCCACCGACTGGCGGCTGCCGAAGGCGTCGGTCCTGCGCGGCGTCGCTGCCCGCGAGGCGGACGACTGGTGCCAGGAGCACGCCGTGCCGTTCTCGGCGTGCGTCGAGTGCCGGCCGCATCTCTTGCCGCGCGGCCGGGAGGTGCCGTGGTGCGACGCCCACGGCCTGCCCGAGTGCCCGCACTGCTACCCCGAACTGGCGCAGCTCCCGTACCGGCCGACCGTAACCCAGGCCGACCGCGACCGGATCACCCGGGCGCTCGGGTTCGCGCCGCGCGAGGAGAACGACGCGAACTGCAAGAAGCACCACCGCCGCGTCCAGCTCGCGTCGGACGAGACGGCGGCCCGGCTCGGCATCGGCTACGCCAGGGCCGACCGCGGCGCCGTCTCGGAGGTCATTCAGGCTCCGGGCGAGATCCGGTACGACCCGACGCGGGTGGCGCGCGTCGCCCCGCGGGCCGCCGGCACCGTCTGGCGCGTGGAGCGTGCCGCCGGCGACCGCGTCCGCCGCGGTGACGTGCTCGCGGTCGTGGATTCCGCCGAGGTCGGCCGGGCGAAGGGGGAGTTCCAGCAGGCGGTCGTGCAGCTCGCCACCCGCCGCGAGACACTCGCCAAGCTCCGCCCCGGCGCCGGGACCACGGTCGCGGTGAAGGACGTGCAGGCCGCCGAGACCGCCGCCGAGGAGGCGGACGTGCGGGTGCTGGCCGCGGCCGAGGCGCTGGCCAACCTCGGCATGCCGATCCGCCCCGAGGCCGTGGCCGTGCTCGCCCCGGCCGACCTCGCCCGGCGGGTGCAGTTCCTCGGCCTCCCGGACGCGCTCGCCGCGGCGCTCGCCGGCCGCACCGCGTCCAGCAACCTCCTCGCCGTCACCGCCCCGTGCGACGGGGAGGTCGTGGCGGCCGACGCGGTCCGCGACGAGCCGGCGGACCCGGGCCGGCCCCTGTTCGAGCTCGCCGACACGTCGCGGATGTGGCTGACGCTCCGCGTCCGCGCCGAGGACGCCGACCGGGTGAAGCCGGGCCAGCCGGTCCGCTTCCGCCACCCCGGGCACGCCGGCCCGGTCGAGTGGGACTCGGGCTCCGTCGTGTGGGTCAGCCCACAGGCCGACCCGAAGTCGCGCACCGTCCCGGTTCGCGTGGACCTGCCGAACCCGTCCGACCGGCACCACGCCAACACGTTCGGGACCGGCATCGTCGTGCTGCGGGAGGAGCCGGAGGCGGTGGTCGTCCCCGCGGCGGCCGTCCACTGGGACGGGTGCTGCCACGTCGTCTTCGTCCGCGACCGCAATCATGGCGCGGGCGTCACATCGCCGGTTTTCCACGTGCGGAAGGTCCGCCTCGGGGTGCGAACTTCGGCTGCACTCGGGCCGGTCGCGGAGGTCATCGCCGGGTTGCTCCCCGGGGAGGTCGTGGCGACCACCGCGAGCGGGAACCTGCGGGCCGAGCTGCTGAAGGGCGACCTGGGCGAAGGGTGTGCGTGCTGCGCGGGCAAGTGACGCCGGTGTGAACGGCCGGACCGGCACAGGAGGAGCCTCGGCGTGCTGAACTGGGTGATCGAAACGTCGCTGCGGAACCGACTCATGGTCGTCCTGGGGGCGCTCGCCCTCGCGGCCGCGGGGGCGTTCGCACTCGCGTCGCTCGACGTGGACGCCTTCCCGGACACCACCCCGGTTCAGGTGCAGATCAACACCACCGCCCCGGCCCTCGGCCCGGAAGAGGTCGAGCGGCAGCTCACCTTCCCGGTCGAGCAGGCGCTGGCCGGGCTGCCGCACCTCCAGGCGCTGCGGTCGATCTCCAAGTTCGGGCTGTCGCAGGTCGTCGTCACGTTCGCCGACGGTACGGACATCTCCCTGGCCCGCCAGCACGTCGCCGAGCGGCTCGGGGCCGTCGCGCTGCCGCCCGGGGCCGAGCGGCCGCGCCTCGGCCCGGTGGCGACCGGCCTGGGCGAGGTGCTGCACTACGTCGTGACCGTCAAGGACTGGGACTACGCCCGGGCGTCGGAGGCCGACCGGCGGGAGAAGCTCACCTACCTCCGGTCCGTCCACGACTGGTCGATCCGCCCGGCGATGCGGACCGTCCCGGGCGTCGCGGAGGTGAACTCCTGGGGCGGGCTGGAGAAGCAATACCAGGTCCGCCCCGACCCGGACCGGCTCCTCAAGCACCGGCTGACGCTCGCCGACCTGGTGACCGCCCTGGAGCGGAACAACCAGAACGTCGGGGGCGGCGGCATCCGGCAGAACAGCCAGTTCGTCCTCGTCCACGGCCGCGGCCGGGCCGGCTCGCTGGAGCACCTCCGGGCGGTGGTGGTGGCCACCCCGAAGGGGGGCGTGCCGGTCCTCGTCGGCGACGTGGCGGGAGTCGAGATCGGGCACGAGATCCCGCGCGGGTCGGTGACCGCGGACGGCCGCGGGGAGGCCGTCCTCGGGCTGTGCTTCATGACCACCGGGGAGAACAGCAAGACCGTCACCACCGCCCTGAAGCGGAAGCTCGACGCGGTCCGCCCGACGCTGCCGGCCGACGTCGAGGTGACGGTCGTGTACGACCGGACCGAGCTGGTGGACGTGGTGATCGACACCACCCGGTCGAACCTGTTCGAGGGCGGGCTGCTGGTCGTCGCCGTCCTGTTCGCGTTCCTCGGCAACCTGCGGGCGGCGGCGGTGGTGGCGGTGGCGATCCCGCTGTCGATGCTGTTCGCGTTCTCCGGGATGTGGCGGTTCGGGATCGCCGCCAGCCTCCTGTCGCTGGGCGCCATCGACTTCGGGATGGTGGTGGACAGCTCGGTCGTGATGGTCGAGAACTGCGTCCGCCACATCGCCCACGGCGACCTGCGCGACCGGACCAAGGTCGAGGTGGTCCGCGACGCGGCGGTCGAGGTCCGCAAGCCGACCCTGTTCGGCGAGCTCATCATCATGATCGTCTACCTCCCGATCCTGACCCTGGAGGGGATCGAGGGGAAGCTGTTCCGCCCGATGGCGCTGACCGTGGTGTTCGCCCTCCTCGGGTCGATGGTCCTGTCGATGACGCTCATGCCGGTGCTGGCGAGCCTGGTGCTGCCGCGGCGGATCGCCGACCGCGAGCCCCTCCTGATGCGCCTGGTCGTGGCCCTGTACCGCCCGGTCCTGCGGGTCACCATGGACGCCCCGCTGGCGGTGGTCGCGGTCGCCGCCGCCGCCCTCGCCGTGGCGTTCGGGATGATCGCCCCGTACCTCGGGTCCGAGTTCGTCCCGAAGCTGTCCGAGGGGGCGGTGACGGTGAACGTGATCCGCCTCGCGGGCACCGACCTGGGCGAGTCGAACGCCGGGAACACGGCCCTGGAGCGGATGCTCCGGGAGAAGTTCCCGGACGAGGTGCGCCACGTCTGGAGTCGGGTGGGCACAGCCGAGGTGGCGACCGACCCGATGGGGATCGAGCTGACCGACCTGTTCATCACCCTCCACCCCCGCACGCGCTGGACGAAGGCGGGCTCGCAGGCCGAGCTGACGGCGCGGTTCGACCGCGAGTTGCGGGCCTACCCGGGGCAGAAGCTGGCGTTCTCGCAGCCGATCGAGATGCGCGTCAACGAGATGGTGTCCGGCGTCCGGTCCGACCTGGCGGTCAAGGTGTACGGGGACGACTACGACGAGCTGGTGAAGCACGCGGCCCGGGTCGAGCGGGTGCTGCGGTCGATCGACGGCAGCGCCGACGTGGCCGCCGACCAGGTGACCGGGCAGCCGGTGTTGCAGGTGACCGTCCGGCAGGACGAGGTCGCCCGGTACGGGGTGGCGGCCGACGCGGTGTTGGACGTGGTCCGGGCCGTCGGGTCGCTCGGGGTAGGGGAGGTGACGGAGGGGCAGTTGCGGTTCCCGCTGGTGGTGCGCCTGCCGGACCGGGCGCGCGGCGACCCGGCGGCGATCGGCGCGCTCCCGGTGGCGATCCCGGGCGGGGAGCCGGTGCCGCTCTCCCGGCTGGCCGACATCCGCCTCGTCGAGGGGCCGAGCACCATCACCCGGGAGTGGGGCCAGCGGCGCGTGACCGTGGGCTGCAACATCCGCGGGCGCGACATGGGCACGTTCGTGGCCGAGGCCCGGGAGAAGCTCCGGCCGGTCGAGGCGGACCTGCCGAAGGGCCGCTACCGGGTCGAGTTCAGCGGGCTGTTCGAGCACTACGAGCGGGCGCGCGACCGGCTGGCGGTCGTCGTCCCGGTCGCGGTCGCGCTCATCCTGGTGCTGCTGTACCTCACCTACCACAACGTCGTGGACGCCCTGCGGGTGTTCACCGGCGTCCCGTTCGGGTGGGTCGGCGGGATCGTCGCGCTGTGGCTCCGGGACATGCCGCTGTCGATCTCGGCGATCATCGGGTTCATCGCCCTGTCCGGGGTCGCGGTGCTCGACGACATGATCCTGGTGAGCTACGTCCGCCAACTCCGGCAGCGGGGCGTGCCGGTGCGGGAGGCGATCCGGCAGGCGTCGCTGACGCGGCTCCGGCCGGTCCTGATGACGACCCTGGTGGCGAGCCTCGGGTTCCTGCCGATGGCGTTCTCGACCGGGCAGGGGGCCGAGGTGCAGCGGCCGCTCGCCACCGTCGTGATCGGCGGGGTGATCGGGGCGATGGTCATGTCGCTGCTGGTGCTGCGGGTGCTGTACCTCGTGTTCGACGCCGCGGCGCACGCGGCGCACTGGGCGCTCGTACGGGGGCTGCGGGTCGGCGACGCAACCGCCCGCGGGCTGCTCGGGCTGGACGTGGAGACGAACGATACCGGGGCGCGGAACGGGTCCGCCCCCGCGGAGTTGGTTCCGAGCGTGAAGGAGGAGTGATGGACTCGCAGTTCCGACGGGCCAGCCGCGCGCTGGCCGTGTTCGCCGGGATGGCGCTGATGGTGGCCGGGTGCGGCAAGCCGGCCGAGTCCGGCACCAAGGACACCGGCCCGGACCGGACGGTGGCGAAGGGCGACGGTCCGAAGACGGACCCGGAGCCGGAGGGCGACCACAGCGGCTGGTGGTGCCCGGAGCACGGCCTGCCGGAGGAGGTGTGCGACCTGTGCAGCAAGCGGTTCCGCACCGCCGAGAAGGCGAAGGGGAACTGGTGCGAGCACAACCGGGTGAAGACGAGCTGCTTCAAGTGCAACCCCGGGCTGCGGGAGAAGTACGCGGCGGAGTACAAGGCGAAGTTCGGCAAGAACCCGCCGCCGGTCGAGGGCGAGAAGTAAGGCGTCGCCCCGCGTCGGGGCGGCCGGACCCAGAACCTCAGGCAAGGAGTGAGCGATGCGGATGACGTTGACCCGGTCGGGGGCCGCGGCCGTGCTGTCGGCCCTGCTGGTGCTGTCGGCGCAGGGCCAGCCGGCCCCCGCCCCGTCCCCGGTGACGACCATCTCGGTGCCCGACATGGACTGCCCGAGCTGTGCGAAGGGGGTGGTGGCGAAGGTGACGGCCGTGGCCGGCGTGGCGAAGGTGGACGCGAACGTGAAGGAGCGCGTGGTCCGGGTGACGCCGAAGGACCGGGCGGTGCTGTCGCCGAAGGCGCTGTGGCTGGCGGTCGAGGCGGGCGGGCAGGACCCGGCCAAGCTGACGGGGCCGAGCGGCACCTTCACCAAGACGCCGCCGAACTGACGCGTGCCCGCCGGGCGGGAGCCCCTCCCGCCCGGCCCCGTCCACCGCGTCGCCCGGGCGCAGAACGACCCCGTACCAGTGCGGATGACGAACACCCCGTCCACGTCGGCGACGCGGTACACCACATCGCCGACGGCATCCCTCCGCATCGCCTCTAGCTCGGCGAGGCTTTGTGGCGGCAGGGGCGTTGGCTCGGCTGGTGCCGATTCTTTGTCACCTACGCGGCCGGTGCGAGCGAGGTGAGCAGCAGCCCGCGGATCGGCTGTGGCGCTTCTGGAGGGCCGTGCCGTCACCGGCCTGCGGTAGAACCGCCTCGTCCCACAACCACCGCATCGGGGGTCGTCGGGGGTGCGGAGTCACGGGCCTGGTCGTCGTGGGGCCGCGCGCGTGCCCTTCCGGGGCTCAACAGGCGGAGCGCGTTCGCCACCACCAGGAGCGTCGCCCCGGAATCGGCCGCGACCGCCGCCCACATCGACGACACCCCCGCCAGCGTCAGCACCAGGAACACCGCCTTCACGCCGAGGGCGAAGACGATGTTCTGCCGGATCACCCCGAGCGCCCGCCGCGAGTGGCGGACGAGCCACGGCAGCTTCCCCAGGTCGTCGGACATCAGCGCGACGTCGGCGGTCTCGATCGCCGCGTCCGTCCCGATCGCGCCCATCGCGATTCCGACGGTCGCCCGGCCCATCGCCGGGGCGTCGTTCACCCCGTCGCCGACCATCGCCACGGAGCCGTACTTCGCCACCAATTCCTCCACCTTCGCCACCTTGTCGGCCGGCAGGAGCTCGGCGTACACCTCGTCCACCCCGGTCGCGCGGGCGACGGCGTCGGCGGTGCCGCGGTTGTCGCCGGTCAGCATGACGACGTGTTCAATACCTGCCGCGTGGAGGTCCGCGACCGCCTGTCGCGCCTCCGGGCGGACGGTGTCGGCCAGCGCGAGGAACCCGCACACGTGCCGGTCGTTGCCGACCACCACCACCGCCTTCCCCGACGCGGCGAGTTCCTCCAGCCGGGCGTGGACCTCCGGCGTCTCCTGCCCGCGCTCCTCCAGGTAGCGGTGCGACCCGATCCAGTACTCGGTGCCGCGGACCCGCCCGGTAGCCCCCTTCCCCGGCAGGATGCGGAAGTCTTCGGCCTCGGAGACGGCGACGCCGCGCTCCGTGGCGTGGGCCAGGACGGCGTGGGCGAGCGGGTGGGTGCTCTTCGCCTCCAGGGCCGCGGCGCGCTCCAGCAGGTCGATCTCGGTGTGCCCGGCGAGCGCCACCACCGCGGTGACGGTCGGCCGCCCGCGGGTCAGGGTGCCGGTCTTGTCCATCGCCACGGCGCGGAGGCGCGCCGGCGCCTCGACGAACACCCCGCCCTTCACCAGCACCCCGTTCCGCGCCGCCGCCGCCAGCGCCGCCACGATGCTCACGGGTGTCGAGATGACCAGCGCGCACGGGCAGGCGATGACCAGCAGCACGAGCGCCCGGTACAGCCAGTCGGCCCACGGCGCGCCGAGCGCGAGCGGCGGGACGAGCAGCACGAGCGCCGCCAGCGCCATCACGGCCGGCGTGTAGTACCGGGCGAACGTCTCGACCCACTGCTCGGACGGCGCCCGCTTCGCCTGCGCCTCGCCGACCATGCGGGTGATGCGGGCGAGCGTCGTGTCCGCGGCCGGCTTGGTGGACTCGACCGTCAGCGCGCCGTCGCCGTTGATCGTGCCGGCGAACACCTCGTCGCCCGGCCCCTTCGGGACGGGCACGCTCTCGCCGGTGATCGGCGCCTGGTCCACGCCCCCCGCGCCGGCGACGACCCGGCCGTCGAGCGGGATGCGGTCCCCGGGCCGCACCAGGAACCGCGCCCCAACCGGCACCCGGTCCGGCGGGACGGTCTCTTCGCGGCCGTCGGGGTGGACGAGGCGGGCGGCGGGCGGGGTGAGGGCCATCAGCGCGCGGACGGCGTTGCGGGCGCGGCCGACGCTCCAGGCTTCGAGGGCGAGCGACAGCGCGAACAGGAACGCGACCGCGGCGCCCTCCGCCCACTGCCCGATGCCGACCGCGCCGGCGACGGCGACGACCATGAGCAGGTTCATGTCCGGGCGGAGGTGGCGGGCGGCGATCCACGCCTTCGGCAGCACCGTCCACACGCCGGCGGCGATGGCCAGCAGGTACAGCACGACCGCGGCGACCGGCGGCGCGGCGGCCTCGTCGACGAACGCGGCGCGGAAGCCGTCGCGGGCGGAGTGAACGGCGATGGCGGCGAGCAGGCAGCCGCCGCTCGCCGCCGTAAGAAGTGTGCGGCGGTTCCTCTCCCAAAAGCCGTCGTCCGCCGCGGCGGCCGCGGCGTCCCGCCACGGCTCGGCCCGCATCCCGGTCCGGGCGACGGCCGCGGTCACGTCCGACGCTGATGCGGCGGAGCCGGCGACGGTCATCCGGGCGTTGAGCACATCGAACGCCAGGTTCTCCTCGCCGCCGACGAGCGGCCCGACCTCGCGCCGGAGGGCGGTCACCTCCTCGGCGCAGTCGAGGCCGTGGACGCGGAAGCTCAGCGGTTGTTCGCCGGTGGTTGCCATCACGGACTCTCGGTGAGGTCACGCAAGTTGTCGGGCCTGGTGCGTTCCACGATCGGGAAGCTCGCCCGCTTCCCGCCACACCCAGGAGAGATCGTCATGAACCTCCGCCTGATCGCCGCCGCGTCCGTCGCGGCCGTCGCCCTCGGGGCCGGGACCGCCTCGGCCCAGCACGGCGGCCACTACTCCCACGGCGGCCACGGCTACGTCGTCCCGTCGTACGCCCCGCCGGTCCACGGCGGCTACAGCTTCGGCTACTCCAGCCCCGGGTTCGGTTTCGGGTACACCACCCCCGGGCGCTACGTCACGCCCGCGTTCGGGCACGGTTACTCGCACGGCTCCGGGTACGGCCACTCCTACTCGCCCGCCTTCGGGCACGGCGGCCACGGGTACGGCGGGTACTCCCGCGGCCACCACTGATCGCACGCCGCCACGGCCCTCCCCGGACCACCGTACCGGGGAGAGCCGCCGCGCGGGTCACTTCTGCTTGAAGTCGCCCGAGTACACCTTCGACCCCACCTTGCCGCTGACCGTCCCTTCGAGCTTGCCGAGCTTGTCGAGCCCGTCGGCCTTGCCGACGAACCGGCTGGACGAGCCCGCCGGGTCGCCCTTGTCCGGGGACGGGGCGCACTTGACCGTCAGGGCCGGCGTCTTGAACGCGACCGTCACGCCCTTCGCGTCGATCGCCTTCCGCTTCGCCTTGTGCAGGTCGTCGTGGTTCCCGAAGACGAGCAGCGTCACCGTCCCGGCCTTGGCGTCCGGGATCACCTCCACGTGGTACTCCTCCTCGCCCCACTCGGCGACCGGCATCTTGTGCGGCCCGACCTCCTGGGCCTGGACCCCGGACGCCACCACCGCCACCAGGCCGAAGCCCGCGGCCACGACCAGCCCGTACACGTTGCGCATCAGTCCGTCCTCCTGTGGGAACTCGGTGCTACCGTCATCACGGCCCCGGGTGGGGCCGCGTCTCGTGGCCCGCCGCGGCGGGCGGCGGGGGTTGTTCGGGGGGCGGGGGCTTCGGCTCGTCGTCCAGGCCGTCGTCGGCGTCGTCGGCCCGGGCGAGCGTCACCGCGTCGGTCCCGCTGAACCGCAGGAACAGCCCCGGGCGGATCAGGAACTCGCAGAACGTCGAGGTGATGAGCCCGCCGAGGATGACGGTCGCCACCGGGTACAGGATCTCCCGCCCCGGCTCCTGACCGACGACCACCAGCGGGACGAGCGCGATGCCGGCGGTGAGGGCCGTCATGAGGACCGGCGACAGCCGCTCCAGGCTGCCACGGAGGACCATCTTCTCGTCGAACTTCTCGCCCTCGTGCCGCATCAGGTGCAGGTAGTGGGTGACAAGCAAAATGCCGTTGCGGGCCGCGATCCCGCCGAGCGAGATGAACCCGACCAGGCTCGCCACCGTCAGCGTCTGCCCGCTGATGACGAGCGCCAGCACGCCGCCGACGAACGCCGTCGGGACCGCGATCAGGATTTGGGCGACGATCCGGCCGGACGGGAACAGCATGTACAGGACGAAGAACATGCCGACGACCGACACCGCCGACAGGACGGCGATCAGCCGGGTCGCCGCCTTCTGGCTCTGGAACTGCCCGCCGTACTCGATCGTGTACCCCTCCGGGAGCGGCACGTCGGCCGCCACCACCCGCTCGATGTCGCCGACGACCGAGGCCAGGTCGCGGCCGAGGGCGTTGCACCGGATCACGATCCGGCGGCGGGCGTCGTCCCGCTTGACCTGGTTGGCCCCGGCGTCGCCGCCGGTCGGCGAGGTGATGTCGGCCAGGTCTTTGAGCCGCACCTGCTCGCGGCCGCCGGGGAGGTCGAACCGCAGCTCGCCGAGGTTGGCCACGTCCGCCCGGTACGGCTCCTCCAGTCGCACGAGCAGGTCGAACCGCCGCTGCCCCTCGACCACCTGGGACACCACCTCGCCGTTGAGCGCGACCTGCACGAAGTTCCCGACCGCGGCCCGGTCCACGCCGTAGAACGCCAGCGCCTCGGGCTTCAGCTTGACGTGGACCTCGTCCACCTTCCGCATCGGCTCGACGGCGAGTGAGCTCACCCCCGGCACCCCGGCCACGGCCGCCTTGACCTGGTTCGCCACCTTCTCCAGCGTGTCCAGGTCGTCGCCGGTCAGCTTGATGGCGATCTGGGCGGTGCTCCCGGAGATCATGTGGCTGATGAGGTGGGCGAGCGGTTGCTCGACCTCCACGTCCACCCCCGGCACGGCGGCCTTCACCCCGTCCTGGAGCTGGGCGATGACCTCCTTCCGCGTCTTCCCGCTGTCCGGGTTGATGACCACGAAGTACTCGGTCGCGTTCGGCGGCTCGGCGTGCTCGTCGAGCTCGGCCCGGCCGGTCCGGCGGAGGAACGCGAGCACCTCGCCCTTCGGGTTCGCCGGCGTCTTCTGGAGGGACCGGAACAGGTCGTCCGCCGACTTGGCCGCGGCGTTCGAGGCGTCGAGCGACGCCCCCGACGGGAGGGTGACGTTCACCTGCACCACGCCCTCGTCGAACGGCGGGAGGAAGTCGGCCCCGATCGTCGTCAGCCGCCACGCGGCGTACACGACCATCAGCCAGGTGACGACCTGGATCGCCACCTGCCGGCGGACGCTGAACCGGATCAGGTACGCCCCGGCCCACTTGAGCCCGCGGAGGAGGAACCCGTCGCCGTGGCCGTGGGCCGCGGCCGACCGGCCGAGCAGGTAGTACGACAGGACCGGCGTCACGCAGATGGACACGACCAGCGACGCCAGGATCGACACGATGTAGGCGACGCCGAGCGGGGTGAACAGCCGCCCCTCGATCCCCGACAGGGCGAACAGCGGGAGGAACACGAGGATGACCAGCGCCGTGCCGAACACGATGGCCGAGCGGATCTCGACGCTCGCGTGGTAGATGACCGACAGGGCCGGCTGGGGGGCTGGCGACTGGGCGTTCTCGCCGAGCCGGCGGTAGATGTTCTCCACGTCCACGATCGCGTCGTCCACCAGCTCGCCCATCGCCACCGCGATCCCGCCCAGGGTCATGACGTTGATCGACAGCTCGGTGCCGGTGAGGAGGCCGACGAGCTTGAACACCAGGACCGTGAGGGCGAGCGACAGCGGGATGGCGGTGAGGGAGATGAACGTGGTGCGGACGTTCAGGAGGAACAGGAACAGGATGATCAGCACCAGCAGGGCGCCGACGACCAGCGCCTCGCCGACGTTGAACACCCCGCGGTCGATGAAGTCGCGGAGCTGGTACAGGTTGGTCTCGATCAGCACGTCGGGCGGGAGCGTCTTCTCCACGTCCACGAGCGCCGCCTTCACACGGTCGGTCAGGTCGCGGGTGTCCACGTGCGGCTGCTTGGTGATGGTCAGGGCGACGGCCGGGTAGCCGTTGACGGTCGAGTCGCCGCGCTTGATCTGCGCCCCCTCGGCCACCCGGGCCACGTCGCGGAGCAGCACCGGGCGGCCGGCGACCGCCCCGGGCTCGTGCTTCTCCGGCGGCTTGACGGTGATGAGCCGGAGGTCGGCGACGACCTGCCAGGCGTCCGGGCCGAGCCGGCCGATGACCCGGATCGGCGTCTCGAACCCGCCGGCCACCGAGAACCCGCCGGTGTGGTTGACGTTGTTCGCCCGCAGCGCGTCCTCGACCTGCGGGAGGGTGACGCCGTACTCGTTCAGCTTCACCGGGTCCACGAGCACTTGGTACTGCTTCCGCCCGCCGCCCATGGCGATCACCTGGGCGATCCCGCTGGTCTTCAGCAGCCGCGGGCGGACGGCCCAGTCGGCGAGGGTGCGGAGGGCGAGCTGGCGCTGGTCGTCGGACGGGAAGACGACCTCGCGCGACTGCCCGGCGATCGTGGCCCGGACCGGCTGCGCCCCGTCGGCCGCGGCCGGCCGCCACGCCGGGACCGCGACCGGGACCGTCTCCCACGTCGAGAAGTCGCGGCGGTCGCCGGCCTTCCACGCGAACAGGGCGGGGTCGGCGCCGGCCGCGCCGGCCACCCGCTCGGCGTAGAACGGGGTGTCGGGCACGGCCGCCAGCTCGCCCCCCTTCGGCCCCGGCTGCCGCCGCATCCCGGCGACCATGAACTGCCCCATGATCGAGCTGATTGGGGCCATCTGCGGGCGGACGCCCTCGGGCAGGTCGCCGACCACGGTCGTCAGCCGCTCCTGGACCGTCTGCCGGGCGGTGCGGATGTCCACCTCCCACCCGAACTCGACGTACACCACCGACAGCCCGAACCCGGACTGGCTGCGGACGGCCTGCACCCCGGTCGCCCCGAGCAGGGCCGACTCCAGCGGGTAGGAGACGAGCGTCTCGACCTCCTCGGGGGCGAGGCCGGGGCACTCCGTCATGACGACGACGCGCGGGCGGTCGAGGTCGGGGAAGACGTCGATCGGCATCCGGGTGGCCTGGAAGGTGCCGTACCCGAGGGCGACGAGGCACGCGACCACGACCAGCGGGCGGTGCCGGAGCGAGAACTTGATCAGCGCGTTCAGCACGGGCGGCTCCGGGTTAGTCGTGGGAGTGGCCGGCGTGGGGGTCGCCCCCGCCGACGGCGGACTGCGCCTTCACCGCCCGGTTCAGCGCCGCGGCCTGGTTGCGGACCACGTACTCGATCTCGGTCACGCTCCCGTCGTTGGCGACCACTACGTCCGCCCGGTCGGCGTACAGCACCCGGACCGGCTTGCGGCGGAACGTGTCGCCGGACTGGACGAACACGAACGCCTCGCCGCCCTCCCGGGCTACGGCCCCGGAGGGCACGACGAACGGCAGGCGTTCCGTCTTCCCGTCCGGGTCGAGGGTGACGAGCTTCTCGACCGGCAGCATCAGCCGGACCCGCTGGCCCGGCCGGTAGCGCCAGGCGAAGTGCGTCTTCCCGTCCCGCTCGAACGTCCGCGGCTGGTTCTCCAGCGGCAGGTAGAAGGCGAACGTCCGGGTGGCCGGATCGACCATGTTTGCCAGGTGGTGAATGGTGAGCGGCCCCTGGGGCGGCCACGCCCCGGGCGTTTCGTCGGCGAACTCGGCCTTCACCGGCGTCTTCTTCTCGGCCGCAGCGGCGAGGGCGTCGGCCTCCGACCGGAACGCCCGCCCCTCGACGAACAGCCGCTGGTGGTTGGCGAGCAGGCACAGCGCCTGCCCGGCCTGCACCTGCTCGCCGAGGGCGACCTTTAGCTCCTGGACCTCGTACAGCAGGGGCGGCTCCGGGCTCCCCTCGGCCTTGGCGGGGGCCGGCGGCTCTGTCTTGGCGGGAGGCGGAGGGGTGGCCGTGCCCGGGGCGGGGACCGTCACCTCGGTGATGACCTCGCCCTTCTCCACCTGCTTCACTTGGGCGGGGGTGAGGCCGAACACCTGGAGCTGCCGGCGGGTGCCGGTCAGCTGGGCGCTCAGCCGGTCCACCACGTTCTGCTGCTTGAGCAGCTCGGCCTCGGCCGTGGTCCCCTTCTTCACCAGGTTCGCCACCCGGTCCCGCTCGATGCCCGCGAACTCCAGCTCCTTGGCCGTCTTGACGAGGTCGGTCTGGGCGCCCTGGAGGAACTCGCTGGCGAGCTGGAGGGTGAACAGCGGCTCGCCGGCCTTGACGGTGTCGCCCGGCCGCGCGCGGATCGCGGTGACGACGCCCGCGACCTTCGACGTGACGCTCCGGTCGCTCTCCCCGGGCCGGTCCACCACGACCCCGGGGATGAGTTGGGTCCGCCAGTACTCCTGGGGGGTGAGTTGGTCCACGTCCAGCCCGAGGTTCTTCTGCGCCTGCTCGGACAGCACCACCCGGTCCGTAGCCCCGTGCCCGGCTTCCTTGGCGTGCTCGTCGGCGGGCTTGGCCGCCTTGCCCGGAAAGACGTAGGGCTCCCACCGCTCCCGGGTGAGGTACGCCCCGTACCCGGCCGCGCCGAGGACGGCAAACGTCACGGACGTGGTGACGACACTGCGGAGGCTCATGGCGCCCTCGGGGGAACGACCTGGCGGTGGATCGGACGATGACACGACGTGGTGCGACGGACCCGCGGGGGTCACCCGCGCGTGGCGTCGGACGGGGTGTTGCGGCTAAACGCGAATGGAGCAGTGCGACAGGTAGAGCGGAAGGGGCAGCGGGGCGGGGTCGGGCCGCGGGGCCGTACGACCGCAGACGGGCGCGTCCAGCGGGGCGGCGGGTGCGAGGCACGGATCGGCGGTCTGGTCCGCGACCGGCGTCGGGGGGGTGGCCGGGGCCGCCGAACTGGGGTTCGCCGCTGGGCAGTCACGGTCGTGGTGGTCGTGGCGGGCCGGCTGCTCCGCGCACCCGTCGGCGTGGCGGGGGGCCGCGTCGGCGGCGAGGGTCGCATCTTCCGCCGCGTGGCGCTGGCAGCCGCACGACTTCGTCGCCACCGGCGCCAGCTCCGCCGCGACTCGGGCGGGGGGGACGGTCGGGCTGCCGGCCGCGGCGCACGTGCAGACGCCGACGGGCATCGGCCCCGCCACCGTCAGCACCGCGAGCAGCAGCCGCACGAGCATCGACGACTCCTCAACCGTCGGCATTATCCGCCCCGCCCGCCCGGGGTCAAGGCTAACGCGGTAGAACGCCGTCTTTGCGCAGCGGGTCCGGCTGGGGGAACGGGAGCCGGACCGGCCCGGCCCCGGGGCCGGGGACCGCCGGCGGCGGACCGGGCCAGAACTCCTCGAGCAGCAGCGCCGACAGCTCGGCCGCCGCCCGCCACGCCTCCCCCAGCGCCCGGACGGATTCGAGCCGGGCCTCGGCCACCGCCCGCTGGGCCTGGATCACCCGCAGGTACTCGAACTGCCCGCCCTTGAACGCCTCCCGGGACAGCCGGTACGTCTCCTCGGCCTTCGGCAGCAGGTCGGTCCGGTACTGCTCGGCCAGTTTGAGGGACGCGGCGTAGGTGCGGTACGCCGTCGCCACCCGGTCGGCCAGCTCGTTCTCGGCCCGGCCGACGTCCTGGATCGCCGCCCCCAGTTCGGCCCGCGCCGCCCGGATGTTCCCCTGGTTCTTGTTCCACACCGGGATCGGCGCGCTGGCCCCCAGGAGCCAGTCGTTCGAGCGGTTCTGGCCCTGGTAGGTGTACCCGGTGGAGAGCGTGAGGTTCGGGATCGGCTCGACCTCGGCCCGGCGGACGGCGGCCTGCGCCCGCTCCACCCCGACCCGGGCCGACCGGACCTCCGGGTGGGTGGCGAGGACGGCTTCGAGGGTCCGGTCCGGGTCGTACACGGGCAGTTCGTCGAACGGCCCGGTCGGCGTCCCGACCGGCAGCCGGGGGTCGCCGACGACGGCCGCGACCCGCGCCCGCGCCCCCGGCACCTCCCGCCGGGCGGCCTCGGCCTGCGCCCGGAACCGGGCCAGCTCGACCTCGAGCTGAACCTGGTCGAGCCGGGCGATCTGCTTGTTCTCCAGCAACGTCTGCCCGGTCTTGGTCGCCTCCCCGGCCAGCCCGACGAGCTCGTCCAGGACGGCGACCCGCCGCTCCAGGGCGTACAGGTCGTAGAACGCCCCGCGGACCGTGCCGATCACGGCGTACCGCTCGCGGAGGAGGGCGAGGGCGGCCTGGTCCACCTCCCGGGCGGCGACCGCCTGGGACAGCGACAGCTTCCGCCCGGTGACGATCTCCTGGGTGACCTGCGGGGCGGTGATGATGCCGCCCGGCCCGGTCCGGTCGCCGAGCTCGTCCGCGGTGACCGCCAGCACCGGGTTCGGGTACAGCCCGGCCTGGACGTACTTCCCCTGGGCCGCGTCGATGTTGAACGTGGCCTTCCCGAGCCGCGGGTTCCGGCCGACGGCGAGTTGCACCAACTCGTCTACCTGGACCGACTCCGGGGCCGCGGGTGCGGGCGGAACCGGGGTCACTTTCGACCCCGGCTCCTGGTGCGCGGCCCGGACGACCGTGGCGTCCGTGGCCCGTGCGGGAGCGGGGCCGGTGTACGGTCGGGCAGCGGACGGGTCGAACGCCGGCCGCTCGGCGGCGCAGCCGACCGTTCCCGCGAGAAACAGTCCGGCGCCGAGCCGGCCGAGTTTCGAGTTCCGGTTGCGCATGGTCCGTCTCCGCTGCCCTTCCGGGCGGTCCGGGGTGAGGGTTGATCCGGCGGCGGGAGCGGATCAGCAGCGGAAGGCGTGGCAGTACCGGAGGTGATCGGGGTGTGGCGGGTGTACGGTGTCGGCGTGAACGAACCCTGTCTCGGGCGCGTCGAGTCCAGGACCGGAGCCCCGAACATCGAAGTCGGCCGCCGGGTCACCGATCGGATGGTCGTCGCCCCGGTCGCCTCCGGCCGGGGGCAGAGTTACGTCAACCCCAGGGCCGTGAGGGCACGGCGGGTGTCCCGGCTCGGGGGCCACCGGCTCGGGCGAATCCGGCTCTTCGTGGGCGTGGCACGGGCACGACGGGCACGGCGACGTGTCGGCCGGCGGGGCCACCGGGGTGGCGACGGCTAAGGGAAGGAACAGCGGCGCGAGCTGGCACGGGCAACGGAGCGGACCGCCGGTCGTGACCGACAGTACCGCCCCGACGATTGCCGTAAGTGCCCGCATGGACCGCCGCCCGGAATGCGCTCCACGGAACACCGTGGGTCGCTTCAATCATCGACCTGGGGGCGGGCCGAACCGTAGGAAAAAATCGCAGGATCGGAAAAGCCTGCACGACCGACCAGGCGGGCCGTCACCCGCGGTCGAGCTATACTAAGTGCGACTCGTGCGTTCCAACGGCCGCAACCCCGGGCGCCGAGCCGCCTTCAAGGACCGGACGGGCCGATGAACCGCAGCTTCACAGCCTCACTGCGACCGAATCCGCTGCTGGCCCCCGTGTCGGCGGCCGCCGGCCCCCGCGGCTGGCGGCTCGAACCGGACGCCCCGCGGCGCAACGACCTGCCGCCCCCGGCGCGGCCTTGACGGGCGGGGCGGACCGGCTCCTCTACGCCTTGTTCGCGTGCTCGGGCGCGGCCGCGCTCGTGCTCGAGGTGTCGTGGTCGCGCCAGGTCGGCCTCGTCCTGGGCAACACGGCCGACGCGGTGGCCGTGGTCCTTGCCGCGTACTTCGCCGGCCTCGCCGTCGGGCAGGCGCTCGGCGGCCGGCTGGCGCGGCGGTCCGCTCCGCTCGTCGGGTACGGCGTCTGTGAACTGCTCGCCGGGGCGTGGGGCGTCGCGCTCCCGTCGGTGCTCGGCGCGTGGGACGCACCGCCGGGCGCTCGCGTCGCGTGGTGCTTCGCCGTCCTGCTCCCCGCCACGGCCCCGCTCGGGGCGACGTTCCCACTCCTCGCCGAGCACCTGTCGTGCCGCACCGCCGCGGGCGGTCGCCCGGCCGCCATCGCCTACGCGGCGAACACCGCCGGCGGGGTGGTCGGCGTGCTCGCGGCCAGCGCCGGGGGGCTGGTCGTCGTCGGGGTGACGGCGAGCAGCTACGCCGCCGCGGGGGCGTGCGCCGGATGCGGCGCCATAGCGCTGGCGCTGGCCCGACGCGGCGGAAGGAAGGCCGTCACCCCGGCCGCGCCATCGGCCGGCGCGGGTTGGTGGGTGGCGCTGGCGGCGCTGTCCGGGCTGGCGACGCTCGGGCTCGAAGTCCTCTACGCCCGGATGTTCGCCCTGGTGCTGCACAACAGCACCACGAGTTTCGGCGTCGTCCTCGCAACGTTCCTCGCCGGGCTCGCGCTCGGCGCCGCGGCCGCGGCGGCGCTCGGGCGGCGCGTCGGTCCCGCCCGGCTCGCCGTCGCCGCCGGCGGTCTCGGGGCGGTGGCCGTGCCCGCGTCCGTCGTCCTCTTCGTCCGGCTCACCGCCCTCGACTACTTCGAGGCGGGTGACACCGCTGCCGGCTACTTCGGCGGCGTGCTGGCGCTGGCGGCGGCGGTCGTGTTGCCACCCGTCGCCCTGTTGGGAATGGTGCTGCCGGCCGTGCTCGCCGGGGCGGGCACGGCGGTGGGACGGGTCTCGGCTGCGAACACGCTCGCGGCGGCGGTCGGCGCCGTCACCGCGGGGTATCTGTGGCTCCCGGCGCTGGGGTTGTGGTGGGCGTTCGGGGTGCCCGCGGCCCTGCTCGCGCTCCCCGCCGTCGCCGCGCTGGCGGTCCGCGGCCGGGTCGTGGCCGGCGGAGGGCTCGCGGCGCTGGTGGCGGCGGCGGTGGCGGTGGCCGGCGCGAGCCCGCGGCAGCCGACGGGGGGCGAAGCCGCCCGGGGCGAGGAGATCACCCGCCGCTGGGAGACGCCCTACGGTTGGATCGACGTGGTCCGCTCCCGCGGAGACGGGTCGTTCCGGGTGCGCGAGAACCTCCACTACCGGCACGGCTCGACCGGCGCGAACGCGACCCGCGAGTACCGCCAGGGGCGGCTCCCGCTGCTGCTCCACCCGGCCCCGCGCGAGGTCGCCTTACTAGGCCTCGGCACCGGGCTGACGGCCGCGCCGGTCGTCGCAGACCGCGGCGTGGAGCGGGCGGTGGTGGTCGAGCTCATCCCCGCGGTGGTCGAGGCGGCGCGGCTGCTCGGCAACGCCAACCGCGGGGTGGTCGATCACCCGAAGGTCGAGGTGCGGGTGGACGACGCGCGGCACTACCTCCGCCGCACCGACCGGCGGTTCGACGTGGTCGTGGCGGACCTGTTCGTGCCGTGGGAGAGCCGGGCGGGCTACCTGTACACGGTCGAGCACGCGGCGGCGGTGCGGCGGAGTCTGCGGCCGGGCGGGCTGTTCTGCCAGTGGGTCGCGCTGTACCAGGTCGGCCCGGCCGAATTCGAGCTGATCGCCGACAGCGCCGCCGCGGTGTTCCCGACGGTGACCGTGTGGTGGGGCCAGTTCGACACGCGATACGGGATGGTGGCGCTCGTCGGCTCCGACGCGCCGCTGGTGCTCGACCCCGACCGGCTGGCGGCGCGGTTCGACGCGGCCGGCGCCCCGCCGGGCGGGGCGGACCCGGAACTGGCCGCGCCCGAGTCGCTGCCGGACCTGTTCGCCGGCACCTGGCGGCCGCGACCCGGCCGGCGGCTGAACACGGACGAGCACCCGTGGTTGGAGCTCACCGCCCCCCGCAGCCAGCGGGCCGCAGGCACCCTGACCGGCCCCCGCCTCCGGGCGTACTTCGACGCCGTTCTCGGTGCGCTCCCGGCGGACGGCGCCCGGTTCGACGGACCCCTCGCCCGCCTCGCCGACCCGACCCGCCGCCGCGAGGCCCAGCGGCTCGGCCTGTCTGGGCCGTACCCCGCCGCGAGGTAACCCGGTTGACTCGCGGCGCGGCCGGGCTATAGCATACGGCCATGCCGAGGGTGCGCTCCTTACGCCCGGTCGCTTGTGCTCTGCTCGCGGTGGCAGTCGCCGCGGGCACGGTGCTGTCGTCGGTCTGCGCGTGCGCCTGCGCCCTGCGGGCGTCCACCCCCGTCGCCGAGTCTGCCCCCGCCCCACCCTGCTGCCCCTGCTGCCCGCCGGAGCGGCAGAAGGTTTCCTGCTGCTGTCAGGACGCCGACCCCGTGCCGCGGTCGGTCGGGTGCGCGTGTGCCGAGTGCGGGGGTGACCGCCCGGCGAAATTGCCCGACGCCCCGCCCGCCGGTGGGGGCGCTGCATTGGATCACCTCGTCGCGCTGGTCGATACCGACGCCACCCCGTCGGCGCTGTCCGTTCCCGCCGGAAGCGACACGCCCGACCGGCTCAAGCCCGCCGGCCGACACGTCCCGACCGACCTCGTCGTCGTCTTCTCCCGCCTGACGATTTAGCCCCGCCCGGGGGGCCTCCGCGCGCCGACCGCGCCGAGCCGTCATCGTCATCACCCCGAACCAGACTTCCACCCGCCCGGTCCCGCCGGTCGAGGCCCGTATGCACCCCACGACACCGCCCCCGCGGCCCGGCCTGCCCCGCCGGGCCTGGGGCGTCGTCCGCCTGCTGATCCTCGTCCCGATCGCCCGGCTGCGGTTCCTGTTCGTCCTCGGGGCGCTCGGGTTCGTTCTCCTCAACTGGGACGACCTGCTCGCCCGGTACGAGAAGTACGCCCGGCCCGCCGGCGCGGCCGCGACCGCGGACCCGGACCACGACTTCTACTGCCCCATGCACCCGACCGTGGTCCGCGACACGGGCAGGGAGAAGTGCCCGATCTGCTTCATGCCGCTGTCGAAGCGGAAGAAGGGCGAGGGGACGGACGAGCCGCTGCCGGCGGGGACCGTCAGCCGGGTGCAGTTGACGCCGTACCGGGTGGTGCTCGCCGGCGTCCGCACGGTGCCGGTCGGCTACCACCCGCTCGCCCGCGAGCTCGCCACGGTTGGCACCGTCGAGTTCGACGAGCGGAACTTGAAGGCCGTGTCCGCCCGGGTGAAGGGGCGGATCGACAAGCTGTTCGTCAACCAGACCGGGCAGATGGTCCACAAGGACGACCCGCTCGTCGAGCTGTACAGCCCCGACCTGGTCGTGACCGCCCAGAACCTGCTCGACGCCCGCGGCGCGGGGAACAAGGTGCTGGAGACGATGGCGCGGGGCCGGCTCAAACTCTGGGGGATCGACGACAAGCAGGTGGACGAGATCGCCCGGGCCGGCACGCCGATCACCCACCTCACCGTCCGCTCGCCGATCACCGGGCACGTCCTGCGGAAGGCCGTCCGCGAGGGGCAGTACGTCGAGGAGGGCGGCCCGCTCTTCGACGTGGCCGACCTCTCGACCGTGTGGGTGCAGGCCAAACTCTACGAGGACGACCTGGCGTTCCTCCCGGCCGGCGGGCACGACCCGAAGACCGGCCGACCCGACTTCGACCTCGGCGTGACCGCCTCCACCCGGGCTTTCCCGAACCGGGCGTTCACCGGCAAGTTGTCGTTCCTGTTCCCGCACGTGGACCCGGACACCCGCACGCTGACGGTACGGTTCGAGCTGCCCAACCCCGGCCACGAGCTGCGGCCCGGGATGACGGCGACGGTCGGGCTCCGGCTCCCGCCCGACCTGCTGGCGAAGACGCCCGCCGGCGACCGGCTCCAGACGCGCGACGGCAAGGTGCTCGCCGTCCCCGAGCCGGCGGTCATCGACACCGGGGCGCTGAAGGTGGTGTACCGCGAGGCGCTGCCGAACACGTTCGAGGGCGTGCGGGTGGAGCTCGGCCCGCGGCTCGCCGACCCGGACGGGGCGACGTACTACCCGGTCCTGTCCGGCGTCGGCGAGGGCGACCGCGTCGTCACCGCCGGGTCGTTCCTCCTCGACGCCGAGACGCGGCTGAACCCGGCGCTCGGCTCGACGTACATCGGCGGCGGGGGCGGCACCGGGAAGGGCGGCGGGGTGGTGCGGCCGACCACGCCGGACGACGAGGGGGCGAAGGTCGCCGCGGCGCTCGGCAAGCTGTCGCCCGCGGACCGGGCGCTCGCCCAGGCGCAGCGGCTCTGCCCGATCCTGAACGACTCGCTCGGGCTGATGGGTGTGCCGGTGAAGCACACGCTCGACGGCGTCGCATTCTTCCTCTGCTGCAAGGGGTGCGTCCCGAAGGCCAACGCCGACCCGGCGAAGACCCTCGGCCGCGTCGAGGAGTTGCGCCGCAAGGGCGGGGCCGCTCCGGTGGCAGCGCCAGTTGCCGCCTCGCCCACGCCCCCGGCGCCGAAGCTGAGCGCGGAGGACATCGAACTGGTGCGCGCCAACCTCGCCAAGCTGTCGCCCGCCGACCGGGCGGCGGCCGAGGCGCAGAAGTTGTGCCCGATCCAGGGCGAACCGCTCGGGTCGATGGGCGTGCCGATCACGGTCGATCTGGGCGACGGCCGCACGGTGCTGGTGTGCTGTCGCTCGTGCATCGCCCGCGCCCGGGCGAACCCGGCCGACGCCCTCGGCAAGGCGGCCGAGTCCCGCCGGCTGCCGCTGCTCCTGCCGGGGGGCACGCCGTGATCGAACGGGTCATCGAGGCGTCGGTCCGCAACCGGTTCGTCGTCCTGGTCGTGGCGGCAGCCTTGGCGGTATTCGGCGTCTACGCGATGCTGGACACCCCGGTGGACGCCATCCCCGACCTGGGCGAGAACCAGGTGATCGTGTTCACCGACTGGCCCGGCCGCAGCCCGCGTGAGATCGAGGACCAGGTCACCTACCCGCTCAGCCGCAAGCTCCAGGGGCTCGCGGGGATCAAGGCGGTGCGGTCGTCGAGCGAGTTCAACTTCTCGATGGTCACGCTCATCTTCGACGACCGGGTGGACTTCTACTTCGCCCGCCAGCGGGTGAGCGAGCGGCTGGCCGAGGCGGCGACGTTCCTGCCGAAGGGCGTCACCCCGTACATGGCCCCGGACGCGACGGCCCTCGGGCAGGTCTTCTGGTACACCGTCGAGCCCGACCCCAAGCACCCGATCGACCCGAACCGGCTGTGGGCGCTGAACAAGTTCTACGTCACCCAGCAGCTCACCGCCGTCGCCGGCGTGGCCGAGGTCGCCACCGTCGGCGGGATGCCGCAGGAGTACCAGGTGGACGTGCGGCCCGAGGACCTGCGGGCCTACGGCGTCACGGTCGGGGAGATTTTCGACGCGGTGAGCCGGGCCAACCTGCCGGCCGCCGGCGGCGTGGTGCAAAAGAACAACGCCGAGTACATCGTCCGCGGGGTCGGCTGGATCAAGGACCGGACCGACATCGAGAACGCGGTGGTCAAGGAGGTGAACGGCGTCCCGCTGTACGTGAAGACGGTCGCCACGGTGCAGCTCGGGCCGGCGTTCCGCCGCGGGGTGTTCGAGAAGGACGGGAGCGAGGTGACCGGCGGGATCGTGCTCATGCGGCACGGCGAGAACCCGCTGCGGGTGACCGAGCGGGTGAAGGCGAAGATCGAGGAGCTGAGGCCGGGGCTGCCGGAGGGCGTGCGGATCGTCCCGGCCTACGACCGCACCCGCCTCGTCCGCGGCGCCGTCCGCACGCTCGCCGAGGTCATGTGGCACGAGATGGCGATCGCCGCCGTCGCCGTCCTCCTCATCCTGTCGCACGTCCGCAGCGCCTTCGTCATCTGCGTCACGCTCCCGCTGTCGGTGCTGTTCTCGTTCGCCGTGATGTGGCTCCTCCGCCGCACCGGCGTGGTGGACATCCAGGCCAACATCATGTCTTTGGCCGGGATCACGATTTCCGTCGGCGTGCTGGTGGACCAGGCCATCGTGATGGTCGAGAACGCCACCCACCACCTGAAGGAGAAGTTCTGGTCGGAGAAGGTGTCGGGCGACACCCGGGAGCTGCTGCTGCCGGCCCTGCGGATGGTGGGCCGGCCGATCTTCTTCTCCGTCCTCATCATGCTCCTGTCGTTCGTCCCGGTCTTCATGCTCTCGGGCCGGGAGGGGAAGCTGTTCCACCCGCTCGCCTTCACCAAGAGCCTCGCCCTCGTCGGCACGGCGGTGATCTCGGTGACGGTGGTGCCGGCGCTGATCCCGGGGTTCCTCCGCGGCCGGCTGAAGGGCGAGGAGGAGAACTGGATCGTCCGCAGCTTCACCCGCGTCTACCGGCCGATGCTGCTGTTCGCCCTGGACCGCTTCAACCTCGTGATGTGGGCGTTCGCCGCCCTGCTGATCCTCGCGGCCGGGCTGTTCCCGCTCCAGGCGATCGTCGGGCTCGGGGCCGACGCCTACTGGTGGCAGCGGAGCTTCCTGGCGACGTTCGCCGTGGTCACCGCCCTGACCGTCCTGTTCACCCGCGGGCTGCCGTGGCAGGTGCTCTCGCTCGTCACCCTCACGCTGCTGGCGCTGGTGGCGTGGCACTTCCCGAAGATCGGCGTGTCGTTCATGCCGATGCTCGACGAGGGGACGACGCTCGACATGCCGGTCACGGTGCCGCGGACGAGCGTCACCCAGTCGGCCGACGACCTGAAGGCCCGCGACGCCCTCATCCGCGGGTTCCCGGAGGTCGAGAGCGTGATCGGCAAGGCGGGCCGGGCCGACACGGCCATCGACCCGGCCCCGCTCGACATGGTGGAGACGCTCGTCAACTTCCGCCCGCCGGCGGTGTGGCCCCGGCGGGTGTTGCGGTACGCCGACGCCGAGGCGCAGGCCCGCCGGGCGCTCGCCGCGCTGGAGGCGCGGGGGTACGTCGCGGCGGCCGCGGACGACGACCGCGACTCGCTCGTGAACGACGCCGCCCAGAAGGCGCTGGAGCGGTTCGACGAGGTGATGCGCGAGCTCGCCCTCCGCCGCTTCCGCGAGATCGCCGCCGAGGTCGGCACGACGGCCGACGCCGACGCGGCGCGGTTGCGGGCGTGGCGGGACCGGGTGGCGGCGGTGGACCGCGAGCTGTTCGACCGCGGCACCGGGGCGTTCACCTGGTTCGCCCTGGAGGAGCTGGTCGCGGCGGCCCGCGGCCGCGGGCTCCTCGACGCCGCCCCGCACGGCGAGGCCGCCGGCCGCTTCGCCGATGAGACGATGCGCGCCCGGCTCGACCGCCCCGCCGACACGGCCGTCACGGCCCCGTTCGGCGAACTGCGGGCCGAGCTGGAGGCGCCGTTCCGCGCCGAGGTGCTGCTCCGCCGCCGGACCGGCGGGCCGAAGGGCGACCTCGTGGACGACGAGCTCGGCCGCGTCCTCCAGGTGCCCGGGTGGAGCAACATCTTCACCCAGCCGATCATCAACCGGATCGAGATGCTCTCGACCGGGGTGCGGACGGACATCGGCATCAAGGTGTTCGGCCCGGACCTGGAGGCGGTCACCAGGGTCTGCGCCCAGGTCGAGGCGGCGGTCAAGCCGGTCCGGGGGGCGCGCGACGTGGTGGCCGCCCCGATCATGGGGAAGGGCTACGTGGAGGTGACGATCGACCGGCTGAAGGCGGCCCGGTTCGGGGTGTCGGTCGAGGACGTGCAGACCGAGATCGAGACGGCCCTCGGCGGCCGGGTGGTGACGTACACGGTCGAGAACCGCGAGCGGTTCCCGGTCCGGGTCCGTTACGCCCGCGCGGCGCGGGAGGACGAGGACTCGGTCCGCCGCCTGCTGATCCCGGCCGGCATGTCCGCCGCCCCGCGGCCGGCCGGGGCGATGACCGGCGACGCGGCGTTCCGCACCGAGCCGCACGGGGCGGCCGCCGACCACGCGGCGAAGGGCCGACGGCTAGTCCCGCTCACCGCCGTGGCCGACGTGCGGGTGACCGAGGGGCCGGCGGTCGTCAAGAGCGAGAACGGCCGGCTGATGAACTACGTCACCCTGAACGTCCGCGGGCGGGACGCGGTCGGGTTCGTGGAGGAGGCGAGGCGGGTCGTCGCCGAGCGGGTGAAGCTCCCGGAGGGTGTTCACGTCGAGTGGGCCGGCGAGTACGAGCACCAGGAGCGGGCCGCCCGGACGCTCCGGTGGGTGTTCCCGGCGGTGATCCTGGTCATCTTCCTGGTGCTGTACCTGACGTACCACGACCTGACCGACGCGGCCCTGATGATGCTCGCCGTCCCCGAGGCGCTGGCGGGCGGGGCGTTCTTCCTGTTCCTGTTCCCGAAGCTCGTCAACGGCTGGGACTCGCCCCCGCTCGACTTCAGCGTGGCCGTCTGGGTCGGGTTCATCGCCTGCTTCGGGATGGCGACCGAGACCGGCATCATCATGCTCGTCTACCTCCGCGAGGCGATCGACAAGCGCGGCGGGCTGGAGCACTTTCGCTCGCTCGACGAACTGCGGGCGGCCGTGGTCGAGGGGGCCGTCCACCGGCTGCGGCCGAAGCTGCTGACCGAGGGCGTGGCGATCGTCGCCATCTTCCCGATGGTGTTCGCGTCCGGCGTCGGGGCCGAGGTGCTGGCCCCGATGGCGCTGCCGGTGCTCGGCGGCCTCCTGATCTCGGACGAGGTGGTGGACCTGTTCCTGCCGGTCCGGTTCTTCTGGGCGCGGCGGGCGCGGTGGCTCAAGCTCCGGGCCGCCGGGAAGCTGGCCCACCAGCAGACGGACCACACGGAAACACCCCCGGCCCCGGCGACGACCGCCGCGGTCGGGGTGTAGCCTCCGCCGGGGCGACGGGTCGCGGGGTGCGGCCGGTGCCGGCGGGGATCACGACGGAGAAGACGGATGATCCGTGCGATGATGGGTGCGGCCGCGGCCGCCGCGGTGGTGGTGATGCTCGGCGGGCCGACGACGGCCCAGCCGCCGGCGGCGGATGTCAAGCTGACCGGCGACCTGGTGTGCGGCCGGTGCGGCCTGAAGCAGACGCCGAAGTGCAGCAACGTCCTCCAGGTCAAGGACGGGGCGAAGACGGTGGCCTACTTCCTGACCGACAAGGGGAACGGCGAGCCGTACCACGAGGGCGTGTGCGGCGGCGACAAGGTCGAGAACGTGACGGTCACCGGCAAGGTGGCCGACAAGGACGGGAAGAAGTGGGTGACCCCGACGAAGGTCGAGCTGCCCAAGAAGTAACGACCCCCAACCGCCCGGCGCCCCTTCGGGGGCGCCGGGCACCCCCAGGAGCGACCCGTGTACCGGACCCTACTCGTCGGCACGCTGGCCGTCGTGGCGGCGGCCGCGTGCGGCCAGACCCCGGCGCCGGCCCTGTCGGAACCGGCCCCCCAACCCGCGCCCCCGCCGGCGGGCGCCGCGCCGTCCGCCGCCGCCGTGTTCGAGCAGCGGCTGCTGCCGATCTTCAAGTCGCCGAACCCGTCGAGCTGCGTGCAGTGCCACCTCGCGGCCGTGGACCTGAAGGACTACATCCTGCCGTCGTCCCGCGACACCTTCCTGGCGCTGCGGGGCCAGGGGCTGATCGACCTGAAGCGGCCCGAGGACTCGAAGATTCTGAAGCTCATCAACCGGGGCGCGGCCGACCCGAAGACCGCCGGGCTGATCCCGGCCGGGAAGCGCCAGGCCGAATACGACGCGTTCGCCGCCTGGATCCGGGCGTGCGCCGCCGACCCGGCCCTCCGCGACGCCCCGCCGCCGGAGAAGGCGCCCGCCCTGGCCACGAAGCCGGCGGAGGTGGTCCGGCACGCCCGCAAGGACCGGGTGGCGGAGTCGTTCGAGTCGAACGTCTGGGCGATGCGGTTCCGGTGCATGAACTGCCACACCGAGGGCACCCCGCAGAACCTCAAGCTGGTGAAGGAGCACGGGGACCGGGTGGCGTGGTTCAAGAAGGGCGGCCCGGCCGCGGCCATGGAGTACCTGCTGGCGAGCAAGCTGATCGACCTCGACCGCCCCGAGCGGAGCCTGCTGCTGACCAAGCCGCTCGGCGAGGTGAAGCACGGCGGGGGGATCAAGTTCGTCGTCGGCGACCAGGGGTACCGGGCGTTCCGGTCGTGGATCGAGGACGTGGCGGCGATGAAGGCCGGGAAGTACGCCGGCCCGGCCGACCTGCCGGCCCGCGCCGCGGCCCCGAAGCAGTACGGGACGGAGGCGTGGCTCAAGCTGACCAACGTCCCGCGGGCGTGGGGCGGGAAGCTCCTCCAGACCGACGTGTACGCCTGGGACGCCAAGGCCGGCGGGTGGGAGGCGGAGCCGGTCGCCACGTCCGACCGGATGGTCGGGGACCAGGGCGGGGTGTGGCAGCACACCGTCTCGCTGCTGGCCCGGCCGGGCACGCCGCGGGCGAAGGCGTGGGCCGCCGGCCGGCCGTCGCTCCCCCCGGGCAAGTACCTGGTGAAGGTGTACGTCGATGCCGGGGGCAAGGCCATGGCGGACTGGAAGGCGGTCCTCGGGCCGGACGAGCACGTCGGGCAGGTCGAGGTCCAGGCCCGGTGGGCCGAGGGGTACGGGGCGATGACGGTCGCCGACGCCGGCCGCGTCCGCCACTGATCGGGGCAGCGCTCTGCGGGTCGTGCCGGTCACGCGGAGTTCGACTGGCTACCGGGGGGCCGGCGGACCGATGAAAGGATGACGTGCCGCCGTCCCGGCGGCGGCCGGGAGGAGCCCGATGGGTCGCTGGTCCCGGACGGAATTGTGGGGACGGCTCGGCCGGCGGCTCGCCGGGCTGTCCCTCGTCGTCCCGCCGGGGCTCGTGGTCGGCTGTGCCGCCCCGTCCGACGGCCGGCCCGGACTGGCGGTTCCCGACTCGCCGCAGCCGCAGCGGGTGACGGCCCCGTCCGGGGTGCGGGCGGTGTCGTTCACGGACGGCCCCCTGCCGGCGCCGCGGCCCGTGTCTCCGCAGCCGGGACCGCCCGCCCGGCCACAACCTCCCTTCGACTTAGCGTCCGAGCTCACCGCCGAGGGCGTGGTCGCCCGGGTGCTGGCCCGCAACCCGACGCTCGCCCAGATGGCCGCCGCCGCCGAGGCGGCCGCCGCCCGCTACCCGCAGGTCACGTCGCTCGACGACCCCACGTTCGGGGCCTCGGTCGCCCCGGGGGCGTGGGGGTCGAACGAGTTGAACGGCGGCTACCGGCTGGAGGCGTCCCAGAAGCTCCCCTTCCCGGGCAAACGGGCTCTCCGTGGCGCGAACGCTCTAGCCGAGGCCCGCGCCGCCGGGAACGAGGTGGAGGACACCCGGCTGCAACTGGCCGAGGCCGCCGCCGCCGCCTTCTTCGACTACTACGCCGTCGAGCGGGCGCTGGAGGTGAACCGGGAGTCGCTCCGGCTGCTCGGCGAGTTCAAGCAGACCGCCGAGACCCGGTACAAGACCGGGACGGCGCCGCAGCAGGACGTGATCCAGGCGGACGTAGAGGCCGGGAAGCAGCGGGAGCGGCAGGTCACACTGGACCGGGTGCGGGAGGTGGCGGTCGCCCGGATCAACACCCTCATGCACCTGCCGCCCGACGCCCCGCTCCCCCCGCCGCCGCGGACCGTCCCCGCGCCGGCCCCGCTCCCCGACACGCCCGCCCTCCGGGAGGCGGCGCTCGCCCGGCGGCCCGACCTGATCGCCCTGGCCGACCGGGTCGCGGCCGAGTTGGCGGCGGTGGGGCTGGCTCGCAAGGAGTTCGGCCCGGACGTGGAGGTGACGGGAGCCTACGACACGTTCTGGCAGGAGACCCCGCTTCGGGCGCAGGTCGGGCTGCGGGTCAACCTGCCGGTGCGGACCACCCGCCGGTACGCGGCCCTCGCGGAGGCCCAGGCTAAAGTCGCCCAGCGGCAGGCGGAGCTGGCCCGGGCGACCGACCGGGTGAACTTCGAGGTCCAGGAGGCGGCCGCCCAGGTGCGTGAGAGCGGGCGGGTGGTCCGGCTCTACGAGGCCGACATCCTGCCGGCGGCGGAGCTGAACGTGAAGTCGGCGCGGGCGGCGTACACGGCGGGGCAGGTGCCGTTCCTGACCCTGGTCGAGGCCCAGCGGAACGCGGTCGAGTTGCGGGACCGCTACTACGAGACGGTCGCCGCGTACGGCCGCCGGCTCGCCTCCCTGGGGCGGGTCGTGGGGGGCACCCTGCCGGCGAGCCCGTCCCCGACTCACCCTCCACCCGCCCCCCGCCCCGAACCGGAGGCGCTTCGGCCGCCGTCGGTGGTTGGCGGCCCGGCAAGCATCGACGTGCCGCTCGTTACCCCCGCCGCCGTGACCGTGCCGGTCGCTCGACAGCTCGGCTCGGCCGGCCCGCCCGAGCCGGTTTGGGGGTCCGTCAGGTGAGAAGGATCGCGCTTCCGGGCCGAGCGATTCGGCTCCGATCGGCCCCCTCTGCAAGGCCGCCGTTCGGCGCATCGGACCGGGCAACGCGCCTCAGGGCGCCACGCCGACTCGGAGGGGACAGCTTGCAGTGAGACATGAGGGCATGGCGGGGTAGCCCCGGTGGGCGGGCGTGCAGGACGGCGATCCGTGTTGACCGCCTTTTGGTGCCGGGTTATAGTTCGCGTAAGATGTGGAGGTCCGAGCCCACACGGGACAAGGTCTAGCAATGCTGCGGCGGCTCCTGGCGGTCTACATGACGCTCGTGTTGGTGGCGGGGCCGAGCCTCTGCTGCTGCACGATCGTGTCCGCCGCGGCCCCGCCGCCCGCTGCCACGCCCGAATCCTCTTCCCCCGATCCCGCGATACCTTGCTGTTGCAAGCACCCGCGCCCCGCGGATGTCGGGCAACACCTCGGCAAATCCGGCGGCGCGGCCGGTCACCACCAACCCCCGTCGAAGCCGGGCAAGCACCAGTGCCCGTGCAAGGACAAGGGCGGCAAGCCGACGCTCGACTCGAACCCGACCGCGTCGGCCACGGCCCAGGACGCCCTGCGGCTACTGACCCCGGCCTTCCAGTACGTTCTCGAAACGTTCACCTCCGACCTCTCGGCTGATTCCACTCTCGACTCTGGCGTGCTTTCCCCGTCGGGACAACGCCTCACGTCCTGGCGTCTGCTCAACGCCCCGCACCTGCTCCGCTGCTAGCGCACCCTTCTCGCAGACCCACGCGGACGCCCGCCGGGCGTCGGTTTGCGTGCCACTCTGCGCTCCACCCGCTGTCGTAGTCATCCGCCCCTGACCAGAGTCGCCCGCCCACGGACCCCCGTGTGGTGCTGCGCCTCGACTCGACCTCCCGGGACCGCCGGCCCCGAGTCGGCCCCGCTTCCTCCTAACCAGGAGCACGACCGTGTTGCGTACCCTGCGTCGGTTCATCCTCCCGGCCGCCTTCGGTGCGGTCGTCGGCCTCGCCGGGTGCAACGGTTCGACCGACACCCCGGACCCGCCGCCCGGCCCGTCCGCCGGGCCGACCCCGGCCAAGCACGGCCCCGACGCCAAGGACGGGGAGCACGGGCACAAGCCGACCGCCCACGGCGGGATCATCGTCCCCATCGGGCGGGACAACTACCACGGCGAGGCCGTGTTCGAGAAGGACGGCGTGATCCGCTTCTACACGCTCGGCCAGGACGAGGCCAAGGTGATCGAGGTCGAGGCCGAGCCTCTGAACGCCTACGCCAAGCCCGAGGGCGTCACCGAGGCCACGGCATTCGTCTTCAAGGCCGAGCCCCAGCCCGGCGACGCGCCGGGGAAGACCTCGCAGTTCGTCGGCAAGTTGCCCCGCGACCTGTGGGGCAAGAAGGTCGAGGTCACGGTCCCGACGATCCGCATCGGCGGCGAGCGGTTCCGGGTCGGATTCTCGTCCGCCCCGGCCGCCCACGCCGACCCGGCCATGCCCGACAAGGCGGCCGACGCCGAGGAGCGGAAGCTGTACCTGACGCCGGGCGGCAAGTACACCGCCGCCGACATCACGGCCAACGGGAACAAGGTGGCGTCCGAGAAGTTCCGCGGCGTCCCGGTGTCGCACGACCTGAAGCCGAAGGCCGGCGACCGCATCTGCCCGATCACGCTGACCAAGGCCAACCCGGCGTTCGCCTGGGTGATCGACGGGAAGACGTACGAGTTCTGCTGCCCGCCGTGCGTGGACGAGTTCGTGCAGTTGGCCAAGGAACAGCCAAACCAGATCAAGCCGCCGGGCGAGTACGTCAAGAAGTGACGGCCGTCCGCCACCCCCGAGCTCCCAGGAGATCGTGATGACCACAGGCAATGTCCCGACCCGCCCCGGCCGGCTGCTCGTCGCACTCGTGGCGGCGGGGTCGATGGTGCTCGCTGGCTGCTCCAACACCAATACCGGCAGCCCTCCCCAGGCGGACGCCGCCAAGGCGACGACCAAGACCCCGCCCGCCGAAGCCCACGCCGCCGAGATCGAGGCCGAGCGGGGCAAGCTGTCCCCGGAGGATCGTGCCCTGGTGGACGCCCAGGAGTGGTGTGCGGTCACCACGACCGAGCCGCTCGGGTCGATGGGTCCGCCGCTCAAGGTGCTGGTCAAGGACCGGCCGGTGTTCATCTGCTGCAAGGGATGCCAGCGGAAGGCCCTGGCCGACCCCGACAAGACCCTCGCCGCGGTGGCCGAGTTGAAGGCCAAGGCCAAGGCCGGGCAGGAGAAAAGGTAGTCCCCTTCGGTTCGACCGCGTGCGGGGCCGGTGCGTCCCGCCGACCACCGCCGCGCACGCCCGCTCTCGCAATGGCCCTGTACTTGCCGAAGGTGTGCGACGATGCGGGCGACCGCCTGGCGGCGGACGGGAAGGCCGTGCTCGGTGAGGACGACTCCGCCGGACGGGTCACGAAGCGAGGCCGGTCGCAGGGCTAAGAATGCCGGCGACAGCCCTTGACCCCGTACCACGGTACGGGCCTTACGCTGCCCTGGGCGGGGTGGAACGGGTTCAACACCGGGCGGTTTTTTCGCCCGGGTACATCGAGGAGACGACCATGACACGCATCGGCCTGTTGATCCTGCCGGCCCTGTTGCTCGCGGGCTGCGGCACCAAGCACGACGGCACGAAGCACGACGGGCCGCAGCCGGCGGGAAACCAGGAGCCGGGCGGCGACCCGCACGCCGGCCACGGCGGGGGCCAGAAGGCCGCGACCCTCATGGTCCAGACCGACCCGGTTCAACTCGCGGCGGGCCAGCCGGCGACCCTGAAGTTGATGATCCACACCGCGGGCGGGGCGGTGTTGAAGGACTTCGATGTCGTCCACGAGCAGAAGGTCCACCTCATCGTCGTCCGCGACGGCCTGGACACGTTCGCCCACCTGCACCCGACGATCGACCCGGCGGGGAACGCCACGACGACGTACGCGTTCCCGACCGGCGGCACCTACCGGCTGTACGCCGACCACCAGCCGACCGGCGGGAAGCCGGCCACGGCAATGGGCGAGGTGAAGGTGGCCGGCGAGCCGCCGCCCGCCCCGCCGCTCACGCCGAACGTCCCCGGCAAGGTCGAGGCGGACGGCCTCGCCGCGCGGGTGGCGGTCGAGAACGCCAAGGCGGGCGGCGAGGGGACGGTCCGGTTCGAGCTGACCGACCCGGCGGGCCAGCCGCTCGCGAACCTCCAGCCGTACATGGGGGCGATGGGCCACCTCGTCGTCCTGAGCGGGGACGGCAAGGAGTACGTCCACGCCCACCCGGCGGACGGCAAGGCGGCCCCCGGCGTGGTCGCGTTCATGGCCCACTTCCCGAAGGCCGGGCTCTACAAGGGCTGGGGCCAGTTCCGCTGGAAGGAGACCGTCCGCGTCGTCCCGTTCGTGGTCAAGGTCGATTGACGCGGGCCGCACGCCACGCCACCGAGCACGCCGTCCCTGCGCGACGGCCACCGAACAGCGGCACCCGCCGGGTGCCGCGACCGACCGGGGCGGCGCCCGCACGTCGCGGGCCGCCCCTGGGTTCGCCCGAGTCCCACAACAGGAGTCCGTCCGATGACCCGTCTGACCGCGTTCGGTGCGTTCGCCGCCCTCGCCACCCTGACCGGGGGGGCCGTCCCGTCCGCCCGCGCCGACGACCACCACACGAAGCACTTCGAGGCGTGCGCCAAGACGTGCGCCGAGTGCCAGGTGGAGTGCGACAAGACCTTCCACCACTGCTTCAAGATGGTCCAGGCCGGCAAGAAGGAGCACGCCAAGGCGATGCACCTGACGGTGGACTGCGCCGAGTTCTGCGCCCTCGCGGCCAAGATGACCGCCCGCCAGAGCGAGCTGACGGTCCCGGCGTGCGAGGCGTGCGCCAAGGCGTGCGACGCCTGCGCCGCCGAGTGCGAGAAGTTCGCGGACATGCCGGAGATGAAGGCGTGTGCGGCCAAGTGCAAGGAGTGCGCGAAGTCGTGCCGGGACATGGCGCGGATGGTCGGCGACAAGAAGTAGCCCCGTCCGCCCGCGGTCCCGCCGGCCCGGCGGGACCGCGGGCGGACACCCCGAGTCGCCCCCAACGCGGAGACATCACGATGAGCCACGAACGACACCAGAGCTGCCTCGACGCCTGCACCGCGTGCGCGGCGGCGTGCGAGCACTGCGCGGACGCCTGCCTGGGTGAGCCGGACGTGAAGATGATGGCCGAGTGCGTCCGCCTCGACCGCGATTGCGCCGACCTGTGCCGGCTGGCCGCGGCGTTCATGGCCCGCGGGTCGCGGTTCGCCGCGGTCGTCTGCCGGGCGTGCGCCGAGGTCTGCGAGGCGTGCGGGGCCGAGTGCGCCAAGCACCAGCACGACCACTGCCGAACGTGCGCCGTGGCGTGCCGCCGCTGTGCCGAGGAGTGTCGCAAGATGGCCGGGGCCGCCTGACCATCACCCCGGGCCGACCCCCGCATGGGTCGGCCCGGCCCCCTCGTCCCCGAGCATCCGGTGATGTCATGCGTCCGACCCGCCCCCGCCGCCTCGCCCGGCCCGCCGGCCTGGCCGTCGTGCTCATGCTGACGGTCGCGGCGACGTGGGTACTGGCCCACGAGGGGCACGCCCCACTGCCGACCCGCGGCGCCCAGGTGAGCGCCGAGACGGGCCAGATCATCCTCAGCCGGGACGCCCGCGAGGCTCTGGACGTGCAGACCGCCGAGGTCGCGACCCGGCCCGTCACCGAGAGCCTGCTGGCGTACGCGACACTGACTTCCCCGTGGCAGCACCACGCCTTCGCGTCCTCGCGGGTGGCGGGCCGGGTGGTCGAGCTCCACGCCCGGCCCGGCCAGCCGGTCGCCGCCGGGGAGGTGCTCGCGGAGGTCGAGTCGGTCGAGCTGGAGTCCCTGCAACTCGAGCTCCTGAACGCCCAGAACGACGCCCGCCTGTCCGAGAAGATCGTCACCGACCTCGAACGGACCGTCCGGGTCGGGGCGGTCCGGGGGCAGGACTTGATCGACGCCGAGTCGAAGCACCGCCAGAACCGGAACGCCGCGACGGTGGCCAAGGCCAAGTGGACGAGCCTGGGGCTGCCCGGCCCCGACCTCGACGCGCTCCTCCAGGCCGGCAAGTCGCAGCCGCGGACGTTCCCCGTCCGCAGCCCGGTCCGGGGGACGGTCGTCCACGCCGACCTGGCCGTGGGCAAGGTGGTCGAGCCGCTGGAGCACCTGTTCGAGGTCGTGGACCTGTCGGCCGTGTGGGTCAGGATCGACGTGCTGGAACAAGACCTCCACCGCGTCGAGGTCGGCCAGCCGGTCGAGGTCCGGCTGACCGCGTACCCCGGCGACGTGTTCCGGGCGGCGGTCCGGGTGAAGGGGCTGGCCCTCGACCCGCGGACGCACCTGAACGCCGTCTGGGCCGAGCTCCCGAACCCGCCCGGCGACCCCCGGTTCCTGCCCGGCATGTCCGGGGAGGCCCGGCTGCTCCTCCCCGGCCCGGCGGCGGCGACGGCGGTGCCCGCCGGGGCGGTCGTCCGCGAGGGGGCCGAGCACTACGTCCTGGTCGAAGAGGCCGGGGCCGCCGGCGGGTCCGAGTACCGGCGGCGGTCCGTGGTCGTCGGGCGGCAGTCCGGCGGCTGGGTCGAGGTCCGGTCCGGCGGGCTGTTCCCCGGCGACCGGGTGGTGGTCCGCGGGGGCCACGAACTGGCCGGGCTGTTCGCCCAGGGCGTCCTCCGTCCGAGTCCCGAGGCGGCCCGCGGGATCGGCCTGGAGGTCGAGCCGGTGGGCCTGCGGGCGGTCGAAGACGTGGCCGAGATCGACGGGGCCGTGGACCTGCCACCGGCCCGCCGGGCGTCCGCGTCGTCCGCGCTGGCCGGCGCCGTGAGCAAGGTGCTCGTGGACCGCGGCCAGCCGGTCAAGGCCGGGGACGTGCTCGCCGAGGTCGTCAGCCTCGACCTGCACGCCCTCCAGTTGGACCTCCTCCGGGCACACCTGGAAGGCGAATTGCAGGAGGAAACCTACGGGCGGCTGAAGGCGTCCGGGGACGCGACCGCCCGCCGCCGGCTGCTGGAGCAGGAGGCGCTGGTGAACGCCGGCCGGCAGCACCAGGACACCCTCCGGCGCAAGCTCCGGGTCGCCGGGCTGGCCGACGACCAGATCGCCGCCGTGCTCAAGTCCGGGGCGGTGGTCGAGGCCGTGCCGGTGCGGTCCCCCATCGACGGGGTGGTGGTCGGGTTCGACCGCACCCTCGGCCAGGCCGTCAAGGCCGAGGAGCCGCTGTTCGCCGTTCACGACCTCACCCGGCCCGTGATCCAGGGGTACGTCTCCGAGCGAGACCTGGGCCGCGTCCGGGTCGGCCAGCGGGTGCGGGTGCGGGTGGCCGGCGACCCGGCGTTCCTGGCCGACGGCACGGTCGCCCGGAGCGGGCGGGTGGTCGGCCCCGACTCCCGCACCCTGTCCGTCTGGGTCGAGCTCGACCGGCCCCCGGCCCAGCCGCTCCGGCACAACCAACTCGCCCGCCTCACCCTCGTCCTCGGCCGGCCCCAGCCGACCATGGCCCTCCCTCGGTCCGCCGTCGTGTCCGAGGGGACGCGGGCCTACGCCTTCGTCCGCCAGCCGGACGGGGCGTTCGAGCGGGTGCCGGTCGAACTCGGGCGGGCCGACGACCGCTTCGTGGAGATCACCCGCGGCCTCAAGCCCGGCGACCCGGTGGCCGTCCGCGGCACCGCCGAGTTGCAGACCGCCTACGCCGGGATCAAGTAGTGGAACCCACTATGCTCACGCGGGTCATCGCGTTCTCCCTGAAAAATCGGGCGGTCGTCCTCCTGGCCGCGCTGCTGGTCAGCGTCTACGGCGTGTACGAGCTCGCCCGCACGCCGGTGGACGTGTTCCCGGACCTGAACCGGCCCACCGTTACCGTACTGACCGAGGCTCCGGGCCTGGCCCCGGAGGAGGTCGAGGCCCTCGTCACCCGCCCGCTGGAGTACCAGTTGAACGGGGCGACCGGGGTGCGGCGGGTGCGGTCGGCGTCGGGCATCGGGCTGTCGGTCGTGTGGGTCGAGTTCGAGTGGGGGACCGACATCTACCAGGACCGGCAGGTGGTGGCCGAAAAGCTGCAACTCGCCCGCGACCGGCTCCCCCAGGGGGTGGACCCGGTGATGGCCCCGATCTCGTCCATCATGGGCGAGGTCATGATCCTCGGCGTCCGGTCCGACGCCGACCCGAAGACCCCGGAGGGGCGGCAGGCCAAGGCGATGGAGCTGCGGACGGTCGCGGAGTTCACCCTGCGGAACCGGCTGATGGCCGTCGAGGGGGTGTCGCAGGTGACGGTCATGGGCGGGACGCTCAAGCAGTACCAGGTCGTCACGTCCCCGGCCCGCCTCGCCGCCGAGAACGTCACCCTGCAACAGTTGACCGACGCCGCCGAGAAGGCCAACGTCCTGGCCGGCGGCGGGGTCATGGTCCGGTCCCCGAAGGAGTCGCTGATCCGCATCAGCGGCCAGAGCCTCACCCTCGCGGAGATCGCGGAGACGCCGGTGGCGTGGCGGGAGCCGCGGCCCGTGCGGATCAAGGACGTGGCCGACGTGCGGTTCGGCGGGCCGGTCCAGCGGGGCGACGGGAGCGTCCGGGTGCGCGAAGGTGACGCGGTGGTCGGCGGGCCGGCGGTCATCCTCACCGTCCAGAAGCAGCCGGACGCGAACACGCTTCAGTTGACCCCGCGGATCGACCGGGTGCTGGACGACGTGCAACGCGACCTGCCGCCGGACGTGACGGTCGAGCGCCGGGTGTTCCGCCAGTCGGACTTCATCCAGACGGCGGTGGACAACGTGGTGGAGGCGATCCGGGACGGCACCGTCTGGGTGTTCGTGATCCTCTTCCTGTTCCTGTGGAACCTCCGCACCAGCGTCATCACCCTGACCGCCATCCCGATCTCGATCCTCGTCACCGCCCTGGTCTTCCGCTGGCTCGGGGTGACGATCAACACCATGACCCTGGGCGGCATCGCGGTCGCGGTCGGGGAGCTGGTCGATGACGCCGTCGTGGACGTGGAGAACATCTTCCGGCGGCTGCGGGAGAACCGCCAGAAGGCCGACCCCGACCCGCCGCTGCTGGTCGTGTTCCGGGCCTCCCAGGAGGTCCGCGGGTCGGTCGTGTACGCCACCATGATTGTCTGCCTGGTGGTCCTCCCGCTGTTCGCCCTGGGCGGGCTGGAGGGGCGGATGTTCGCCCCGCTCGGCCTGGCGTACATGGTGTCCCTGCTCGCCTCCCTGCTCGTGTCCCTGACGGTCACGCCGGCCCTCGCCTCGGTGCTGCTACCGAACGCCCGCTTCATGGAGAAGAAGCGTGACCCGTTCCTCCTGCGGGGGCTGAAGTGGGCGGACGCCCGGCTGGTGCGGTGGTCGCTGCGGCACCCGTGGAAGATCGTCGCCGCCGTCGCCGTCCTCGCCGGGCTGTCGGTGCTGGCCCTGTCCCGGATGGGGTCGGAGTTCCTGCCGCCGTTCAACGAGGGGACGCTGACCGTCAACCTCCAGACCGAGCCGGGGACGAGCCTGGACGAGAGCAACCGGGTCGCCGGGCGGGCCGAGGCGTTGGTCCTCCGGGTGCCCGAAGTGGCGTCGGTGTCGCGGCGGACCGGGCGGGCCGAGATGGACGAGCACGCCGAGGGGGTGAACTCGTCCGAACTGGACGTGCGGCTGACCCCGCACGAGCGGCCCCGGCCCGGCTTCGGGTACGCCGTCCTGCGGGCGATCCCCGGCCTGCATGAGCAGGGTGTCGAGAAGTCGGGTCGGCCCCCCGAGCAGGTGGTGGCGGACGTGCGGGAGCGGGTGAGCGGCATTCCCGGGGTGAAGGTCAACGTCGGCCAGCCGATCTCGCACCGGCTGGATCACATCATGTCCGGGGTCCGTGCCCAGGTGGCGGTCAAGGTGGTCGGCCCCGACCTGCGGGAGCTCCGCACCGCCGCCTACGACATCCAGGAGCGGATGAGCACGGTGCCGGGGGTGGTGGACCTCCAGGTCGAGCCGCAGACGGAAATCTCCCAGGTGCGGCTGAAGGTCAGGCGGGAGGAAGCCGCCCGCCACGGCCTCGCCCCCGGCGACGTGGCGAAGCTCCTGGAGACGGCGTACAAGGGCCGGCGGGCGTCGGTCGTGCTGGACGACGACCGGTACTTCGACCTCGTGGTGTGGTACGAGGAGTCGGCCCGGTCCAGCCCGGTCGAGATCGGCAAGACGATCCTGGACACCCCGTCCGGGCGGAAGGTGGCGCTGAGCCAGGTGGCCGACGTACAGGACACGACCGGCCCGAACACGATCAACCGCGAGCACGTCGAGCGGCGGATCGTGGTGGCGTGCAACGTCCAGGGGCGCGACCTCGGCTCGGTGGTGGCCGACATCCGGGCCGCGGTCGGGCCGGTGGAGGAGAAGCTGCGGGGCCGCCCGGGCGGCTACCGGGTCGAGTACGGCGGGCAGTTCGAGGCCCAGCGGGAGGCGAACCTGCGGCTCGGCGTGTTCGGCGTCCTGGCCGTGGTCGGGGTGTTCCTGCTGCTGTGGAAGTGCCTGCGGTCGTGGCGGGCGGCGGCCCAGGTGCTCCTCGTCAACATCCCGCTCGCCGCCCTGGGGTCGGTGGTCGCCCTGCTGATCGCCAACCACCCGCCGGACGCGGCCCTGCACGCCGCCCCGTGGTGGCGGTGGCCGCTGGTGTGGGTGGAGGCCACCACCCTGTCGGTCGCCCACTGGGTCGGGTTCATCACCCTCGTCGGGATCGTCAGCCGGAACGGCATCCTGATGATCTCCCACTACGTCCACCTGATGGAGCACGAGGGGGAGGGGTTCACCGAGGGGATGGTCGTCCGCGGCAGCCTGGAGCGGCTGGCCCCGGTGCTAATGACGGCGTGCGTGGCGGTGATCGGGCTGATCCCGCTGGCCCTCGGCGGCGGGCAGCCGGGGCGGGAAATCCTCCACCCGCTGGCGGTGGTGGTGATCGGCGGGCTGGTCGCGTCCACCCTGATGGACCAGATCGTCACCCCGGCGGTGTTCTGGAAGTTCGGGCGGAACGTGTACCAGCCGCCCCCGCCGGGCCAACGGGTGAAGGCGGTCGGCTGGGACGACGCCTGGCTCGACGGACACCCCCCGCCGCGGGCCGAACCCGTTCTGCCGCCCGCGAGGCCCGGCCCGGTCTCCGCTGCGAACGGCACCCACGAGCAGCCCGCCGCTCCCGGCGTGGGTGCGGGGCGATGACGTGAATGTGGGTCGCCGCCCGCTCACCGGGCCGGCGTCACCGGCACGACCCGCGGCTCGTAGGACTGGTCGATGGGGGTGCGGGCCACCAGGACGACCTTCGGGCCGAGCGTGAGGGCCACCCGCCGGGCCGCGGCCTCCTCGGCGGCGAGCACGCCGTACCCCTGGACGACCAGCCACAGGCGGCTCCGGGCGACCGGCGCGGCTCCCGCCCGCTCGGCGTACCCGACGCCCCGGGCGACCCACTCCGCCGGCCCGCCGTACTCCTTCCGGTCGCGCCCGAATTCCTTGTGCAGCAGCAGCAGCCCGGTCGGCCCCGTGCGGTCGGCGTGGAGGGCGGTCCACTGCTCGGCGTACCGCTTCCGGCAGGTGGCCAGGCACTCGACCCCGCCGCAGTACCCGGTCCCCCAGCCCCCCTTCGGCAGCTTGTCCGCCGGCAGGTCTTCTTCCTCGCACTCGGTCGTGAAGACGGGGATGACTTCCTTGTCGGGGGCCAGCTTGCCGACCTCGGCCACGAACCGGGCGGCGACGCCCGGCCCGGCCAGCTTGGTGGCGGTGGACGGCACCCCGTAGTCGGTCGCCCACCGGCACTGGACGTTGCCGCACCCGCACGCGGACGGCCCGCCCTGGAGGTCGTTGAGCAGCACCCCGCGGCAGCCCGCCGGGACGCGGGCCAGGAGCGCCTTCGCCCGGGCCAGGTGGGCGTCGAACGTTTCCTTGTACCCGATGGGAACCCACGGCCACGCCTTGGCGACCTCCCCCTTCCCGGGCGGCCGGACCTTCGGGAACCGCTTCTGCCAGTCGTCGTGGGTGCCCAGGGACGCCATCCACTCCGGGTGGTCACGGGCCAGGGCCGGGTTCCGCCCCACCTCGACCCAGACGTACAACGTCAGGCCGTTGTCCGCGACGGCTTTGGCGGCGGACTGGAGGGCCGGGGCGTCCACGTCGTCGCCCAGGACGACCGCCACCGCCGCGAACCCTTCCTTCTTCCACCCGGCCCCCCGGTCGCCCGTCGCGGCGTCCGCCGTCACCAGCACGGCCTCCAGGGGCTTCTCGTCCGCCCCCCCGGCCGTCCGGGGCACGGCGACGGCCAGCCCGGCGGCGACGAGCGCGAGCACCAGTCGGCGGGGGTCGATGGGACGGGTCCGCATGGCGGTTACTCCTTGCCCTTGTAGATCGTGGTGTCGGGGTACTCCGCGGCCCAAGCGAACCACTTCACCTGGGTGCCGTCCAGCCACTCCAGGGTCCACCCCTTGAGGTCGCCCGCGACGGCCCGGCCCGCGATGTCCCACCGGGAGCCGGTTTCCGCGTCCGTGAACGCGGCGTCGGCCCCGGTGCCGGTCGCCGCCAGGGTGACGGCCTTCAGCGGACCGGCGTCCTTCCCCGGCGGCGAGGCCACGGGCCGGTAGGCGGCTCCCGTCTTGGTCGGGCCGTACCACAGCACCACCCGCTCCTGGCCGTCCACGGCCTCGCGGATCAGGCCGGCTTTGGCCAACTCGTCCAGGGGGTACGCCCGACTCCCCTTCGCGGCGGACACGCCGAGGACGGGGGCCTCGTCCGGCAGCCGGGCGTCGGCCGGGCCGCGGCTCTTGCGGGCGTCCGCGCTCGGGGCGGTCGGCAGCTCGACGGGCTGGTACTTCTCGAACATCTTGTACGCCACCCCGCCCGGATACCGCTTGAGCCAGTCGCCCCAGTCCGTCGTCAGGGTGGGGACCGACTTGAGCCGCTCCCCCTTCTTCGGGCCGTCGAACGCCCGCCCGGTCAGGCACGAGTACAGGGTGCCGTCCTTGTGCCGCATCGCCATGACCCCGTTCCGCCAGCCGTGGAAGGTGAAGTCGTAGGACGGCTCGAACCCGCGGGCGAACCCGGCGTCCGGGTCGTACACGAACACGCCGTAGCTGTCGCTGATGACGCGGAACGGGCTGAGGTAGAAGCGGATCGGGATGGCCCCGCCGTCCGAGTACCCGCGGACCCAGGCCAGCACCCGGTCGCCGTCCCTCAACTCGCCGGCCCGCCGCAGGGCCTCGTCCCGGCAGTGCGAGCACTCCGGGTTGACCAGCGTCTTGAACGCCTCGGGCCGGGCGACGACGGGCGGCTCCCTGGGCGGGTCGGCGGGCCGGGCGGGGCCGACCGCCAGGAGTACCAGCGACGGCAGGGCGACGAACCGGTAGCGGTGCATGGCAGCACTCCAGGGGCCGACGGGTCGGTCCGGCGGGTCCGGGCGCCGGCGGCCCGACCCGGACCCGCCGGGGGCGTTCCTCACGTCCCGCCCCGCGCCGGAGACCCCGACGAAAGTGTAGGCGGTGGTCCCCCGGAGAACAGTTGGCGGCCTCTGCCGCCGTCCCGACACCAGCCGTAGTTATGATTCACGGCGGGGTGCCGTGGTCGAACCGGAGGGCCGAGTTGCAGGATGTCGTCGTCACCTACGTCGTCGTCTGCGTGGTCGCGCTGCTGGCGTCCGGGCTGACGTTCTTCTCCGGGCTCGGCCTCGGCACCCTCCTGCTCCCGGCGTTCACCCTGTTCGTCCCGGTGGACCGGGCCGTCGCGCTGACGGCGATCGTCCACTTCCTCAACGGCCTGTTCAAGCTCGCCCTGATGGGGCGGCAGGCCGACCGCCGGGTGGTCGTCCGGTTCGGCCTGCCCGCCGTCGCCGCGGCGCTCGCCGGGGCGTGGGTGCTGCTCTGGCTGACCGGCCTGGGGGTGCGGCTCGACTACACGCTGTTCGGCCGCCGGTTCGAGGTCACGCCGGTCAAGCTGGTGGTCGGCGTCCTCCTCCTGGTGTTCGCCGCGGTGGAAGTGCTGCCCCGGTTCCGCAACCTGGAGTTCGACCCCCGCTACCTCCCGCTGGGCGGGGCGATGAGCGGGTTTTTCGGCGGCCTGTCGGGGATGCAGGGGGCGCTCCGGTCGGCCTTCCTGGTCCGGGCCGGGCTGTCGAAGGAGGCGTTCATCGGCACCGGGGTCGTGGTCGCCTGCCTGGTGGACATGTCCCGGCTGGCCCTGTATTCCGGCCCGATCCTCGACTCCGGCCTGCTGATCGCGGCCGTGCTGGCGGCGTTCGTGGGGGCGTTCCTGGGCAACCGCTACCTGAAGAAGATGACCATGACGGGCATCCAGCGGGTGGTCGCCGCCATGCTCGTTGCAGTCGCCGTTGGTCTGGTCGTGGGCCTGCTGTAGCTCCGCGCCGCACGACGACGGACCGGACGGGGTGGCCGCGGTGGCCGGAGTTGTTAGACTGGTCGTGACTCCTGTTTCGGCGAGGGCGTCATGTTCCGCCGCGTCGTGTCGCTGACCCTGGTGCCCTGCCTGTTGCTGACGCAGTCGGCCGCACTCGGTCATGCCCATGGCGGGGACGAGCCCGCCGGACACGACGCCCGCCCGCACCTCCACACCGCCCCGACTTCTGACGACCACCACCATCATCACGGGCCGGGTGGGCATTCCCACCACCACGACGCCGATGATGCCGAACCGGAGCCGCGATCACCGGACTCCCCCCCGTCACAACCCGAGCACGACGCGGACGCCGTCTTCGTCGCCGCCGGGGATGCGGTCCTCGCGGGTCGCTCCCAGGCGGTTGACGAGACCCCGCCGTCGATTCTGACCTGGTGGCTTGCCGCCGGAGTCGGCCCGTTCGCCGCCTGCTCGAATCGCTCGGCGGGCCGGTCGGCGGCTCACTGCCACCCGCCGCCCCCGTGCTCCCCCTGTCCGCTCTACGTCCGGCACCTCGCTCTACTCATTTAACTCCCCGTCCCGGCGACGCGGCGAAACGACGCCTGCGTCACTCTCGGCGTGTCGCCGACCACCGCGCCCGCCGCCGTGGCCGTCGGGCCGCTCCTGACCGACCCCGTCATCTAGACCCCCGTATCGTTCCGCACGACGTGGCGGCGTAACGATGCGTGCGTACCCGGTTGTCAACGTTCGCGGGCGGCCCCGCGACGAACGGCCGCCCCCGCAGACACGGACCACCCCGGCCCCGAGAGGAAGTAGCCGTGAAAATCCTCCGACTGGTCAAGCCGCTCGCCGCCATCGCGATCCTGGTGGGGTTGAGTTTCGCCGGCTACACGACCCGCGAGCGGTGGTTACCGCTCCTGCAACCGCCGCCGCCCGCCGAGGCGGTCGAGTCGGCGGGGGATGCCGCCGCCCCGGTTTCAAAGGTGATCGTCAACGAGCAGGCCCAGACGAACCTGGGGCTGACGGCGAAGCCCTTGAAGGCCCAGACGTACTGGAAGACCATCCCGGTGCCGGGCATGGTGGTGGACCGGCCTGGTCTGAGCGACCGCGGCGTCACCGCCCCCGTCACCGGCGTGGTCGTCAAGATCGCCCACGTCCCCGGCGACGCCGTCCGCCCGGGGGACGTGCTGTTCACCCTCCGCGTGTTGAGCGAGTCGCTCCACCTAACCCAGACCGACCTGTTCAAGGCGACCCAGGACATCACCCTCGCCCAGGCCCAGCGCAAGCTGCTGGTCGCCTCCGCCGCCGTGATCGCCGAGGCCCGCATCATCGAGGTGGACAACCAAATCGCCCGGTCCGTCGTCGCCGTCAACGCCTACCGCCAGGAGCTGCTCAGTCGCGGGTTCACCCCCGACCAGATCGACGGCGTGGCCGGCGGTCGGTTCGTCCGCGAGATCACCGTCGCCACCCCGCCGCGGCCCCCTTCGGTTCCGAGTCCGGGCGGGCCGCCCGAGCCGCCGGCGGCGTTCGAGGTGCAGGAGCTCAAGGTCGATCTCGGCCAGCAGGTGCAGGCCGGGCAGACCCTCTGCACCCTCGCCAACCACCAACTCCTCGCCGTCGAGGGGCGGGCCTTCCGCGACGAGACGCCGCTCCTGGAGCGGAGCGTCAAAGAGAAGTGGCCGGTCGAGGTGGACTTCCAGGAGGAGCGGGCGACGGACTGGGGCGAGATCAAGCAGACGTTCCGCATCCGGCAGATGTCGAACACCATCGACCCGCTCAACCGGACGTTCGCGTTCCTGATCCCGATGGAGAACGAGTCGCGGGTGGTGGACGACGAGGGGCGGTCGCTGACCCTCTGGCGATTCCGCCCCGGCCAGAAGGTCCACCTGTTGGTCCGCGTGGAGGAGGTGAAGAACGTCTTCGTCCTGCCCGCCGACGCGGTCGCCCGGGACGGCCCGGAGGCGTTCGTCTTCACCCAGAACGTGAACACGTTCGAGCGGCAGCCGGTCCGCGTCCTCCTGCAAGACCGGCAGCAGGTCGTCCTCGCCAACGACGGGTCGCTGCCGCCCGGCACCTTCGTCGTGCAGGGCGGTGCCGCCCAGTTGAACCGCATGGTCAAGGCCGGCGGTAGCGGCGGGGTGCCGAGGGGCTACCACATCCACGCCGACGGCAGCCTCCACAAGAACGAAGACGAGGGGAAGTGAAGCCGATGGTTACGTTCCTGTGGTACTCGCTCGCCGCCGCGGGCGAAATCGCCGGGTGCTTCTCGTTCTGGGCGTGGCTCCGAATGGGCAAGCACCCTCTCTGGCTCCTGCCGGGGGTGGCGTCGCTCGTCGTCTTCGCCCTGGCCCTTACCCAGGTCGAGTCGAGTCACGCCGGGCGGGCGTATGCCGCCTACGGCGGGGTGTACATTCTCGCCTCGCTCCTCTGGCTTTGGTGCGTCGAAGGGGTGAAGCCGGATCGGTGGGACGTGTGCGGGGCGTGCGTCTGTCTGGCCGGGGCGGCGGTCATCGTGTTCGGCCCGAGACCCGGACCCGTCGGGGAGGAATAACCATGCTCAACGCCGCGATCCGCCTCGCCCTCACGCACCGGACGCTCGTCCTGGCCGCGTGCGTCGTCGTCCTGGTGTACGGCGGCTACCTGTCCACCACCCTGCCCATCGACGTGTTCCCCGACCTCGACCGGCCGCGGGTGGTGATCCTGACCGAGTGCCCCGGCCTCGCCCCGGAGGAGGTCGAGTCCCTGGTCACCCAGCCCGTCGAGATCGCGCTGCTCGGGGCGTCCGGGGTCGAGGCCGTCCGCAGCCAGTCGAGCCAGGGGATGAACGTCATCTACGTCGAGTTCAGTTGGAAGACGGAGAGCCGGTACGCCCGGCAGGTCGTGGCCGAGCGGCTGGCGACGGTGACGATGCCGCCCGGCATCCGCCCCCAGATGACCCCGCCGGCCTCGATCATGGGGCAGATCATGCACGTCGGCATCCACCGCCGCAAGGGGCCGCGGGGCGGCGACCTGGCGGCGGTCGGCCAGACCGGGCTGATGGCCGAGCGGACGGGCACCGGCGACACGACCGCCCTCGCCGTGTGGCGGCCCCGCGACCGCAACCGGCCCGAGGCGTGGGAGCCGGTCGAGGTGTCGAACGTCGAGTGGGGCGGGGACGCGCCGGGGCGGGCCGCCACGTTCGCCCACGCCGGGCGGTCGCACGCGGTCACGTTCCACACCCCGCTGGGCGAGCGGATGGACCTGCGGACGACCGCCGACTGGCTGGTCCGGCCGCGCCTCCTCCAGCTCCCGGGGATCGCCGAGGTGATCGTCATGGGGGGCGACAAGAAGGAGTACCAGGTGCTCGTCGACCCCGGCAAGTTGCTGGAGTACAACGTCTCGCTGCAACAGGTCGAGGCGGCGATCCTGGCGAACAACCTGAACGCCAGCGGCGGGTTCATCGAGGAGGGCCAGACGGAGCGCCCGGTGCGGGTGATCGGCCGGCTCGGGCCGCTGCCCGAGAAGGTCGTGGCCGACCTCCTGAAGGTGGTGGTGAAGGTGAACCCCGACCGGGCGGTGCTCCTCGGGAACGTGGCCACGATCGAGGAGGGGCCGGCCCCGAAGCGGGGGGACGCGAGCATCGACGGCAGCCCCGGCGTCATCCTCACCATCGTCAAGCAGCCCCACTCCGACACCCGGGCGCTGACCGACGAGGTGAAGGCGGCCCTCCGGGAGTCCGAGGCCGCCCTCCCCGCCGACGTGGTGATCCAGACCGAACTGTTCCGACTCAAGAGCTTCATCGACCGCGGCGTGTACTACGTCGAGGAGGCACTCGTCATCGGGGCCGGGCTCGTCGTGATCGTCCTGTTCCTGTTCCTCCTGAACCTCCGCACCACGTTCATCACCCTCACGGCGATCCCGCTGTCGCTGGTCGTCACGACGCTGGTGTTCCGCCTGATCGGGGCGGTCACCGGCCAGGAGCTGAGCATCAACGTGATGACCCTCGGCGGGATCGCGGTGGCGATGGGCGAACTGGTCGACGACGCCATCGTGGACGTGGAGAACATCTACCGCCGGCTCGGCGAGAACAACGCCCGGCCCGACCCCCAGCCCGCCCTCGTCGTGGTGTACCGGGCGAGCCGCGAGATCCGCTCGGCCATCGTGTTCGGGACGGCGGTCGTGATCCTGGCGTTCCTGCCCCTGTTCGCCCTCTCCGGGGTCGAGGGCCGGCTGTTCGTCCCGCTCGGCATCGCCTACATCGTGTCGATCCTCGCCTCCCTGGTCGTGTCGCTGACCGTCACCCCGGTGCTGTCGTACTACCTGATGCCCCGGGGCGGGGCCGGCCACGGCCACCGCGACGGGCTCCTGCTCCGGGCGCTGAAGTGGGCGGCGGGCTACCTGATCCGGTTCAGCATGCGGCACGCCGGCGCCCTGCTGCTGCTGACGTGGGTCGCCGTCGGGTACTGCGGGTGGCGGCTGTCCACCCTCGGGGCCGACTTCCTGCCGAAGTTCGACGAGGGGAGCGTGCAGGTGAACGTCGGGCTGCCCGGCGGGTCGTCGCTCAAGGCGTCGAACCAGGTGGCGGTGTTCATCGACGCCCGTCTGAAGACGATGCAGAAGTCGCCCGAGAACCCGGACGGCCCGATCCTCCACTTCACCCGCCGGACGGGCCGGGCCGAGCGGGACGAGCACGCCGAACCCGTGAACGTCGGCGAGTACATCCTGACCATGAACCCGGATGTCGGGGGCCGCCGGGACGAGTTCCTGAAGATGCTCCTGACCGACCTCCGGGCCGCAGCCCCGGGGGTGGAGATCGAGACCGAGCAGCCCCTCTCGCACCTCATCAGCCACATGCTGTCCGGGGTCCGGTCGCAGATCGCCATCATCCTGCACGGCGACGACCTCGACAAGCTCCGCGAGCTGGCCGGGCGGATCCGCGACGTGGTCGCCGCGGTGCCGGGGGTGACGCCGCCGATCATCGACCCGCAGGAGCGGGTGGACGAGGTCCACGTGGTGCTGCGGCCCGACGACCTGGCCCACTACGGCCTGGGCCGGGAGTACGTCGCCGAATTCGTCCAGACCGCGCTGAAGGGGGAGGCCGTGTCGGTCGTGCTGGAGGGGCAGCGGCGGTTCGACCTGGTGGTGAAGCTGAAGGAGCCGTTCCGCTCCGACGCCTACAAGCTCGGCGAGCTGCGGCTCGACCTGCCGAACGGGCGGGGCCAGATCCGCCTCCGCGAGGTGGCCGACTTCCCCACCGCCGCCAGCGGCCCGAACCTGGTCAACCGGGAGAACGTGCGGCGCAAGCAGGTGGTGCGGTGCAACGTGTCCGGCCGCGACCTCGAAAGCGCGGTCGCCGAGATCGAGCGGCGGGTGCGGGGAGCGGTGCGGATGCCGGAGGGGTACACGGTGCAGTTCGGCGGGCAGTTCGAGGCCCAAAGATCGGCCACGCGCCTCATCGCCGTCCTCGCGGCGGTGTCGCTCGCCGGCATCTTCCTCATCCTGATGATGCTCTACCCGTCGGTGCGGGTCACCCTGCAAATCCTGAACGCCATCCCCACGGCGTTCATCGGCGGGGTGCTGGCCCTGGTGATTACGCAGCAGACGCTGACGGTGGCGAGTCTGGTCGGGTTCGTCTCCCTCGGCGGGATCGCCGTCCGCAACGGCATCCTGCTGGTGACCCACTACTTCCACCTGATGAAGGAGGAGGGGCAGCCCTTCTCGCAAGCGACGATCCTCCGGGGCAGCCTGGAACGGCTGGCCCCGGTGCTGATGACCGCCCTGACCGCCGGGATCGGGCTGATCCCGCTCGTGGTGGGCGGCAAGAAGCCGGGTCTGGAGATCCTCTACCCGGTGGCGACGGTGATCCTGGGCGGCCTGATGACCTCGACGTTCTGCGAGTTCCTCATCCACCCCGGACTGTTCTGGAAGTTCTCGGGCCAGGACGCCGAGCGGTTGGTCCGCAGCGAGGGGTCCGACGCGGAACTGCTGCGGGCGGCGGCGTGACGGCACGGACGCGCGACCGGTTTCTCCCTCTGTGAAAGGACGGATGCGATGAAGTACGCGACGACGTTCGGGCTGGGGCTGGTGGTCGTGGCCCTGGCGGTGACGGGGTGCGAGAAGAAGACCGAGCCGACGAAGGCCGACCCGCCGAAGGGCGGCGGGAAGGTCGATCCGCCGAAGGGCGGCGGGAAGGCCGACGACCATGTCCCCCACGGCAGCGGGCCGAACGGCGGGGTGACGTTCGACATGGGCAAGTACCACGCCGAGTTCACCGTCGACCACCCGAAGAAGGAGGTGACGCTCCTGTTCATCAAGAGCGTGGAGGGGAAGAAGGAGAAGGACTGGCCGGCGGACGCCGTGGCGGCCACGGAGTTCACCCTGTCCATCAAGGAGACGAAGGTCAAGGAGGGGGCCGACAAGGGGAAGGTCGTCCCGCCCATGACGATCACGCTCCGGCCGGTGGACGCCAAGGACGGGAAGGCGTCCCGGTTCGTCGGCACCGACCCGGGGGTGGGCAACGTCGCCGACTTCGAGGGGGTCATCAACGGGGCGATCGACGGCGTCGGCTCGAAGGGCGAGTTCAAGGAGTGATGGTTCGGCCGGCGATCCGGTGGGCGGCGTCCCGGCCGCTCACCGGGTCGGTCAACGGTCGAATAAACGAGGTCAACTTCCGTGAGCAAAACTGCGAGTGCCCCGGCCGCCGGCGTCGGCTACGCCCTCGCCGCCGCCGCCCTGTTCGGGGCCAGCACCCCGTTCGCCAAGCTGCTCGTCGGCCGGGTGGAACCCGTTCTCCTGGCCGGGCTGTTGTACCTCGGGTCGGGCTGCGGCCTGCTCGCGTGGGAGCGGCTCTGGTTGCGGCGAAACGGACATCGGCCGTCCGAAGCTGCGTTGCGCCGGGCCGACCTGCCTTGGCTCGCGGGTGCCATTCTGTTCGGCGGCGTGGTCGCGCCGGTCCTGCTCATGACCGGCCTGACGGCCACGCCGGCCTCGACGGCCTCGTTGCTGTTGAACACGGAGGGCGTGCTGACCGCCCTCCTGGCGTGGTTCGTGTTCCGGGAGAACTTCGACCGCCGCATCGCTCTGGGGATGGCGGCGATCACCGCCGGCGGCGTCCTGCTCTCCTGGGAAGACGGGGCCGGAGTCGGGCTATCAATGGGGGCGTTGGCCGTCGCCGGGGCGTGTCTGGCCTGGGCCGTCGACAACAACCTGACCCGAAAAGTGTCGGCGGGCGACCCCGTCCAGATCGCCGCCGTCAAGGGGCTGGCCGCCGGCACCGTCAACGTGATCATCGCACTGGCCCGTGGTGCCGAGGTGCCGGGCCTGGAGACGATCGCCGCATGCGGGGCGGTGGGGCTGGTCGGCTACGGGGTCAGCCTGACGTTGTTCGTGCTCGCCCTGCGGAGCCTCGGGACCGCGCGGACGGGTGCCTACTTCTCGGTGGCCCCGTTCGTCGGGGCCGCGACCTCCATGCTGCTACTCGATGACCGACCCACGGTCGCCTTCTATCTGGCCGCATCGCTCATGGGCGTCGGGGTCTGGCTGCACCTGACCGAGCAGCACGTGCATGAACACGACCATGAGGCGATGTCGCACGACCACGCCCACGTCCACGACGACCACCACCGGCACGCCCACGGCCCGGACGACCCGCCCGGCGAACCCCACAGCCACCCGCACGACCATTGCCCGATGCGGCACGCGCACCCGCACTACCCGGACATCCACCACCGTCATGACCATTGACCCCGGCCACGCGATCGCCGGCCGTGCGGTGCCCGCCCCGGCCTTTTCGTTCCCCCCTCGTTACGAACGCCGCCCGGCCGGGGCGGAGGACGAGTCCCTCGACTCCCGAAGGGTCGCCACGAACATGCCGAGTCGCCCGCCCCGCCCGCCCCGACTTCGCGGCATCGGGTTCCGCACGTCCGTCGCGGTCAACGCCGTCGTCCTGGTAGCCGTCGCCGGGTTCATCGCCTTCGACGCCGTCCGGGAGACGGGGGAGCACGTCCGGGAGCGGACGGCGGCCCTGGACGAGGAGGCGATGACGATCCACCGGGCGGTGGCCCGGCCTGCGGCCGACCCGGGCGACGTGCAGCGGTTCATCGACGGCGTGTGCCTGCGGATGAGCGACACCACCTCCCCCGGCCACCACATCGTCGTGGAGGCCGGCGGGCGGGTCTTCCAGTCCCGGCCGCACCGCCGGGAGTCGGACGAGATCGTGGGCGCGATCCGGGCGGCGGTCTCGGACCCGCAGCGGCAGGCGGCGTTCGGCGGGGACGGGATCGTGACCGGCGTCCACGAAGAAGATGGCGTGACCGTCTACGTCGCCGAGCAACTGGACGACATCCGCCGCGAGGTGCGGGGGCGGGTGGTGACCCGGTCGGTCGGCGTGCTGGCCTTCGGCGTCCTGCTCGCCGTGGCCGTCCACCTGCTGGTCCGGCGGCTGGTGTCCCGCCCGCTGCGGCGACTGGTGCGGACCATCGAGGCGATCCGGGCGGGGAAGTTGGGCGTGCAGACGGGACCGTTCGAGACCGACGAGCTCGACCGCCTAGCCGGGGCGGTGAACGACATGAGCCGGGCGCTGGCCGACGACGCCGAGCGGCGACGGTCGGCCCTCGATCAGGCCCGCCGCGTGCAGGAGAACCTGCTGCCGCGGTCGGGCGAGGTCGCCCCGGGCGTTCGGCTGGCGGCGACCCACCGCCCGGCCGAGGCCGTCGCCGGGGATTACTATGACGTGCTCCTCCTGCCGGACGGGACGGTGGTAGGCTGTGTGGCCGATGTCGTCGGGCACGGGGTTCCGGCCGCGATGGTCGCGGCCATCCTCAAGGTCCTTATCCTGGACGCCGTCGAGGTGGACGCCGACCCGGGTGCGGTGGTCCGGCGTGTGAACGCCCGGTTCGCCGCCGTCGCCCCGCCCGAGTGCTTCGCCTCGCTCCTGGTGACCCGCTGGTGCCCGGAGCGTCGAACGCTGTGGCACGCCAGTGCCGGTCACGAGCCCGGGGTGCTGTTGACCGCCGCCGCCGCCCCGATCTTGTTGGAGGCGACGGGGACGCTGCTCGGGGTGATGCCCGACGGCGCCTGGGATACGGTCTCGACACCCGCCCCGCCGGGGTCCGTACTGATCGGGTTCTCGGACGGGGTGACGGAGGCGATGGACGCCGGCGGCAACTTGTTCGGCCGGGATCGGGTGGACGCCGTGATCCGTAGCGTCGGCGGCGGATCCCCCGAACGGGTGGTGGGGGCCGTCGATCGGGCCGTACTGCGGCACCAGGGCGGCCGCCCGCCCGCCGACGACTACACGCTGATGGCCGTCCGCTTCGGGGGCGGTCCGCCGGAGCACGAAACTCAGGAGTGACACGTGGAACAACTCTCCGTCACCGCCAAGAACCGCCGGTCCCTGTGGACCTCTTCGTGCTGACGTTCACCTACTTCCTGGTCGAGGTGGTCGGCGGGCTGCTCACGAAGCGTCTCGCCCAGTTCGCCGATGCCGCCTACATGCCGACCGAAGTGTTCGGGCTGGGGTTGGTTCAATTCGCGGCCTGGATGTCCACCAAGCCGGCGACCCTCGACCACGCCCCGGTGTACCGCGACTGGGTACTCCAGCCGGCCCTCGCCGCCCCCGGGCGGGCGCCGCCTCGGCCCGCGACCCAGCGCCCGCCCGGGGTGGGACCCGGCGGGTCGAGGCCGCGACCGGGACCGGGCACTGGTATAAGGACGGATGCGGGCTGGTCCCGGTCCGGTGGGTGTTCGTGAAGGACGCGACCGGCACCCACCGGGACGAGTACCTGTTCACCAACGACCTCGGGCTGAGCCCGACGCGGTAGTGGCCGCCTACTGCGGCCGGTGGAACATCGAGACCACCTTCCAGGAGGCTCGCTCGGCGCTCGGCCCGTAGTCGACCCGCGGGTGGTGCCGGAGCACGGTGTTCCGCGCGGCCCCGTGCCTGTTCGGGCTGTACACGGCAGTCGCGGTCCTATTCCACGCCCTGCCCGACGCCAAGCGGGCGGGCGCGGTGGCGTGGCCGGGGAAGGCGACGGTAACGTTCTCCGACGCCCTGTGCGCGGTGTGGCGGTGGCTATGGGACGAAGCCGTTCTTCCACAGGCCGGGGACGGCGCGGTACTCCAGAAACTCCCGGCCCCGTGTGGGAACTGCTACTCACCACACTCGCCCCGGCTGCGTGGCCTTTGGAATCGGCACCAGTCGAGCTACGCACCGCTGTTCTTCAGAAATCTAGCGTAGTGATTGAATGGCGACTGCTGGAAGACACCAGCAACCGGCTTTCAATCGGACTGAGCACTTCCGTTCGGTGTTTCGTAACATCCTATTTCGTTATGTGTTCGGTCGATTACGTTGAATACGGCGCGGTTTCCAGTTGCACGCCGATCACCCGCGAAACTGGGAAAGGGAGGCGATTAACGATCACCGGTGGCTTCGCCGACCCAAGCGGTGCCCGACGCCGAGATGAACGAGCCACTGGCTCACGAGCGACCCGACCCCGCCGAGGCCGATCACCCCGACCTTCGCCCCCCCGCGAGCGCCCGCTGGCCCCGCGCGCCGAACAGGAGCGACTGTCGGGCGTACATCGGCCCGGCGTCGGCCGGCGGCCAGGGCGGGGAGGGGAACAGCCGCCGGATGTTCGGCCCCACGTAACCCTTCAGCCTCCTGAACAGGTCTTGCGCTTTTTGGCGGGATCACGAGAATCGTGGGCATGCCCGCTGTGGCCCCGATCCTCGATGACGCCTTCGTCGCGGCCTTCCGCGCCGGCACCCTGACCGCCGGGCAGGTCGAAGCGGCGTTGCCCCGGGACCGGGCCGCCGCCATCTTCTTCCTCCTCCATCTCAGCACCGCCCTCGGCTCGCCCGCGCCCGCCGGCGGTGCCCACACGCCTCCCGGCACCGTCCCGCCGTATGCCACGCCGTCGGCCACGCCCCGGCGGAAGAAGCGCGGGGCCGTGACCGGCCACCCCGGGGCCGCACGCCCGCGACCCGAGCGTATCGACCGCCACCAGGTGCACCAACTCCCCGCCTGCCCCGACTGCGGCGGCGAACTCACCCGCACCGGGCGGACCCGCACCCGCCTCGTTGAGGACATCCCCGACGACCTCCGGCCCGAGGTGACCGAGCACACCGTCCACCGCGACTGGTGCCCGGGCTGCCGGAAGCAGGTCGAGCCCCCGGCCCCCGACGCCCTGCCCAACTGCACCCTCGGCAACCGCACCGTCGTCCTGTCGGCCTGGCTCCACTACGGGCTCGGCGTCACGACCCGCCAGATCGTCGAGGTGTTCAACGGCCACCTGCGGCTCCCGATTACCGACGGCGGGCTGACCCAGATGTGGCACCGCCTGGCCCACGTCCTCGGGCCGTGGTACGAGCAGATCCACCGCCACTGCCTCGACGCCGGCGTCCTCCACGCCGACGAGACGGGGTGGCGAGTCGAGGGCCGGACGCACTGGCTGTGGTGCTTCACCTGTTCCGACGCCACCTACTACCTGATCGACGAGTCGCGCGGGCACCCGGCCCTCGACCAGTTCTTCGTCGAGGCGTTCGGCGGGGTGCTGGTGAGCGACTTCTGGGCGGCCTACGACGCGGTCGGGCGAACCAAGCAGAAGTGCTGGCCGCACCTGCTGCGGGAGTTGAAGGAGGTGGACGCCGGGTCGGGCGCGGGCGGCGACTGGCCCGACTTCGCCCGGCGGCTGCGGCGGGTGTTCGGCGACGCCGTGCGGCTGGAACTGACGCGCGGGGTGAAGCCACCGGACGAGTATGGCCTGAAGCTGTCGCGGCTGCACGCCCGGGTCGTCGACCTGAGCACCGGCGACTGGTCGAACCCGCACGCCGCGCGACTGGCGAAGCGGTTGCACCGGTACGGGGCGGAGTTGCTGACGTTCGTGGAGTTCGAGGGGGTGCCGCCGAGCAACAACCACGCGGAGCGAGAGGTGCGCCCGGCGGTGCTGATGCGGAAGGCGAGCTACGGGAGCCAGAGCGAGCGGGGGGCGGCGACACGGGGCGTCTTGATGGGCGTGTGCCGGACCCTGAGGAACCGGGGCCTGGACCCCCTGCAAACGATCCTCGACGCCCTGCGAACCTACGCCACCAGCGGGACGCTGCCACCACTGCCAAAGAAAGCCAGTTCAGGAGGCTGAAGAGTTACGGCCCCACGACCGTCACGCCGTCCTAAGCGGTCACGCCCTCCAATCTGCGCACACGGTGCCGGCGGCCGCGTTCTCGGCGAACACGAGGGCCTGGTATTCCGCAAGCCGTCTGACGCCCTCTGCGTTAGCGCCGACCCCCGCCAACGCGGCGACGACAGCCGCGCTGCCCTTCGGGGAATGTCTGATTCCGGGGGAGCCGAACCGAGTTGCCCTTACAGGATGGTGACGTACTCGCGGGAACCCGGCTCGTGCTGCTGCGACAGGCCTCACCGCTGGAGTCGGAGGCTATATGTCGTTCGTGACCGAGTGGTCTTGGTATCCACCTTGAGCCCCGCCACCAACCGCTCCGCGTCGGCCACCAGTTGTTGTACTACCTGACCGCGTGAGGCTTGAGTTGGTCCCGTCCAGTTAGCATCAGTCGGCCGGACGCTTTCCTGCGAGAGGAATCCTTGGACGGCTGGGGCCTGTGCGTTCCTGGGGTTGGCGGCGTCACACGAGCACGCGGTGGCACGAACGGCCTAGTATTTCATTGCGGCTGAAACCTACTTCCGGTATTGTCCTCTTGCCCCAGGTCAGGAGGACGGTGATGCCCCGAGCGAGGAAGGCGGTGGTCCGACTCACGCCCGACCAGCGGGACGCCCTGGA